>Ga0210389_10003968_pt1 | contig 11538 bp, 9 predicted proteins | sample IncBWH28OmetaG_FD_160127 | JGI IMG/M metagenome (GOLD analysis project Ga0210389, IMG submission 160127) | Forest soil microbial communities from Barre Woods Harvard Forest LTER site, Petersham, Massachusetts, United States - Inc-BW-H-28-O ... | reverse complement strand
CAGTGGGAGCTTGTTTGGGCATTTTCGCCGCTTTTTGAGATTGCGCCTTTATGACACAACTTTCTTTGCAATTCTATATTTTTTGTATCACAATAACCTGACTGACCTTCGGGGGGCCGGCATGTACACGCAAGCTTTGGACACTCAGACGGCGGAGGCCGCGGCGCAACTCGATGAAAGCGCGCTCGAGCAGCGCTTCCTGGCGCGCGTGGATGCAGAGGAAAAGATCGAGCCCAAGGATTGGATGCCCGCCCGCTACCGCAACACCTTGATTCGGCAGATTTCTCAACACGCACATTCCGAAATCGTCGGCATGCTGCCGGAAGGAAATTGGATCACGCGCGCACCCACCCTGAAGCGCAAGTCGATTTTGATCGCCAAGGTGCAGGATGAGGGTGGCCACGGCGCCTATCTCTACAGTGCGGCCGAGACCCTGGGCGTCAGCCGCGATCAGCTCGTCGAACAATTGCTGTCGGGCAAGGCCAAGTATTCGAGCATCTTCAATTATCCGACCCCCACCTGGGCCGACGTGGGGGCGATCGGCTGGCTGGTCGACGGCGCCGCCATCATGAACCAGATTCCGCTGTGCCGTTGCTCGTACGGACCTTACGCGCGCGCCATGGTTCGGGTATGCCGCGAGGAAAGTTTCCATCAGCGCCAGGGCTACGACCTGATGCTGCACCTGGCGCAAGGCACGCCCGAGCAAAAAAATATGGCGCAGGAGGCGCTGAATCGATGGTGGTGGCCGGCGCTCATGATGTTCGGTCCCTCGGATGCGAATTCCACGCATACCGGCGACTCGCAGCGCTGGAAGATCAAACGCTTCTCGAACGATGAGCTGCGGCAAAAGTTCGTCGATTTCACCGTGCCGCAGGCGAAGTTCCTGGGGCTCACGGTGCCTGACCCGCTGCTGCGCTGGAACGATGCCAAACAGCAGCACGAGTTCGGGCCCATCGACTGGAGCGAGTTCGATCAGGTGTTGAAAGGCAACGGTCCGTGCAATGCAGAGCGCATCGCGGCGCGCCGCCATGCCCACGCGGCGGGCGCGTGGGTGCGCGAAGCGGCGAGCGCCTATGCCGCGAAGCACAGCCGCTTGAACGCGGAACAGGCGGAAGGAACGGAACAGGTGGATCGAGCGGAGCAAGTGGATGGAAGATAAACGCCAGTGGCCTCTTTACGAAGTGTTCGTCCGCGCCCGCGGCGGCCTTGATCACAAACATGTGGGCAGCCTGCACGCCTCCGATGCGCGCATGGCCATCGATCATGCGCGCGATCTCTACACGCGCCGCCAAGAGGGCGTGAGCATCTGGGTGGTGCCGTCCAAGGCCATCGTCGCATCGGATCCGGCGGAGACCGATTCGCTGTTCGAACCGGCCCGCGACAAGATCTACCGTCACCCGACCTTCTATGACATTCCCGACGAGGTGAAGACGCTATGAGTGCGGCCGTGCCGCAAGCGGACTCGGAGGCATTGTTCCGCTATGTGTTGCGCCTGGGTGACCTGTGCCTGGTCTTGGGCCAACGCTTAGGCGAATGGGTGGGCCACGCTCCTGCGCTCGAAGAGGATTTGGGACTCGCCAATATTGCGCTCGACTTGATCGGTCAGGCGCGGATGTTCTTGAGCTACGCCGGCGAGATCGAAGGCCGCGGCCGCGACGAAGACAAGCTCGCTTACCTGCGCGAGCAAGGCGCCTATTTCAATGCGATTTTGGCGGAGCAACCGAACGGCGATTTCGGCCAGACCATTGTCCGGCAGGTATTGATCGATGCATTCCAGCTCGAGCTGTACGAGCGCCTGGCGGCCTCGCGCGACGAGCGCCTGGCCGCGATCGCCGCCAAGTCCGTGAAAGAAGTCCGCTACCACTTGCGCTACAGCAGCGACTGGCTGGTGCGCCTCGGCGACGGAACGGCGGAAAGCCATGCCCGGGTGCAGTCCGCCCTCGAACTACTCTGGCCCTACACGGTTGAGCTGTTCGCCGCGGACGAGCTGGACTCAAGGATGGCCGACAGCGGCATCGGGCCGCGCTTATCGGAGGTTCAATCGGCCTGGTCGACGCGTATCGAGGCAATATTGACCGAGGCGACGTTGAAGCGGCCGGCGGATCGCCCGCATGCGTGGCATGGCAAGCGCGGCCAGCACAGCGAGCATCTGGGCTACATCCTCGCCGAGATGCAGTACCTGCAACGCACCTATCCGGACGCGCGGTGGTGAGCGGCGCAGTGGCGAGCAGCGCGATGTTGAGCGGTCAAGAGCCGGTTGCGGCGGCGCGTGTGGCGGCAGCATGGCAAGTGCTCGCGGCCGTGGAGGATCCGGAAATTCCGGCGCTGAGCATCGTGGACTTAGGATTGATTCGATTCGCCAGGGTGGGGCCGGACGGCGTTCTTGACGTGGGGCTGTCCCCGACCTACGTGGGATGTCCGGCAACCGAAGTGATCCGGCGCTCGGTCCAGGATGCCCTGCGGCACGGATCGGTGGGTGACTTCAGGGTGACCGGCGTGCTGTCGCCGGCATGGACCAGCGATTGGATCACGGCAGAAGGCCGGCGCAAGCTGCTCGAGTACGGCATCGTTCCCCCGGACCGCACGGTATCGACCATGCGCGACGTGCTGCGCGGCAGGCGGCCGGTAGCCTGTCCCCACTGCCAGTCCGTGAATACGGAAACCGTGAGCGAATTTGGTTCCACGCCCTGCAAGGCGCTGCACCGCTGCCGCGCCTGCCTCGAGCCGTTCGAATACTTCAAGTGCATTTGACATGGCCGGCTACAGCTTCCATCCGTTGAAAGTCACCGCGGTTGAACGCGCCGCCGAAGATGCCACCTGCGTGACCGTGGAAATCCCTCAGACGCTGCGCGAGACCTTCGCGCATCACGCGGGCCAATACGTCACCGTGCGCCGGACCATCAATGATCGCGACGAACGCCGCACGTATTCCATCGTCACGGCGCCGGGCGGCGGCACGCTGAGCCTCGGAATCCGCAGGCAAACCGGCGGACTGATGTCGGGCGATCTGGCCGCGAATCTGCGCCCCGGCGACATGCTCGATGTCGGTACGCCCTTGGGCAGGTTTCGTACCGCCGTCGATCCTGACCGCCGGTTCTCCTACGTGGCTTTTGCCGCCGGCAGCGGCATCACGCCCATTCTGTCGCTGGCGACCGATATCCTGGCCCGGGAACCGCACAGCCGCTTCACGCTGATCTACGGCAATCGCAGCATTTCGCGCACCATGTTTCTGGAGGAGACGCTGGCGCTGAAGAATCGCTACGTGGATCGCCTGTCGTTGCACTTCGTCATGAGCCGCGAGCCGCAGCAGACCGAATTGTTGAACGGGCGCATCGACGCCAAAAAGGTCGCGGAGCTGGCGCGGCACCTGGCTGAGATCGGCAGCGCGGATGAATACCTGATTTGCGGGCCGGGCAGCATGGTCGATGAGGTGCGAGATGCCATCAAGGCGTTGAACGGCAACGCGGCTGTTCGCTTCGAGCGCTTCACCACTGCAAACTCGCGGCCGCTCGAAATACTGACCAAGGAGCCCGAGGCGCCCGCGCCGCAGGAAGTCCTGGCGACGATTGCCGTGACCATGGACGGCCGTCGACGCAGCTTCCCGATGTCGCCGAGCGATCCGTCGGTGCTCGCTGCCGCGGAACGGGCGGGACTCGAACTGCCCTTCTCTTGCCGTTCGGGTATTTGCGCGACTTGCCGTGCGAGAATCACCGCGGGCGCCGCGGTCATGACGCACAATATTGCGTTGGAGCGCTGGGAGACCGACGCGGGATTCGTGTTGTGCTGCCAGGCGCGGCCCACGACCTCTACGCTCGAAATCACTTACGACCAGAAATAATTTGTCGCCTACGGGGGAAAAGCCAAACATGTCATACGAGACGATTCTATTCGAGGTGGACGGCGGCATCGCTCGTCTGACATTGAACCGGCCCGACAAGCTCAACAGTTTCAACATTCAAATGCACGGTGAAGTCCGCCAGGCACTGGCGAGCATCCCGGCGAGCGGTGCGCGGGTCTTGGTGCTGAGCGGCGCCGGCCGCGGCTTTTGCGCAGGACAGGACTTGGGCGACCGCGCGGTGGCGCCCGGCTCGCAGGGCGTCGACCTCGGCGAATCGATCGAAAACCGCTACAACCCGCTGGTGCTGGCGCTGCGCAATTTACCCATGCCCGTCATCGCCGCGGTCAATGGCGTCGCCGCCGGCGCGGGCGCCAACATCGCCCTCGCCTGCGATATCGTCATCGCCGCGCGCAGTGCGAATTTCGTTCAAGCCTTCTCCAAGCTCGGGCTGATTCCCGATTCGGGCGGCACCTGGTTCTTGCCGCGCCTCGTCGGCGATGCGCGCGCCATGGGGTTGACCCTGCTGGGCAACAAGCTGCCGGCCGAACAGGCCGCCGCCTGGGGACTGATCTGGCAATGCGTCGAGGACGCCGAGCTCGCCGGCACGGTCGATGCCATGGCGCGGCAATTTGCCGTGGCGCCCACGCGCGGGCTCGCTGCGACGAAGAACGCCTTGCGGCGCAGCTGGCAAAACACCTTCGAGGAGCAGCTCGGCCTGGAGCGTGACGTGCAGCGCGAACTCGGCCGCTCGAGCGACTATGCGGAAGGGGTTGCGGCCTTCACCGAGAAGCGCTCGCCGCGCTTCACCGGCCGATAACGTGCCGCCGGACGGCGAGACCGTCGCGCTTTTCCGCGGACGCAGCGCGCGCGTGCGTCCGCCCAATGGGGTTACCGTATGAATCTACAAAGTTACGTTTGCGGACACTGGCACAGCGGCGGCGGGCAAGGCGTCGCGATGCGCGACGCCACCACCGGAGAGCTCATCGCGACGGCGTCCTCGAGCGGGGTCGACTTCGCCGCGGTCCTGGATCACGCACGCACCAAGGGCGGAGCGGCTCTGCGCGCACTGACCTTCCATCAGCGCGCGACGATGCTGCGGGCGCTCGCCAAGAAACTGTCGGATCTCAAAGAGGAATTTTATGCGCTCTCCTTTCGCACCGGCGCGACCCAGAGCGACGCGCTGATCGACATCGACGGCGGAATCGGCACCGTTTTCGCCTTTTCCAGCAAGGGCTCGCGCGATCTGCCGAACGCGCATGTGTATGTGGACGGCGATGTCGAACCCTTGTCCAAGGGCGGCACGTTCGTCGGCCAGCACTTGTACGTGTCGCGCGAGGGCGCGGCAGTTCACATCAATGCCTTCAATTTCCCGGTGTGGGGCATGCTCGAGAAACTGGCGCCGACGCTGCTCGCCGGCATGCCGGCCATCGTGAAGCCGGCAACCGCCACCGCGTACTTGACCGAGCTCGTCGTCCGCCGCGTCATCGAATCCAAAATACTGCCGGAGGGCGCGCTGCAGCTGGTGTGCGGCGGCCTGGGAGACTTGTTCGACCATTTGAACTGCCAGGACACCGTGTCCTTCACCGGTTCCGCGCACACCGCGGAGCGCCTGCGCACGCATCCTGCCATCGTTCGCCACGCCGTTCCCTTCATCGCCGAGACCGATTCGCTGAACTCCAGCATTTTGGGTGCGGATGCGAGACCCGGCACGCCTGAATTCGACCTGTTCATCAACGAAGTCACGCGTGAAATGACGGTCAAGACCGGGCAGAAGTGCACCGCCATCCGCAAGGCGTTGGTGCCGGCCGCGGCGGCCGGCGAGGTGATCGCGGCCCTGCAGGCGGCGCTGCAAAGGATCGTCGTGGGCGATCCGCGCGCGGAAGGCGTGCGCATGGGGCCTCTCGTGAGCCAGGAACAACGCACCGATGTATTGGAACGCGTGGCGGAATTGCACCGCGAGGCGGAACTGGTCGCGGGCGACCTGGGCCGATTCGAGGTGAAGGATGCGGACCGCGAGCGCGGCGCCTTTGTGCCGCCGCTGCTGTTGTTGTGCAACGATTCCAAGGCGGCTCGCGCGATCCACCAAGTCGAGGCCTTTGGGCCGGTGGCCACCGTCCTGCCGTATGCCGACACCGCGGATGCCATTGCGCTCGCGCGCCGCAGCGCCGGCAGTCTCGCCGCATCGGTGTTTACCGCGGACGAGGCGATCGCAACCGAGATCGTCCTCGGGCTGGCGCCCTATCACGGCCGGATCCTGGTCGTGAACCAGGCCTGTGCCAAGGAATCCACGGGCCACGGCTCACCGCTGGCGCCGCTGATTCACGGCGGCCCCGGGCGCGCCGGCGGCGGCGAGGAAATGGGCGGCATTCGCGGCGTGCTGCACTACATGCAGCGCGCCGCCGTGCAAGGCTCGCCCGACACCATCACCGCGATCAGCGGCCGCTGGGTTCGCGGCAGCCGCCTGCTCGATCCGGGCCGCCACCCATTCCGCATTCCGTTCAACGAACTCAAATTGGGCGACACGCTCAAGTCCGCCGCTCGGGAGGTCACGGTGGCGGACATCGAACAATTCGCGGCCTTGAGCGGCGACAATTTCTATGCACACATGAGCGAAACGGAAGCGGCCCGCAATCCGCTGTTCGGCGGCCGCGTCGCGCACGGATACTTTTTGATTTCGGCCGCCGCCGGGCTGTTCGTCGATCCTGAGTACGGGCCCGTGCTCGGCAACTACGGCCTCGATGAACTGCGCTTCGTGAAACCGGTAAAACCCGGCGACAAGATCAAGGTGCGCTTGACCTGCGCAGCCAAGAGCCTGCGCGCCGACAAGGGATGGGGCGAAGTCGCCTGGGACACGGAAATCACCAACCAGAACGGAGAAACCGTGGCCTCCTACAAGGTGTTGACCATGGTCAGCATTCATGCGGTGCCCGACTCCATCGGAAAGAACTGATGACGACCATCGATCTGTCCCGCTATGCGAAGGATTTTCCCAGCCTGCAATTCTTCAGTGAGGGCGCCGGGATTCTCGAGCTCGTGCTCGCCAACAAGGGCCGCCTGAATGCCGCCACCGAGGACATGCATCGCGATCTGGCGCAGGTTTGGCGCAGCATCGACATCGATGATGCCGTACGGGTGGTGGTCATCCGCGGTGAAGGTTCGAATTTTTCCTCCGGCGGCGATTTCGACATGATCGAACGCATGATCGAGGACGAGACAACGTTGATCCGGGTTTGGAAGGAAGCGAGCGATCTGGTCTACAACCTGATCAATTGCGCGAAGCCGGTGGTCTCGGCGATTCGCGGCAGCGCCGTGGGCGCGGGACTCGCCATCGCCCTGCTCGCCGACGTGTCGGTGGCGGCGGAGAACGCGCGAATTCTCGACGGGCATACCAAGCTCGGCGTGGCTGCGGGCGATCACGCCGTCATCATCTGGCCGCTGCTGTGCGGCCTGGCCAAGGCGCGATATCACTTGCTGACCAACAAATCCTTGTCGGGCGCCGAAGCGGAACGCATCGGCCTGGTCTCGGTCGTCGTGCCGGACGCCCAGGTCATCGAAACCGCCTTCGACATTGCCCGCACGTTGAGCGCCGGCAGCACGACGGCGATGCGCTTTACCAAGCATGCGCTCAACAATTGGCTGCGCCTGGCCGGCCCGAGCTTCGATACCTCGCTCGCCCTGGAATTCCTGGGGTTTAGACTCAAGGACGTGCGCGAGGGACTGTCGGCCGCGCGCGAGAAACGGCGCCCGAGCTTCGACGCACCGACGCCGCCATGACTGACGCTCAAGCCCGGGCTGCCGCCGAGCCGATCTTGAGTATGCCGCGCGCGGAATTGGAATCCATGCAGCTGGAGCGCCTGCAATCGACGCTGCGCCACGCCTATGCCAACAATGCGAGTTACCGTCGGAAATTCGACGAGGCCGGCGTGCGCCCCGAGGACCTGCGCACCCTCGATGACCTAGCCCGCTTCCCTTTCACCGCCAAGGCGGACTTGAGAGAAGCGTATCCGTTTGGCTTCTTTTGCGTGCCCATGGAGCGGGTGGCGCGAATTCACGCCTCCTCCGGCACCACCGGCAAGCCCACGGTCGTGGGCTACACCCAGAGCGATCTCAAGGCTTGGGGTGATCTCGTGGCGCGCTCGATCCGGGCGGCGGGCGGCCGCGCCGGCATGAAAGTGCACATCGCCTATGGCTATGGATTGTTCACGGGCGGGTTGGGCGCGCACTACGGCGCCGAAGCGGCCGGATGCACTGTGATTCCCATGTCGGGCGGACAGACCGAAAGGCAGGTGCAGTTGATCCGCGATTTTGCGCCCGACATCATCATGGTGACGCCGAGCTACATGCTCGCCATCCTCGATGAGTTCAGACGTCAGGGCGTGGACCCGCGCTCGACCAGCTTGAAAGTCGGCATTTTCGGCGCCGAGCCCTGGGGCGAGGGTATGCGCACCGAAATCGAAGATGCCTTTGGCATCGACGCCTGCGACATCTACGGCCTGTCCGAGGTGATGGGCCCGGGCGTCGCGCAGGAATTTGCGGCCACGAAGGACGGCCCGACGATCTGGGAAGATCACTTTCTGCCGGAAATCGTGGATCCGCGTTCGGGCAGGCGTCTGCCCGATGGCGAGGAAGGCGAATTGGTCTTCACGTCGCTGACCAAGGAAGCCATGCCCGTGATCCGCTACCGCACGCGCGATCTGACGCGTCTGCTGCCGGGCAGCGTCACCGCCATGCGGCGCATGGCCAAGATCAGCGGCCGCTGCGATGACATGCTCATCATCCGCGGCGTGAACGTCTTTCCCTCGCAAATCGAGGAGATGATTTTTCGCTGCCCGGGGCTGGCGCCGCATTACGAAATTGAAATCACGCGGCCGAATCGCCTCGATGAAATTCGCATCGTCGTTGAAGCACGCGCCGGCGTTGCCGAGTCAGCCAAGGTCGCGGAAGCGGCACTGTTGAGCGCCAAACTCAAGGATCACATCGGCGTCTCGGCGCAGATTCACGTCGCAGCCTGCGGCTCGCTGCCGCGCTCGAGCGGCAAGGCGGTTCACGTCCGTGATCGGCGCCGGGAGACAGGCTGAGGAACTCGAGGCGGCGCGACAAACCCAAAACTCGCTCCCCTGCCACGGAAGCGGCTCCCCTGCCGCGGACGCAGCTCGTCAGAGGCAGGGGAGCCCGGAAGCTCATAGATCAATCATCCGAATCGCGCCCAGGCTCGTCGACTGGACGCATATAGTGTCTGAAGACCCAGTTCGCGACGCGGCGGCCCTGCGCCGCGGCGGTCGTGTCTGAATTGCGGTAATGAAATCCGACATACACCCGCGCGTTGATAACTTCCCGCTCCGCTTCCGAGAAGCGAGTGAAAGTTCGGGTCTTCTGCGGGGCCAGCGCGGTGGTGGTGGTCATCTGAAACGTCAGCTCATCCGTACCGAAGTACAGCCGCAGCATATGCGTAACCCCGCCGCTGATGTCGGCGTGACCCGACGGATACTCGGGAAAATTGGGTGTATTAATGAGTGGCTGCCACTCCGGATCGACCACCGTGGCTGGGTTGCCGTCCTGGTCTCCCAAGCGGATCGCCGTGATCGGACGCCAAAAGTTATAAAAGTACTTGCTGTCCCAACAGGCAATCTGAGAATCGGCCATGGCCGCCTCAACCAGCGCAAACATGCGGGCCGTGTCGCCGGTGTCATGCAGGTACGTACCCGAAATGTACCGCAAGGCGTTCTGCCACAAGATGGGACCGCTATCGGCCCAGAAGTAACCGATCTCCGTCTGCTCAGCGCTACGGGTGGTGCTGGTCAGCGAACCCAGGGTCTTTGTTTCGTTGTAGTCGTCGGCCCATTGTTGGCTCGCCAGGTCAGGTGGTGGGCCGACGCGGAATTGCGAGTCGCCATGCATCGTGAATGGCGTGACGGTGGCCACCCAGGGAGTCAGCCCCGGGGACAACGTTGGCGGCGGCCCCGGCAGCAGGGACGGCGTGGGCCGCCACTGACCGATCTCGTTCTTGCCGAGGAACGGCGGCGGGTTGAGCGGGAAGCGGCCGTCGTCTGCGCGCAGTGCGAGAATGTTAGCCGCAGCCAGGGCTCCTACGGCAGTCCCCGGATCGAGAGGATCAATGCCATTCGCGGCCAGGAAGTTTGCATAATCCGCATCCAACGTAGACTTTTGCGCCGGGAACAGTCCGATCAGAACATCATGGCCTGCCTTGGCCGCTGCAGCGCTCGGTGAGCCGGTCGCGCCGGGCACGAGAGTGTAGTACGGCTCGTAACGGCGCTCGATGGATTCAACAGCGTCGTAAATCGCCAGATGCACTATGGCAAAATCGAGTGCGGCAACCGGCGGCGGGTGGCCTGCCGTCCTTACCGCCGTCTCACTGATCTGGTTCCAGGCTGCAATTGGGTCAGCGGCCTGCGCATTCGTTGCCAAAGCGATCCCGAGGACAGTTGAGGCGAGTCCCCATCGCAAGATCTTGTTCATGGTGGTTCCTTAGTTTTAGTCGCGAGTTGTGGTTCAAGCGCGTGCGAACCTCGCGCACGGGCGCCACCGGTTCAATCTCCCGCGGCTGTTTTGTTCATGATTTCTTCATATCCAGCTAAGTTGGTGATTCGTAACGCCCGGGTGGCAGCGGATAACCTGTTCGTGTTGTCCTTGGATGGCCAATTCTTTGCCGGTAACATGCGCATTCCTCAGAGCAGACCATGCAACCGAGCAGCTCCCCCAGCGACGTCTTTCACTTCGGTATCTTTCAGCTCGACCTGAAGGCGGGTGAATTGCACAAGGCCGGCGTCAAGGTCAAATTGCAGGACCAGCCGTTTCGAGTGCTTGCCCTGCTCGTGAGCCGCGCGGGTCAGGTTGTCACGCGGGAGGAATTAAGACAGAGCGTCTGGTCCGGCAATGTTTATGTCGATTTTGACCAGGGCCTGAACAACGCCATCAAGAAAGTACGCGAGGCGTTGGGAGATTCCGCCGACAGCCCCAGATTCGTTGAAACCGTCGCAAGACACGGTTATCGCTTCATTACCGCTGCAAGTGCAGCGCCGGCGCGAATTGCCCAACCCCAGTCCCGGTTCGCATTGCGCACGGGGCGGATTGGCATTTTGATCAGCTCGGCCGCCGTGGTTCTCGTAGCGGTGGGCTACTGGGCGTGGCATGGATCGGCCGTGCCGGCCGGACCCACTTCTGAAAGGGTTGTCCTGGCGGTACTGCCATTTGAGAACCTGAGTCGTGATCCGGACCAGGAGTTCTTCAGCGATGGCCTGACTGAGGAGATGATCGCTCAGCTCGGCAAGCTAAATCCCGAGCAGCTAACGGTCGTGACGCGTGCCTCGGTTGCAAAGTACAAACGCACCAGTCTGTCCGTAGCCCAAATCGGCACTGAGCTTCATGCCGATTATGTTTTGCAGGGTAGCGTTCGGCGCGCTCCCGACCGCGTGCGAATCACCGTTCACCTGATTCGGGTCCCGGAGCAGACCGATCGTTGGTCTGATAGCTATGATCGCGAACTCAAGGACATGCTGACACTGCAGGATTCCGTGGCGAGAACGGTCGCCAATCAGATCCACGTTGCTCTGGCACCAGGCCAACAATCGCGTCTGGCGATCCGGCGCAATGTCGACGCGGACGCTTATGAGGCCTATCTCAAGGGTCGCTACTACTGGAACAAACGCACAGCCGAGGGCATGCTGAGGGCCCAGGTCTAC
>Ga0210389_10003965_pt1 | contig 11543 bp, 17 predicted proteins | sample IncBWH28OmetaG_FD_160127 | JGI IMG/M metagenome (GOLD analysis project Ga0210389, IMG submission 160127) | Forest soil microbial communities from Barre Woods Harvard Forest LTER site, Petersham, Massachusetts, United States - Inc-BW-H-28-O ... | reverse complement strand
ACGCCAGGACCGGGCTCGCACCAGCACGAGGTGACCAGCCCGCGTTCGCACAGTTCACTGGGCCGGTAGCCGTCGCCTCACAGAACTGCAAACCACTCGCGGTATTGACGGCCACAATCGCATTCCCATTCGCGATCTCTGCCACACCCGGATTAGACCCCGACGCAACCACAATACTCGACGCATAACAACTCGACCCACCAGAATACGTCACATGACACTCCGTCAAATCACCACCAGAGTTCACAAAACCAACCACCGCGCTCCCATCACTCAACGACGCCACGACCGGGCTCGCACCAGCACGAGGTGACCAGCCCGCATTAGCACAGTTCACCGGGCCGGTAGCCGTAGCCTCACAGAACTGCAAACCACTCGCGGTATTGACGGCCACAATCGCATTCCCATTCGCGATCTCTGCCACACCCGGATTAGACCCCGACGCAACCACAATACTCGACGCATAACAACTCGACCCACCAGAATACGTCACATGACACTCCGTCAGAAGGTCTCCAGCACCCACCAATGCCTCCGCGGCACTCCCGTCACTCAGCTGCGCCACACTCGGGCTCGTACCAGGCGCCTCGGCCCCCGGAGCCATAACGCAACCTGTCGGCGTGCCTACACCGCCGACACACATCGCGAGCGCTTCGCCTCCCGACTTGGCCACCGCTGCACCCCACGCCGCCGTTCTGAACACCTCATCAGGGCCTTCATGTGTGCCCCATTCATTGCTCGCGACAATGCGAAAATGGTACGTCGTGCCAGGCGCCAATTCAATCGGCGTTGCTTTCACCGGGATCGCGGAGTTGCCAGACCCCGCGTCTTCACCAGGCAGCGCCGGTACGTTACTGCCGTAGCTAAGCGTCGTGCCGTACTGGAAATAGTAGCGGGTATCGGCTAGATGCGGATTTACGTACCCGTTTAGTGTTGCCTGGGTCAGCTCGATTTCCGTCGCCGGGTCAGTATTCACGTCAGGCGGCGCGGGCGTGGTGAATTCTCCGTCGGCTTCGCTAGTCCCACCACTGCTGTTCGTGGCAACCTCGCGATAGTGATAGGTCGTTCCCGGCTTGAGGCTTGAGAGCTGGGCAGTCGTAGGTAGTTCCTCGGATGGTTCACCGAGATCACCGGGAGTCGTGGGTATTGAGTGTTCGGTTGGGGCGGTTTCGCCATACTGAAATTGATAGTGGGTTTCCGTACCGTTTGGGTCCACTTTCCCGTTGAGTTGCACGCTTTCCGGCGTTAGGTCGGTAGGTGCCCCCAGGGTCACTGTCGGCGACAGTCGTTGCCATACTCGAACGTAGTCGACAAGCATTTCGCTAGGCGCGACGGTTGGGGCGCCATCGAACTCGGACACCAAGTCCATCACCAAATATTGCGGTTCTGGATTGTTCCCTTCCGACTGCTGTTCGCCCACATCCACGCCGTCGTAGTAGTAGGTGACGCCACTAGGCCTCCAGTCAGCGCCGAAGGTGTGCCAGCCTGTGTAGCTGGTTGAATGGATACACTTCCCGGCGTTGGGCCCTTCGTAAGGAGGATGGAAGTGGTAGCACGCGATGCCTTCTTCGAGACCCTCCATTGTGTCGATCTCATCGCTGTGGCTCGCTGGCAAGCTCCAGAGTGCCGGCCAGTTCGCGATGCACAGTTCGTTCGGACATTTTCCGCCTTTCGCGCCCGGAAGATCCACGCGCCATTCGACGAAGCCGTATGAGTATGCGAACCCAGTATGCCCGGTTACGCCGTCACCAGGATTGGACTCCACGAGTGAGCCGGCGTATGCTGGATGAATCGTTTCGAGAATACCTTTTGTATTGACCCATTCGCACGTAGCTTTCCGACTTTGCAGGGCAAGGTGGAGATATCCATCGCCGGGCTGGGAGACGAGTTCGGGATATACGCAGCGTTCGGACTCGCCGAAATTACCGTCGCGTTGCCAGCCGGGAGTCCACAGCGCGTGGTTAAGTCCGGTGGAAGTGAATTCTTCGTTGAGCTTGAGCGACCACTGCCCAGGGTCCCCTTGAGGCACGGGAGACGCAGCCTGCGATGCTGCGACTTGGATCGACATCAGAAGGCTGATCGTTGCGGCGAGCAACGTCAAAGCGCCACCGCGCCCAATTGAGATGCGATGCCATACGAACCTAGCCTTGGGCCTGCCTATACGCCTCATCCGTGACACTCCCCCTCGTATTGGGCTCAGCACTCGTCGCGTTGAATCTCGTCGGAGCACTGCATCACTGGCCCGGTTTCAGATAACCGCTAGCCTCCGTTTGAGTGGTGAATTTCTACCACGAGACGGCAGGCTTGTCATCGATCAATGTGGCGTATTTGACCGCCCACATTGTCCGCTTGTAGTTAGCGATGTGCCTTAGCTGGAGTCGTCAACTGAGAGCTCCGCCAAGCAGAGCGCGACGTCGAGAGCTGCGAGGCAACTGCGAAGCTCACGCCCTAGCAGTTCCTCGGTCAGGCGGATCCGATTCGTCACCGTCTGCCGACGGACTTTGAGCATCGATGCCGCGGAGGATCCGTTGCATTCAGCGTCGATGTAGGCGCGGAGCGTTTCGCGCAAACGCCTACCGCCGTCCGGGCGAGCTTGCAATGGCGTCAGGAGCTCCATGAGCCACGTCGCCAGCGCCTGGCTCTCCATGGCGGCAACTAGCAGTGGGCCATCTGCATACCGCACGAGTCTCCCCGGCCTTCGGAGCGCCAGAGGAAGTGCGCCCTTGGCTTCGCGGTGGGTTTGACGCCAGCCGTCTATCCCTCGCCGCACCTTGCCGAGCGCGAGCGACTGCCAAGCAGTCTGGTCAGCCGACAGGAGGCGCTCGAGGTGCGCCTCGTCAGGCTCGTGCGATGCGCCGAGCCAGATCCACATGATTTCGCCCTGCGCTATTTGCAGGAGCTGGCACGCGAGCTCGCGCCTCGCGCGCTCGAGCGCATGCTGGAGGCCGCCGCCGGTCGCGATCATGCCGAGATGCCAGCTCGCGTGGATCTCATAGTCCAGGCCAGCCAGCTCCGCGAGCCCGACGGGTTCTTCCGCGAGCAGGCTGTACACGATGTGCGACCGCTGCGGCTCGGGCGCCGTGGCCTCGTGAGCCTCGACGTACTCCCGTTCGATGGCGCCGACCAAGCGGTCCAACAGCGGGTCCTGGGTCCTGCGTTGACGGCGCGGCCCCGGTGTGCCGCTCGGGAGATGCACGTCAGATGAAGGTGGGGTATCGCCGCCAGGGTCGCTCATCGGACCAAGCAAGCCCCCAGCTCGCGAGACGAAGGATCTGCCCGCACAGCTGTGCGGCATATGATGTAGCGTTTTGTCTGCGGCGGGACGATGACGCGGAGGCTACCGGATAGATGAACAGGAAGCCCAAGCAGAACAACGAGTCTCTTTTGGCTCTGCCGCATTGCGCTTCAGGAACCCTAGCGGGAACTGGTTCCCTGGCACGGACCGGCCTACGCACGGAGGGTTCAAGCGTGCGGATCAGCCAACATCCTCAAGTCGCCCTCGGACGAGCGGTCCGCCTACGCCGAGAGGCGATCGGCCTGACCCAGGAGGCCCTGGCAGACGCCGCCGGCCTCGACGCCACATCGATTCGCGGGCTCGAGCGCGGCATCGCCAACCCCAGCTGGAACACAGCCGACCGCATCGCACGAGCCCTCGGGCTCGCCCTACACGAGCTCGCGCGCCACGCCGACGAGCTCGAGACCAACGACCGTCGACCCACCAACCGGCCGCTGCGGGGTACCAGCGGCGCCTAACGACGTCGGCGGCACATTTGCAGGCGCTAGAGCACGCATCTGCATGGGCACATTCTCCGCATCTGCAGCACCATGCCCTCCGCACTCGCACGGACTGTCGTGCTGATAGAACGCCAAGCCCGGACGCTCGTCGTCGAGGCGCTCGCCGATCCCCACGGCTTCATCGCCGGTCTCCGCTCCCGCGTGTTGATAGACGAGGTGCAGCGTGTCCCCGACCTGCTGTATGCGATCAAGGAAGCGGTCGACGAGAATCCCGCCCCCGGCAGATTTCTACTGACGGGCTCTGCGAACATCTTCACGGCGCCAACGATCTCCGAGTCGCTCGCAGGCCGGGTGAGCAGGATCGAGTTGTGGCCTCTCGACCATCCCCCTGGGCGAGCGCATGTGGGCCGTTCCGATCAGCGGGCTATGGAGTTGACCGCTGCTCGCCGAAAGGCCGGGCCAAGATCGTATTTAAGAGGAGATCGATGAGCCACCTGATCGCGACAGGTCAGTCCAAATCGAAGGCCGCAGCGATTGCATCGCTGAGTGCCTGCTCCTGATCGTCGAGAAGCACGCCGACTTGGGTTCCAAGGGCGGCTGTCGGGATGGTGGTGATGTTCTCGCAACTGGCGACCGACGGTCCGGCAAGCCCATTCCTAGCCCCCACCTGGACCTCGGTCGACAGACCACGGATCGTGCTCGTGATAGGCGCCACGGTGACGGTCGTCAAGTGAGGACGAACAAGCTCGCGCGTTAGAACTAGGACGGGTCGTGACTTGTCTAGCTGCGCTATATGAATCGGTCGCATCAATCGAGGGCACGGTCAAGGCCAGCGGCGTACTCCGCCAGCCCAGCGAACTCGGGATCAGGGCCAGCGCCGGCGAGAATCTCTGCGTCGCGCGCTGCCACAACTCTTCGCCGCTCACGCTCGAGTGCTCTGGCTACGAACGTTGCACGGCTACGCTCAGCGCCCGACTCGATTATGTCGTCGACGAAGTCAACGAGCTCGTCCGGCAGGCGAATGGCGATCTGCTTGCTCATCCCAATATGGTACCAAATGGGTACCGCCATAGAGACTCGCCCGGAGCGCCGATGCGGCTCGGCGGATATCACGAACGCTCACCTGCTCGACAGCTCTGACGCGTCCGACAAGGGCCACGAGAGGTATTCGACGAGGCGGCCGGCGAGTTGCCCGCCGAGGCTCGTCGCCTTTCCCACCATCTCGCGGGTGGGAGCCTCGTCGGGTGAGATGCCGGCCTGAACGTCGGCGGCGGCGCGCAGCAGCCGGCGCGGGTTGCCGCCTCCCGCCGCGAGCACCTTCTCCACATCCGTCTCTCCAAGGTTGGGAATGTGGGCGTGCACCAGCTTGCGCGCAGCTGCGTCTGAGAGCGGCGCGAGCACGACGGTCTGTGCGAAGAACGCGTCCGCGGGCGGCTCGCGGTAGAGCGGCCCCGCGGCGCTCTCGCCGGCGACGATCCAGCTTGCTCCCTGAAGCGTCCACAGCTCGTTGCGCAGCGTGCCGAACACGCCGTGCGCGACGGCCGGGAGGACCCCGTCGATCATCAGGCACACCGGACGCTCGAGCTCTACGAGGCGCTCACCGAGCAGATCGATCAGCTCCATCAGGATCGCCGGCTGAGCGACTGTGCCGAACGGGCCGTCAGGCATCGAGAGCGCCTGCAGGTCCTCAAGCCAGCGCGCGAGAGAGCCGTCTGGCTGCGCGAGGCGCCCGACCCGCGCGACCAGCACCCCCAGGAGCTGCGCCGGGTCGCAGGCGAGCTCGCCGCTGACCAACACCGAGTCGCACGGTGTCTCGTCGTGGGCGAGCGAGACCTGGGGTGACAAGGGCGCCGAAGTCAGGCTCCAGGTTTTGCACCCGCATCGCCAGATCTTGGGTGGGCGCTGGCGGCATCAGGAAGTCGACTGTCACCTTCAGCTCACCGAGTCGCCAGCGCTGGACGGTCTGGTTGCCGTTCTCGTTGGTGTCGGGCTTGAATCCCTCACTGCGAAGTCGACGGCTGATCTCGGCATATCGCTCGTCATCGAGCAGGGCGAGCGCGAGACCGACGTCGAGGTCGTTGGTGCCTGGATGGAGATCACCATCGTCATCGGTTCGCGAGGTGTCAATGAGCAATGGCGGCACGAGGCCACCGACGATGCACACGTCGTCGAGGTGGGCGCCGAGCGTGACCGCGACGGTCAGGCACACAGCCTTGACCTGCTCGGTCTCCTCGGCTGTGTAGCCGGAGCGGTGTCGTGGCTTGTCAGGGGCGGGCATGCCAGATCGCTCCGTCGTGGCGCAGCTCGTCGGCTGCCTCGCGAGCGCGCTCGGGTAGGGCGAGGAGGTCGAGGTAGACCTGCACGCGCGACACGCAGGGCAACTCTTCGACGTTCTGCTGGCCGTCGAAGACGCCGCGATCCTCGGGGCCGATGAGCTGGACGTTGGCGCCGCGCTCGTTGCGTCGAAGCTCGATCGCATCGGCCGCGGCGCGTGGGTCGCCGTGGACGTAGACGCTGTTGAGGCGGAATCGGGCGAAGCGGTCGAGCGCCCACGCGGCGGGCAGCCCGGTGAATGCGTGGTCGATGTCGGCGTCACGCAGCCGATGGTCGAGTTCGCGGGCCAGCTCGATGCCACTGCCGGAGATGTGCCCGGTGATGATGTCGTGGCGAGCGAAGCGGTACTCGTCGGCCCAGGCGTCTAGCAGCAGGTTACGGTCGCGGGGGCGCAGCAGTGCTCGATCGCGAGCGAGGAGCTCGTCGTCCTCCAGTCGCCGAACGACGCGCGAGACGCGGCCGGCGTCGAGGTCGGTGTGCTCGCTGAGCTCCTTCTGGCGCCACCAGCGCTCGGGCTCCAGCAGCAGCGTTCGCGCTACACGAGAGCTCTTGGGCGCGAACGCAGACGAAGGACGGCCGCGAGCCGCGAACTGGTTTGGTCGGCCTTGCACCGCGACATAGAGATCCTTGGCGCGGATGCGTGCGTTTCCCGAGAGGTCGAACCAGTTCAGATCGCGATCAGCGGCTGCTTTGGCGCCCGCCGCCGTCATGAACGGCACGACCAGTACGGCGATGCCGTCACGAGGCGCGAGACGCGCCATCTGTTCTGCCGCCGACGCGACGACTCCGGGGCTGGCCGCGGACTTGACCTCGATCAGCCAGCGTCGGTCGTGGCCGTGGACGATCGCATCGAGGCCACTGTCGGGCGCCTGTTGCTGGAGCTGACCGATGTCCGGCTCGTCGAGCAGGTCTCCGAGAATGGCCGGAAGGCGTCGCAACGCCTCCCGCTCGAACTGCACGCCTGCGTGAGTGGTGTTGGTTGCACGACTCGGCATACAGCACACTTTACGCAACTAGCTGCGTAAATACGAGCAATTGCTTGCATCAACAATCAGGGGCTTTTGCGCAATGCAAGGTCTGCTCCGGAGCCCCTACTGGGCTCATGAGCGCACTGTCTGCGACCTCGCTCGCGCCCGACGAGCGCGCGCTGCCCGAGCGCTACGTCGAGGAGCTGCGCACCCGCATGGGTGACCATCGGCTATTCGTCAACGAGCTCGGCCATACGCGCGAAATCCTGGCGGCCGTCCCTTCACGTCGAACTTCTTCGCCGTTCGCGCTCCTTGGCGATGCGCCAGGCGTGGGACGGTCGCATGCTCGTACGCACGATCCTCGACGACGCCGCCCGCGAGCTCGACATGGACGCACTGGCGTGGTCGTTCTCCGTGCACGTCCACGACCCCAACCGGCTCCCGCAGCGTCGGGGAGATCAGATCGTTCTTACAGCCGGCCGCCATTCATCCGTCTCTCCGAGACGCACGGATGGTGTGCGGTCGCTGAGGCCACGCGGCGCTGGGCGCCTGGGTCATCCTGCGGCCAGTAGCACGGCGGCAGTGTCGGTCTCGTAGGAGGCGATGGCGTTCCTGGCCTGGGCGCGTCGGCTGAGGAGCTTGGGTGCGCGCTGGCGTGGGTGGATGTCGATGGCAAACTCAAGGTCGAGTGTCTGAGCGAGGCGGGCGAGGGTCTCGATGGTGGGGTTGTGCTCGCCGGCCTCTAGGCGCGCAAGTTGTGGCTGGGTCATGTCGAGCTTCATTGCCAGCGCTCGCTGGGAGAGCCCGTGGTCGGTGCGGTAGGTCAGCACCGTCAACGCGACGGCCCGTGCAACAGCGGTTCGGTCCCACTCGCGCTGGAAGTCAGGGTCGCGCAACTCCGCGGCCAACACGCGCTCGCTTGTCTTCAGGTCACTCCGCTTCATCCCATTCCTTTGATCCTGCGCTCTGGCAGTCACCGTGCCCTAACCCACGATGATATCAAGGTTGTTATCAGCCACACGACTCAGGATCACGTCTCCAGCCCATCAAAGCGTCGCCGAGCGTCACGGACCTTCTCATCGAAGCCGCGCTCGTCGATCTCTGCCTCTGGGGTCACGGCGAGGATCACGAAGGTCCCAGGTCCAACCTGCCGATAGATCGGCCGCCAGCGGCTGCGTCCCGCACGTGGGCGAAGCTCGCGCAGTCCTGACCCATCCTCGCCCTTGATCGCGCTGCTGTGCGGAGCGCCGAGTCGCGGACCGATCGCTTCGAGCTTCTCCACGGCGTGCTGGATCGCTGCGCGCTCAGCCGCATCGGAGATCGCGGTACGCTCAGCGTCGGCCGCCGGATGCCACAGCACTTCATATGGTGGTTCGGGGTGGGACGCCGGCTTGGATGCACGAGACTGCTTGGCCTGCCGCGGCGAATCACGCCGCCGCTGTCGGCTGGGCTCAGGGGCACGCTGCCGGAGACCTTGTTTCGGGAGCTGACGCGGATCACCGCCTAACCTGCCGCCAACGCCTCACGCTCCGCACGTCGCGGTTGTCGATCGCAACGGGTCGGACACCGCCGCTGAGCAAGAGCTGCCGTCGTTCTTTGCGAGCTTCGATGGACCCGCCGATCTAGCCGAACGCTCCGGCGAGATCTTGCGCTCGGAGTTCCCCAGCGCCTGATGATCCTGGTTGACACCGGCCCGCTGGTCGCCGCCGCCAACCGCAACGACACGCATCACCACTCGTCCACGGAAGCGCTCGCGGCGGCCTCGCCGCCTCGGCTCGTGCCGGGCAGGGTGATCGCCGAGGTTGGCTACCTGCTGGCGCGCGACGCCCGCTCCTCGGTCGAGGCTGGGTTCCTGCGATCGTCAAGATTGGGTTCCTCGACGTCGTGAGCCCCACCGCTGAGGATCTTGCCCGTGCCGGTGATCTGGTTGAGCAGTACGCCGACTTGCTACTCGGCACGACCGACGCCTGCATCGTCGCTTTGGCCGAGCGCCTCAACATCACCGAGCTGGTGACGCTGGATCAGCGCCACTTCAACGTTGTTCGGCCACGCCACGTCAAGGCGCTCAAGCTCACGCCCTGACCCTTCTCAACACAGGTCCACGGCCCCGGCTGGCGCACACAGCGACGCGAGATCACCGTCAGCGCGACGGCCCGCAGCGTGCACGCGAACTCAGGCGCTGGAAGTCCTCCGAGTGAAGGTCGCAGTACTCACCAACGAGGTCGAGGTGGATCTCGGCGGCGAAGTTTATGGTCGTCTGGCGTTGGGCGAGTCATGACGGCCCATACGCTCGAACCACTCGACGCTCTGCCCGACACGATACTTGGGGTTAGCTTGTTGAGCCTGGCCGAGGGGCCGGACGCGGAGACGACCCGCCGCGACCCTCCTCGATGCCGATCGCCGTCGACGGCGGCTTGATCTCGTCCGGCGGTAGAGGTCTTGGTGCCATGCCGATCAGTGTATTGCCAGCGCCGCTATCCAGGCGATAGTTGCACGACCATGAGGACACCCAGCAGGCCAGACAGCCACGACATGCGCTCGACCTTCTTTGCGTTCTTCGCTCGTAGCATCTGATAGCCGAAGCCGGCGGCTGCCAACCAGCCGAGCGTATCTGCCTGTGCTTCTGCGGTGGCTTGCTTGTAAAGCTCCCTGTAGGAGAGTGGCGAGCGCAGCACACAGTCACATCAATGGTGGGCCGCGGGCGGCCGGTGAACGTGAAACGCGAGCATGTCGACGTGCAGCGGACTGCCGTCGAAGGCGTGCTCTTCGAGCAGTTGATTGAGGGTCGCGTTGCTCATGTGGGTGCCTTCGTCGTGGGCGAGTAGCCATGCCACGTGGTTGAGCAGCGAGGTGGCTAGCGTGCGCTGGCTCTGCGCGAGGCCGTGGCGCGGCGAGAGGGTTTGGGTGTCTCATTGAGACTCGCCCAGTCGTCGCTGCTTATGTGCTGGAACGATGACGCAGACAACGCGCCCGATCGCCGCGCAAACGCCAGGCTCAGGCGTTCGAGGTCGTTGGCGGTGTGGGTAAAGAGGTCACGGTCGGACGGATCGAAATCATCGGCCTGCTCCTGCAGAATCGTCGCCAAGCCGGCAAGAAACGGGCCTCCTTTGAAGCTCTGGACGTCTCGGAGGACAGTGATATAGCTCTGGGGCATCTGGCTGCGCAGGAAGAACGCGCGCAGAGCCGCGTTCGCGTAAAACTTGCGGTGTCCTCCGCGCGTGCGCCGCGCACGCAGAAGCCCGAGTTCGTGCCAGTGCCGGAGCTGGTTCTCCGTCGAGCCCGTAAGCGTCACGAGCTGCCCGATGCTGATCGGGTAGCTCGCGTTGGCAAGCCTCAGGTGGCTCGCAGGATGGAGAACCAGCCCGCGCTCCTTCTCACTGAGGAAGTCCCACATTGGGCTTGCCTGCGGCCCGGCCAGCTCCCGGGCGTGTCGCTGAGCGTCCGACGTCGTGACGTCGGGTTGCCGCGCCAAGAAGTCTCGCTGGGCGTCCGAGAGGTTGCCGGCAGCGCGAGCCCAGGTTGCGATCCGCCTTCGAAAGCCATCGGGAAGCGTCGGGTCGTCGCCGAATCCAGGCCGGAACTCGTCTCCAAGCCAATAGCCGGGAGGATCGTTGCTACGTCGGAGTCGTCCCTTGATCACTGTGGTCATGGCCGAGAGTCTATCAAAACCTGAGATCCGTATGCGAGGTTTTACTCGTATGAGACGACGGTCCATTCGCCGGCGCTCCAGGTCCCAATTGCGACAATGAGGCCATCAACGAGGCAGGGCGTCCTGGCGGGTGCATCCATGAGCCAGATACGCCCCTCGATGTGCTCAAACGGCTCATCTGAGAGTGCGTGATCGAGGACGAGGACGCCGTTCATCGGGTGCTCCGCTCGCGCATCGCCGAAGCACTCCCAGCGCAAAGCGTCTCGTGACGCGTCCTCAAAGCCGAGGTCGAGCGCGTAAATACCGGGCCCATAAAGCCCGTCGGAAGCTTCGAGCATCACTCCTCGTCCGGCGTCCATGTCGGCGAGGCACTCGCGAGCGAACTCCTCAGTCGTGTAGTGGTAGAGCCGATCGGGCACGGCCGCACCAATTTAGTGTCTGTGGAGGCGCAGTTCGACCTTCCTGAACTGCTGCGCGTAAACGCGCCGGCGCAGCCAGCGCAGGTCCGAATAGGAGCCGACGAACGCTTCGGGTCCTGCTGCCTTGTCGTTGACGCCCACCCACGAGCACGCCGGCGTGCTCGCTCATCGCCATGCACGCGACCTGTGCGGCAAGCGCCTGCGCCGCGGACTCGTGTTGCGTCCCAACGGCGACCCGCCGTCCACCGCGCACGATCGTGCCCGCCTCCTGCTTGAAGTCCACGATCTCCGTCTCAGCATGTCCAGCGGTGGCGTCGGCAACGACCTTGGCAATCGCGTCCAAAGCGGCCGACACTGACCCCGGCGTGGCCTATGACGATGCCGAGGCGTTCAAGGCTACCCTCCGCGCGGCTCGCCCGTAGGTGCTTGCGTAACATG
>Ga0210389_10003964_pt1 | contig 11544 bp, 10 predicted proteins | sample IncBWH28OmetaG_FD_160127 | JGI IMG/M metagenome (GOLD analysis project Ga0210389, IMG submission 160127) | Forest soil microbial communities from Barre Woods Harvard Forest LTER site, Petersham, Massachusetts, United States - Inc-BW-H-28-O ... | reverse complement strand
GGCTGGAGCGCTCCGGGGTCGGGTGCCGGACCGCTAGCTGGGCTTTCCGTCGACGTGGGGCCTCATTCGGGCTTGGTGCTGCGGCCCAGCAGCAGCGCCATTGCCTCGTCCACCGACAGGCCCCTGTGACAGACCCGGTGCACGGCGTCGGTGAGCGGCATTTCGACGTCGTAACTGGACGCCAGGGCGAGCACCGCCTCGCAGGACGTCACCCCCTCGACGACGTGGGAGTCCCTCGCCTCCATCGCCGACTCCATCGTCCCGCCGCGGCCCAGGCACTCGCCGAACGACCGGTTGCGCGACTGCGGGGACGTACACGTGGCCACCAGGTCACCCACGCCCGCCAGCCCGGCCAGCGTCGCGCCTTTGGCGCCGAGCGCGATGCCCAGCCGGATGATCTCCGCCAGGCCGCGGGTGATGATCGCCGCGGCGGTGTTTTCACCCAGGCCGACGCCGGCGGCCATTCCGCACGCGAGCGCGATGACGTTCTTGCACGCCCCACCGACCTCGGTGCCGACCACGTCGCTGTTGGTGTAGGGGCGGAAGTACCCGCTGTTCAGCATGCGCTGCAGCGCTACCGCGCGGCCGGAGTCGCTGCTCGCGACGACGGTGGCGGAGGGCTGGCATTGGGCGATCTCACTGGCCAGGTTCGGCCCCGAAATGACCGCGACCTGCGTCGGGTCCACGCCGGTGACCGACACGATGACCTGACTCATCCGCATCAGGGTGCCCAGCTCGATACCCTTGGCCAGACTGACCAGGGTCGCGCCGGCGGCCAGCGACGGTGCCCACCGCTCGAGATTGCTGCGCATCGTCTGGGCCGGCACTCCGAGCAGCACCGTCGACGCTCCGGCCAGTGCCTCGTCGGCATCGGAGGTGGCACGGATGCCCGGCGGCAGCAACGTACCGGGCAGGTAGGCGGGGTTGTAACGGGTCGCGTTGATCTGCTCGGCGACGCTGGATCGCCGGGCCCACAGCGTGACCTCGGCTTCTGGTCCCCCGGCCTCGGCGAGCACCTTGGCCAGCGCCGTGCCCCAGGCACCGGCACCCATCACCGCAACGGCGCCCGATCTGCTGCCCATCTACCACCCCCGTCCGTCGTCCTCATGTGTCAGCGCGGCATCAGCAGCCGCTACACCCTAGACCAGCGGCGGGCCGCCGTCACGCTAGTCGCGAGCGACGCGGCGGGCGTCGCTGGCAGGATGACCTCATGAGCGGCAGACGCGCCGACGGTGCAGGTGACCGGGGAGACGTAGCCCTGATCATCGCCGTCAAGCGGTTGGCCGCCGCCAAGACCAGGCTGGCCCCGGTGTTCTCGGCGCCGACCCGTGAAAGTGTGGTGCTGGCCATGCTGGTCGACACCCTGACCGCCGCGGCGCGAGTCCCGGCGCTGGGCTCGATCACCGTCATCACGCCCGACGAGGCGGCGGCCGCCGCGGCGGCCGAGCTCGGAGCCGGGGTGCTGGCCGACCCGACGGCGACGGGCCACGGCGACCCGCTGAACAATGCGATTGCCGCCGCGGAACAGGCAGTGGCCGGGGCCTTCGCCAATGTCGTTGCGCTGCAAGGCGATTTGCCGGCGCTGCAGAGTCAGGAGCTGGCCGAGGCGATCGCCGCCGCGCGCCACCACCGGCGCAGCTTCGTCGCCGACCGGCTGGCCACCGGGACCGCCGCGCTGTGTGCGTTCGGAGCCCCGCTTGATCCGCGGTTCGGGCCGGATTCGGCCGCGCGGCACCGCCGTTCGGGCGCGATCGAGCTGACGGGTGCGTGGCCCGGCCTGCGCTGCGACGTCGACACCCCCGCCGACCTGGCGGCCGCCCGTCGTCTCGGGGTCGGGGCGGCGACCGCGCGGGCCATCACCCAGCACTAGGCACACCTGGCAAAGCGACAAACCTGACCGAACGGTTAACGGCGCACCAACGGCGCGTGGATCTCCGCCACGCGCTGGCACCAGCCGCGGGTGATGAGCAATGATCGCATGGTGACTGAAATCGAAGCTGAAGCCCGGCCCGACGAGAACTTATGGCATTCAGGCGAGTCGGCCGTCGCGGCACCGCCTGCGGCCACCCCCGCCACTACCGCTGACGAGCTTCCCGAGGACCGCTACCTCAACCGGGAACTGAGCTGGCTGGATTTCAATGCGCGCGTGTTGGCACTGGCCGCCGACAGCTCGCTGCCCCTGCTGGAGCGAGCCAAATTCCTGGCGATCTTCGCGTCCAATCTCGATGAGTTCTACATGGTGCGGGTCGCCGGCCTGAAGCGCCGCGACGAGATGGGGCTATCGGTGCGCTCCGCCGACGGCCTGACGCCGCGTGAGCAACTGAGACGCATCGGCGAGCAGACCCAGCAGATCGCCAGTCGGCACGCCCGGGTGTTCCTCGATTCGGTGCGGCCGGCGTTGGCCGAGGAAGGCATCCACATCGTCACGTGGGCCGATCTGGACAAGGCTGAGCGCGAGCAACTATCGACCTATTTCACCGAGCAGGTTTTCCCCGTCCTGACGCCGTTGGCCGTCGACCCGGCTCACCCGTTCCCGTTCGTTTCCGGGTTGAGCCTGAATCTGGCCGTCACCGTGCGCCAACCCGAGGACGGCGGCCAGCACTTCGCTCGGGTCAAGGTGCCCGACAACGTCAATCGCTTCGTCGAACTCGCTGTCCGCGACGCGGGAAAAGAGAACTCCGCCGGAACCGAGGGAAAGACCGTAATCCGTTACCTGCCGCTGGAAGAACTCATTGCGGCGTTTCTGCCCGTGCTTTTCCCGGGCATGGAGATCGTCGAGCATCACGCGTTCCGCATCACCCGCAACGCCGATTTCGAGGTTGAAGAAGACCGCGACGAAGACCTGCTGCAAGCGCTGGAGCGGGAATTGGCGCGCCGGCGCTTCGGTTCCCCGGTGCGACTCGAGATCGCCGACGACATGACCGAGAGCATGCTCGAATTGCTGTTGCGCGAACTCGACGTGCATCCCGGTGACGTGATTGAAGTGCCCGGGCTTTTGGACCTGTCGTCGCTGTGGCAGATCTACGGGCTGGACCGCCCGGCGCTCAAGGACGCGGCTTTCGTTCCGGCCACCAATCCCGCTTTCGCCGACCGGGAAACGCCGAAGAGCATCTTCGCCACGCTGCGCGAAGGCGATGTGCTGGTTCATCATCCATATGATTCGTTCTCCACCAGCGTGCAGCGATTCATCGAGCTGGCCGCCGCGGACCCCAACGTGCTGGCGATCAAACAGACGCTCTACCGCACCTCCGGTGACTCGCCCATCGTTCGGGCGCTCATCGCCGCCGCCGAAGCCGGAAAGCAGGTGGTGGCAATGGTCGAGATCAAGGCGCGCTTCGACGAACAGGCCAACATCCGCTGGGCGCGCACACTTGAGCAGGCGGGCGTGCACGTGGTCTACGGGTACGTCGGGCTGAAGACACACTGCAAGACCTGCCTGGTGGTGCGTCGCGAGGGTTCGACGATCCGGCGGTACTGCCATGTCGGGACCGGCAACTACAACGGGAAGACGGCGCGGCTGTACGAGGACCTCGGTCTGCTCACGGCGTCTCCGGAAATCGGTGCAGATCTCACCGATTTGTTCAATTCGCTTACCGGCTACTCGCGCAAGGTGTCCTACCGCAACCTGTTGGTGGCCCCACACAGCATTCGCGCGGGCATCATCGAACGCGTCGAGCGCGAGGTCGCCGCGCACCGTGAAAGCGGCGGCGGGCACATCCAGCTCAAGATGAACTCGCTCGTCGACGAGCAGGTCATCGACGCGCTGTATCGCGCGTCCCAGGCCGGCGTGCGTGTCGAGATTGTGGTGCGCGGCATCTGCGCACTGCGCCCGGGTGCGGAGGGCTTCTCCGAAAACATCCTCGTCCGATCGATTCTCGGCCGATTCCTGGAGCACTCGCGGATCATCCGCTTCGGTCGGATCAACGAATTCTGGATCGGCAGCGCCGACATGATGCACCGCAATCTCGACCGGCGCGTCGAGGTGCTGGTTCAGGTCAAGGACCCGAGGCTCACCACATATCTGAACGAATTGTTCGAGTCTGCACTGGACCCGTCCACGCGATGCTGGGAGCTCGGATCCGACGGGCAGTGGACCGCGTCACCCCAGGCGGGTCACACCGTGCGCGACCACCAAGTATGGTTGATGGAGCGGCACACCAGCCCCTAAGACACCCTCTAAGACACTGTGTGGTGATCTACAGGCCACATCCACGGCCGTGCCTGGCATGGCCGAATTGACCTGCAGGAGTTGAGTTGTCGACCCAGAATTCGTCGGCCGGTCGGCGCTCGGGGAGCCGGATCGTGTACGCCGCAGGTGCGGTGTTGTGGCGGCCGGCCGGTGCCGGTCCGGCCAACGCGGACCTCGAGATCGCTGTGATCCACCGCCCTCGCTACGACGACTGGTCGTTGCCCAAGGGCAAGGTGGACCCGGGCGAGACGGCGCCGGTGGCGGCGGTGCGGGAAGTATTCGAAGAGACGGGTCACCACGCCGTCCTCGGCAGGCGGCTTGACTTGGTGAGCTATCCGATCGAGCAGGGCATCAAGAAGGTCTATTACTGGGCGGCGCGGAGCATCGGCGGTGAATTCACGCCGGGCCGCGAGGTCGACGAACTGGTGTGGTTGCCGGTCGCCGACGCGATGCCGAAACTGAACTACGCGCAAGATCGAAAGATGTTGCAGCACTTCACAAAACAACCAGCAGACACCCACACCGTGCTCATCGTCCGGCACGGCACCGCGGGCCGGAAATCGCGTTTCTCTGGCGACGACACCAAACGACCGCTGGACAAGAGGGGACGCGCGCAGGCGGAGGCCCTAGTTCCACAGCTGCTGGCATTCGGGGCTTCCGACGTGTACGCGGCCGACCGGCTGCGCTGTCAGCAAACGGTAGAACCGCTCGCCGAGGAACTGGGTGTGGCTGTCCACGACGAGCCCACGCTGACCGAGGAGTCCTACGCCAAGAGCCCCAAGCGCGGCCGCAACCGGATGCTGAAAATCGCCGAGCGGGACGGCACACCGGCGATCTGCACGCAGGGCAAGGTAATTCCGGACTTGATCGCGTGGTGGTGCGAACGGGACGGAGTACGTCCCGACAAATCCCGCAACCACAAGGGCAGCACCTGGGTGCTGTCACTGTCGGCCGGGCGACTGGTGGCGGCCGACCACATCGGCGGCGCGCTGGCCGCCAACGTGCGGGCCTAACACGCGAATACCCTTCGGGTGGCATCGCTGCCACCGCGAAGGGTATCTGCGGGTGCTACTTACTAATTGCTACTTACGACCGCGCCGCGGAGTCGCCTTCTTGGCAGGCGCCTTGCTGGCCGGCCTCTTTGCCGCGACCTTCTTGGCGGGTGCCTTGCTGGCGGACTTCGTCACGGCCTTCTTGACCGGAGCCTTGGCCGCGGCCTTCTTGACCGGAGCCTTGACGGCGGCCTTCTTGACCGGAGCCTTGACGGCGGCCTTCTTGACCGGAGCCTTCGTCACAGCCTTCTTGGCGGGGGCCTTGGTCGCAGCCTTCTTGGCCGGAGCTCTCGTCGCGGTCTTCTTAGCGGGCGCCTTCTTGGCCGCCTTCTTGGCCGCCACGCCTGCTACCACACCGCGCTTGACTGCGGGGCCTTCTGCCGGGAGGCGCTGTGCGCCAGACACAACCGCTTTGAATTGGGCACCGGGGCGGAAGGCCGGGACCGACGTGGGCTTCACCTTTACCGTCTCGCCGGTGCGCGGATTGCGGGCCACCCGCGCCGCGCGGCGCCGCTGTTCGAACACACCGAACCCGGTAATGGTTACGCTGTCGCCCTTATGCACCGCACGCACAATGGTGTCGACGAAATTCTCGACGGCGGCGGTCGCCTGCCGACGGTCCGAGCCCAATTTCTGTGTGAGCACGTCAATGAGCTCTGCTTTGTTCATCCAACCCTCCGAAGCTAGTAGTCCTCGATTTGGAACCGACTAGTGGACACGGTAAACCCTCACCCAGCAAATTTCCAAGAGCCACGCGCAATTTCAGGACCCGGCGACCGAGGTTTTCGCAATCCGGTTGCCGCCCTTGCCCGATGGCGGGGCCGGAAAATCGGCCGGGTTTGCTTGGCCGGACGGGAAGAAAATCCGCTCCGGCCGACCCTTCAGGAGGCGGGCAAAGTGCGCGGTTTCCACTCCGGATAGGTCGCCTCGAATTCCTCGATTTTGTCGAGTTTCCGCAGCGTAAGGGCTATATCGTCAAGACCTTCGAGCAGTCTCCAAGCGGTATAGTCGTCAATCTTGAACGGCAGCACCGTCGTTCCGGCGGTGATATTTCGATCTTGAAGATTGGCAGTGATTTCCAAGCCCGGATTCTGCTCGATGAGCTTCCAAAGGAGTTCGACGCCGTCTTGGGAAACTTCGGCCGCCAGCAGACCTGCTTTACCGGCGTTGCCCCGAAAAATGTCACCGAATCGAGATGAGATGACCACCCGGAACCCATAGTCCATGAGCGCCCACACCGCGTGCTCGCGGGATGATCCGGTGCCGAAATCGGGTCCGGCGACCAGAACCGAGCCGCGGTCAAAGGGGCTGAGGTTGAGCACGAATGAGGGATCCGACCGCCATGTCGCGAACAAGCCGTCCTCGAAACCGGTTCGGGTGACGCGCTTCAAAAACACCGCGGGAATGATCTGATCGGTATCCACATTGGACCGCCGCAGCGGCACTCCGATACCGGTGTGGGTGCGAAAGGGTTCCATCGTCGTCCTCGAATCCGTTCGGTCAGTTTGAGTTCAGGTCGGCCGGCGTAGACAGCCTGCCCCGCACCGCCGTTGCGGCGGCGACGACGGGCGACACCAGATGGGTGCGGCCGCCTTTGCCCTGCCGCCCTTCGAAGTTGCGGTTGGACGTCGACGCGCACCGCTGCCCCGGGGAGAGCTGATCGGGGTTCATGCCCAGGCACATCGAGCATCCCGCCTGCCGCCATTCGGCGCCCGCGGCGGTGAATACCTCGCCCAGCCCTTCGTCTTCGGCCTGCGCGCGCACCCGCATAGAGCCGGGAACGACGAGCATCCGCACCCCCTCGGCGACCTTGCGGCCGCGCAGCACATCGGCCACCACCCGCAGATCTTCGATACGACCATTGGTACAAGAGCCGACGAACACGGTGTCCACGCTGATATCACGCATCGGCGTCCCGGGCCGAAGGTCCATGTACGCCAAGGCTTTCTCGGCGGCCTGGCGCTCGCCGTCGTCGGTCATCAGTTCGGGGTCCGGCACCGCCGCGTCCAACGGCACCCCCTGCCCGGGGTTCGTCCCCCAGGTGACAAATGGACTCAACGAGGCCGCATCGAGATAGACCTCGGTGTCGAAGACGGCGCCGGGGTCGGTGCCCAACTTCTGCCAGTACTCGAGTGCTGCATCCCATTGCGCGCCGGTCGGCGCGTGCGGGCGGCCGCGCAGGAATTCGTATGTGGTCTCGTCCGGCGCCACCATGCCCGCGCGGGCGCCGGCTTCGATGCTCATGTTGCAGATCGTCATCCGGCCTTCCATCGACAGCGATTCGATGGCGCTGCCCCGGTATTCGATGACGTGGCCCTGCCCACCGCCGGTGCCGATCTTGGCGATCAACGTAAGAATGACGTCCTTGGCGGTCACCCCGGCGGGCAATGTCCCGTCCACGTTGACCGCCATCGTCTTGAATGGCCGCAGCGGCAACGTCTGAGTGGCCATCACGTGCTCGACCTCCGAGGTGCCGATGCCCATCGCCAGCGCGCCGAACGCGCCATGGGTCGACGTGTGACTGTCGCCGCAGACGATCGTCATTCCCGGTTGGGTGAGGCCCAATTGCGGTCCGACGACATGCACGATGCCCTGTTCGATGTTTCCCATCGGGAATAGCCGGATACCGAATTCGGCGCAGTTGCGCCGCAACGTCTCGACCTGAGTGCGCGACACCAGGTCGGCGATCAGATTGTCGACGCCGGTCGTGGGAACGTTGTGATCCTCGGTGGCCAGCGTCAAGTCGGGGCGGCGCACCGGCCGGCCGGCCAGGCGCAGCCCGTCGAAGGCCTGCGGGCTGGTGACCTCGTGCACCAGGTGCAGGTCGATGTAGATCAAGTCCGGCGCACTGGCCTCGTCGCCCGACGAGCCAGACACGACAACGTGGTCTTCCCAAACCTTTTCGGCCAGGGTGCGCGGTTTGGCCGGGCCGTCCTTGCCGGCAGCCGGGGAAATGTCGGATCCCATGTCGAACTCGCCTCGATTCACCTCATCCGCGGCTCGCCGATCGACTTCGGACTGTTGATCTCAGCATGCGAGACGCTAGTATCTCTTTGTGAGACAGCATAGCGGCATCGGCGTACTCGACAAAGCGGTGGGCGTGCTGCATACGATCGCGGAATCTCCCTGCGGGCTGGCCGAACTCTGTGGGCGCACCGGATTGCCCAGGGCCACCGCCTACCGGCTGGCGGCGGCTCTGGAAGTTCATCGGCTGCTGGCGCGCGACGACGAAGGGCGTTGGTGGCTTGGTCCCGCGGTCACCGAATTGGCGGCCCATGTCAAGGATCCGCTGCTGGCCGCGAGCGCGACGGTGCTACCCGCCTTGCGTGAGACCACCGGCGAAAGCGTGCAGCTGTACCGCCGCGAGGGGACGTCGCGGGTCTGCGTGGCCGCCGTGGAACCTGCTGCGGGTCTGCGCGATACGGTTCCGGTCGGCGCGCGGTTGCCGATGACGGCGGGCTCGGGGGCCAAAGTGCTACTCGCCTACAGCGACGCCGCCATCCAGAAAGCCGTACTGCCGTCGGCGAAATTCACCGACCGGGTGCTGGCAGAGGTGCGCCGGCGTGGTTGGGCGCAAAGCGTGGCGGAACGCGAGCCGGGGGTGGCCAGTGTGTCCGCGCCGGTCCGCGACGCCCGCGGTGTCGTCATCGCCGCCATTTCGGTGTCCGGGCCCATCGACCGGATCGGGCGGCGCCCGGGGGCGCGCTGGGCCGCCGATCTGCTGTCGGCGGCAGAAGCCCTCACCCGTCGGCTCTAGAGATTCGGCGCCGCCAGCGCGCAGTGTGCATCGTTGGCGTCGGGTGTGCATCCAGGGCGGCAGAATCGCGAATTCCTCGCCGTCAGCGCACACGGAAAGCCGCCAGTGCACACTCCCCGCACGCCCGCCTGACACACTGGCGCCATGGGAAGCAATCAGCGCGCGAGCATCGTCATGTCCGCTGACGAGATCGCCGATTTTGTCGTCAAGAGCCGCACCGGGACGCTGGCCACCGTCGGTCCCGACGGGCAGCCGCACTTGACCGCCATGTGGTACGCCGTGGTCGACGGCGAAATCTGGCTGGAGACCAAGGCCAAGTCGCAGAAGGCGGTCAACCTGACGCGGGACCCGCGGGTGAGCTTTCTCATCGAGGACGGCGACACCTATGACACGCTGCGCGGGGTGTCCTTCGAAGGCGTCGCGGAGATCATCGACGATCCCGACGTGTCGCACCGGGTCGGGGTCAGCGTGTGGGAGCGCTACACCGGCCCCTACACCGAGGACATGAAGCCCTTCGTCGAGCAGATGATGAACAAGCGGGTGTGTGTGCGGATCGTGGCCAGGCGGTCACGCTCGTGGGATCACCGCAAGCTCGGATTGCCCGCCATGCCGGTGGGCGGATCGACCGCACCGGCCGCCCTGGGGGCTGGCCAGTAAGCACGCCTGGCAGCCCGGTAGACGGTTTTGTAGCCCCGATGGGATTCGAACCCACGCTACCGCCGTGAGAGGGCGGCGTCCTAGGCCGCTAGACGACGGGGCCAGAACCGATCCGAGCTGACAGCATAGCTCACCCCGGTAGGCGCACCTAATCGCGTTGCGGTGGTGCGACTTTGCTGGGGTACCAGGACTCGAACCTAGAATGGCTGAACCAGAATCAGCTGTGTTGCCAATTACACCATACCCCATCGGCCGCCTAAAACCGCAGGTCAGAGGGCGTTCTGCGGGCTGTTACCAGCGCCCATGACCACCACTGCCAGCCGTTGTCGGCCTCTGCAAGCCTCAGCAAGCCTCTGAAAGCCTTTGTAAACCGCAGTGCAGACTACCAAAGAATTACGCCGCATCGTCGCGCGCGGCCTGCAGCCGCGCCACGCTGCGGTCGCGACCGAGCAGCTCCAGCGATTCGAACAACGGCGGGCTGATGGTGGTCCCGGTCGCGGCAACCCTGATCGGACCGAACGCCTTACGCGGTTTGAGCGCCAGACCGTCGATGAGGGCGGCCTTGAGGGCCGCCTCGATCTCGGCCGTGGTCCAGTCCACCACGCCGTCCAGCGCGGGCAGCGCCGCGTCCAGCACCGCGATCCCGTCGGGGCCGAGCTCCTTGGCCGCGGCTTTGGGGTCGATCGCGTATTCGTCGTCGTTGAGGAACTTCAGCAGGTCCCACGCGTCGCCGAGCACGACGATGCGGGTCTGCACCAATTCGGCGGCGGCGTCGAATCCGGCGTCATCGAGTTCGATGCGATGGCCGTGCGCGCTGAAGTAGTCGCGCAGCCTGCCGGCGAAGTCGTCCGCGCCCAGCATCCGAATGTGCTCAGCGTTAAGCGCGTCGGCCTTCTTCTGGTCGAACCTGGCCGGGTTGGAGTTGACGTCGACGACGTCGAACGCGGCCACCATTTCGTCGAGGCTGAACAGGTCGTGATCGTCGGCGATCGCCCAGCCGAGCAACGCGAGGTAATTCAGCAGCCCCTCGGGAATGAAGCCCCGGTCGCGGTGGGCGAACAGATTCGACTGGGGGTCGCGTTTGGAAAGCTTCTTGGTCCCCTCCCCCAACACCGTTGGGAGATGGGCGAATTCCGGAATACGTTCGGCCACCCCGATCCTGATCATCGCCTGATACAGCGCCAGCTGGCGCGGAGTCGACGGCAGCAGGTCCTCGCCACGCAGTACGTGGGTGATCTTCATCAGCGCGTCGTCGCACGGGTTGACCAAGGTGTACAACGGATCTCCGCTCGCGCGGGTCAGCGCGAAATCGGGCACGGTGCCCGCCGCGAAGGTGGTGGTCCCGCGCACCAGGTCGTCCCAACTGAGGTCTTCGTCGGGCATCCGCAGCCGGACCACCGGCCTACGGCCTTCGGATAGGAATGCGGAACGCTGCGCTTCGGTCAGGTCCCGGTCGAAGTTGTCGTAGCCGAGCTTGGGGTTGCGGCCGGCGGCGATGTGACGGGCCTCGACCTCCTCGGTGGTTGAGAAGGCGTGGTAGGCCTCTCCGGCCGCGAGCAGCGTGGCCACCACCTCGTGGTAGATCTCGGTGCGTTGCGACTGCCGGTACGGGCCGTAGGGTCCGCCGACCTCGGGTCCCTCGTCCCAGTCGAGGCCGAGCCAGCGTAGCGCGTCGAGCAGCGCCAGATAGCTCTCCTCGGTGTCGCGCTGCGCGTCGGTGTCCTCGATGCGAAAGACGAAGGTACCGCCGGTGTGTCGGGCGTACGCCCAGTTGAACAGCGCGGTGCGGACCATCCCGACGTGGGGGGTGCCGGTGGGCGACGGGCAGAATCGGACCCGGACAGGGACTGATGCGGTCACGACTTTCCTTTGCGGACTACGGGATTGGT
>Ga0210389_10003963_pt1 | contig 11544 bp, 11 predicted proteins | sample IncBWH28OmetaG_FD_160127 | JGI IMG/M metagenome (GOLD analysis project Ga0210389, IMG submission 160127) | Forest soil microbial communities from Barre Woods Harvard Forest LTER site, Petersham, Massachusetts, United States - Inc-BW-H-28-O ... | reverse complement strand
CGAGCGCATCGTCATCAATCTGGCCTGGCTGGCCGCTCAGATCCGCGACTACCTGGGTGACGGCGCGCGCTATGGCGCGGCCATCACGTACAGCGATGAAACATCCCGTGCACTCGAGACGGCCGGCGGCATATTCCATGCGCTGCCGCACCTGTCTCCCGGACCCTTCGCGGTGGTCAATGGTGATATTTACACCGGCTTCCCGTTCGATACCTTGTCGCTGGCGGCGAGCCGCAACGCGCACTTGGTGCTGGTGCCGACGCCTGATTACCTGAAAGGCGACTTTGGGTTCGAGCGCGGCGAAGCGCTGGCCGCAGCCGATGAGCGCTTCACGTTTTCCGGCATTGCGGTTTATCGAGCTGAGTTTTTTGACGGCTGCGTGGAGGGCGTATTCCCCTTGAAGCCCTTGCTGGTGCGCTCCATGGAGGCAGGCCGCTGCTCCGCAGAACTTTATACCGGACAATGGGAGGACGTCGGCACGCCGGAGCGGCTTGCCGCGCTCAACGCGGCGCAGCTCGAGCGCTAAAGCGCCTGGCTCAGGCGGCGCACGCCTTCGCGAATGTCGCTCTCCTTCATGCGCGAGTAGCCCAGAATGAATCCCTTTCTGGGCGGCGCGGACAGGAAATAGGGCGAGATGCCGTACACAGCGACGCCGCTCGCGGCCGCCTTGGCGATGACCTCGGCCTCTGAAACGCGCGCGGCGGGCCACAGCGCGACATGGGCGCCGGCGCCATAACCGGTCACTTCCACGCGATCAGCCAGGTATTTGTCGATGGCTTCGCGCAGGGCTTCGCGGCGTGCGGCGTTCCTGCGCCGAACACGCCGCAGATGGCGCTCGTACAGGCCGCTGGTGATGAACTCCGCCAGCGTTTCTTGTTCCAGCGTCGCCGTGTGCCGATCGCAGAGCCATTTGGCCGACGTGAACACGGAGACGAGCGGTTTCGGCACCACCAGGTAGCCGATGCGCAGCGAGGAGAAAACGGTGCGCGAAAAGGTGCCGATGTATATAACGCGTCCTTCTGCGTCCAGGCCCTGCAGGGATTGCAGCGACTGATCCTCGAAGCGGTATTCCCCGTCATAGTCGTCCTCGATCACCAAGGCGTCCCTGCGTCCGGCCCAATCGACCAGATTCAGGCGGCGGGGGAGGGAGAGAATGGCGCCGGTGGGGAACTGGTGCGAAGGCGTGACGAACACCATCCGCGTCCCGTCCGGAATCTTGGCCGGATTCAAGCCGTCCCGATCGACCGGCACGGCCGAGAGGCGTGCGCCTGCCGTGCGCAGAACTTCGCGGGTGCCTTGATAGCAAGGATCTTCGATCGCGATACGATCGCCGCGGTCGATCAACACGCGCGCGACCAGATCCAAGGCCTGCTGCGAGCCGCTGACGACGATCACCTGCGAGGGGTCGCACGTGACCGCGCGCGAGCGGCGCAGGTGAGCGGCGATCGCCTCGCGAAGCGCGGCGCTGCCGCCGGTGGGGCCGTAGTCGAGGCGCCGCACCGAGGCCTTGCGCGCATTGCGCAACAACATGCGGCGCCACATTTCAAAGGGGAACACTTCGACATCGCTGCGGCCGTAGGCAAAATCGTAGCGCAGCGGCGCGGCCGGCTTGCCCAGAAAATTGGCTGTTGCCGCGGCCTTGACGGCGCGCCCATAACGGGACAATCGAACCTTGAGGCGGTTGGCCTTGGGACCGGCGGGTCCGGCGGCCAGGACGTCCGCCACGTACGTTCCCGAGCCGGCGCGGCCCACCACGAATCCTTCCGCGAGCAATTGCTCATAGGCCAGCACCACGACGGTTCTGGAAACATGCAACTGCTCCGCCAACTCGCGCGTCGAGGGCAGGCGTTCGGCATTGCTCATGACGCGGCGCAAGATCGCTTGGCGGAACCAGAGATAGATCTGGCGCGACAGCGGCTCTGCGCCGTTCAAAAGTGGTATGACGAATGACACAAATAGTGGACCTTTCAAAGTACCATAACATCCCGCACGCTGCGGCAATGAAATTCTTTGCCTGCCTGGGCGACTGTCTGAGATCCCCGGGGGCGGGCGCGCTGATTTGCGCCGCCGCCTTGACTCTCTCCGCTCCCGCCGCGGCGCAGGCGCCATCCTCGGCGGCGGAACGCCGCGATGGGCAGCATGATTTCGATTTCGAGATCGGGGCATGGAAAACCCATTTGAAGCGTCTCGTTCATCCCTTGAGCGGTTCGACCACCTGGGTGGAACTCGACGGCACGACCGTGGTGCGCAAGGTGTGGAACGGCCGGGCGAATCTCGCGGAACTCGAAACCGACGCCGCATCGGGACACCTGCAAGTGCTGTCCTTGCGCCTCTATGACCCACAGTCGAGACAATGGAGCCTGAACACCGCAAACGCCAATGGCGGAACCTTGAGCGTACCGACCATCGGTGAATTCAAGGATGGCCGGGGCGAGTTTTTCGATCAGGAGTCATTCAACGGCCGGACCATTTTGGTGCGAAATGTGTGGTCGGACATTTCCGCCGATTCATGCCGCTTCGAACAGTCGTTCTCGGACGATGGCGGCAAAACCTGGGAAGTGAACTGGATTGCGGTGGACACCCGCGTGAAATAGAGGAAATGCAATGAATATTCTTCGTCTGTCGATTGCCATACCCGTCATGAGCGCCGTATTGGGCGCCGCCTATCTGGCGCAGGCGTCGCAGGACTACCCGCAGCCCCCGCCCTTCAAGCCGAACTTGAGCGGTCTGCATGATTTTGACCTGCGCGCCGGCGAATGGACTGCGCATCACCGCCGCTTGAAGGAGCGATTGGCGGGCAGTCACGAGTGGGTGGAATTCGACGGCACGCAGAGCTTTCGCCTTCTCATGGATGGCTATGCCAACGAAGACGAAAATATTCTCAACATGCCGGGCGGCGGCGCATACAAGGGTGTGACGCTGCGCGCCTACGATTCCAAGAGCGGGCAGTGGGCAATCTGGTGGTTGGACGGCCGCACGCCGTTCGGTGACCTGGATCCCCCGGTGAAAGGCCGCTTCGTGAACGGCTTGGGCACGTTTTATTCCGACGACACGCTCCGCGGCAAGCCGGTGCGCGTGCGCTTCGTCTGGTCGAACATCACCGCGGATTCCGCCCACTGGGAGCAGGCTTTTTCGCCTGACGGCGGCAAGACCTGGGAGGTCAACTGGACCACGGATTTCAAGCGCGCGAAGTAGGGTAGTACGCGAGGTAGGGTACAATGGCGGGGCATGTCCGAGTTCAAAGGCATCCCCGTAACCACGGAACCGCTCCCCGCGACCACGGAATCGAGGCGGGCGCGAAGCGGCGAAAAATACACGACGCCGCAAGGCTTTACCGCCATCAAGGATGGCGTCAAGCAATCGCATGCGAGCGCCGCCAACCCGCGCAAGCCGGCGTGGCTGCGCGCGCCGCTCGCAACCGGCGCCGCATTTGGTACTGTCAAGCAAATCGTGCGCGAACACCGTTTGAGCACGGTGTGCGAAGAGGCGAAGTGTCCGAACATCGGTGAATGCTGGAATGCGGGGACCGCCACCATCATGTTGATGGGTGCGGTGTGCACGCGCGCGTGCCGCTTCTGCGCCGTCGACACCGGCAACCCGCGCGGCTGGCTGGATGCGGAGGAACCGCAGAACGTTGCCAAGTCGGTCCAGCTCATGCGTCTCAAGTATGTGGTTCTGACCTCGGTGAATCGCGACGACCTGCCGGACGGCGGCGCCGCGCACTATGCGGCAGCCATCCGCGCCATCAAGAATCTGAATCCTGACACCGCGGTCGAAGCCTTGACGCCGGATTTCCAGGGCGTCATGGCGGATGTGCGCACGGTGCTCGACTCAGGTTTGGATGTCTTTGCGCAAAACGTGGAAACCGTGCGCCGCCTGACCCATCCGGTGCGCGATCCGCGCGCAGGCTACGAGCAGACCATCGGTGTACTGCGCTCGGCGAAAGCCTACAAACCGAACGTGCTGACGAAAACCAGCTTGATGCTGGGATTGGGCGAAACCGATGCGGAAATTCGCGACACCCTGGCGGATCTGCGCGCCGCGCACGTCGATGTGCTGACCCTGGGCCAGTACCTGCGTCCCACGCCGAATCATTTGAATGTCGAGAGATTCGTTACCCCACAGCAATTCGACGAGTATCGCCGCTGGGCCCTGGATTTAGGATTTCTCGAGTGCGTCTCGGGACCGTTGGTGCGATCGAGCTACCGCGCCGAGCAGGCGTTGGCGCGCAACAATGCCGGTCTCGACAACGCCAAGCTCGGTGCCAAGGCGGCCGGAGCTTAGAGATTCCATGATCGAGGCACCGCTGATTCGCCATCTCGGACTGGCGCCGTACGAGCCGACCTGGCGCGCCATGCAGAAGTTTACCGACGAACGGCAGGACGCCACGCCGGATGAGCTATGGTTCCTCGAACATCCGCCCGTGTTCACACTGGGATTGAACGCCAGCCGCGAACACGTGCTCGCGCCGGGCGACATCCCCGTCGTGCAAATCGACCGCGGTGGCCAGGTGACCTACCACGGCCCGGGCCAGCTGATGATCTATCCGCTGCTGAACTTGCGGCGCCTGAAATTGGGGGTTCGTGATCTGGTGATGGCGCTGGAGAACGCCGTCATCGCGTACGTGGCCGAACTCGGCATTACGGCGGCAGGTTCCAGAAAGGCGCCGGGCGTCTATGTCGAGGGTGCGAAGCTTGCCAGCGTCGGCCTGCGGATTCGCCGCGGCGCGTGCTATCACGGCATGGCGCTGAACGTATCGCTCGACCCACGGCCTTTCGAGCGCATCAATGTCTGCGGCTATAAAGACTTGCGCGTCACGCGGCTCGCCGATCTCGGCGTCGATGCCGGCCCCAACGCCGTGGCGCGGGATCTGACGCCGCATCTGCTGCGCGAATTGGGTTATGGGAGCCTGGGGTCAAAGGTGCCGAAGCGGCCACTCATCTTCGAGGCCCAGACGTAGGCTCCAATTGCCCCTCTTTGCTAATCGCGCTTGCATCTGGCCGTGTAGTTCGGCGTCTTGTCGCTAACCTTGGCGAAGCTTTGAACGGTAAAGGTTGTGTTATCGATCGGCCCGACGAAGCTGATTGATCCGCATTATCGGTTACCTCTGGGCGAATCGCGACCTACAATTTCGGTATGCCGGTTTTCGCATGGCGTCCAGCGTGTCCGCGCCCGGGCGGTCGACACGACCTTCATCGACGTCGGACGTAGTCCCGTCGGAGATCCTCAGAATCAGTGACGCGCCCAGCCTTCGCATCGGCGATCCCGGCCTCCACGTCGCCTCGAAGCTCGAATGCGTACAGCATATCCTGCCAGGTTGCGTCGTCCGGCAACGCCTCGATCAATTCATGCGCCCGCTGCTTGATGGCCACTGTCCTTGTCTCGTCGAGAACGACCTACGCCCGAATTTTAGTCGATTACGGCTACAGCGCCATCAACACCGCCTTGCAGGCGGTCAATTCGCGATAGATCTTGTCGAGCTGCTCGCGGCTGGTGGCGCGCACCACATAGGTCAGCGCCAAAAAATTGCCGTCCGCGCTGGTGCGGGTCTTCACGCTGGAATCGGCAAGCGGTCCGGCGTGCCGCTCAATGATGGCCTGCGTGAGCGCGCGCAGATCGCTGTCGTGCCGGCCCATGACCTTGATCGGAAAATCGCTGGGGAAATCCTGGGGCGTACCGCTCATAGCGCCGGTGTCTTGCCCAATTCGCGGATGTAGTTGGCAAACGCGAGATGAATTCGCTTGAACAGGGGTCCGGGGACGCCGCTGCCCACGGCCGTGCCATCGAGCTGGGTGACCGGCAGGACACCACGGGTCGAGAAGGCCAGCCAGATCTCATCGGCGCCGCGCAGCGCCGATTCCGGAACGGCCACGCTGGTATTGCGAATGGACAAGAGGTCGGCGAGCTCGGTGACCACATCGCGCGTCGTGCCGGGCAGAATATGGTGGCTGTTCGGCGGCGTATGAATGACGCCGTTTTTCACCACATGCACGGTCGTTGATGAGCCTTCAGTGAGCTCGCCGTTCTCCAGCATGATGGTTTCGAAGGCGCCGGCATCGGCAGCCAGTTTCTTCAGCAAGATGTTGGCCAGCAGCGCCGTGGCTTTGATGTCGCGGCGTGCCCAGCGGGTTTCGGCGGCGGTGACGGCGGCAACGCCGTTCTCGAGCAGGGCCGCCGGTAGCGGATCGAGCTCGGTGCAGTAGGCGAATAGCGTCGGCTTCAAGCCCTCGGGCCAGGCGTGGTTGCGGCCGAACTCCGCACCGCGGGTCACCTGCATGTAGAGATGGCCATCGTAGGCGGAGTTGCGTGAAATCAGTTCCTGGCACACATGCGCCCAGTCGCCATGCGACATGGCGGGCGGCATGCGTATTCCCCCCAGGCTGCGGTTCAACCGGTCCAGGTGCTGGCGCAAACGGAACGGACGTGCGCCGTACACCGGCACGACCTCGTAAACCGCATCGCCAAAAAGAAAGGCGCGATCGAACGGCGACACCATCGCCTCCTGCAGCGGCAGGTAGGCGCCGTTCAAGTAGCAGATGGGGAGCGGGCCGCTCACGCGAACCACAGGCGGATGGTGTCGATGAGACGCCGCCACCAGCCCCCCGCCGCCACGGGTTTTAAGGGATGCAATGCCGCGCTCGCCAGGACCTGGCTGCCGCTCAAGACGCGCAGGGTGCCGACGCTCGCGTCCAACCCCAGGGGCGCGATCAGCTTGGGCTGAACGTCGATTGCCGTTTTCACATCGGACTGGCCGCGCGCCAGCGTGATGTACAAATTATCCTTGATGCCCAGCTCCCAGGTAGGTTGCGCCGCTTTCCAGACGTGCGTGCTGGCGAGCGCCGTGCCGCCCTTGGCAATGAGCTTGGTGTCGAAGAAAGTGAAGCCGTAGGTCAGAAGCGCGGCGCTGGCATTCTCGCGCGCCTTCATGCTGGTGGAACCCAGCACCACGGATATCAAGCGCATGCCCTCGCGATGCGCCGAGGTGACGAGGCAGAAGCCCGCGGAATCGGTGTGCCCGGTTTTCAATCCATCGACGCTCGGATCCTTCTCGAGCAAGCCGTTGCGATTCTGCTGCTTGATGCCGTTATGCTCGAACTCGCGTATCGAATAATACCTATAGTACTGCGGGTAATCCCGGATCATGGCGGTCGCCAGCAAGGACATGTCGCGCGCCGTGGTGTAGTGCTGCGGCGAGGGGAGCCCCGAGCTGTTGTCGAAATGCGATCCGACCATGTCCAAACTCTTGGCGGTCGAATTCATCAGCTGCGCAAAGGTTTCCTCGGTTCCGGCGACGCGCTCCGCGAGTGCGATGGTGGCATCGTTTCCGGACTGCACGATCATGCCGAGAATCAGATCGTTCACCGACACCGGTTTTCCCAGCTCGATGAAGGTACGTGAGCCCTCGGAGCGCCAGGCATGCTCGCTGACCGTGACCATGTCCTCCAGTTTGAGCTTGCCTATGCTGAGCTCGTGGAAAACGATGTAAGCCGTCATCAGCTTGGTGAGACTGGCCGGTTCCATGCGTTCCGCCGGGTTGTTCGCCGCGAGAACTTTGCCGGTCTGGTAGTCGATGAGAATATAGGAGCGCGCATCAACTTGGGGCGCGCCCGGTATTCCCCCCACCGCCGGTGCGGACGCGGCGGGGGCAGCGGCGGCGGGCGCCGCAGGCGCAGCCGCGGCATGTTTTGCGTGAGGTTTGGCTGCCCAGCAGGTGGCGGCGCAGACCGCCAACGAAAGACTTGCAAGAAAAAAACGAAGCATTTAGTGCATCCCAATGAGGCCAACGAGCCTGTCCGAGAGCCGCGTAGTTTACGGGAGTATCGCCACGCGGCAAGAGCGATTAGTCGAGCGCAAGATGAGCGTCGGTCACGCCGACGCGCTCCAGAGCCGCGACGATGCGATCGTATTCGGCGACACTCGGAACCGGACCGATACGCACGCGGTACATTCGGCGGCCGGCAATTTCGTTGTCGCGCAGGAATACCTTGCCATAACCGCCGCCGCTCAATTTCTCCATCAGCCGCTCGGCGTTCTTCGGATCGCTGAAGGCGCCTGCTTGAATGAAGAGCGCGCGCGGAACAGGAACGTTTGACACGCCGCCGGCCGATGAATCCGAAGCTGCCTCGGGCTGCGGTGCGGATTCCGCCGGCGCCGCCGGCGTGGCCTCGCCCGCGGTGAGCGGCGTTGCGGTGAGCGGCGCGGCGACTGGGGCGTTGAGCGGCGTTGCGGTCTGCGGCGCGGCGACTTGCGCGCTGAGCGGTGCGGCGGGCGGCGCGACGATCGAGCCGGGCTCGATGCTGCGCACCTCGACCATGGCGGTGCCGTTGCGCAACATGTCGAGTTTGGATGCCGCGGTGTAGGAAAGATCGATGATTCGATTGCCGACGAACGGACCACGATCGTTGACGCGCACCACGATGCTGCGCCCGTTTTGCAGATTGGTCACGCGCACATAGGCGGGCAAGGGCAGCGTCTTGTGCGCGGCGGTCATGCCATACATGTCGTAGGGCTCGCCGGTCGAGGTCCGCACCTTGTGGAAGCCGGGCCCATACCAGGACGCGACGCCGCGTTCCACGTAGCCTGAGCTCGAGGAGAGCACGAAGTAGCGCTTGCCCATCACATCGTAGAACGGTGGATTGCCGTTGCGAGATCGTCGCTCGATCCTCGGCACCATGTCGGGCACGGACTCAGGCGGGGGCGGCCGTTCCGCCGGGGGCGGGGCCACCGGCGTGGGGCCTGGGGTCTCCGGACGCGGCCGCGCCCCGAAACACGCCGCCATCCCGACCGCGACCGCCACGCAGAACGGTAGGGCCAGCGCGCGCGGCAATCTCACGGCGTTGTCGCGGGGGTGGCGGAGGTGGCGAGCTCGGCGGCGTCCTGCGCCAGCACGCGCTGTTTCACTGCCGTCGCGAGTTCATAGACGGCCATGGCGTACAGCGCGCTGTGGTTGTATTTGGTTATCACGAAGAAATTATTGTAGCCGACGCGCCAGTGAACGCCGTCCGCCTCATCGGCGGCGATCAGAATGGCAGGCGCGTCAGGTGCAAGCGCTGCATCGAAGCTGATCCCCTTCGCCGCGAGTGAGCCCACCGTTTCCGACAGGACCAATTTGCGGCCATCCAGATCGCCGGCCTTTTCCGGCGGGACCGTGGCCTCGGTGAGGACCGGTTCGCCGACATTCCAGCCGTGCTCCTTCAAGTAATTGCCCACGCTCGCGCAGACATCCGGCCAGTCGTTCCACAAATCGACGCGGCCGTTCGCATCGGCGTCCACCGCGAAGCGCCGGTAGTTCGAGGGCATGAATTGCGGCGCGCCCATGGCGCCGGCGTAGGAGCCTTTCAGAGTCTTGGGGTCGAGATGCGCATCGCGCGTCAGCAACAGAAATTGTTCCAGCTCGTCGCGAAAGAATTTCTCCCGCGGCGGGTAGTCGAAGGAGAGCGTGACGAGGGCGTCCAGCACCCGGTACGTGCCGGTCAGGCGCCCATAGTAGGTTTCAACGCCCAGGATGGCGGCGAGATATTCCGGTGCGACACCGGTTTTGACGCTGGCCTCATCGAGCGCCTGGCGATGGGCCGTCCAAAATTCGGCGCCTTCGCGAATGCGGCGTTCGTTGATGAAGATCGGACGATACTCGTACCAGAGCTTGGCCTTTTCGGCCGGCTTGGCCATGGCATCGAGGATGGCCGGTTGGCTGTCCGCCGATTTCAGCAGCTTGCGCAGCGCCCGCTTCTTGAAGCCGTAGCTGTCGGCCATGTGCGCGATGAATTCCTTGACCTCGGCGCGCTTGATGTCCACCGCGGCGGCAGGTTTCGGTCCAAGCGTGAGAAGTGCGGCGCAAAGAAGCAGTGCCCCGGCAAGTGGATTTCGCGCGATGCTAGTCAGACAAACTCCTAAGATCCAATCAGCTTGCGATGCGAATGCAGCGACATGAGGATGCCGAATCCGGCCAAGAGGGTAACCATGGAGGTGCCGCCGTAGCTGATCAGGGGCAAGGGCACGCCGACCACCGGCAGAATGCCGCTGACCATGCCGGAATTGACGAATACATACACGAAAAAGCTCAAGGCCACGGCGCCGCCCGTCAAGCGCGCGAAGGTACCCTGCGCCTGCATCGCCAGGTACAGCGCGCGGCCGATCACGACGCCGTACAGCGCCAGAATCAACAGCTGTCCCAACAGCCCGAATTCCTCGCCGATGACGGCGAAGATAAAATCGGTGGAGCGCTCGGGGAGAAATTCGAGCTGCGCCTGACTGCCGTTCATGTAACCCTTGCCGAACACGCCGCCGGAGCCGATGGCGATCTGCGACTGGATGATGTGATAGCCGGCGCCGAGACGATCGGTCTCCGGATTCAAAAAGGTCAAAATGCGCTGCCGCTGATAGTCGTGGATGAAGTGCCACGCGCCCCAGGCGGCGGCGCCCAACAGCGGAATGGCGATCAGGATCAGCCGGATCTGCAGGCCCGCCAACAGCATGACGATCAGGCCGGAAGCGGCGATCAGCAGGGCCGTGCCCAAGTCCGGTTGCGTGACGATCATCGCGGTGGGGACGGCGATCAGCACTCCCATGACCACGAGGTCCAGAAAAGTCGGCGGCAGGGGCCGTTCGTGCATGTACCAGGCGCATGCCATCGGCACCGCGAGCTTCATGATCTCGGACGGCTGGAAGCGCATGAAGCCGATGTCCAGCCAGCGTTGCGCGCCCTTGCCCACATGCCCCGTCACATCGACCACGATCAACAGCAGCACCCCGAGTACGTAGGCTACGGGTGCGAACATGCGCAGGTACTGCGGCGTCGCGAACTTGGCCAGCGCCAGCATCGCCGCCACCGCGATGCCGATATTCACCAGATGGTGCTGCACCATTCTCCAGTTCTGACCCGAGGCGCTGTACACCACCAAAATGCCGATGAATACGATGATGGCGAGCACGCCGGTAAGCGGGCCGTCCAATCCCAGCGCACGCAGGGTGCGGCCTCCGGCGGTGAGGGTGCGCCGGGTACGCGAAGGGGAGAATTCATCGTAAATCATTGGTCAACGCTCATGTACTTTGCCCATGACGCCGAGGAGCACCGGCCAGAGCAATGCGCCGATGAAGGGCGCCAGCCAGCGGCTGAAGGTGGTCACGGGGTTGCCGGTGGCGCCGTCGACCCAGAAGAGAACGAATTGATAGCCGGTGAGCAGCGCGAACACCACCAGACACTGCGAGAGCATCGAGAACACCCGGATGCGCAGCCGCAGGTTCGTGGCCCAGGCGCCCATCAGCGTGAGCGCCAGCGCGTGCTGTCCCAAGACAACACCGTGAACCACGTCGAGCGCCAATCCTGAAAAGAAGGCCAGCGACAGGCCGCCGGAGCGCGGCGATTCGATGCACCAATAGAACACCACCAGCACCAGAAAGTCAGGACGAAACGCGTCGAGCACCGCCGGCAGCGGCAGCACCGCCAGCGCGAGCGCCACCAACGCCGACAGCGCCATGGGCATTCGCCGGATTCGCGTTTCCCGCATCATTTCTTGGGCGCCGGTGTGGGCTTTGGCGGCGGCA
>Ga0210389_10003962_pt1 | contig 11544 bp, 12 predicted proteins | sample IncBWH28OmetaG_FD_160127 | JGI IMG/M metagenome (GOLD analysis project Ga0210389, IMG submission 160127) | Forest soil microbial communities from Barre Woods Harvard Forest LTER site, Petersham, Massachusetts, United States - Inc-BW-H-28-O ... | reverse complement strand
CATTGATAGTTGCCATCCTCGGACTCGCCATCACCCCCGTAGCTCATGCGGCTGCGGCGACGGCGACGTTGTCGGTGACATCGACGTGGCAGACCGGTTTCATCGCCCACTTCACCATCGCCAACTCGAGCACGGTGCCGCTAACCGATTGGAAGCTTGAATTCGACTTGCCGATGGGAGAATCCGTCTCGCACACGTGGAATAGCACCCTTGCACAATCTGGCACGCACTATGTTCTCACCCCCGCGAATTGGAATCGCATCATTGCACCCGGTGGTACAGCCACAGGTGGTCTAAGAGGCGTGCTGACCGGTTCCTACTCGCCACCGTCGAATTGTCTGCTCAACGGGCAATATTTTTGCACCTAGAGGCGACTGCGCACTGAAGCTCGACCGCTCCGAGACCCACCAACCCCAAGCCGCATAGCGACTGGACCACAAAACGGGTCCCCCTCATGAATCCCCCGGCGGGGGAGCGGCGCTTGCCCAACCACTCGGAACCACTTTCTTGGGTATCGACTCGTTCGATTAACACGATGAAACATCAAACTCGGAACTGAGAAGGTCCGGCGGCATCGAAATCCGTTGATGTGAACTGTATTAGAATTCGCACTGTACACTTCGTCATAGGTGGCATCACGAATGTCCGATCGGGACGCAGGTGGCATCAGCGACCTGCGGATATGTCAGGTTGCTGAGACAACCTCGGCATGATCCGTCCCGATTAAGGTGGCATTTCCGTAACTCGGATCCCCGGCGCCTAGCGGTGACGTGCGTGGACATGGACGATCGACTGGTGCGAACCGTCGTATGCCAGATCAATCCGGAAAAGTGCCAACTGAACCTGGAACGGACAACTAAAGTTGTTGTCGCACGGACAGTTAGGGAAAATGGCGTGGTGTGCCGGTAACCCGCCGTATTCGTTTCCGTCGTATTCCCCGCCGGAGAGTAGCGATGGAGGGCTTGCGCGTCCTGACGTCGGCTCGGGCTATGCGAGTACTCTGCCGGCTCGGGCACATCGAGGGCCCCGCTATGTTCTGGAATCCGCGTGGGCGACTGCGTATTCGGCGAGGCCGGCAAGCGCCCGCGGCAGCGGTTCCCTGTGCAGGACGCCAAGGCGTTGGGTGGCGCGGGTGAGGGCGACGTAGAGTTCGGCCGCGCCGCGCGGGCCGTTCGCGAGGATGCGTTGCGGATCCACGACCAGGACGGCGTCGAACTCCAGTCCCTTCGTCTCTGCCGGTACCACGGCGCCCGGCACACCCGCTGGTCCGATCACGACGCTGGTGCCTTCACGGCCGGCTTCGTTCCGGACGAATTCTTCGATGGCAGAGGGCAGTTCGTCTTCACCGACCCGCCTGGACCATGGCTGGACACCGCACGCGCGGACCGACTCCGGTGGCTGGACCGCGGGCGCGAACTCGGCGAGCAGCGCTGCGGCGACGTTCATGATCTCAGCGGGGGTGCGGTAGTTCACCGACAGTGGCCGGTAGATCCAGCGGCCAGGCACGTAGCGCTCCAGCATCGCGCCCCACGATGTCGCGCCGGCCTCCGACCGGCGTTGGGCGAGATCGCCGACGACGGTAAAGGATCGGCCCGGGCAGCGCCGCATCAACACCCGCCAGTCCATTTCGGAGAGTTCTTGGGCTTCGTCGACCACGACGTGCCGGTAGGTCCAGTCCCGGTCCGCAGCAGCGCGTTCGGCGAGTTCACGGGTGTCGCGCTCAAGGAAGCGGTCGGCCAGGTCCTCGGCGTAGATCATGTGCTGGGCGCGCAACTGCTCCTCGTCGTCCATCGAGTCCTCGCTCGCAATTTCGAGGAGGTTCAGCACGCCCGCGGCGTACTCGGCCTCGTGATTCCGTTCCCGCTCGGCGGTTTGGTCTGCCTGCTTGTCGCGGCCCAGTAGGTCGACAAGTTCGTCGAGCATCGGCACATCCGACACCGTCCAGGCCTCGCCGTCGGCGCGGCACAGCGCCTGGTGGGCGCCTGCCGCGTGCAGCCGTTCGGGGGAGGCGTAAAGCGGTGCCAACAGCGTTTCGGGTGTGAGTATGGGCCAGAGCCGGTCGAGCGCGGCGGTGAACTGGTCGTTTTCGGCGAGCTCGTCGAGCAGGTCCGTCCGCAGTTTCTCCCAGGCTGCCCGATCATCCCGGGTCAGCCAGCCCCGGCCGAGCCGGGCGATCGCCCGTTCGGTGAGCACCCACGTGACGATGTCGCTGAAGACCGCGCGGGCCTGGTTGTGCGGCAGGCCGCTGGCGCGCGCTTCCTGCCTGGCCCACTCCGCTGTCTCAGCGTCGATCCGCATCGTGACGTCCGCCAGTTCGATAAATAGCGGTCGTTCGGGCAGCCGCTGTCGATCGGCGACCGCCGCGGCGAGCACGTCCAGGATCTTCAGCGAGCCCTTGAGCCGCGCGGGAAGCGGGGCGTCCTCGGCGGTGACGTGCAGGCCGGGCACCAGATCACCGGTCGTCATGAACACCACGCTGGACTCGCCCAACGACGGTAGGACGCGGTCGACGTGTTTGAGGAACGCGGAGTTGGGTCCGATCACCAGCACACCATGGCGTTCGATCCGCTCTCGCTGGGTGTACAGCAAGTACGCGACGCGGTGTAGCGCCACCACCGTCTTACCGGTGCCCGGGCCGCCCTCGATCACCAGCACTCCGGGATGGTCGAGCCGGATGATCTCGTCCTGTTCGGCTTGGATCGTCGCGACGATGTCGCGCATCCCCTCACCGCGTGGTGCATTGACCGCCGCGAGCAGGGCCGAATCTTCGGAGGCTCCCGGCTCTGCGGCACCGGGGCGGCCGAACGTCTCGTCGGTGAAATCGACCACGCGTCGATCGCGGGTGTGGAACTGGCGCCGCCGGCGCATGTTCTCCGGGCTGGCGGCGGTAGCGACGTAGAAGGCGCGCGCCGCTGGCGCCCGCCAATCAAGCAACAACGGTTCATACTCGTTCTCCGCGTCGAACAGTCCGATGCGGCCGATGTAGAAATGTTCGCCCGAAATGGCATCCAACCGCCCGAAGCACAGCCCGTAGTCCGCCACGTCCAGCCGCTTCACCTCTTTGGCCACCGCACGCACCTCGGCGTCCCGATCCGCCAGCGCCTCGCCCTCTCGCCCTAACGCCGCGCGGTACCTGCCTTTGGCTCGCGCGCGCTCGGCGTCGAGCCGCGCGTAAAGCCCATTCACGTAGCTCTGTTCTAACTCCAATTCGTCTTCGTACCCTCGAGACGACACGTTTGCCTCACTTTCCGTGCTTCGCCGCCACCGCGTCGCGCCAGTTCTGGTGTCGGCCAGCGATTTTGCGCCGTGACCCGGGTCTTGCCGCAAGCCCCTCGGTGGCTGTAGGTCGAAAGCGGAAGCAGCAGAGACGCTCCTTTGCTCTCTCGTCCGCTATAACCCTGCCAGAAGGCGCGGGAGCCGCGGCATCAGGGTGTTTTGGTCGCCACGCACGGTCGATTGTTTACGCCGACGAATAGCCCGCAGATCGCTGAAGAACTCTTCGGCCATTGCTGGGGTTCATGCCCACGGAAATTCGTTGGTATGCTCGAGGAAGCGTTGGACCACGCGTATCCGGCCATCGATGGTGTCGTGGTCGAGGTTGCGGCATAGTTGCTGATTGCGCCAGCCTTCGAGCATTTCGTCACCGACAACGCCAGGCTGTCGCGGTCGGCCACAATCTCGTGTCCAATCGCGCCGCTCGCTCTGCTGAATAAAATTTGCGTGTTCGGGCTAGATTGCTGGCCTGTACCGGCACGGAATGGTCGTCGCGCCTTTACGGATCTGAAATCCATTGCATTGCACCGGAATACTCAAGATGGCGGCATCTACTGGTAATCCGCCGTATTCGATTCCGCCGTGTTCGTCGGTGCAGCGGCGATAGGGGAGCGGAGCCCTGGCGGACTGCGGCGGGGCGACGGCGAACTCAGGTGGCGGGCGTATCGCCGCGCGATGTGATTTGCTGGCCACCGCGAACCATTCCGGTATCGGCACACCACTGGCCCGCATTAACTCGACCATCTCCGGGGTGGAAACCGTGTCGCCCGCGTGGCGATCAAAGAGTTTGGGTGATCTGGGCGTACCACCCGAATATGGACCGTCGGGCGCTCTCATCTGGTATCGGGGTGGGCGGTGAGGGGAGTGGTGGTGGGGCAGCGAGCGCGTGTCGGAATTCGCCGACGAGCGTCCAGACCTGGTCCTGCGCGGGATCGGCTCCGACCGGGGGAGATACTTGATGCCCGGCGAACACGAGCGTGACGCTCGTAGCCAGGTTCCCGCCGGGCGTTGCGCCAGCCACGCTAAACGAAACCGCCTGGCCGATCTCGTCCCAGAAGCCCAGACCGTTCATAGGGAACTGACTTTGAGTCATAGGCCCGTTGCAGTCCGACTCGGCTAGGCCGCACTCGACATAGCGACAGCATTGGAAACATCATGTCCCGCCATGTCGGCGTCATTGATCCCGCGCAGCGAACCGGCCCGAGCTACTTGGTGTGGGGTCTTGCCGGTGACGCCGGAATGCTCCTCGTAGTCCCTCACCTTCTCAGGGGCGATGTGCCAGATCCAGTTGCCGAAGAGCGGCCTGTCAAAGGTAAAAGCACCGAGGGGAGCGATGACGAAGATAGAGAGCAACGTCCATATCATTGTGGCCATTAGTTACTCCTCACCTAATCCATGGCCGGCTCGCGCCCCTCGACGGGGCCTTGTGCAGCTACGGTGCCGAGGCGTTGCCGGAAATCCGGCACGCTGTAGCCGATTACCGCCGCGTCGGTGCGGGCGCGCACCGTTGCGGAGCGCGGCAGACCGAACAGCGGGCCAATCTCGCCGAAGTGGTCGCCGGCCTTGACGACTCGGAGCACTTCCAGGCCGCCTGGTCGTTGACTGACCATCTCGAGCTCACCTTCAGAGACCACGTAGATCAGATCAGCTAGCGCGCCCTGGTTGAACAAAACTGTTCCTGCCTTGAGATGGATCGTTTCGTGAGCGCGGTTGACCAAGGTGGTCTTCGGCGCCATCTCGATCACACGATCGGCCAGCGGGAGTAGCCGGGGGTCATGCGTGGCGACGACAACCATGCGGTCGCCGGTCGCCAGGCTGCGGATCAGCCGGAGCATTTCCTCGACCTGGAGGTAGTCCAGATGTGCGGTCGGTTCGTCCGCCAGGATCAGCGGCGGATCGAGCGCGATCGCGCGCGCCACGGCTACCCGTTGTTGTTGCCCGCCGCTGAGATCACCTGGACGATGGGTCATCCTGTCCTGCAAACCGACACGGATCAGTAGCTCCTTGGCGCGCTCACGCGCGGCGCTGCGCGAGACTCCGGCCGCGCGTAGCGGCACAAGGACGTTCTCGAGTGCGGTCAGGCTTGGCACTAGGTTGAACGCCTGGAACACGATACCGACCTTGTGGCGCCGGTATTGCGACATCGCGCGGCCGCTAAGCGCCGTCACATCCACGTCGCCCACGGTGATCTGGCCAGAAGTGGGTGTCAGAAGGCCGCCGAGGCACGACAGCAATGTCGTTTTCCCGCAGCCGCTGGGGCCCAGCAAGATGTTTAGCGAGCCGGCGTTGAGTTCAAGGTCCAGGCCGTCGATCGGGCGGATGGCGTTGCTGCCGTTCGAGTATTCGACGACCAGGTCGTGGATGCGTAGATCAGCCATGATTAGGGACCTCCAAATGCGAGTGCTGGATCGACGGTGGCAGCCCGCTGGACTGCCGTGGCGCTGGCCAACAGCCCGACCCCGACGGCGATCGCCGCCAGGAGCGGGTAGGCCGAAGCGGGCTCGATGACGTTCATTGGGAACAGGGGTGCGAGCAGGCGAGAAAGTCCTGCGCCGAAGCCGGCGGCAAGGAGGGCGACGACGATCGCCTGCAGCACCAGGCCGGCGAGGATAGATCGCGTCGAGACGCCGATCGCCTTGAAGACCGCGAAGTCCCGCATGCGCTCGAGCGCGGACAGGTAAACGACGCCGCCCACAATCAAGGCCGCAACGATCCACAGCAGAATGGCGACGATCTTGATCGCCTGGACCGCAATTTTGGTCGGCCGCATCAGGTCGTCGACCGCGACGGTGCGGTTGACAACCCGGTAGCCGTCGGGGATCTGCGACAGTGTGCCGCGAATCCCGATCGATGAGATGAGCGGCTGGCCGCCGAACTCGAGTTGTTGTGCACCTTCGGTCGTCACGAAGAGGTTGGGTGTCTTTGCCAGCGCGGTGGAATTGTTCACGATGCCGACGATCAGCAGCTTGCGCGATCCGACCTCGAGCTGTTCGCCAATCTGGCGGCCAATTGTGCTCGACACTGCTAGCTCATCGGTGCTTGACGGTGCCCTGCCCTCGGACATCGCCGGCATACCCGGGCCGCCCGCCGGTGCGCCGAACATGGCCCCTGGGTGCGTTGAGTCCCCGTTTTTGAACGTCGCCCCCTTGTACGCCAGGGGAGCCGCGGCCACAACGCCCGGGGTGGCGGCGACCACTTGCAGTTCTGCCGCCGGAAACGGTGCGGAGCCCAGGAATGGGCCGGTCGCACCGGACTTGATCAGGAACATGTCGACGCCGAGGGAATCGACGGTGCGCTCATCCTCTACCCGGAATCCGTTCGCGAGTCCGGTGAGGACGAGCGTCATCGCGAATACGAGGCCCGTGACGATGATCGCGATCACGAAACGCCATCTGCGCCATTGGATGTCACGTAATGCGGTGAATAGCATGTTCAGCACCAGCCTTTCGGTGTCCGTTGCGAACGCCACAGACGTCCGTGCCGATTGAAACAGCTTGCAGCTGTGACGATCTCGTAACCCAGGCTGCCGTCGCTATAGTGGTGTCCGCGTTCTTGAGAGGCCTTTTTCCGCGGACGAATGATCGCGACGTACAGGGTGACGAGCACGCCGAGAGTCGCTAAAACGGCGGCGGTGGTTGGTATGACCTGAAGCCATATCGACTTTTGATTGACATGTGATGTGCCCTGCGCGGTGATGCGCGTCAAAAACACCAGGGCGTCAGTGATGTTCGCCAGGTCATGCTTGAGGGCCTTCGTCGCGGTCAGCCCACCTAAACCCAAGCCGATGGCCACGACTCGATGCCGCCGGCCGGTGCCGGGCGTCGCTGTGACGGTCATGGCATCCTCCTGGTTCGGTCGATCGGCCGGGGCCTTACGTCAACCATGAGTGCGCGGGAGATGAGGTGGAGACGCCCTATTGATCCCTAGTAGTGGCAGGGACAGGACGAGGCTCGCGTGGTCGTAGGCGGCGGGGTGCGGCTGCCTTGCGCCAATTTCGCTATAGGCCAGTTAGCGATTCGCCAATCCTGTCCCTGCCAGTACCAAGGATCAATGCGGCATCCCCACTTGACCCGCGGTTCGCTGATAGTGGATGTAAGGCCCGGACGAGCGGCGAGCGAGTAGTCAGCCAGCCCCACGATGGAGAGCTTTCGCCACACCACCGAAGAAGGAAGATGCCATGATCGACGAAACCCTGCGCTCCCTTGCCGGTGCCGGCACGCAACTCATCCGTACGTTACCGCTGTTCGGCGGGCTGTTCGGCGGCCCCGCGCGGCTCGATGTCAACGGCCGAGTCGTGTTCATCACCGGCGCCGCGCGCGGACTTGGCGCCGAGATCGCCCGCCAATCCCACGCCCGCGGCGCATGTGTCGCCGTCGTCGGCCGCCGGCTTGACCCGCTGCAGGAGCTTGCCGACGACCTGGGCGACCGGGCAGCAGCCTTCCAAGCTGACGTCACCGACTTCGCCGCCCTGCAGCGGGCGGTACGAGACACCGTGCACCGATTCGGCGGAATCGACGTGGTGGTGGCTAACGCCGGCGTGGCGCCACCGTCGGACACAGTCGCCAGCATCGAACCGGCCGAGTTCGAACGAACCATCGACATCGACCTCCTCGGCCAATGGCGCACCATCCGAGCCACCCTGCCGGAGGTAACGGAACGGCAAGGGCACATCCTCGTCATCGGTTCGATCTACGCGTTCTTCAACGGCGTGCTCAACGCCTCCTACGCGGCGAGCAAGGCCGGCGTTGAGCAGCTCATCCGCGCCGTCCGTGTCGAACTCGCCCCCCACGGCGCCACCGCCGGCCTCGCCTACCTGGGCTTCATCGACACCGACCTCGCCGCTGACGTATTCGCCCAAGGACACGTCGACGACGTCCGAAAAGCCCTGCCCGGTTTCATCACCCACCCGATGCCGGTCACCGAGGCAGCGGCAGCGGTCATCGACGGCATCGAACGCCGCTCCCCGCGAGTGACCGCCCCGGCCTGGGTGTCGCCCATGCTCACCTTCCGCGGAATCACGACCACGCTCATGGACGAACTCGCACTGCACCATCCCGGAGTAGCCCGAGCGATCAGCCGCGTCGAAACCGGCCACGACGACTGACCAGGCCCCTACGCGCAGCGCGGCGTCGACGATAAACCCGAACTCGTTGCAGTCCAAGATGATACGGATACGTATAGTTCGGGACTGTCATGGCCGCGCCGGCTAGAATCGCCTGCCCCGGTGCCGATGCGCTAGTAGCGGTTTCTTGCCCGATGCGTTTCGGCTGGCTGGTATCACACCCTCGACGCGGGCGTGTCAGAGGCGATGAACCCGACGACATCTGCTGAACAGCGCTAGAGCGCCTTCCGAGCGGGGAGGCATCGATAGCCAACCCGAGTTCGTCGAGGCGTGCTGTGAACGCAGGCCGACCGCTGATCCGAACTAGCCAGAGGCGATGAGCTTTTGGCTGCCTCGCTAGCAAGCAGGCGGCAGTGGGGGTGGGGGAGTGTGGCCGGGCGTGTTGAGCCGCTCGGGTGCGGGTTCAGCCGCACCGAGGCGCTCTCGCGCCGGTCGGCGAAATCGCAGTCGTCGCACGCCTGCGAGACCTCGCGCAGCACCTCGCGCAACTGGCCGCGCAGCTCGCGCTGGCGCTCACTGAGCGCTTTCCGCCAGTTGTACAGCAACCCGAGGGTGGCCAGGGAGAAGTGTTTGCTGCGGCGGCGGGTAGCCATTGTTGTCAGCGCCCGCATGGAGGGCGGCTGGCCGATGACGCTGTCGACGGCGGTGCTGCGTCCAGGTGACTGGGTGCACTATGACGGCAGCGAGCATCAGGTGCTGGGGCTTGCGCTGGATCGGGAGCTGTTAGCCGTTGGCGAGTTGCATTAGATGAAAGTGCTTGCACCCCTTGACGATTAGTGCTTTGTCTCACCGCGTCTGCCGCGCGGCGAAACCGCTGACCTGCACCGAACAGGCCAACTGAGATACTATGCGAGTCCCTGATGGTGGTTGCGTGACAGGGCGACTCACGTGCTAGGTGGATCCTTTAGCGTGCCCTAACTGTCCGATCCGGAACTTGTCGAGAGTGATCCGGGAAAACTTGAGAGCCAACGGAGGCGGGAGCAGGGATGAGCGTTCTATCGGGAAGGCGAGCCCTGGTAACTGGCGGCTCGCGGGGGATCGGTGCGGCGATCGTGAGACGGCTGGCCGCCGACGGCGCAATGGTGGCATTCACCTACGCCGCGTCGCCCGGCCCGGCAGAGAACCTGCGTGCGGAGGTGTCGGCACGGGGCGGTACGGCGGTGGCAATCAAGGCCGACAGCGCCGACGCGCAGCAGGTGACCGATGCGGTCGATCAAGCGGTGACGGCCGTCGGCGGCCTGGATATCCTCGTCAACAACGCCGGTGTGAGTACATCCGGCGTCGTCGAATCCTTCCCGCTGCAGGACTTCGATCGGATGCTGGCGGTGAACGTTCGGGGAGTATTCGTGGCCATCCAGCGTGCGATTCCCCATCTGGGTACGGGCGGCCGCATTGTCACCATCGGCAGCATTTTCGCTGAGCGCGTGCCGCGCCCTAGCAGCGCCGTTTATGCGATGACCAAGGCCGCTTTGACCGGGTTGACCCGCGGGCTGGCGCGCGAACTGGGGCCGCGCGGCATCACCGTCAATGTCATCCAGCCGGGACCTACGGCGACCGACACCAATCCGGATTCGGGTGAATTCGCCGATGCCATGCGGCAACTCACCGCAATCGGTCACTACGGTCGCCCCGAGGACATCGCCAGCGCCGTCGCTTACCTAGCCAGTCCGGAAGCGGGATTCATCACCGGCATTACATGGAACGTCGACGGCGGGTTCGGCGCCTGACCGCCGCTCGCAGCGGTGTTTGCAGCCTCCGCCCCCGCGACCGGCCATCACGCGGGAAAAATTGCAGCCTCGACAACAATGTTGACGAGGCGATCCCTGACCTACGGGGGGCCTGCTATCGTGCGGCGTCGTCGGGCCGTTGTTTGGTCATCCCTGGTGCCGCTGCAACTCGAACAGTGGGATGACGCGATCTGTCCTGCATTGGTATTCGCCGAAGATCGGCGCCGTGGCGACGACCTGAGCCCACACGGGTTCGCGCTCCGCGGCCGGCAACTCGCGCGCTGTCGCGTCGAAAGATTCCGTGCCGACCTCGACATGCACCAAAGGATTCGCCCATAGATTGCGCACCCATGCCGGGTGCGCTTGGGCGCCCCAAGACGACCCGATGATGATCAGCTTGCCGTCGAAGCGGAAGTACGCCAGCGGGGTAACGCGAGGCTTTCGGGTTTTTGCTCCGGTCGTCGTCAGCAGCAGAAGGTTCGCTCCTTTGTACGTGCCGCCGACCTTGCCGCCATTGGCGCGAAACTCTTCGACGAGCCCCGTGTTGAAGGATTTGATGGTTTCTACGTCGGGCATTTGTTCGGCCACGCCTCATTCAACCTTTCCAGAGGAACTTGTATCCGTCGTCGCTCAATCCCTCAACGGTGCGAATCGACTTGTCGGCTGCCGACAACAACGGAGTATCGCAGGAGTAAATGGGACGGCCGTCGGCAAGCACGAAACACGCGCCGCACAAACCCAAGCCACAGCCGAAGCGCGTTCCCTTCAAATTCAGGTGGTTGCGCAACGCATACAGCAGTGGTGTGTCGTCTTCGGCGCGAACCTCGCAGCGCCGCCCGTTCACGGTTAGCCATCGAGCCGTCGAATTCTCGCCTTCTCCCATGACTCCAGCATCCTCCGGCTGCGGTATTGAGGAAGCCGTTTGTTCACCCCATCTGAGTTGACCAGCATTGGGTCGCGCGCCCACCGGTGTCCCTGACGTCCTGGCGCACAGCCGGCATAACCCGGGGGTCACGCACCGCGCATCTTCGTCGACCCAGAGCACGGTCCGCTCCCCGGGTGTACGTTCCCGGGTGTGAGCAACACTGTCGACTACCGCTCCGAGCTGAAGCTGGCTGAGCACGACGTCAATCCGGAAACCTGGGCCGGCGGGCTCGAAGACAAACGGGCTATCGCTCCCCGGCTGCGGGTCGGGCGGGACAAGTGGTTCAACCTACTGTGGCTGATTCCGATCGGTTACGTCCTGTTGGTCGCGGCGGTGGCGATTGGCAAGGGCCTGCACAACATGCCGGCCGTACAAGAATTCATCACGCGCCATCCCGGCGCCGACAAGCCCGCCGGGCCCGCTCTGGGTATGCCGGCGTGGGTCGGCTGGACGCACTTCTTCAATCTCTTCTTGATGACGTTCATCATCCGGTCGGG
>Ga0210389_10003961_pt1 | contig 11545 bp, 11 predicted proteins | sample IncBWH28OmetaG_FD_160127 | JGI IMG/M metagenome (GOLD analysis project Ga0210389, IMG submission 160127) | Forest soil microbial communities from Barre Woods Harvard Forest LTER site, Petersham, Massachusetts, United States - Inc-BW-H-28-O ... | reverse complement strand
GTGTGGTGTTGATTGCGTCGTTCAGTAAGGGGACGCCCAAGGCGCGGGACTGGCCGAACGTCATATTGCCCAGGTTTGGGGTAACTGGCCAGAACTGCTCGGGCGTGAACACGCCCTGGGGGATGGCCCCTGGGTAGAGGCGTTGGATGAACGAGCTGTTGACTGCCGCCAAGTAGTCGGGGCCAGGTTGCGCCGTGCCCGTGGTCCCGAGGATCAAGGCAATTGTTGGGTCCGCGGAGGCCGACCTCACCACCGAAGTCAGCACGCCGGTGCCGCCGGATGCGCCGCCGCCGCTGGCCGTCTGGCCGGGCACGCCCAGCGCGCCCAGTTCGTAGGAAACCAGCGCAGCGCCGGCCGCCTCGGCCTGCGTGTAGGCGTTGCCCGCGGCGGCCAGCGTGCGAGCGAACGCGTTGTGGAACGCCGCGGCCCGAGACACGGCCGCCTGGTACTCCTGGCCGTATGCGCCAAAGAGATTCGCGATGGCGGCAGACACGTCGTCCTGCGCCGCCGCCAGCAGACCGGTCGTCGGGCCCGCCGCGCTCGCGCTGGCGGTGCTGAGCGCCGAACCGATGCTGTCCAGGTCGGCGGCCGTCGACGCCAACATGTCGGGGGCGGTGATTAAATTCGACATCTCCCCGTCCTTCCCCGCCGACCGGGACACTGGTCAAAGGGACTGACCCGCAACCTCGGCTTTAGGTATTGACAGAGAGTAAAGCCGTCCCGCCGCGAAGTCTGCGGTTTTGCACAACTTGCCCGCCGTGCCGCGTTCGGGCCTGTCCGGTGTTGCTGCCGGAGCCGCGCTAGCGGCCGTCAAAAGAGTTGCTCCACAAACCGATTCGAATCGATTCGGCATTGGCGGCACAGCGGCGCCGGATAGCGGTCGGCGCGTCGGCGTTTCGGTTGCCCGCTCCGACCTCGGTGGGCCGGTGGGTGTTCCAAAATTGTGGACTAGTGTCTAGAAAAGTCGTTGAGCGTTCGAGGACGGAGACTCTCATGGCTATTCGCGTCGCGCACGTCGGTACCGGAAACGTCGGAGGGCTGGCCCTGGCCGAACTGATCACCAATCCGCAGTTCGAGCTAACCGGCGTGTGCGTGTCCACACCGGAGAAGGTGGGTAAGGATGCCGGGCAATTATGCGGCGTCGGCCTGGACGCCGGCTCGAAAGACGGGTCGAAACAGGGAGTAGTCACGGGCATCGCGGCCGTCGACGATCTCGATGCCGTGCTCGCCACCGGTCCCGAGTGTGTCGTCTACTGCGCCATGGGCGATACCCGGCTGCCCGATGCGATGAAGGACGTCATGCGCATCCTGGCCGCGGGTGTCAACGTCGTGGGGTCGTCGCCGGGGATGCTGCAGTTTCCCTGGGGCGTGCTGCCGGACAAGTACATCGCCCGCATCGAAGACGCTGCGCAGCAAGGTAATTCGAGCATCTTCATCAACGGCGTGGACCCCGGATTCATCAACGACCTCATTCCGTTCGCGCTTTCGGGGACCTGTCAGCGCATCGAGCAGGTGCGCTGTATGGAGATTGCCGACTACGCGACCTACGACGGGGCGGAGGTCATGCACTACATGGGGTTCGGTCGGCCGCTGGACGACGTGCCGATGCTGCTGCTGCCGGGGGTGCTCAGCATCGCGTGGGGCGGCGCGATCCGTCAGCTGGCGGCCGGGCTCGGCATCGAGCTCGACGGGATCACCGAGTCGTATCAGCGTGAGCCGGCGCCGGAGGCCTTCGACATCGCCGTGGGGCGCGTGGCGGAGGGCACGATGGCCGCGCTGCGGTTCGAGATCCGCGGCATGTCCAACGGGCGTCCCGCCATCGTCATCGAGCACATCACCCGGTTGCGGCCCGACCTGCGACCCGACTGGCCGCAACCGGCTTCGGGCGGCGGCTCGTATCGCGTCGAGATCGTCGGGGAACCGTCCTATGCCGTGGACATCGTGCCGAGCAGCCGCAAGGGCGATCACAACCACGCCGCGATCGTCGGCGCGGCCGGACGCATCGTCAACGCCATCCCGGCGGTGATCGCGGCGCCGCCGGGCATCCGGACCACGCTTGATCTTCCGCTGGTCAGCGGAAAGGGCCTTTTCGCGCCAAACAGTTTGGTGGCCACTTGAACCGAAAGGAGACCCGCGTGGGACGGGTAGCAGGCAAAGTTGCGCTGATCAGTGGGGGCGCCCGCGGAATGGGTGCCGAACACGCGCGTCTGCTCGTGGCAGAAGGCGCCAAGGTGGTGATCGGCGACATCCTGGACGACGAGGGCAAGGCGCTTGCCGACGAGATCGGTGACGCCGCACGCTATGTGCACCTCGACGTGACACAGCCCGACCAGTGGGACGCGGCGGTCGCAACGGCTACCGGCGAATTCGGGAAACTCAACGTGCTGGTCAACAACGCGGGCATCGTGGCGCTCGGGCAGCTGAAGAACTTCGATTTGGCCAAGTGGCAGAAGGTGATTGACGTCAACCTGACCGGCACCTTCCTGGGCATGCGGGTGGCCGTCGAGCCGATGACCGCCGCAGGCGGCGGCTCGATCATCAATGTGTCGTCGATCGAGGGGTTGCGCGGCGCCCCGGCCGTGCACCCCTACGTGGCGTCGAAATGGGCGGTGCGCGGCCTGGCCAAGTCGGCGGCCCTGGAATTGGCGCCGCTGAACATTCGGGTGAACTCGATCCACCCCGGGTTCATCCGCACCCCGATGACCGCCAAGCTGCCGGACGACATGGTCACCGTTCCGTTGGGTCGCCCGGGCGAGGCGCGAGAAGTCGCGATGTTTGTGGTGTTTCTCGCCAGCGACGAGTCCTCGTACGCGACGGGCAGCGAGTTCGTCGTGGACGGGGGACTGGTGTCCGACGTGCCGCACAAACAGCTCTGAGGGCTGGGTTCGGCAAGCGGTGCTATAACCGCGAGCATGCCGCGCAGCATGGCCGACGACCTGGCCAACCACCTGGCCAACATTGTCGGATCAACTCATGTCATCACCGACCCCGACGTGCTGGCCGGCCGCAGCGTCGACCACACCGGCCGCTATCGCGGACGGGCCAGCGCGCTGGTGCGGCCGGGCTCTCCCGAGCAGGTTGCGGAGGTGCTGCGGGTGTGCCGGGACGCCGGGGCACACGTGACGGTGCAGGGCGGTCGGACCTCGCTGGTGGCCGGCACCGTTCCCGAGCACGACGACGTGCTGCTGTCCACCGAGCGGCTCAGCGCGGTGGGCGACGTCGACATCGTCGAGCGCCGCGTGACGGCCGGGGCCGGGGCCGCGCTGGCCGCGGTGCAACACGCCGCGGCCGCTGCGGGGCTGGTGTTCGGCGTGGACCTTGCCGCCCGCGACACGGCGACCGTCGGTGGCATGGCCTCGACCAACGCCGGCGGGCTGCGCACCGTCCGCTACGGCAACATGGGCGAGCAAGTCGTCGGCTTACAGGTGGCACTGCCGGACGGTTCGCTGATGCGCCGGCACAGCCTGGTGCGCCGCGACAACACCGGCTACGACCTGCCGGCGTTGTTCGTCGGTGCCGAAGGCACCCTCGGTGTCATCACGTCGCTGGATCTGCGGCTGCACCCCACGCCATCGCACCGGATCACGGCGGTCTGCGGGTTCGCCGACCTCGACGCGCTGGTCGAGGCCGGCCGGACATTTCGTGATGTGGACGGGATCGCGGCGCTGGAGCTGATCGACGGCCGGGCCGCGGCGCTGACCGCCGAGCATCTGGGGGTGGCCGCACCGGTAGCGGGCGACTGGCTGCTGTTGGTGGAGCTGGCCGCCGACCAGGACCAGACCGATCGGCTCGGCGAACTGCTCGACGGCCTGCAGCTGAGCGGCGAGCCCGCCGTCGGCGTGGACGTCGCGGCGCAGCAACGGTTGTGGCGCCTGCGCGAATCGCTCGCCGAGGTGCTCGGCGTGTACGGGCCGCCGCTGAAGTTCGACGTCTCGTTGCCGCTGGGGGCGATCGCCGAGTTCGCCGGCGACGCAACGGCGTTGATCGAGGCGCGCGCTCACGACGCGCTGCCGCTGCTGTTCGGCCACATCGGGGAGGGCAACCTGCACCTCAACGTGCTGCGGGTGCCGCTCGAGCGTGAGCGCGAGCTGTACGCGCCGATGATGGACCTCATCGCCGAGAGCGGCGGCAACGTCAGCTCCGAGCACGGCGTCGGCAGCCGCAAGCGCGACTATCTCGGGATGTCGCGGGAGGCCGCCGATATCGCAGCGATGCGCACGGTCAAGGCCGCGTTGGACCCGACCGGTTATCTGAATGCCGCGGTGCTGTTCGACTGACCCGCCGCGAGGGTGCGCAATTGCGCGCGCCGGCCGGCGCGGGCTATTCGGCCGGAGCCTTGATCCCGACGGCGTGCCGCAGCTGCGCCAGAAACTGGGCGGCGTCGTCGCTGCGAACGATGTAGTGCGAGATGGCGATCCGGATCACCGTAGCCGCTTTCACCGCGGCGTTAGGCCCGGGCAGCAGCCGTTCCAGTCCCTCCCGCATCTGCGGGATGGCGCGGGACACCTGCGCGATGACGTGCTCGGGCTCGACATCGACCATCCGCACACCCGAATACGAGTGCTGGTATTCGACGATGAATCGTAGCGCCGCGTCGAGCCTGTCCGTCCCCTTCAACCCGGCGGTCGCCTTGGCCAGGCCGCTTTCGAAGACCTGTCGCTCGTAGCGCGAGAACGCGGACAGCAGTTCTTCCTTGGACGCGAACCAGCGGTACAGCGTCGGCCGCGAGACCCCGGCCTGGTTGGCCACGTCCGAGAGGCTGAGCTTGGTTTTGCCGTTGCGGCCCAGGACCTCGGCGGTGGCCGCGAGGATCCGCTGACGCGTCGAGGTGTCGGTCAAGGTTGTGTCAGCCGGGGGTGCCTGGCTCATGTCTGTCGCTCCCACCTCAGGATCGGCCCGGGCGCCGGCGCACCAGCACCGACTGCTGGATGGCGCCGACCGCGCCCTGTTCGTCAAACAACGTGCCAATTGTCGTACCGACGCCGTCCGGCCCGTAGCTGGTCTCGGCGCGAATCCCGATCCATTCGCCGTCGGGGATGCGGAACACGTGCACGGCCAGATCGATGTTGAGGAACGTCCACTTGGTGATGTTCAGCTTGCTGCCGATGCCGTTGGCGCAGTCGGCCACCGCGAAGAGCCGTTCGAGCGGTGTCATGGTCTCGCCGCCGACCAGGTCAACGGTCGGAGTGATCCAGGATTCTCCCGGGCCAGCGGTCAGCGGTTCGGTCAGCCACAGCCAGTCCAGGCTGTGCACGTAATTGCGGTCCCACATCAGTGCCCTCATGTTGCGGCGGCTCGCCTCGGTCCTCGGCCGGGGCAGGGGTGCCGCGGCGTGCGTCAGCGACCGGGTGTCCTGCTGCTGCAAGCGCCACCCGCTGGCGCGTGCGACCGGCCGGGGATCGCCATTGGGGCCGGGGGCCAGGATCTCGGCGCCGACCAGCTCGATCTGTTTGCCGCCGCGGAGCAGTTGCGAGCTGACCCACAGGTCGCCGTCGGCCGGCACTCCGCCCAGCAGGTCGATGACGACCCGGGACAGCCGGGTGTCGTCGCGCCGCTCGCACCGTTCCAGCGCCCGGACCAGTAGCGCCGACACCGGTCCGCCGTGCTGTATCGCGGCCGACCAGGTGCCGCGGGCCAGGTCGGTCGCCCTGAACTTCTCTCCTTGCGCGTCAGTGCCATCGATCAGCTCGTAGTAGGAGTCCGTCACTCGTCAACCTCTCGGGATGTCTCAGGGCAGGCCGGCGCCGGGGCTGCCGACCTGCACGGCGTCCAGTCGCGATAGCCGGGTGCCGACCAGATGCTGCGGATACGGGTCGGTGCTCGACAGCAGAAACAGTGTGCGGCGTGCGGGGCCGCCGAGCGCGCAGGCGATGGCAACCCGCTCGCCCATGTCGATGCGATCCGTCACGCCGCCGCCTTCGACGATCCGCGCGAATTGGTGAGCCAGCGTCATCGATGTCCACACGCCACCGTCGGCATCGAGCGCGATACCGTCGGGCGGCCCGTCGAGGCCGTCGGCGAAGACCCGGCGTTCACCGAGCGCGACGCCCTCGCCGATGCTGAACGCGGTCAGCCGCCGGCCGGCCGACTCGGCAACGATCAGCGTGGTGCGGTCCGGCGTGATGACCATGCCGTTGGGAAAGTCGAGGTCTTCGGCGACGACGGTGGCGGTGTCGTCGGGGTCGAGCCGGATGATCACGCCACCCGAGAAGGCCTGGGACCCGATGTAGGCGCGCCCTTCGTCATCGACGACCATGTCGCCGAGGTGGGCCGGCGCCAGGTCGGTGAGATCGGCGATGCTGATGACGGATTCGCCGTCATACCGCAACACCTGCCGGTCTTCGGTCGAGGCGATGAGCAGCGAACCGTCGGGCCGAAACCCCAGACCCGACGGGGAGTGCCCCGGCAGCGGCAACGTGGTCAGCGTGCCGCGCATGTCCGCGGTGTGTACTGCCGCACCCAGCCTGTCCGAGAACCACAGCAGACCCTCGAACCAGCGTGGCCCCTCGCCGAGGCAGAACCCGTTGGCCAGTGGTTCGGGTGTCATTCGCTCGGGCCTTTACAAAACACCGCAAAAGTGTCACGCACCGCGGGTCCCGGTGTCAATCCGGCGCGTCCTGCGGGCTTGCTTTACAAACTGTACACAAAGTGTCACGCTTTGCCCTGGGCTGACGGCGAGAGGCTGGGGCGGATTTGACCAATATTTCCCGGGAATCCGAGCAGGCGCAGTGGTCCGTCGAGAGCCTATTGGGCCTATTTGACGTGCGGGCCGACGGGCCCGACCGGTTCGTCGGCGACACCGGAGGTGACGTCGCGGCCGGCCAGGACGGCCGGCAGGTGGTGGAGGGCACCCAGGTGCTGGCGCAGGCGATTGTCGCCGCGGCGAAACGGTTCCCGGACAAGTCGGTGCGCTCGGCGCACGCGGTGTTCTCCCGCGCCGTCGCCGTCGGGCCGCCGATCGAACTCCTGCTCGACGTCGTTGCCGAGGGCCGGTCCACCGCTACCGCGGTCGTCGCCGTGCACCAGCACGGGCGGCGCTGCCTGAGCATCACGGTGCTGGCCGACGTCCCGACCGGCGACGTCATCCGCCACCACCTGCCGCTGCCGGACGTGGCCGCGCCCGCCGATGCAAACCACTGCGAGATGCCGATGACCGGGCGCCAACTGCGGCTCGTTGATGTCGTCGACGTCAACAGCCCCGACGAGGTGGGGCCGCCGGAGCTGTACGCGTGGCTGCACTACGACTCGATACCTACCCGCGACGATCTGGCCAAGGCGCTGGTCGCGTACTTCACCGGGCACCTGGGGATCTCCACCACCATGCGGGCGCACGAGGGCATCGGCACCAGCCAGGCCCACCTCACGGTGTCGACCGCGCCGATGAGCATCTCGGTCGCGTTCCACGAACCGGTGCGCTGGGACGGCTGGCTGCTGTACACCCACGAGAGCACCCAGGTCGGCGCGGGCATGTCCTACGTGCGGGGCACCGTGCACGCGCAGGACGGGGAACTGCTGTGTTCCTTTGCCCAGGAGGCGCTGATCCGCCCGCTGCGCACCGCCGACAACGCGATCGACTCCCGCGCACGGTTCTAGCACCGGGCGAACCACATGTACTTCACCATCACCCACCCGATGCACACCCATCCCTACAACCCTGAGCTGGTGAGCGGGGAAGGCATTGCGACGGTGGCTGCCGCCGCCGAAGCGGCCGGGATTCACGGCTTCGGCTTCACCGATCACCCGGCGCCCTCCCAGCGGTGGTTGGAGGCCGGCGGACACGACGCCCTGGATCCCTTCGTCGCGTTGGGTTTCGCCGCGGCCAGGACCACCACGCTGCGGCTGATCCCCAACATCGTGGTGCTGCCGTACCGAAACCCGTTCGTGGTGGCCAAGTCCGGCGCCTCGCTGGACCTGCTCTCGGGTGGCCGCTTCACGCTCGCGGTCGGTGTGGGGTATCTCAAGCGCGAGTTCGCGGCGCTGGGCGTGAGCTACGACGAGCGCGCCGAGCTGTTCGACGAAGCGCTACAGGTCATCAAGGCGATCTGGACCAGCGACGACATATCGTTCGAGGGAAAGCATTTCAGCGCGCGCGGCGTCACCGCGCACCCGCGACCGATTACCAGCCCGCCGATCTGGATTGGCGGCAACACGGCGGCGTCGCGCCAGCGGGTGGCGCAGCACGGCGACGGCTGGTGCCCGTTCCCCGCCCCGGCCCGGCTCGCCCAGACGGCGGGCACCGCGGTCATCGACTCGGTGCAGCGCCTCGGCGAGACCATCGACGATCTGCGGCGCAGATGCGATGCGGTGGGCCGGGATTGGTCCGTGATTGACATCACGTTCGCTAACTTCGCCGGCGGTAGTCCGGCGAACGACGAGTTCAACGCCGACGCCTACCTGGACGGCCTGGAAAAGCTTGCGGCACTGGGAGTGACGTGGGTCAGCGTCGGGCTGCCCGGTGACAGCATGGTGCACGCGCTGGAGACGCTGCAACGCTTCCGCGCCCTCGTGATCGACGCGATCTAGATGGACTTCTCCCGCGTTGAACTCTGCCCCGAGGACCAGGATTTTCTCGACCAGACCCGGGCGTTCATCAGCAAGCACGTCACCGACGAGGTACTGCGCCACGACAGGGAGTTCGGCGAAAACTTCGACGAGGACGTACATCTGGCGCTGGGTGAGGCGGGCTACCTGGCCTCGGACTGGAAGCAGGAGTCCGAAGGCGGGTTCAGCCCCGTGCGCCGGCGAATCGTTCAACTCGAAATCGCCAGGGCGCACACGCCGTGGTACCACTGGGGCACCACGTCCGCCGTTGCCCGGCTGGTGCAGCAATTCGGCGCACCGGAACTGGCCGGCAAGGTGGTACCGGGCGTGCTGTCCGGCGAAATCCGGCTGTGTCTGGGATACACCGAACCCGAGGGCGGTTCGGATGTCGCCACCTGCAAGACCCGGGCGGTGCGCGACGGCTCAGCAGACGGGGCGTGGGTCATCAACGGCTCCAAGATGTTCACCTCGAACGCACAGAACTCCAGGTACGTCTTTCTGCTCACCAACACCGACCCCGAGGGTACGAAGCACAAGAATCTGACCATGTTTCTAGTGCCTCTCGATTCCCCGGGCATCGAGATTCAGGGCGTCCGGACCCTCGACGGCGACCGCACCAACATCGTCTACTACAGCGACGTCCGCGTCGACGACCTCTACCGCATCGGTGAGGTGAATGGCGGCTGGACGGTGATGCGCTCCGCGCTGGACTCCGAGCACGGCATCGTCGATCCAGAAGACCATGGGTTGCAACACATCGCGGCGATGGCAGGCCACGGCGACGTGATGGCCGAGGTGGTCGACACCGTCGCGGCCATAGTTGGCCGAGCCGGCCCGGACGGGCGCCGCCCGTTGGACGACGACTCGGTGAAGTACCGGCTGGGGCGCAGCTTCGCCCGGATGGAGGCGGCGCTGTCCACGCCCGGCATGTTCGGCCGCGTCGCGATCGCGCAGACGATGCGCGACATCTCCGGTGACATGATGGACATCTTGGGAACGGCGTCAGCGCTGCCCACCGATGCCCACGGCTCAGCCAGTGACGGTGCGGCGGAACACCTTTACCGGCTGGCGTTACCGCTGGGGATCTACGGCGGCACCCTGGAGGTCTTCCGCAACATGATCGCCCAGCACGAGCTCAAGCTCGGCCGCCCCAACTACGGCGGGTGAGCGGTAGTTCGGCGACGACGTCGACGCGTGCGGTGTCGAAGCTGAGGAAACCCTTGATTCCGAGGCTTTCCGGGAACGGATCCTCGTAGCTCCAGCCGGCGTCATCGATGACGAGGCCGTTCAGTGTGACGGCCCAGTACGTCGCGAAGCCTTTGTAGTTGCAGTAGCTCGTCGTCTCCGTGCGTTGCAGCAGATCGGTGCGCACCCGCGCGGGATCGACGTAAAGCCTTGGTTCGAGAGCGGTTTCGAAAACGATCACCGTGTCTTCGGTGTCCACCAGCGTGGTGCCGGCGATCGAGACGCGCAGGCGGCGCTTCGTCGGGCGGCAGTCGACGCGGTGGTAGGGATTCGGCGGGTAGTGGACGAGTTTGCGGCCTTCTTCCAGCCAGGTGTCGACGGCGTCCCAGGGCACATGGACGTAGCCCGGGGCCTCCGGTACCGGCTCGCTGGGCACGTCGCCGACCTCGTCGACCAGGAAGAGGTAGCTGAGCGGATGGCCGCGCCGGTGCACCATCAGCGCCCGTTCGGTATCGATCACCGCGCACCCGCCGCGGAAAGCCTGGACGCGTCGCGGATGCGGCTCGATGTAGACCCCGATGTAGACAGCGTCGGCGGGTAGCGGAGGCGAAAACCGCCCGGCCGGATCGTCGCTGAGCGGACCACGTCCGGCTACTAACGTCATGGTGATCCTTTCCGCCTTCAATAGCGGCCAGGTCCAACGATACGGCGGAACCGGTGCCCCGCAGACGGGCTGCGCGCCGAACCCCGCAGCGTCCCATGGGGTTTCTTGAGACAACGGTGAGGAAACGGCCAGATCACAAACCTTGATCTAACCGTGTTGTTCCTGTGACTTGAGTAGTCCATCGTTACCAAAGTGAAATGAGTGCACATCTGTTCCTGTTATTCCTGTTATTCCTGTTATGCCGAGGGGCCATGAAATGACTGCACCGATGACATACCGTGCGTGGGCCGAGCAGATGGCTCACAGCGCCTCAGAGATCCGCCGATCCGCAGGGTTTCCGGATCGGATCAACGCGATGCTTCGTCCGCTGGTGGTCGCGGTCGGCATCATCACCGCGGGGGCAACGTCGCTGCCGATGGCGCACGCCGACCCGCCCCCGGGTGGGCCGCCGAACAACATCGGCTTCGGCAACAACGGCCCGACGAGCAACGCCCTTGCCGGAATGGGGCAATCCATCTGCCCGATGCTGGTGCAGCCGGGCGCGACCGTCGCCTCGATAGCGTCACAACTGTCGGGAAGCACGGGGCTTCCGCCAGGCCTCGTCGGATTGGCCGCCAGCATGGCGATACAAATGGGATGCCCGGGCTTCATGAACTCGCTCGCCAACGGCCAGATACCCGGCCCTTTACAAGGTCCTTTGCAGGGCCTGGCCGGCAATCCCGGCTCGCCCAGTCCGTTCCAATTGCCGGGGGCCAATCCCGGCCAAGGCGTGCCGTTGTCGCCGCCGGGAGCGAATCCTGCCCCGGGCGTGCCGCCCTCGCTCCGCGGTACCGGCCCCGCCGTGCCGGCCGCAGCGACGAGCGAGTTGAGGATGCCCTTCATGTAAGTGGCCCGAAATACGCCGACCAGACGCCCGGGCGGTCCGACCGCGGAGTAGGAACGTAGCCATGGCCGGACCGGTAGAAGGCATCAAGGTCGTCGAGCTCGGGGTCTGGGTGGCCGCACCGGCTGCCGGGGGCATCCTGGCCGACTGGGGCGCCGACGTCATCAAGATCGAGCCGCCGACCGGTGACCCGGGGCGCATGTTCGGCCGGATGCTGGGCTGCGATCTTGGCGTCAACCCGCCGTTCGAAATGGACAACCGCTCCAAGCGCA
>Ga0210389_10003959_pt1 | contig 11546 bp, 5 predicted proteins | sample IncBWH28OmetaG_FD_160127 | JGI IMG/M metagenome (GOLD analysis project Ga0210389, IMG submission 160127) | Forest soil microbial communities from Barre Woods Harvard Forest LTER site, Petersham, Massachusetts, United States - Inc-BW-H-28-O ... | reverse complement strand
GGAAGCCATGGATGAGGTGGGCATTCGCATTGGGATGTTCGACGGCTCGCCAGGCGCTGGCAGTGGCCACGTTCGAGACGATCGGATCGGCGCCCAGGGTCAATCCGCCGACGGCTGAAGGCTTCAGCCTGTGCTCATGCAGGAGGTCGAGGATGGCCAGGCCGGTGAGCCGGCCGCCCTCGGCATGCAGGGTGGTGATCCGGCAATCGATGTAGTAATCGCTCTTGCCGCCCGAGGAGAGCGTGAAGTCGCCCAGCTTGAAGGATATGCGGGAGAGGAGACGCAGAAGGGACGCGCGGTTGCTGGTAGTCATCAACCAGAATTGTAGCCGTTTCCCGGGGGACTGGCCGTCCAGGCAACCGCGCCTTCGGCGCAAGGACCGAGCCTTAGTGTGTGTCTTCGGGGCTCTACGTGGTGAGCCGCTCCAGGTGGCGGAACCCGCCGGTCTGGGCCAGTACTCCTGCAAAGAGCGTGAGGTTGTAGGCGGCATGGACGACCACGCCCGCGGCCACCGAATTCAGGGTCAGGCGCACCACGCATAAAACGATGCTGACCATGCCGATCAATACCAGCGGTCCCCAGGCGTGCGACACCTGCGGTGAATGCATGAACGCGAATCCGGCGCTGGTGATGAGGACGGAGATGGGAATGCCGATCCAACGCGCGGCGGTGTCGGAGATGACGCTCCTGTGCGCCAGCCAGCGAAAGGAATTGACGAGGCCGGGCAGGAGGAATCCGCGAAATGCCAGTTCTTCGAGCAGCGGCGCGGCGGTGATGCCAAAGGCCAGCATCATCCACGCTCCCACAGGCGACTGCATCATGTCCTGCATGATGGGCGGATCTTTCGGCATGGGCAGGAAGTTGCCCAGGGCTCCGATACCGAAACCGGCGGCCAGGCCCACCAGGGCCAGAAGAACCCAGCGGCGCCTTGCGGTCGAGGCATTCCAGCGAACTCCCTCGCGGAACGGTTCTTTCCAGAGCAGAGAAAAGACGGGAATGACGACCGCCGCGACCAGGAGATACGAAAGGCACTGAACCGGCAGGCTCAGCCGCGCGTCGTCGGCGGAGAGACGAAACAGGGCCTGGAAGCTGCGGTGACCGAAGAGGTGAGTCTGCTGCAACAGCAGGATGCCGAGTGCCTGACCGACAGCAAGCACGAGAACGGCGAGGAAGAAAAACAGGATGGTGTGGCCAAGATTGGGAATCAGGCGCGGCTGCGGGGGACGATCGAAGGAAGGCTGAAAATAACCGGGATAGCCGTAATCCGAATGGATCTCGTTGGTTGCGGCGCCAGTCGTGCCTAGGAGGGACCGGTCTTCCTGACTTCGCGACCACTCTTCCGGATTGCCTGGAGCGCGTCCGTCCTGGGGCCCGGATGCCGACCCCGGGAAGATCTCCTCGAAATGGCCTTGCGGAGCATCGCGCGTTTCGCCGCGTTCTGGTTCAGGTGTCATTGCACCCAGTCTTTCTTTGCGCCCTTGCGCCGTTTCGACCCGTTTCCGTTCCGCTCGGCGCCGTCAGTTACCGCAGCGTCGCCGCTGACCGCTGGAGACGCGTGGCCGATGGCCTGATAATACCGCCGCAGAAACTCTCCCGTATGCGAATCCGGCGCCACGGCGACCTGTCCGGGTGTTCCCTGGGCGACGATCTGGCCGCCGCCTTCACCGCCCTCGGGTCCAAGATCCAGAATCCAGTCCGCGTTGCGGATAACGTCCAGGTTGTGCTCGATGATGATGACGGTATTTCCCAGATCGGTGAGCCGGTGCAGCACTTCCAGGAGCTTGCGCACATCGTCGAAGTGGAGGCCGGTTGTGGGCTCGTCGAGCAGGTAGAGCGTGCGTCCCGTCTGCCGCTTGGACAATTCGCGCGCCAGCTTCATGCGCTGCGCTTCGCCCCCGGAGAGCGTGGTCGCCGCCTGTCCGAGATGAATGTATCCGAGGCCGACATCGACCAGCGTCTGCAGCTTCTGCTTCACCTGCGGGATATCCACCAACACGGGAAGCGCATCTTCGATGGCCAGGTCGAGCACGTCGGCGATGGAGTAGCCGTTAAACTTCACCGCGAGGGTCTCCTGGTTATAGCGGCGGCCGTTGCACACTTCACACTGGACGTATACGTCGGGCAGGAAGTTCATTTCGATGCGGCGCTGACCGTCTCCCTGACAGGCTTCGCAGCGCCCACCGGCGACGTTAAAGGAGAAGCGGCCCGGTTTATATCCGCGCTCGCGCGACTCGGGCAGCATGGCGAAGAGATCGCGGATGGCCGTGAATACTCCGGTGTAAGTCGCGGGATTGGAGCGCGGTGTCCGTCCAATCGGCGACTGATCGATGCGGATCGCTTTGTCGATATTCTCGAATCCGCCGATGCTCTTATGCTCGCCGGGCTCCTCGCGCGAGCCGTAGAGCTGCTTGGCCAGGGCGCGATAAAGGATGTCATTCACCAGCGTGCTCTTGCCTGAACCGGAGACTCCGGTCACCACGGTCATCACGCCGAGGGGGAACTTCGCGGTCACGTCCTGCAGATTGTGGCTGCGCGCTCCTTCCACGGTGACCCACTTGCCGGTGAGCGGCCGGGGCTGGTCGCGATGCAGGATGGCTGTCGCCCCGGAAAGATAGCGCCCGGTGAGCGACTCCGGAGCGCGCATGATCTCCGCGGGTGTTCCTTCGGCGACCACATGGCCGCCAAGCTTGCCGGCGCCGGGTCCCAGATCGAGCACGTAATCGGCGTGGCGGATGGTCTCTTCGTCATGTTCGACGACCAGCACCGTGTTGCCGAGATTCCGCAACGACTCGAGCGCGGTGATCAGCCGCTGGTTGTCGCGCTGATGCAGCCCGATGGAGGGCTCATCCAGAACGTAGAGAACGCCGCGCAGGCGCGAGCCGATCTGCGTAGCCAGGCGGATGCGCTGGCCTTCGCCACCGGAGAGTGTGGCGGCATTGCGATCCAGCGATAGATAGGTGAGCCCGACAGCCGTGAGAAATTCCAGCCGTTCGACAATTTCGCGCCGCAGCCGTTCGGCGATCAGGGCTTCACGCGCGGAGAAGGGAATCGACCGCGCCGCGATCAGCGCGCGATTGAGAGAAAGCGCCGTGAAGTCCGCGATGGACAGGCCACCGACCTTCACCGCCAGCGATTCCGGACGCAGCCGCCGGCCTTTGCAGACCGGGCATACCGACGCGGACATGTAGTTCATCATCCACTCGCGGTATGCATCGGACCTCGACTCCTCCAATGCATCGCGCAGGTAGGCGAGGATGCCATGAAAGCCGGTACGTGGAGCCTCACCCTTGGGAGGCCCGTAGAGCAGCAGCTCCTGCTGCTTGGCGGGAAGCTGCTCGAAAGGCTTCTTCAGGTCGATCTTGTAACGCTCCGCTGCCAGCTTGATGAGCTTGAGCAGGTACTGGGACGCGGAGCCCGGGCCGAGGCCGCCGTCCAGCAGGGGCTTCGACCAGTCCGTGATGATCTTGGCCGGATCGAAATCGTAGATGCTGCCCAGGCCGTGGCACTCCGGGCAGGCGCCGTAGGTGCTGTTGAAGGAGAAGCTGCGCGGCTCCAGTTTGGGAATATCCAGCCCGCAGTCGGGGCAGGCCATCGACGAGGAGTAAAGCTGCTCCTCATGCTGCGTGGCCACCAGCACCAGTCCATTCGCCATCTGCAGGGCCTTTGCAACCGAGGACTCCAGGGCCTTCTCGATGCCCGGCTTCAGCGCGGCGCGATAGACGGCAGCCTCGATGGTGTGATTCTTCCGCTTTTCCAGCAGGATGGGCTCGGAGAGATCGCGCAGCTCGCCGTCGATGCGCGCGCGGAATCCCTGCTGCTCGATCTTGTCCAGCAGGTCTTTGAACTCGCCTTTGCGGCCGCGCACGATGGGCGCGTAGATGGTGACCCGTTCGCCCTGCCCGAGAGCAAGAATGCGCTCGACGATCTGTTCCGCGCTCTGCCGCGAGATCTCACGCCCGCAGTTGGGGCAGTGGGGAACGCCCACGGAGGCATAGAGCAGGCGCAGGTAATCGTAAATCTCGGTAATCGTGCCTACCGTCGAACGCGGGCTGCGGCTGGTGGTCTTCTGCTCGATGGAGATTGCCGGGCTCAGGCCCTCGATGGAGTCCACGTCGGGCCGCTCGATCTGATCGAGGAACTGCCGGGCATAGGCGGAGAGGGTTTCTACGTAACGCCTCTGGCCCTCGGCATAAATGGTGTCGAAGGCCAGCGAAGATTTGCCTGAGCCGGACAGGCCGGTGACCACGGTCAGCGTATTCCGAGGGATCTGGACGCTGATGTCGCGCAGATTGTGCTGACGCGCCCCGCGCACCGTAATGTGTGTAATCGGCATGAAAGATGGTCAGTGAGTTGCGGTTGGAAATTTCAATCGAATGGCGATTAAAAATTTCAGATGAATCGCAGAGGAAGGCTGGCAAGCGTCTTGCAAACAATTAGCGAAATATAGAGAATCAGCGACAGAAACCTCTACTGGTATCTTATTCGGCAACAGAAACGAGGGTCAATTTATGCTCGTTCTCTGGCACAATTGCATCGTAGTCATTGTGTGCCATGAATATCGTTGCACACTTGGACGAATCGGCATCCAACCACGGAAAGATTCTAGTTTGGATTCACGCGGTAGATCGTAACAAACCGGCCTGAAAGGGAATCGGGCCAGAAGCGAAGATCATGCAGGACGCAATCAATACGCTGATGTTAGTTTGTGCCAGTTTAGCCTCACTGGCGTTTGGAGTGCTCGCAGCTTACGGAATCTGCAGGATAGCCTTTGCCCTTTTTCGCATCCACGCCCGCTCCGTCGCCGCTGATGTCGCTCAAGTGAAGCTGAACGCAGAATCCCAGGTTTCCAACGCCTCGTAAGGCCTTATCGGGTCCCGGCGGCATTCATTTTTCGCGGTTTCCGAGCGCCATTTCCGTCTCCCAGTATCCCCCCTCCTCCTCAATCTAACTTCCCTAGATCAAATTGAAGCCCCGGCGTTCCGGCTGATGCCTGCCGTGGGGATTCAGGCATGCGTCGAGACATCATGGTCGCGGATCGCGGTCACGCCGCCGTCCATCAGGGCTTCGACCTGGCCGCTGACCGCCTCCACAATTTCAGGCAGCGCATGCAGCGAATCTTATTTTCCCCAGAGTACTATTGTTGCTCTGAATGGGCCCGCAACGAAGAGTGACCATCAGACCGCCGATGGATCGGATAGAGGGGCACATGCGAAGCCAAACCGGAGTTCAAGGCTTTTTTCCCTTACGAATCTGCGAGGCGAGTCTGCTTCGCCGGACTGCGGCCAGGAGTGGCACTCTTGGCTTCGGCGCAACGGTGGTAGCGTTGTTTCTCGGACTGCCTATCAGCGGTTGTCAAAAGAAAGCAGCCCCGCCGGCGCCCGCTCCTCCTGAAGTCGCCGTCACCGAGGTCATCCAGCGGGATGTTCCCCAATATGCGGAGTGGGTTGCGCAGCTGAATGGTCCAATCAACGCCGACATCACTCCCAAAGTACAGGGTTACCTCCTCTCACAGAATTACAACAATGGCTTTTTCGTCAAGAAGGGCCAGCTTCTGTTTACGATCGATCCGCGACCCTTCGTGGCCGCTCTGGATCAGGATAAGGCGCAGATCGCCGTGGCTCAGGCGAATCTCGGCGAGGCCGAGAAAAACGTCGCCCGCGACACCCCACTGGTCGCGCAGAATGCGATCCCGCAGAAGCAGCTCGACACCGATCAATCGACCCTGGCCGCGAACCAGGCGCAATTGGACGCAGCCAAAGCGCAGATGGTGCAGGCGGAATTGAATCTCGAATGGACCAAGGTCTATTCGCCGATTGACGGCATCGCGGGCATAGCCAATTCTCAGATCGGCGACCTGGTGGGAACATCCACCAGGATGACGACTGTCTCCCAGGTCAATCCCATCTGGGCATACTTCAACGTCAACGAGAGCGCCTACCTCGCCAACGCGGAGCATATTAACCGGGCAATGCGCGGAGAGGGCAGGCGCGGGGTGCCGACCAACATCGAATACATCCAGGCTGACGGAGAAACCTACCCTGAGAAGGGCGAACTCATATTCGTGAATCGTCAGATCGCTTCACAGACAGGCACCATCCAGGTTGCCGCCGCCTTCCCCAACAAGGACGCTACCCTCCGCCCCGGCGGCTTTGGCAGAGTTCGATTGGAAGCAGGCGTGAGCAAGGGAGCGATTTTGATTCCGCAGCCCGCCGTGATCGAAGTACAGACGGCCTACGAGGTCATCGTGCTCAACCCCGAAAACAAGGCAGTGATTCGACCGGTCAAGGTGGGAGATAAGGTCGGAACAAACTGGATCGTCACTGAGGGATTAAAGCCGGGCGAACGGGTTGTGGTTGAAGGCGTCCAGAGGGTACAGATGTTCGCGGCGGCTGCGCCGCCAGCGATGGTGAAAGAAGGCATTCCGGTCATTGCCAAGCCATACGTGCCGGCCCCCGCAGCGCTTGGGGGCAACTGACCATGTCGAAATTCTTTATCAATCGCCCCATCGTCGCGATGGTCATCGCGATTCTGATGGTGCTGGCCGGCGGGGTTGCGATACTCGAGCTGCCTACGGCACAGTTCCCCAATATTGCCGACCCCATGGTCCAGGTGAAAGCCACCTATCCCGGCGCAGACGCCCAGACGATTGCTGAATCCGTTGCAACACCGATCGAGCAGCAGATGTCGGGCGTCAGCGGCATGAACTACATGTACTCCCTGAGTGCCAGCTCCGGCGGAGGCATGACGCTGTATGTCGACTACCAGTTGGGAACCGATATCAACACCGATCAGATTCTGGCGCAGATGCGCAGCGGGCAGGCCAACTCTCAACTGCCCGCCGAAGTAAATCAGCAAGGCGTGACGGTTCAGCCCGGAACAACGGCACCTTTCATGCTGCTCAGTCTCTACTCTCCCAATAGTTCGTACGACCAGCTTTTCCTTTCCAACTACGCCATCATCAACCTGCAATATGCGCTCACGCGTATTGCAGGGGTTGGACAGGTCAATGTATTCGGCGCCGGGCCCTATGCCATGCGCATTTGGATCAATCCAGACAAGCTGGCGAACCTGGGTGTGACGGTCTCCGACATCACGAACGCGATCAATGCTCAAAACAAGGTAAATCCCGCAGGCCAGGTGGGAGGGGAGCCCGTCCCTCCCGGCCAGCAATTCACCTACAATGTGCGAGCCCCAGGACGCCTGCCTACGGCCGAGGAGTTTGGTGAGATCGTCGTCCGCGCTCGGCCGGACGGGTCGATCCTGCGGCTGAAGGACGTGGCGCGTGTGCAACTGGGATCGCAATCCTACGCCATCGTATCGCGCATGGGAGTGGCGGGAGAAAATAAGCCCGCCACTCCCGCGTCTCTCATCGCTCTCTATCTCACGCCCGGCGCCAACGCCCTCACAACACGAGCCGCCGTCCTCAAAATGATGGAGGAAGCGAAAGGGCGCTTTCCTCAAGGGTTGGCCTATATTACGGCGCTCGACACGACACTGGCGGTCAGCGCCGGCATCCACGAAATCTACAAGACTCTGGGAGAAGCGCTGCTCCTGGTCATCCTCGTAGTCTTCATCTTTCTCCAGGGCGTGAGAGCCACGCTCATTCCGCTGCTCGCCGTTCCTGTGTCTCTGATCGCGACGTTCATCGTCTTTCCCATGCTTGGGTTCTCCATTAATACCCTGTCGCTGTTGGGTATGGTGCTGGCGATTGGACTCGTCGTTGACGATGCCATCGTCGTCGTGGAGGCGGTCGAACACAATATCGAGAGTGGACTGAGTCCTCACGACGCGACTATCAAAGCGATGGAGGAAGTCTCGGGACCCGTCATTGCGATCGCGCTCATCCTGGCTGCGGTCTTCGTTCCCACGGCCTTCATCCCCGGTATTACAGGCCAGCTTTACAGGCAGTTCGCAATCACCATCGCGATTTCGGTGCTCTTCTCGGCCTTCAACGCACTCACCCTCAGCCCGGCGCTTTCCGCAATGTTGCTGCGTCCTAAAAAGCCTATGCGAGGGCCCCTCGGCGCCTTCTTTCGCGGTTTCAACAAAGCCTTCGGTCGCGCCACCGACGGATACGTGAATATTTGCCGGCACCTGATCCACAAAGCCTTCGTCGCATTTCTCCTGCTCGCTGTGCTGGCCGTGGGCGCAGGTTACTTCGGGAAACAGCTCCCGGGAAGCTTTCTGCCTGATGAAGATCAGGGATATATCTTCGCCGGCTTGCAACTGCCTAACGCGTCGTCGCTGCAATTGACGTCGGAAGCGGCGCGCGAAGTCGAGAAGATCATGATGGACACACCTGGCGTGCAATACGTCAGCACCGTCAACGGATTCAGCTTGTTGAGCGGCGTCAACGCCACGTACAGTGCATTTTTCTTTGTCTCACTGAAGCCGTGGGAGGAACGCACGACTCCCGAGACCAGCTATGAAGGGATCAAAGCCCACCTTCAGCACGCCCTTTCAAGAGTCTCATCGGGAATTGCATTCTCATTCCCGCCGCCGGCCATCCCGGGCGTGGGCACTTCAGGAGGCGCAACTTTCATTCTTGAAGACCGGTCGGACAGCGGCATCGACTATCTCGCGAAAAACACTCAAATCTATATGGCCGCGGCGCGCAAACGCCCCGAACTGGCGGGACTGTTCACCACCGCTCTGTTCGGCGTCCCCCAGGTCGGAGTAAAGGTGGATAACGCCAAGGCGATGACCCAGCAGATCAATCTGGCCGACCTCTATCAGACGGTGCAGACGTTTATGGGTGGTTCGCTGATTAACTTTTTCAACCGCTTCGGCCTGCAATGGCAGGTATATGTTCAGGCCGATGGCGATTACCGAACCAAGGCGGAAAATCTCGGCAAGTTCTATGTCAGGAACGCATCGGGCGACATGGTCCCGCTTAGTACGCTGACCACTACCGATGCGCGCAGCGGGGCCGAATTCGTCATGCGCTTCAACCTGTTCAACTGCGTGCAGATTAATGCCGCGGCCGCGCCCGGCTACAGCTCCGCTCAGGTAATGGCTGCACTGGAAGACGTCTTCCACAAGACCATGCCCGGTCAGATGGGCTTCGATTACTCCGGTATGTCCTACCAGGAGCAAAAGGCGGCACAAGGCGTTTCACCGAGCGTTATTTTTGGCCTCGCCTTGTTTGTGGTCTTCCTCATCATGGCTGCGCAATATGAGAGCTGGACGCTGCCTTTCAGCGTATTGCTGGGACTTCCCATCGCCATCTTCGGTGCGTTTCTAACACTCTACCTTCGCCGCTTCGACAATAATGTGTACGCCCAGATCGGGCTGGTCATGCTGATCGGGCTTTCGTCCAAGAACGCCATTCTCATCGTGGAATTCGCCAAGCTTGAGTATGACCAGGGCAAGCCGCTCCTCGAGGCGACCCTGACCGGCGCCAGGCTGAGACTGCGCCCCATCCTGATGACTGCATTTGCCTTCATTCTGGGCTGCGTGCCGTTGTGGCGGGCAGCCGGAGCAGGCGCCATTTCCCGTCAGGTGTTGGGAACCACGGTCATTGGCGGCATGCTCGCGTCCACGATCATCGCGATTTTCTTTGTTCCGGTTTCCTTTGATGTTGTGGAGCGCTTCGGCAACCTCTTCAGCAGGGAAAAAGAAAAGCCGGCACCCGAGCCTGAACCTGCGCTCAGCGTCGCGCCGAAGGAGGAGCACCCATGACCTGGAGACGGATGCGGACGAAAACATCCATAGGCGTGGCTATGCTGCTTTCCCTGTGCGGCTGCAAGCTCGGCCCCAACTACCAGCGTCCTGCCTTGGATGTCCCCGGGCAGCATCGCGGAACCGCGCCCGATCTCGCGCAACAGCCGGCGGGCGTACCCTTTGGGGAAATGACGTGGCCGATTGTCTATCAGGACCCCACGCTGCAGGCCCTTCTCAAGGAAGCGCTTACCAACAACTACGACATTCGCATTGCCGCCACGCGGATTCTTCAGGCAGAAGCAGAACTCGGAGTTACGCGCGCGAACCAGTTCCCCACAGTGGGTGGCGTCGGCAGTATCCAGAATGAGCAGTCCCCGCCGCTTTTGAGAGGCGCGCCCTGGATAGATACCCTCGGACTGCAAATGAACTACATTGTCGATTTCTGGGGACAATACCGTCGCGCAACCGAAGCCGCGCGTGCTAATCTCCTGGGCACCCGATACGCCCAGAATGTAGTCCAGATCACGCTCATCTCCGAGATCGCGAGCGACTACTTCCTGCTCCGCCAATACGATGCCCAGTTGGAGATCTCCGAACAGACTGTTGTCGCTGATAAGGATATCCTCAGGCTAAACATCATCAACTTCAAAGGCGGCGAATACTCGCTCACCGATGTCGATCAGGCCCTGTTGCTGGTGCAACAGGCCCAAGCGGAGGTCATCTCGCTCAACCAATTAATTCCGCAGACCGAGAACGCGCTCAGCATTCTGCTGGGCAGAAATCCCGGGCCAATCAATCGTGGCCTCAACCTTGTCGATCAGCCGCATTTGCCCGATGTCCCTCCGGGCCTTCCTTCCACGCTTCTGGAGCGGCGCCCCGATGTCCGCGAGGCTGAAGAAGCGCTGGTCGCAGCCAATGCAAATGTAGGAGTGGCAAAAGCCAACTTCTTCCCGCAGTTTTCCATCACCGGCTCCTTCGGCGCGTCCAGCACCGCTCTGACCAGCTTTCTGCAGGGGCCGGCCACATTCTGGACGGTGGGCGGCCAGCTAGCGCAGCCTATCTTTGAAGGCGGCAGGATCACGAGTGGCTACCGGCTGGCCTGGGCGCAACGGGATCAGGCCGAACTGCAGTATAAGCAAACCGTGCAGCAGGCTTTCGGAGACGTTTCGAATAGTCTCTATGGCTATTACCAGTCGCGGCAGTTTCGGATAAAGATCGAGGAACAGACGGCCACCTACAAGGAAAGCGCGCATCTCGCCAACGTCAGGTTTACCGGAGGATACACCAGCTTTCTCGAAGTGCTGACCATCCAACAACAGTACTTCACCTCCGAATTGAACCTGATGCAGGCCTGGTACACAGAATTGCAAAACTACGATCAGTTATACCTGGCCCTCGGCGGCGGTTGGCAGCCTTAGACTGACCCCCAAGAGGCAGACACGAGTTCACCCGACCAGCAGGCTTAACACCCCGAGGCAAAGCAGCGCCGATCGCCTGCCTGACCTGTCGTCGTGACGCACATGTTGTGGGCATTGGCTGCAGCTGGCGCACTAAGCCAAGTTAGGGGCGTTCTTTTCGGTCGTGCCTTCGGCGAGTGCCCAGAGCCGGTTGCATAAATCCAAATCGGGGAGTTCAGAAAATATCCCTCAGGGGCTAAAGCCCTTGAAAATTGCGGCGTTTTACGGCACCCTTCGGCTACGCTCAGGGCAGGCTAGCCGTGCCCTGATACAAACCCATTTATGCAACTGGTACTAGGCTCCTGAGTCAGAAATGTTCAGTGTATTTCCATGAGTCAGTTGCCGCGACCGGCGAAAGAAACAGCAGGTCCCTCCACTTCGCTTCGCTCCGGTCGGGATGACAACCTTATACGAGAAATCAATGAC
>Ga0210389_10003958_pt1 | contig 11546 bp, 13 predicted proteins | sample IncBWH28OmetaG_FD_160127 | JGI IMG/M metagenome (GOLD analysis project Ga0210389, IMG submission 160127) | Forest soil microbial communities from Barre Woods Harvard Forest LTER site, Petersham, Massachusetts, United States - Inc-BW-H-28-O ... | reverse complement strand
GCGCGATCTATGATGAAATCCGCGCTCGAAAGCGATGTCCGCCTGGTGCGGATGGAGGATGGCCGGCTGGAAATCGCGCTGGAGCGCCATGCCCAGCGCACGCTGGTCAACGAGCTCTCCCGCAAGCTCGAGCAATGGACCAACCGCCGCTGGACCGTGGTCGTCTCCAACGAGGCCGGCCAGTCGACCCTGCGCGAGCAGAACCTCGTCGCCAAGGGTGAGCGCGAGCGCGCTGCCGAGGCCGATCCGCGGGTAAAAGAAGTGCTCGCGCGTTTCCCCGGCGCCAAACTGGTCGAGGTGCGCAGGCTTGCCGCCGAGCCGCCGGAATCCGATGCTAGCGCTCCGGACCTGAACGATGACGGTTTTGCCGGCGAAGGCCCGGACGATTCCGACAACGATTTCTAGCTTGTCCTAAGGAAACCACCGATGCCTGATTTTCTCGGCATGATGAAGCAGGCGGCGCAGCTGCAATCGAAGATGCAGGCGATGCAGGATGAACTCGGCAACGTCGAAGTCGAGGGTATTTCTGGCGGCGGCCTCGTCTCCGTGCGCATGACCGCCAAGATGGAAGTGAAGGGCGTGAAGATCGACGCCTCGCTGCTCAAACCCGAAGAGCGCGAGATTGTCGAGGACCTGCGCGTCACCGCGCTCGCCGACGCACGGCGCAAGGCGGAAGCGGCGATGCAGGAAAAGATGCAGTCGCTGGCCGGCGGGCTTGGGCTGCCGCCGGGAATGCTGGGGCTTGGTTCATAAACAATGCCCGCGGTTGCCGGCCCTGAAATCGAACGCCTGATCCAGCTTTTGGCGCGCCTGCCGGGCCTTGGGCCCCGCTCGGCGCGGCGGGCGGCGCTGCATCTGATCAAGAAGCGTGAAGCCCTGATGACGCCGCTGTCGTCAGCGCTGCAAGTGGCGATCGACAAGATCCAGGTCTGCAAGACCTGCGGCAATATCGACACGCAAAATCCCTGCACGGTCTGCACCGATCCGCGCCGCGATGGCTCGATCATCGTGGTCGTGGCCGATGTCGCCGATCTCTGGGCGCTGGAACGCGCCAACGCGACCAATGGGCGCTATCATGTGCTCGGCGCGACGTTGTCGCCGCTCGATGGTGTCGGCCCGCAGGACCTCACCATCGACGCTCTGGTGAAACGCGCCCATGAGGCCGAGGTGCACGAGATCATTCTGGCGCTGAATGCAACCGTGGATGGGCAGACCACCGCACACTACATCACCGATTTGTTGCAGGAGGCCAATGTGAAGGTGACGCGGCTCGCCCATGGCGTTCCCGTCGGCGGCGAGCTTGATTATCTCGATGAAGGTACGCTATCTGCAGCGATGCGGCAGCGGACACTGTTCTAGCGCATGATCCGGAAAAGTGTGAAGCGGTTTTCCGAAAAGATCATGCGCCATCAAAAACCTGGAGCGCGATGGCGATCCATCGCGCTTCGGCCGATCGGCCCAAAATAAACGGAACTTCCTCCCCATGACGAAACCCCGATTCGCCAAACGCTGGGCTTGTGCGTGTGTCGTGGCGATCGCGTTCGTGGCATCGGCCGCGTTCGCGCAAGATGCGGAACCCGCGCCGACGAAACCGGGCAAGCCGATCAATGCCGGCGACGTGTTGTCGGGGGAACTGACGGCGATGCGGGTGAAAAGCGGGGGCTACGGCAAACGCGTGGCGACCTATCAGATCACCAGCGAGCCGCGTCGGCTGCCGCCGCCGAGCGGGCTTTGTAATCTCGAGACCGGGCCCGAGACCTTCCAGCTCGTCACCAACAGCGACGCCCAGGCCGCGCAACTGAAGAACTTTGTCGGCAAGGAAATTTCGGTGAAGGTGGAAGAAGTGTCTTGCGCGCAGGATGCCGGCCAGATGACCGAAGCCGTCGTCACCAAATGGAGCGTGGTGACGAAGCACTAGACCTTCACCGGCCCCAACTCGTCGAAATGCCCGCGCCGCTGCAGCCAGGTGAGCAGCACAAGGCCCGGGATCGCAACCAGCATGCAAATCACGAAGAACAGCGGCCATCCCACAGCCTTTGCGATGAAGCCGGCGCCCGAGGACAGATAGGTGCGGCCGACCGCGGACAGCGCGGTGAGCAGCGCATATTGGGTCGCGGTGTGCAGCGGATTGCGGCACAGCGCCGAGAGGTAGGCGACGAAGATCACGGTGCCGATCGCGCTCGTAAAATTCTCGGCCGTGATCGCGAGCGCCAGCGCCCATTGATTGATGCCGACCAGCGCAAGCCAGGAAAAGGACAGATTGGCGACCGCCTGCAGCACGCCGCCGATCCAGAGGCTCGCGGCAAGTGAATAGCGCCGCGCGACAAAACCGCCGGCAAAGCCGCCGATCAGGGTCGCGGCGAGGCCAACGCCTTTGACGATCGCGGCATAGTCGTTGCGGGAGAAGCCGAGGTCGATCACGAACGGCGCCGTCATGCTGCCGGAGAACGCATCGGTGAATTTGAACAGCACCACGAAAGCAAGCGCTGCGATCGCATCCCTGCGGGTCAGGAACTCCGAGAAGGCACCGACCGCCGCATGGATCACGCGCGTGAGGGCGCTTTCGTCATGGGTCGCGGCTTCGGCGCGCACGGAAGGTTCCGGCTCGGTCGCGACCAGCGCGGTGATGCAGCCGATCAGCACCAGCGCTGCCATCACCACATAGCCCCACTTCCAGGCGGCGTTGCGCGCCAGTCCCGTCGATTCGAATCCGGAGACGATGAACAGCGCGCCGGCGGTCGAGACCAGCATGCCGATGCGGTAGGCCGCGACATAGGATGCCATGCCGGCGGCCTGTTCGCTCTCGGGCAGGCTTTCGACGCGAAAGGCATCGACCACGATGTCCTGGGTCGAGGATGTCGCTGCGACCAGCAGCGCTGCAACCGCCACGAAAAGCGGTGAGCGCGCGGGATCGGTTGTCGCGAGCAACAGGATCGCAGCGATCAGCAGCAGTTGCGACAGCAACAGCCAGCCGCGACGCCGGCCGAATTGCCGCGTGAAAAACGGAACATGCAGCGCATCGACCAGCGGCGCCCACAAAAATTTCAACGTGTAGGGCGTACCAACCAGCGCAAACAGGCCGATGGTGCCGAGATCGACGCCAGCTTCGCGCATCCAGATCAGCAGCGTCGAGCCCGATAGCGCCAGCGGCAGCCCCGAGGAGAAGCCGAGCAGCAGCACGATCAGCACGCGCGGCTGCAGGTAGACAGCCAGGCCATCGCGCCAGGACGCTTTTGGCTTTGTGGCGGAAGCGTGCGTGTCGGAGGTAGCTTCGGGAGCGGTCATGCCGCCGTTGGTAGCAGATTCTGGGAAAAATGCTTCCCTACGGATCTGCTACTCCCCCGCCTGCAATTTCCGCAGTGGAAACAAATCCGGCGTCGCCGGCGTCACCAGCCTTGGCGGCTCCGGCGGGGGCTCTTTCGAGAAATCAAGCTCCTCGATGCGGCCGGCGCGTTTTTCGATCTTGTCGGCGGAGATCAGCACCTGGCGGATGTCCTCGTTGACGTCGCCAAAATGCTTCTGCAGTTTCAGCACGCGATCGCGCAGGCGCGTGAGGTCGTCGCCGAGATGCATCACCTCGTTGCGGATCTGGTCGGCGGCGTCGCGGATGCGCGCGTCCTTCAAAATCTGCTGCATCACCTGGATCGCCAGCATCAGAAGCGACGGCGACACCAGCACGACGCGGGCGCGATAGGCCTTCTGGATCACATCATCAAAGCCGTCATGGATTTCGGCATAGACCGATTCCGACGGTACGAACATCAAGGCGGTATCCTGGGTCTCGCCCGGGATCAGGTATTTCTCGGCGATGTCGGCGACATGTTTCATCACGTCGTTGCGCAGCCGCTGGCAGGCGTATTTCCGCTCGTCGTCCGTGCGCGCATCGTGCAGCGCAGTCATCGCCTCCAGCGGGAATTTGGCATCGATGCAGAGCGGGCGCTGGTCGGGCAGGAACACCACGCAATCCGGCCGCTTGCCCGTGGAGAGCGTGAACTGGAACTCGAAGGATCCCTTCGGCATGCCGTCCTGGACGATCGCTTCCATCCGCGCCTGGCCGAAGGCGCCGCGCGCCTGCTTGTTGGCGAGCACGTCGCGCAAGGTCGTCACCTGGGTGGTCAGGTCGGTGAGGTTTTTGTGCGCATTGTCGATGATGCCGAGCCGCTCATGCAGCGCGCGCAATGAGTCCATGGTGTTGCGCGTCGAGGACTCCATCGACTGGCCGACCCGGTGGGTGACCGAATCGAGCCGCTCGTTGACCGCGCGCGCCATGTCGGCCTGCCGACCGGCCAGCGCCTGGGCCATGGCGTCGACGCGGCCGCTAGCCTCGGCCTGCGCCCGCAGCATTTCGCTCAGCCGCTGCTCCAGCTCATCGGCCCGCGCGGCCTGTACGCTCGCGTGTTCCGCATCGCGCTTGCCTGACCTTGCCACCACGATGGTGATGATCAGGAGCAGGAGCAGCGTCGCCGCGGCGAAAGCGATGACGATATCGGTGATGTGGACCGGCCAGCCGCCGATCATGAAAAGAATCGGGTTCATGCTGCCCTGTTTAGCCGATTCGCAGCCTTACGCGAACGAAGAGGGAACATTTATGGTTAACAGCGGCCGAATTTTTATGGTTAACCACGGATGAATTTTTATGGTTAGCGGAGGGTTAACGCGTTCCCGCTCGCATTGACCCAGCGTTGTCAGCCCCTTAAATCGCCGACCGAGGACACCTGGAAGAAAATGGCATTACGCGAAATCATCATCCTGCCGGACAGGCAACTGCGGCTCGTCTCCAAGCCGATCGAGAAGGTGACGCCGGAGATCCGCAAGCTCGCCGACGACATGTTCGAGACCATGTATGAGGCGCCGGGCATTGGTCTGGCGGCGATTCAGGTCGCCCAGCCCTTGCGGCTGATCACCATGGATCTGGCGAAGAAGAACGAGGAAGGCGAGACCACGCCGCAGCCGCGCGTCTTCATCAATCCGGAGATCATCTCCTCGTCGGAGGAATTGTCGGTCTACGAGGAAGGCTGCCTGTCGATCCCCGAATATTACGAGGAGGTCGAGCGGCCGGCGAAGGTGCGCGTGCGCTTTCTGGATCTCGACGGCAAGGTGCATGAGGAAGACGCCGAGGGCCTCTACGCCACCTGCATCCAGCACGAGATCGACCATCTCAACGGCGTGCTCTTCATCGACTATCTGTCGAAGCTGAAGCGCGACCGCGTGAACAAGAAGTTTTCCAAGGCCGCCAAACGCGCGGGGGAGTAGGGACCTTCTCCATCGTCATGGCCGGGCTTGACCCGGCCATCCACGTCTTGGCCGCGGTGACGAAAGACGTGGATGCCCGGGACAAGCCCGGGCATGACGAGCAGAAACAGCATGCCGTGAGGCTTTTACCCGATGCCCCTCCGCCTGATCTTCATGGGCACGCCGGATTTCTCCGTGCCGACGCTGCTGGAGCTGGTCGCCCATGGCCACGAGATCGCGGCGGTCTATACCCGTGCGCCGAAGCTGGGCGGGCGCGGGATGAAGCTGCAGGCGACGCCGGTGGAAGTGGAGGCGCGGCGCCTGGGCATTCCCGTCCTGACGCCGAAGACGCTGAAGACGCCGGAGGCGCTGGAAGAGTTTCGCGCCCATGAGGCCGATGCCGCGGTCGTCGTCGCCTATGGCATGATCCTGCCGCAGGCGATCTTGGATGCTCCGAAACTCGGCTGCTTCAATCTGCACGCCTCGCTGTTGCCGCGCTGGCGCGGCGCTGCGCCCATCAACCGGGCGATCATGGCCGGTGATGCCGAGTCCGGTGTGATGGTGATGAAGATGGATGTCGGCCTCGACACTGGCGACGTCGCGATGGCCGAACGGCTTCCGATCACGGATGCGATGACCGCCTCCGACCTGCACGATGCGCTCGCGCCGCTCGGCGCCGACCTGATGGTGCGGGCGATGGCGGCGTTGGAGCGCGACGCGCTGAAGCTCTCCAAACAGAGCGAGGAGGGCGTCACCTACGCCGCCAAGATCGACAAGGCCGAAGCGCGGATCGACTGGAACAAGCCGGCGCGCGAAGTGCTGCGGCATATCCATGGGCTCTCACCGTTTCCCGGCGCCTGGAGCGAGATTGCCGGCGGTGGTGATGCGGCGCGCGTCAAGATTTTGCGCTGTGAGCTGGCAAAAGGCGCCGGCGCGCCAGGCAGCGTGCGCGACGATCAATTGACCATCGCCTGCGGCGAGGGCGCGATCCGCATCGTTGAATTGCAGCGCGCAGGCAAGGCGCCGATGAAAGCCGTGGAGTTCTTGCGCGGTACGCCGTTGAAGCCGCCGGCGCGGCTCATCTGATGCCCCGCTACAAGCTCATCATCGAATATGACGGCGCGCCGTTCGCGGGCTGGCAGCTCCAACCCGATCACCCCACCGTGCAGGGCGCGCTGGAAGCGGCGGTGAAGGCGACCTGCGGCGAAGATGTGCGCGTGCATGGGGCCGGGCGCACCGATGCCGGCGTGCATGCGCTGGGACAGGTCGCGCATGTCGATGTCACCAAACATTTCACGCCGGGGCGGCTGCGCGATGCGGTCAATGCGCATCTGCGCCCGGCACCGGTCGCGGTGCGGTCGGCGGAAATCGTGCCTGACACCTTTGAGGCGCGGTTTTCGGCCGTGAAGCGGCATTATCTCTACCGGATCGCCAACACGCGGGCCAACCTCGCGCTCGATGTCGGCCGGGTCTGGCGCGTGCCGCGCCGGCTCGATTCCGATGCGATGCATGCCGCCGCACAGCGTCTGATCGGCAAGCATGATTTTACGACGTTTCGTGACACCGAGTGCCAGGCCAAATCGCCGGAGAAGACGCTCGACCAGCTCGACGTCATCCGCGAGGGCGATGCGATTCGCATCCTCACCTCGGCGCGCTCGTTCCTGCACAGCCAGGTGCGCTCGATGGTGGGCTCGCTGGTCTGGGTCGGCGAGGGCCGCTGGAGCGCAGACGATCTCTCCGCCGCCCTCGCCGCGCGCAACCGTGCCGCGTGCGGCGTCGTTGCCCCGCCGGAGGGGCTGTATCTGGTGAAGGTGGATTACTGACCCACTCTACCGCTGGAACACGATGTGCGTCGCACTCGGCGTTGCGAGGTGCTCGGTTCGCTTGTAGCCGAGGTCGACCAGATCGAGACCGGCAAACAGGTTCTCGCCCGATCCCAGCAGAACGGGTGCGATCGCAAGGTGTAATTCATCGACCAGCCGCGCGCGCAGATATTGCCTGATGGTCGCGACGCCGCCGCCAAGGCGGATGTCCTTGCCTCCGGCCGCCTTGCGTGCGCGCCCGAGCGCCGTCTCGATACCGTCGGCGACGAAGTGGAACACCGTGCCGCCTTTCATTTCGATCGGCGCGCGGGCGTGGTGGGTTAGAACGAACACCGGACAATGATAGGGCGGCTCGTCGCCCCACCAGCCCTTCCAGCTCTCATCAGGCCATGCTCCCCGCACCGGGCCGAACATGTTGCGGCCAAGGATCCAGGCGCCGATATTTTCAAAGCCGCGTGCGGCAAAATCATCGTCTGGTCCGGTCGTGCCGCCGTCCTTGCCGAACAGCGTTTTCTGAAACGTTCGCGTCGGGAACACCCACTCATGCAGAGCCATGCCGCCGACGCCGATCGGATTGTCTATGTCCTGGTTCGGACCTGCGCCATAACCGTCGGTGGAGACGGTGAAAGATCGGACCACGAGCTTTGTCGGATTCGTTGACATGGATCGCTCCCTGGGTTGGTGATGTAGCCTTCACCCATGGACGAATGAGAGGGCGACGATCCGACACGAGGCGGCCGGATTTTTTGCCCGTCAGCTGAAATACCGGTCCAATATCCCGCGATAGACCTTGGTCAGCGTCTCGATATCCCTGACCGAGGCGCGCTCGTCGACCTGGTGCATGGTCTGGCCGAGCAGGCCGAACTCGATCACTGGGCAATAGCTCGCGATGAAGCGTGCATCTGACGTGCCGCCGGTGGTGGAGAGGTCCGGCTTGCGGCCTGTGACCTCCTCGATCGCGGAGACGGCAAGATCGGTGAACGCACCGGGCTTGGTTACGAACACGTTCGAGTTCGACGGCTCCCACACGATCCGCGCCTTGATGCGGTTGCCAGCGGCTTTGGCGAGCCGCGTCTCGACCAGTTCGCGCAAGCTCGCCTGCGTATGCAGGTCGTTGTAGCGGATGTTGAAGGTGGCGCGCGCCTGGCCTGGAATGACGTTGAACGCGCCGTTGCCGACATCGACCGAGACGAACTCCAGGTTCGAGGGCTGGAACTGCGCGCTGCCATGATCGAGCGGCTCGTGGCTGATCGCAACGATCAGCCTGGAGATATCGGGTACGGGATTGGACGCACGCTGCGGATAGGCGACATGGCCCTGCAGGCCGTCGACATAGAGCGTGCCGGACTGCGAACCGCGGCGGCCGACCTTGATGCAGTCGCCCATCTCCTGCTGGTTGGAAGGCTCGCCGAGCACGCAATGATCGAATTTCTCGCCGCGATCGGCGACCCATTTCAGAAGTTTTATGGTGCCGTTGATGGAAGCGGCTTCCTCGTCGCCGGTGATGACGAACGAGATCGAGCCTTTGCCGTTTTCTTGGGGCTTGCCGCCATGATCGGCGAGATATTGCAGCACCGCCGCGGCACTGCAGGCGATGCCGCCCTTCATGTCGACCGCGCCGCGGCCATAGAGGAAGCCGTCCTTTACCTCGCCCGAGAAGGCGCCATGGGTCCAGGCGGCCTCGTCGCCGGCTGGCACCACGTCGGTGTGGCCGGCGAAGGTGATGTGCGGCGCCTCGCTTCCAATGCGCGCATAGAGATTGTCGACATCGGCGGTGCCGGCTTCGGAGAAGGTGACGCGATGCGTGGTAAAGCCGTGCTGCTTGAGCAGCGTTTCCAGCACGCCCAGCGCACCGGCATCAACAGGCGTTACGGAAGGGCAGCGGATGAGGGCTTGAGCGATCGAGAGGGCATCATTCATGTCCTCGGCTTAACACGCATGCCGGGCGGCGGGCTACCGAGATGTGGCATCAGCTCGATCTCACCTTGCTGATCCCAGGCGGTCGTCGCGCGCAACCTCGTCGTCGGGCTGCGCGGCCGCGTCGGCTGCTTGCCGAGCGGGTTCGGCCCGAACCGGTTGGCCCAGCGCGTGCCCGGGAGGAAATAGAGCTCGGCGACACCCCAGAGATAACATGCGGGGATCGGCCAGATGACGAAGAGGGCCCAATAGCTGTCGGGGAGGCGGTCCGCGAATTGTCCGCACAGACCAGGCAATACGAAGAAGACGACGAGCCACCAGCCGCTCCGGTCGCGATCGTGCAGCCGCTTCACCGCGGTGGCGAGGAACATCCACAGGACCGGGGGCATGACAATCGCGTGGGTCATGATCGAGCCAAGGTCGGCCCGCGACAGTCCGCGATAGGATCGCGGGTCGAACACCGCGAAGACCTTGTCGAGGCTGAAGTCGACATGCAGCTTTTCGGTTCCGAGCAGGATGTTGGCCGGCACGTACGCGAGCAGCATCAGGAAAATCATCGAGCCGAGGATGATCAGCCCGGCAAGCCAGTACTTGGCGCGGTTGATGCGGCCGTCGAAGCCGAACAGATACCAGATCATCGTAACCTCCGGACGGCGGTGAATCGCAGTCCGGAGATTGGTCGGTTTGGCGGGCTCTGCGGTTCGAATCAGTCCCGCAGCAGCTCGTTGATGCTGGTCTTCGACCGGGTACGCTCGTCGACGCGCTTCATGATGACGGCGCAGGCCGTGGAGGGACCGATCTGGCCGTTCTTCATGGGCTTGCCGGGCAGCGCGCCCGGCACCACCACGGAATATTCCGGCACCTCGCCGACGAAGACTTCGCCGGTCTCGCGGTCGACGATCTTGGTCGAGGCGCCCAAGAACACGCCCATCGCCAGCACCGCGCCCTTGCGCACGATCACGCCTTCGGCGACCTCGCTCCGCGCGCCGATGAAACAATCATCCTCGACGATCACGGGCTCGGCCTGCAGCGGCTCGAGCACGCCGCCGATGCCGACGCCGCCGGAGATGTGCACGCGCTTGCCGATCTGCGCACAGGAGCCAACCGTCGACCAGGTGTCGATCATGGTCGCTTCATCGACATAGGCGCCGAGATTGACGAAGGAGGGCATCAGCACGACGTTCTTGGCGATGAAGGCCGAGCGGCGCACGATGGCGCCGGGCACCGCGCGAAAACCGGCATCGCGAAAGCGGTTCTCGCCCCAGCCCTCGAATTTCGACGGCACCTTGTCCCACCAACTGGCCTTGCCGGGACCGCCGGGAATCGGGCTCATGTCGTTGAGGCGGAAGGACAGCAGTACCGCCTTCTTCAGCCATTGATGCACTTTCCATTTGCCGCTGGCCTCGCGCTCGGCGACGCGCGCCTCGCCCTTGTCCATCAGTTCCAGCGCATGATCCACGGCCTCGCGGACCTCGCCCTTGGTCGAGGTCGAGATGCCGTCACGCGCATCGAACGCGCTGTTGATGGTGGATTCAAGCTGGCTTGCGGACATCGGTATTTCCTTGCGCAGGAATGGTCGGGTAGGGGAGGCTTTTTCGGGATTTGGGGCGACGGAGTCAACCCTCGTCATCCTCCGCTGCCATCACGCCCTCTGCCGTCGTCCTGGCGAAGGCCAGGACCCATTACCACAGGATTTGGTAGGGCGAAGAACGTCGTTACAGCCAGCATGCCCATTCCATGAATCACGCGGTATGGGTCCTGACTTTCGCCAGGACGACAGTGGCTATTGTTGCACCAATCCCTGCAAAAACCCCGTCAGATCATCCGTGACATGGTCGACATGCGCCGCGTCGCGGCCTTCGAGCTCCCAATCCTCGCGGATCACTTCCTTCGAGCCGTCGGGCACCACCAGCACGGTGGTCATGCCGAGCCGATGCGGCACCACGAGATTGCGTGCGAGATCCTCGAACATCGCCGATTTCGCGGGATCAACGACATGGTCGCGCAGAAATTTCTGATAGGTCTGCGGCGCGGGTTTCGGTTCGAGGTCGGCGGCGATGATGTCGAAGACCCCATCGAAATGGCCGACGAGACCAAGACGCGACAGCACCGCATCGACGTGATCGACCGAACCATTGGTCAGGATCAGCTTGCGGCCGGGCAATTTCGTGATCGCAGCGCCCATCTCGGGGTTGGGCTCAAGCGGCGAATGATCGATCTTGTGTACATAGGCGAGATAGTCGTCGGCGCGAACACCGTGCTCCGTCATCATGCCGCGCATGGTGGTGCCGTAACGACGGTAATAGTCCTTCTGCAGCACCCGTGCCTCGTCGTGCGAGATGTTGAGCCAGGAGGAGACGAACTCCCCGATCCGCGCATCGACCTGCTGCCACAGATTGACGTGATGTGGGTAGAGCGTGTTGTCGAGGTCGAACACCCAGGTGTCGACATGGTTGAAGGTGCGGGGTGGGGTCATTGCATTATTCCGACTCACGCGCCCTCCTTTCCGCTGTCGTCCTGGCGAAAGCCAGGACCCATACCGCGGATTCTATCAGTGGGGCAGATTGGGAGACG
>Ga0210389_10003957_pt1 | contig 11550 bp, 11 predicted proteins | sample IncBWH28OmetaG_FD_160127 | JGI IMG/M metagenome (GOLD analysis project Ga0210389, IMG submission 160127) | Forest soil microbial communities from Barre Woods Harvard Forest LTER site, Petersham, Massachusetts, United States - Inc-BW-H-28-O ... | reverse complement strand
GTTCGAGCCCGAAATGGCCAACCCGGATTCGGACCTGATCCGGGCCCACCCTGACTGGCTGCTGGCCGACCCTGAGCGCCCGCCGCGACCCGCGCGCAACCAGCACACGCTCGACGTGGCCCGTCCGGAGGTTTATGCCTACCTCCTGGAGCGGATCAGCAGCCTCGTCACGGAGTACGGCATCGACTACATCAAGTGGGACCACAACCGCGACCTGGCCGAGCCCGTGCACGAGGGCATACCGGGCACGCACGCGCAGACCGAGGCCGTTTACCGGCTGCTGGATGAGCTGCGCGGCCGGTTCCCCCGGTTGGAGATCGAGTCCTGCTCCTCCGGTGGCGCCCGGGTCGACCTCGGCATCCTCGAACGCACCGACCGGGTCTGGGCCTCCGACAACATCGATCCGATAGAACGGCAGCACATCCAGCGATGGACGAGCCTGCTGGTGCCGTATGAGCTGATCGGGTCGCATGTCGGGTCGGCCCCGGCGCATATCAGCGGCCAGACCGCTACCTTGGGGTTCCGGGCCGCGACCGCGCTGTTCGGCCATGCGGGCATCGAGGCCGACATCACGGGCTGGTCCGCCGCGGACCGGGCGGCGCTGGCAGAGTGGATCGCCTTGTACAAGAGGCTGCGGCCGCTGCTGCACTCCGGCGAGGTGGTCAGGGTGGACCATCCGGACCCCGCCGCGTGGATCCATGGTGTCGTCGCCCCTGACCGCGGCCGGGCCGTGTTCGCCTACGTGCAACTGGAGAGCTCGGTCGCGCAGCGGGGCGCGCCGATCCGGATGCCCGGGCTCGACCTTGACGCCGAATACACCGTCCGCGTGATTCCAGGAGAGGTGTCCGGTCCCGTGGAGCACTGGCCGGACTGGGCGGACCGCGAGACGGGCCGGGTGCGGCTCACCGGCCGGGCCCTCGACACGATCGGCCTTCCCGCCCCGCTGTTCGCCGACAAGCCGGGCAACGCGTTCCTGCTCGAAGTGCTCCGTATGTGATGCCCAAACCCGTGCCTCCTCTTCAGCCGCGCGAAGGCCTGGAAGCGCACGAGTATCACCGGGCCGCATAAATGGCTCGCTGAAACCATCAGGTCAGACTGCTACGACATTTTGGAGCGGTACGGGGGTGTTGTGTTGACCGATGTACTCGCTCTGAACCAGCCGCAGGTGCTGTTCACCCGTGATCAGCATCCGGGCCAGGCAGTCGCGGCGGGCGCTGGCGATCCGGCTTTCGGCGATCACGTTCGCACGCGGTGCCCGCACCGGCGTCTTGATGATCCGCACGCCGACCGCGGCGAACACCGCGTCGAATGCCGCGGTGAGCTTGGCGGCCTGGTCCTGGATCAGGAACTTGAAGCCGCCGGCGTGACCCTCAAGATTCATCAGCAGGTTGCGGGGCTGTCGGCTGTACGGCGGGTGACCGCGGTTTGGCCTGGTAATCCGATTCCTTCTCCCGGGCCCCCGAGGATGAGTTCGCCAACCGCGGTGCTCAGCACGTCGCGCGCCTCGGCGCTGAGGCCCTCATCGGACACCAGGACGCTGGCATCGGCGAGCCGGGCCATGGCGCAGAGCCCGACCACGCCCCATTTGGTGTGGTCGGCGAGCACGATCAGGCGGCTGGTCGCGGCGACCATGGCGCGGTTCATCTCCGCCTCCATCAGGTTCGGCGTGGTGAAGCCGGCCGCTGGGTCCATGCCGTGCACACCGAGCAGCAGGGCGTCCACGTGCAGGCCGCTGATTGTCTGCACAGCGGTGGGGCCGACCAGCGCGTCGGACGGAGTACGCACGCCGCCAGTGAGCAGCACCGTCTGCGACGGGTCGCCGTGGGCGTGCAGGTAGTCGGCGACCCGGACGCTGTTCGTGACCACGGTCAGCCCGGGAATCCGGGCGAGATGGACGGCTGACGCGTACGTCGTCGTGCCCGCGCTGACCGCGACTGTCGTACTTGGCTGGATCAGGGTCGCCGCGACGGCACCGATCTGGTCCTTCGCGGCCAGCTCACGGTGCGACTTCACCTCGAAGCCAGGCTCGTCGCTCGTGCTCCGCGCGGGCGCCGTGGCGCCGCCGTACACCTTCTTGATCAGGCCCTGACGGGCGAGCGCGTCAATATCCCGGCGGACCGTCATCTCGGAGACGCCGAGCTGCTCGGCGAGTTGCGTGATCCGGGCACCGCCGGCCCGCTCGATCTCCGCGAGTATCCAGTCCTGGCGCTGGACCGGGAGCATGACGGGGCCGTTGGGCTCCTGGTCCGCCATGGTCAGCCCTTCGTTGATCCTAGGGTGAGGCCGGCGATGAAGTGCCGCTGTAGCAGAAGGTATACGACCAGGGTAGGCACTGCCACGATCATCGCCGCTGCGGCGATCAGGTTCTGGTTGGAGACGAACTGTCCCTGCAAGTTGGCCAGTGCCGACGTCACGGGCCGCTTCCCGCCGGTGGAGATCAGCGTGATCGCCCAGAAGAAGTCGTTGTAGATCCACGTCGTCAGCAGCGTGGCGAGCGCGGCCAGCGCCGGACGGCAGAGCGGCAGCGTCATCCGCCAGTAGCGCGCCCACAGACCCGCGCCGTCCACTTCGGCGGCCTCGTACATCTCAGCGGGGATGGTGCGCATGTAGTTGCTCAGCACGAACACGCAAAAGCCGGTCTGGAAGGCGACGTTGATCACGATGAGGCCGGTGTAGGAGTCGTAGAGGTAGCCGCTGGAGCTGAGGAAGCCCGGTAGCGGGATGAGCAGGTACAACCGGTAGAGCGGGGTGATGATGACCTGCTGCGGGAGCAGGTTGCCCGCTGTAAACAGCAGCAGGAGCACAAGGTTGACCTTGATGCTGACCCTGACGACCACGAAGGCGACCATGCTCGAGAGCAGCAGGGTCACGATCACCGCGGGGATCGTGATCAGCACGGAGTTGCCAAAGAACCGCAGCATGTCACTCTGGCTCCAGGCATTGATGTAGTTCTGGAGCGTCAGGTGGTGCGGCAGGCTCACGTAGCCGTACTGGCTCGTCTCCGCGTACGGACGGAAGCTTACGTACAGGGCGAAGATCACCGGGACCAGCCATGCCAGGCAGATGACGATCATGAACACGTAGGCCGCGGTGCGCCAGGCCGTGCGTCTCATCGTGCCTCCCCCCTTATGAACATCTGGTATAGGAAGACCGAGATCGGGACCAGCGAGATCACGAGCAGCACCACGCCGAGAGCGGAGCCGAAGCCGATCCGCGACGTCTCGCCGACAATGTTGCTGGTGATCAGCGCGGACAGCAGCTCAAGGCCGTTCGTGCCCTTGTTGGTGATGTACACGAGGTCGAACGCGCGGAGCGACTCGATGACGGTGATGACCGCTATCACGACGTTCATCGGCATCATGGACGGGAACGTCACGCGCCAGAACGTCTGCCAGGCGCTCGCGCCGTCGATCCGCGCGGCCTCCCGGAGACTGGGATCCATGGCCTTCAGGCCGGCGAGATAGAGCACCATCACGTAACCGGCCTGCCGCCAGCTCGCCTCTATCAGGACCGACCACAGGTTCAGGCTCGGATTGCCGAGCCAGTCGATCAGGTTCGCGTTTCCGTTGTGTCCGATCACGGTGTTAATCAGGCCGTAGTTCGGCGAGTAGATGAACTCCCAGATGATGCCGATCAGCGCGAGGCTGAGCATGACTGGCAGGAACAGAACGGTCTGGTAGACCCGGCTGCCCCGCAGGCCACTGTCGATCAGGATGGCAAAGAACATCCCAAGGGGGGTCGCGACGAAGACGAACACGCCCAGCCAGATCAGGTTGTGCTGCACCGCCGGCCAGAACGGCGGGTAGTCCGAGGCCGCCTGGTGGTAATTCTGCCAGCCGTTGAAGCAGCCGTTGTCTGGGAACAGGCCGCCGGGGATGCAGCCCCGGGCGTGCAGGCCCCCGATCCCGCTCCACTGGAACAGCGACAGCGCCACCGAGACCAGGGCCGGGCCCCAGATGAAGGCGAGATCGGCCAGCACTGGAATGGCGAGCATCGCCACGACCACCAGGATGTCCCGGCGGGAAATGCGGCGGCCAGATCGCCTGCGCCGGCCGTCCGCTGCCTGCCTTTCCTGCCGGGACTGATCCCTGAAAGCCACGTCGTGGCTCACGACTGGTGTCCGATCCGCTTCATTACCCAAAGATCGATTTCGCTTGGTTGGCCAGACTGGACTGAAGTGACTTGACATTGGACGAGGTCGGCGTGGCGATGAAGCTCAGGATCGCCGTCTCCAATGCCGTCGCCATCGGCGGGGCGGTATCCCGGTCACCGAACTGGGCGACATTCTTCAAGGATGAAATCGCCTGAACGGAAGCGGTCTGGATGGAGTTGTAGCTCGGCACCTGGGCCCCGCTGGCCACCGCCACATCCCAGTTGTCGTACTTAAGGTAGGACGCCTCCGCGGCACCGGTGCCGATGTACTCGAGCACCTGCTTGGCCGCGTCCTTGTTCTTGGCCTTGGCCGGCAGGATGAAGCCGTCCATCGGCGCGTCCATGTAGTCCTGGCCGTACGAGGGGTTGATGGCCGGGAACGAGAAAAAGCCCAGGTCGGACAGGCTCTTGCCATCGGTGACGTACTGGGCGGCGACCTGGTTAGTGCCCTGGAACATCAGGCCGGCCTGCTTTGCCTCCAGGGTCTTCGCCGCGTCCTCCCAGATGCGGCCGGCCGCGCCGCTCTGCAGGTAGGGCATGAGCTCAATCCAGTGATTGAACACGGCGGTGACCTGCGGGTCCGTGTAGGACGCCTTATTGTGCATCAGATTGATGTGGTAGTCGTAGCCATTGATCCGCAGGTTGAGGATGTCGAACATGCCAAGCGCGGGCCACTGGTCCTTGTCCGCGAACGCGAACGGCACCAGGCTGTCCTTCTTCATCTTCTTGGCCAGGGTGATCAGGTCGTCCCACGTTGCCGGGACAGCGTAGCCCTTCTGCGCGAAGGTGCTCTTGTTGTAGAAGATCACCCACGGGTAGTTGTAGATCGGCACGAAGTAGTAGTGACCATCGGGGCCCTTGCACAGCGACTTCACCGCGTCGCTGAAGTTCGCGCCAATCTTGTCCCACACGTCATCGATCGGCTCAAGCAGCCCCTGAGATGCGAAGTACTGCATTCGGTACCCGGCAAACCAGGTTGCGAGGTCGTCCGGCGTGCCCTGCAGGTAGGCCGTGATGTCCTGCTGGAATGTGTTGTGATCGACGGTGTTAACTGTGATGTTGACGCCGGTGCTCTTCTTGGCGTTGCTCACCAGGGCGGCGAAGGCCTGTTTCGGCGCCGGGTCAGAGTAGTTAGAACCGAAGCTAATGGTGCCGCCGCCGACCGAGGGCGAACTGCCCCCGCTGGCGGGGCTGGAGCTGGAGCTGCATGCGGCGAGGACGCCCGGAATGGTGACCAGCCCGGCGGTCGCGGCGAGTCCCTTGAGGGCGGATCGTCTGCTGAACTGGGGATCGTCGGTGGAGGATGTGCGCTTCATTGCCACTCCTTGCAGATATTGCCCAGGTTCTCGGGGGGATGGCTCGTTCAAGCCTCGGGATCGCTAACAAGAGCTGACCTGATGATCTCAACAAATAACATGATCCTGTCAAGACCTGATCACCTATGCTTTACTGACCTGTTATCCGCGCAAGTCCAGGCGTCGGATCGCTCAGCTAGGACCCGCCCTTGGCGCCGCATTCACCAGTGATCTTGCTCCCGGAAGGACATCGACGAATCTGATTGTGTTAGATGTTGACCGAGTTCGAAAGGAAGCGTACGAACAAACGTCAGGAGATGTCTGCCTGTGTGGCTCGAGCTCGTGCGGACGGCTCGGCCCGCACCGGCTACTACTCCTTCGATGGCAGCGATTGGCTCAAGGTGGGCACCGCGACGTCCAGGGCTAGGCCGAGACCCGGGACGCGGGGATGTTCGTCACCTCGCACACCACCGGCCCTTCGCCGCCCCGCCATCGTGACGCGGACCCGCTCGCGCTCGGCCGCGGTCGGCCGGATAAGGCGACGATGATGCGCGGGCCGCCGAGCGAGCGCAGTTCCGCGAGCGCGGCGGCCGGCGCGGTCGGGTCGGTGATGAGTATGTCGATGGCGGAGGCGTCAGCCACGCGCCCAAGCTGGACACGACCGATCTTCGAGCCGTCCGCGATGACGACGGTGCGCGCGGCGGCAGCGATCATGGCCGCCTTGACCTCCGCCTCGGGCAGGTTGATGTTGGTCACGCCCGCCTCCGCTGCCACGCCGTTGCAGCCGATCAGGGCGAGGTCGGCGCGCACCCGGCCCAGTACCTGGTCGGCGAGCGGGGCGACGAGAGAGTGCTGCAGCGGCCGGAGCGTGCCACCGGTAACCACGACCTGCAGGCGGGGGATTGCTGCCTCCAGCAGGAGCGCGATCGACAGGCCGTTGGTGATGACGGTTAGTTCCCGCAGCCCGTCGCGGCGCAGCAGCTCGCGAGCGACGGCCGCCGCGGTCGTGCCCACATCGAGCAGGAGGCTCATGCCGGACTCAAGCAGGTCAACGGCTGCGGCGGCGATCCTGGCCTTCGCCTCGGCGGCCTCGACCGCCGCTTCCTCGAAGGAACGCTCCCGCAGCCGGGCCGTGTCGAAGGGCATGGCGCCGCCGCGGATGCGCCGGATCCCGCCCTCCGCCTCCAGGGCGTCAAGATCGCTGCGCACCGTGACGGCCGAGACGCCGAACTCCCGGCTCAGCTCTGCCACGCGCGCGAAGGCGCGCTCTTCGATGAGGACGCGCATCCGGTCCCGGCGCTCGATGGCGCCGGACTGCTGGATCTCGCTGGACATGCTCACAATCCTCGCGAGGAGGTCATCGTATTGTCAAATGGAAAGTCAATTTGCTTTCGATTGCGAAAGCCACTTAGGCTGCCGGCATGACGGGAATCGCCAAGCGGGTCTATGTGCTCGCGGACGGCCGGGAGCTTATCTATTTCGATGACGCCGAAACGACGCTGCCGCCGGACCGGGCTCCCGACCTGCGAACGCTAGAGGGGCGCCCGCCAACCGCCGAGATCCGGCAGGACCCGCTGACCGGGGAGTGGATCGCCGTCGCCGCCGCACGGCAGAACCGCGTCGTCATGCCGCCCGCCGGCCTGGACCCGCTCGCTCCCCAGGCACCCGGCAACCCGTCGGAGATCCCGTCGGACTACGACGTCGCGGTGTTCGAGAACCGCTCCCCGGCGTTCGGCTCGGGGCTACCCGATCCAGGTTCCCCGGAGGCGGACCCGGCGTACCTTGACGGAACCGCCCTCGGCCGCGCCGTCCCAGCGTTCGGACGCTGCGAGGTGGTCTGTTTCAGCTCCGCCCGCGAGGGTGCCTTCGGGTCCGTCAGCCGCTCCCGCGCGCGCACCGTCATCGAGGCGTGGGCCGACCGCACCGACGTCCTGTCGGCGCTGCCTGGCATAGGGCAGGTGTACATCTTCGAGAACCGCGGTGCCGAGATCGGCGTCACCCTGCAGCACCCGCACGGCCAGATCTACGGTTACCCCTACATCCCGCCGCGCACCCTCCAGCTGCTGGCGCAGATCGACGCCTATGGCCCGGCGCTCTTCGCCGACATCCTTAAGACTGAGCGGGAGGGACCGCGCATGCTGCTGGCAGGCGAGCACTGGACCGCGTTCGTGCCGTTCGCCGCCCGCTGGCCCATGGAAGCGCACCTGATGCCGAATGAGCATGTCGCTGACTTCGCCGCCACCAGCGGGGCGCAGCGGGACGAGCTCGCCGTGCTCTACCTGCGGCTGCTGCGCGGCCTCGATGCCCTGTACGACGACCCCACGCCATACATCGCCGCATGGCACCAGGCACCCGTGCGTTCGCATCGCGACACCGCGCGTCTGCACCTGCGGCTGATGTCACCGCGGCGCGGGGCGGACAAGCTGAAGTATCAGGCGGGCAGCGAGTCGGGGATGGGCGCCTGGATCGGCGACATCCCGCCAGAGACCCAGGCCGAGTGGCTGCGCGCGGCGATCGCGCGGGCAGATGCGGAGAACCCCGTATGACCGACCTGCTAGCCGAGGCGCAAGACGGCTTCGAGGCCGCCTTCGGCTACCCGCCCGCCGGGCTCTGGTCGGCCCCCGGCCGGGTGAACCTGATCGGCGAGCACACCGACTACAACGAGGGCTTCGTGCTGCCGTTTGCGATCGACCAGCGCACCGTCGCGGCACTCGCACCACGCACCGACCGCCTTATCCGAGTGTCCTCCGGCCTGGAAGACGGCATCACCGTGACCGCGCTGGCAGACGCGGCTCCCGGTGCCGTCCGCGGCTGGGCCGCCTACCCCGTGGGGGTCGCCTGGAGCCTCGGGCAGGGAGGCGCCGACCTGGCCGGGTTGCCGGGCTTCGACGCGCACTTCGCCTCCGACATCCCACTCGGCGCCGGGCTATCGTCATCGGCGGCGATCGAGTCAGCACTCGCCGTCGCCCTGAACGAGACGTGGGGCCTCGGCCTCGACCGGAAGCGGCTCGTGCAGGCCGCGCACCTGGCGGAAAACGACTTCGTCGGCGCCCCCACCGGCATCCTCGACCAGTCCGCCTCGCTCCTCTCCCAGGAGGGAGCCGCCCTTTTCATCGACTGCCGCAACGGCTCATCGTTCCCGGTGGACCTCCGGCTCGACGAATTCGGGCTCGCCATCCTCGTGATCGACACCAAGGTCAAGCACGAGCACGTCTCCGGCGGGTACGCCGCCCGGCGCGCCGCATCCGAGAAGGCCGCTCGCGAACTTGGCGTGCGGGCGCTGCGCGACGTCACGATCCCGCAACTGCTTGCCGCACGCGGCAGGCTCGACAGCGAGACCTACCGCCGCGCCCGGCATGTCGTCACCGAGGACCAGCGCGTCCTTGACACCGTCGAGGCACTGTGCGCCGGAGACCCCGCCACAGCCGGCGACCTCATGTCGGCCTCGCATCGCTCGATGCGCGACGACTTCGAGATCTCCACCCAAGAACTCGACCTCGCAGTCGAGATCTCCCTGGACTGCGGCGTGGCCGGGGCCCGGATGACCGGCGGCGGCTTCGGCGGCTCGGCGATCGCACTGACGCCGGCCAGCATGATCCCGCAACTACGGCTAGCGATCAACAGCGCCTTCAGTCAACACGGCTACACGATGCCCGAGACATTCGTCGTGCACCCGTCCCAGGGCGCACGGCGTGACAAGTAGCGCCCTGACCAGCTCGGCGGTGCGGGCGTCGTGCGCTGCGACCTGTTCCGGGGCGGCGTCGCAGGCAAGCGGCCCGGTTTCCAGCAGCACCCGAGACGTCGTGGGGCGGTAGAGGCTGCCGTTGCTGATAATGGCGCCCTGGTGGGTTCCCTGGGGACCGCTGTCATGCGGGTGGAGGTTCTGGACGAGCTGCGCCCCGACCCGGCGGAGCGGGATGGCCCAGGCCGGCCAGCCGCTGCATGTCATCTAATTGCTCATGGATGCGCTGCGGTGTTGGTCGTAACGTTTGAAGGGTCCGATGGCTCGGCTCCCGAACCGCCCTGCTGGCCGAGGCAACAGCGGCCCTTCAGGCGAGCAAATAAGCCACACAGGCCTACGCACCCGGAACCTGGGCCCCGCCGAGGCAGCCGACCTCATCGCACCCGGATACTGGCTTCCCGGCCAGTAACCGAGCCCCAGCCAGACAACGGACCGCCGCGTCAGCGAGCCAGGCCCAGCTCACCAGCCCGCACCCCGGCCTGGAAACGCGAGCCGGCCTCAAGCGCGGCCATCACCTCGGCCACCCGCCGCCGGTAAGTACGCAGCGACGTCCCCAGCCGCCGGGCGGCCGCCTCATCGGTAAGACCCGCACCGAGCGCCCGCAGGATGTCCTGTGCGTCGGCAGCGAGCTCAGGAACCTCACCACGCAGGAAGGCGCCGAGATCGGTAGCCGCCTCCCAGGCGGCGTCGAACAACGAGTAAACCCCGCCCACCAGGACAGGCGACGACGTCACCGTGTACTGGCGGCCCAGCGGCGACGGCTCGCCAGCCAAGATCGCCACCCGCCGGTCCAAAATGATCGTCTCGTGCGGCAGCGGCGCGGAACTGATCCGCACCCGCGCCCCCGCCGCCTCAAGCTCCCGCAGGTGCGCGCGCTGCGCCTCATCCGCCAGCACCAGCGGGCTCATCAGCTTCCGCACGGTCATGCCGTCCGCGCCCTGGCGACGCACCCGCCGGGCGACCGCGGACCGGGCCTCCGGCCGCGACCAGGTCGCCAGGTCCCGGGCCGCGCAGGCAAACTCCTCGTGCACCACGTCGAACAGGTGCCCCGCCCGCGCGATGAGCTCCGCGTCCCCGCGCACCGTGCTGGTCTGGTCATCAGCCACCCGTCCAGTCTGTCAGCCGCCCACGGGCCCGGCAAATGGCAGCAACCTGCCAGCCCCTCGCCGCCACCACCCGGCCAGGGCAGGCTGTCAGCATGACAAGCCCAACACACACCAGCCAGCCCGCCGCCGCCTCCGGCACCTTCGCCATCGGCAGCGACCTGCCCGTCGCACGACTCGGCTTCGGTACCATGCGGCTCCCCACCGGAACCTTCACCGGCCCTGCCCGCGACCCGAACGACGGGATCAAGGTACTGCGCCGCGCCGTCGAACTAGGCGTCAACCACATCGACACCGCCAGCTTCTACCGGCGCGGCGACGTCGCCGCCAACGAACTCCTCCGCCAGGCACTCGCCCCCTACCACGACGACCTAGTCATCGCCACCAAGGTCGGCCCGATGCCCGGCCCGGACGGCATGCCCACCCTGCAGGCCACCGCGAGTCAGCTGCGGAACCTGGTGGAAGACAACCTCCGCGAACTCGGCACCGACCACCTCGACCTGGTCTACCTGCGGGTCGGCGGGATGAACCCACCCGGCGGCGAGCCGATCGCCGAACGGTTCGCCGCGCTCGCCAAGCTGCGCTCCGACGGCCTGATCCGCCACCTCGGCGTCAGCAACATCAACGCCGCACAACTCGCCGAGGCCCGCGCGATCGCTCCGGTCGCTGCCGTGCAGAACGCGTTCCACGTCCACGCCACCACGGACGCCGCGCTCTTGGCCGAGTGCACCAGGTCCGGCACCGCGTTCGTGCCGTTCTTCCCGCTCGGCGGCGGCTTCGACCCCATCGACACTACCCGCCTCGAGAAAACCGCCGCCCGGCACCGGGCCACCGTCCAGCAGATCGCACTCGCCGCACTGCTCGCCGCCTCCCCGGTAATGCTCCCCATCCCCGGCACCGGCAGCCTCACCCACCTGGAGGAAAACATCGGCGCAGCCAGCCTCACGCTCACCCCCGAGGACATCGCCAGCCTCGCCGGCTAACAGCGCGCAATGCGCCGCCAGCGCCGCCCGCGGGATACAGAAGAAACGGCCCGCATGTAGAATCCTGCCCTTGGGTCCTAGCGGACCGTTTTCGGCGTCCTAGCCGCCGGTGATGCGGAGGGGGAGTGCCCGCGGGCCGCGGACCTGCCCCGTGGACCAGGTGACCGCGGCGGGGTCGGCGAGGGTGAACTCGGGGATGCGCGCCAGCCACGTGCCCAGGGCGGCGCGGAGTTCCATGCGGGCCAGGTGCGATCCCAGGCAGCGGTGGATGCCGA
>Ga0210389_10003956_pt1 | contig 11553 bp, 6 predicted proteins | sample IncBWH28OmetaG_FD_160127 | JGI IMG/M metagenome (GOLD analysis project Ga0210389, IMG submission 160127) | Forest soil microbial communities from Barre Woods Harvard Forest LTER site, Petersham, Massachusetts, United States - Inc-BW-H-28-O ... | reverse complement strand
CATGACGATGGCATCGTCGCCCACGAATCCCACCGAGATCGCCAGCGCCATCAGCGACAGATTGTCGATCGAAAAGCCGGCAAGCCACATGCCGGCGCAAGTGCCGGCCAGCGCCAGCGGCACGGAGACGCCAGCGGCGATCGTCGGCGCCATCCGGCGCAGGAACGCGAACACCACGACCATGACGAGGATCGCGGTTGCCAGCAGCGTCAACTGCATGTCGCGAACGCTGGCCCGGATGGTACCGGTGCGATCGACCAGCGTCGAAATCTCGACGCCCGCGGGAATCCATTGCTGCAATTCCGGAATCAGCTCGCGGACGCGGTCGACGGTATCGATGACGTTGGCGTCGCCCTGCTTTGAGATCTGAATGATTACCGCCGGTTGCTTGTTGAACCAGGCAATTGACCGGCTGTTGCGAACCGAGTCTTCCACTTCCGCGACATCGGCGAGCCTGACGAAGTTGCCGTTCGAGCTCTTGATCAGGATTTCGCGGAATTCGCGGGCGGTCCGCATCTGAGGGTTGATCGACAGGGTTTCGCTTTGGCGGCCGCCGTTGAAGATGCCGACCGGACCGAGCGGGTTGGCGTTGATGATCGCGAGCCTGACATCGTCGGTGGCGATTCCAGCGTTCGACAACGCCACCGGATTGAGTGCGATGCGAACCGCGGGCTGATCGGCGCCGGTGACGTTGACCTCGCCGACGCCGTCAACCTGGGAGATGCGCTGCGCGATCACGGTATCGGCGACGTCGTAAAGCGCGCTTGTCGGTATCGTCTTCGATGTCAGCGCCAACACGAATACCGGCGCCGCGGCACTGTTCGCCTTGCGGAAGCGCGGCAGTGACGGCAGGTCGGTCGGCAGATCGGCGAGTGAGGCGTTGATCGCGGCTTGTACGTCGCGCGCCGCGCGATCGACGTCGCGGCCGACGGCAAATGTCAGCTGGATATTGGTCGATCCCAGCGAACTCGTCGACGTGATCTGGTCGATGCCCGCGATCTCGCCAAGCCGCCGCTCCAGTGGCGCCGCCACCGTTGCCGCCATCACCGAGGGGTCGGCGCCGGGCCGGTACGCGAACACCCGGATCGAGGGAAAGTCGACATTGGGAACCGAGGCCACGGGCAAAAATTCGTAAGCCACCACGCCAACCAGAAACAGCCCGATCGCCAACAGCGTGGTGCCGACCGGCCGGCGGATGAACGGCTCCGAGATCGAGACCGATGCCATTAGGACATCCCCTCGGTGGCTCCCGCCACAGGCGGCGACGGCAATTCCGATCCGGCCGGCGGCAACGCCCTCCCGATCCTGCGGTTGATCCGATCGAGCGCCAGATAGATCACGGGCGTCGTATAAAGCGTCAGCAGCTGGCTCACCAGCAGCCCGCCGATGATCGAAATACCCAGCGGAAACCGCAGTTCGGCGCCGGTGCCGCTTTCCACCGCGAGCGGCAGCGCGCCGAACAAGGCGGCCAGCGTCGTCATCATGATCGGGCGGAAACGCAACAGACAGGCCTGCACGATGGCATCGTAGGCCGACATTCCCTGACGCCGCTCCGCCTCCAGCGCGAAGTCGATCATCATGATCGCGTTCTTCTTGACGATGCCCATCAGCAGGATGATGCCGATCAGGCCGATCACGCTGAGATCCTGTCCGAACAGCATCAGCGCCAGGATCGCCCCGACGCCGGCCGACGGCAACGTCGAGAGAATCGTGATCGGGTGAATGTAGCTTTCATAGAGCACACCGAGCACGATGTAGATGGTGACGAGCGCGGCCAGGATCAGCCAGGGCTGTCCGGCCAGTGATTTCGCGAATTCGGCGGCGTCGCCGGCAAACAGTCCGACGATATTGCCGGGCATGCCGATCCGGGTTTCGACGGCCCTGACCTCGTCGACGGCGTCGCCGAGCGCGGCGCCGGGAGCGAGGTTGAAGCTGAGCGTGACGGCCGGGAACTGCGACTGATGCGAAATCGCCAGCGGCGCGGTGGTGCGCGTCAGCGTGGCCACCGCCGAGAGCGGGACCTGGGCATCGAGCGCACCCGGCAAATACAGCTTTGACAGGATCGAGGGGTCCCGCTGATACATCGGCAGGGCCTCCAGCACCACGCGATACTGGTTGGCCTGTCCGTAGATGGTTGAAATCTGGCGCTGGGCAAAGGCGTCGTTCAGGGTGTCGGTGACCGCCTGCAGGCTGACGCCGAGCTGGCCGGCGCGCTGACGGTTGATGTCGAGCGACGCGCGCAGGCCTCCCTCCTGGGCTTCCGAAGAAACGTCGCGGAACAGCGGATCGCGGCGCAATTCGGCGACCAGCCTGTTGGCCCAAAGCGCGATATGCGCGTAATCGGTGCCGGTCAGCGTGTACTGATATTGCGAGCGGCTGGTTTGCGTGCCGATCTGGACGTCCTGCACCGGCTGGAAATAAACCGTCAGGCCCGGGATCGACGCCACGCGCTCTTTCAGGCGCATCACCACGACCGAGACGTCGTCACGCCGCTCGCCGCGCGGTTTGAGCGTCATCACCAGGCGGCCGACATTGGTCGTCGGGTTGACCGAACCCGCGCCGATCACGGAAACGACGCCGATGACGTCAGGATCAGCCTTGATGGCGTCCGCGGCCGCGGTCTGCCGGCTTTGCATCTCCGCAAAGGAGACGTCGGGGCCGGCCTCGGTGACGGCGGTGATGGAGGCGGTGTCCTGCAGCGGCAAAAAGCCTTTCGGCGCCACGACATACATAACCAGGGTCGCGGCGATCGTCGCCAGCGTGAGCATCATTGTCGCGCGCTGGCGCTGCAGCACCCATAGCAGCGTGCGATGATAGAATCCGACCATGCGATCGATGCCGCCGCTGATCACGGCAAGCCCCGGGACCGCCAATTCCTCGTCGGCATGCTTCAGCAGCCGCGAGCACATCATCGGCGTCAGCGTCAGCGAGACGATCGCCGAGGTCACGACCGCGATCGTGAGCGTGAGCGCGAATTCGCGGAACATGCGCCCGACCAGCCCCGACATGAACAACAGCGGGATGAACACCGCGATCAGCGACAGCGTCAGCGAAATCACGGTAAAGCCGATTTCGCTCGCGCCCCGGAGCGAGGCGGCCATCGCGGTCTCGCCGTTCTCCATGTGACGAACGATGTTTTCGATCATCACGATGGCGTCGTCGACCACGAAGCCGGTGCCGATCGTCAGCGCCATCAGCGACAGATTGTCGAGGCTGAAGCCGGAAAAATACATGATGCCGAACGAAGTGATCAACGACAGCGGCAACGCCACGCCGGCGATCAGGGTCGCGCGCAGCGAGCGCAGGAACAGCAGCACCACGAGCGTGACCAGCACCACGCTCAGCACCAGGGTGAACTGCACATCATGCACGGAGGCGCGAATCGTGACGGTACGGTCAGAGACCACACCCAGGTTCACGCCGGCCGGGATCGCGCGCTGCAGTTTGGGGATCTCGGCGCGAATCTGGCGGACGACTTCGATGACATTGGCGCCGGGCTGCCGCTGGATGTCGACGATGACCGCCGGCGTGCCCTGATACCAGCCGGCGGTTCGGTCATTCTCCAGCCCGTCGACGATGATGGCGACGTCGCCGATGGTGACCGGCGAGCCGTTTCGGTAGGCGATGATGATGGGCTTGTAGGCGTCGGCGGCGGCGATCTGGTCGTTGGCGGCGATGATGTAGGATTGCTGCGCGCCGTCGAGCGATCCCTTCGGTCCGGAAACGTTGGCGCCCGCGATGGCGTTGCGCAGATCCTCCATCGCGATGCCATAGGCGGCGAGCCGCGCCAGATCGGCCTGGACCCGCACCGCCGGCTTGAGACCGCCGAGCACCGCGACCCGCCCGACGCCGGATATCTGGCTGAGGCGTTGTCCGAGGATGGTGTCGGCGATATCGCTCATGGCACGCAGCGAGATCGTCTCCGAGGTCAGCGCCAGCGTCAAAACCGGCGCATCCGCGGGGTTCACCTTGGCGTAGGTCGGCGGATACGGCAGGGTTCGCGGCAGGATTCCGGCGGCGGCGTTGATCGCCGCCTGCACATCCTGCGTCGCGCCATCGATATCGCGGTTGAGATCGAACTGCAGCGATATCTGGCTGACGCCGAACGAACTCGTCGAGGTCATCAACGACAGTGAAGGTATCTGGCCGAGTTGACGCTCGAGCGGCGCGGTAATCAGCGAGGCGATCACATCGGGGCTGGCGCCCGGTAATTGGGTCGTCACCTCGACCGTCGGAAAATCGACCTGCGGCAGCGCCGACACCGGCAGCGCCCAATAGCCGAGCGCGCCACCGATGAACAGCGCAATCCCCAACAACGAGGTGGCGATCGGCCGGCGGATGAATGGCTCGGAGACGCTCATGGTTGGCTGCTCACGCCCGCAAAATCAGACATTCAGGCGGCGGGTTCCACCGTCATGGCTGCGACTTCGCTCCGCCGCCCGACGGCTCGCTCGCTTGCGCGGGGACCGCTTGTCGCTTTTGATCGCCCTCGCCTTGACGGCGCTCGCCCCTCTTGCCGCGGCGCTCGTCGTCCTTGCCTTGCCATTCCTTCTTGCCCTGAACGTCCCTGCTGCTGCGCCGTTTATGCGGCGCGAGATCGGCCGTCGGTGTCTGCCCTTCACTGCCGACGACGACCTTTGCGCCATCAGCCAGGTTGGCAAAACCCGTCGTCACCACCGGATCGGACGGCGACAGTCCGCTCGCAATCACCGCATCGGTTTCGTTCTGCTGCGTCACCGCGATCGGTTTGGCGGTGACGATGTCGTCTTCGCCAATGACATAGCTGAAGGTCCCCGCCGGGCCGCGCTGAACCGCCGACGACGGTATCACCAGCGCTTGCGCGAGCGTTTCGACCTTGAGCCGCACGTTGACAAACTGCCCCGGCCATAGCTGAAAACGGGCATTGGGAAATTCGGCCTTCAGCTTGAGGGTGCCGGTGGTCGGATCGACCTGATTATCGATTCCGGTCAGCGTGCCGGTATCGACAACCGTGACCCCGTCATTGCCAAACACATCGACCGCCAACGCTCCCTTGGCAGAAGCGGCGTTGACGCGGACGATCTGCTGCTGCGGAAGGCTGAACATCACCGCGATCGGCTGCAGCTGGGTGATGATGGCCACTCCGGTTGCGTCGGCCGCGTGAACGATGTTGCCCTGATCGACTTGCCGCAGGCCGGTCCGGCCCGACAGCGGCGCGACGATCTTGGTATAGCCGAGAGTTGCCTGCGCGTTCTCGATCGCCGCCTGATCGAAATTCACCAGCGCCTCCTGCTGGGCAACCACGGCCTTTTGCGTATCGTATTGCTGCTTGGAGCCGGCGTTGGAAGCGGCCAGTTGCTGATAACGGATCAGGTCGAGGCGCTGATTGGCGAGCAGCGCCTCGTCCTGGGCCTTCTTGGCGACGGCCTGGTCATACTGCGCCTTGTAGATCACGGGATCGATCTCGCCGAGCACGTCGCCCTTCTTGACGTCCTGTCCTTCGGTGAAATTGACGGCGATCAACTTGCCGTCGACCTGCGCGCGAACCACCACATTGTTCAGCGCGCGAACCGCGCCAACGCCTTCAAGATAGACCGGCACATCCTCAATGCGCGGTGTCGCCGCCAGCACCGGCACAGGGAGATCGGGACGCGCGCCCCGGTTGGCGCCCTGCCTCTGCTGATACGCGGTCCAGGCGATATAGCCGAGTCCGCCGACAATCAGCAGTGTGATCGTCGTCGAAACGACTCGCCGCCGCGCGCGCGCGGCGAAGCCTGCGACGCGATCGCCAGGGGCGTTCGAATTTTTATCCAAATCCGGCTTAAAGAGCATTGACCGGCTTCCCCGCTCTGGGCTCCCAACCCCCACCCAACGCCTGATAAAGGCCGACAAACGCCAGCAACCGCGCCAGCTGCGCCTGCCACAGCGAATCTTCCGCCTGAAATAGCGTCAATTGGGTATTTAGCACAGTTACAATGTCCGCGGTGCCGGCCTTGAGCTGCTGCTCGGCGAGCTGAAAGGCGCGCCGCGAGGCGGCCACAACCTGTCGCTGCAGCCGCAATTTATCGCTGGTGTCGCGGATCGCGACCAGCGCGTTGTCAACGTCGGTGAATGCGGAAACCACCGTTTTGCGGTAGGTCTGCAGCAATTCGTCCTGCTTGGCCTTGGTGTATTCGAAATTGCCAAGGATGGTGCCGCCGTCGAAAATCGGCGCGTTCACGGCGCCGACCAGGTTGAAGAACGCCGCGTGAGGCTGTAGCAGCGACACCAGCGACGAACTCTGATAGCCGCCTCCCCCGGTCAATTGAATGCTTGGAAAGAATTGCGCGCGGGCGCTGCCGACATTGGCGGTGGCCGAGGCCAGTTGGGCCTCCTGGCGCCTGATATCCGGACGCTGGGTCAGCAATTCCGACGGCAGACCTGGCGTCACCCGCGGGGTTGCGATCTGGTTCATCGAGCCACCCGCCACCCTCAGGCTTTCCGGCGGTCGCGAGACCAGCAGCGCCAACGCATTGATGTTCTGGTCGAGGGCCTGGCGCAGCGGCGGGACCGCGGCGCGCTGGTTCGCCAGCACGCTTTCCTGCTGTGCGACGTCGAGGTCGGTCCCGGTGCCGGCCTTGAACCGCTGCCGGATCGCCTCGAGGATGCGGGTCGCGCTGGCGATATTGCGCTCGGCGGTGCGAATCCGGTCCTGCGATGCCAGCACCTGAAAATAGGCTGTCGCAACCGCGGTCAGCGTCGTCAGCGCGGTCACGTCGCGATCAAAGCGGTTCGCAACCGAGGTCTCCTCGGCCGCCTGCGCGGCGTCCCGATATTGGCCCCAGAAATCGAGTATGTAGCTGGCGCTCAATCCGGTGTTGAAGTTGACCACCTCGCGTCCGCCGGTGGACAAACCATTTTCGCTGGAGCCGGAGACCCTGGAATAGGATTCCTGGAGGATGTTGCCCGGGCCGCTGGCGCTCAGTTGCGGCAACAACGCGGCGCCGGCGACCCGGGCCTGCGCGTCGGCCTGCTTGAAGCGTGCGACGGCCGCAGCGATGTCCAGATTGACCCTCTGGGCTTCCTCCATCAGCTCAGTCAATTCCGGCGAGCTAAATCCGCGCCACCAGTCCAGCATCGGCGGCGCGTCCGGATCGATCAATTTAGCGGCCTTGTATCCGCCGGGAATGTCGAGGGCCGGATCGGGAATGTCCTGGGTGAGAACACAGCCCGCGGAACCGGTGACAATGCAGAGTGCGGCAAACCATCTCGCCGCACGACCCAGGCAAGGCAGCGCGGAAGGCAGCCGCTCGACTGCAACGCGCGGAAATCCCTGGCTCACGTCAGCCCTCCGCCGGGCAAGGTGCCGGGCATCTGCCGCTGCGAGAGCCGTCAGGCCGATGCGCGGACGTTTTTGGGAGTGGCTGCGACACGTTCACCGCTGTGATGCTTCCGGAGAAAACCCGACCGCCATCCTAGCGGGGGGATCACGGCGCGGACAGTCCCGTTCCGCCGCCCAGCCTTCCGGCTTCGTCGAGTAGCGGGGGTAACCGGCATTGGGAATTTCCGTATTTTCCATATTTTACGGGCTTTTGCAGGTCGCCGCGATCGCGGGTGGGCGGGGAATCTTACCAACGTTTCATGTCGTTTCCGGCCAATCGAGGCTTCGAGGTCACACTTCCGGGGCGCCACCACCCCCCGTTGAAACTTCGGTCCCGACCCAGCGTATCTCGCCCGACAACACATGGGGGCCTGGAATGCGGGTTGCGGTCATCGGAACGGGAATTGCCGGCAACGCCGCGGCCTGGACCCTGTCGAAACGTTATCCGACTACGGTCTACGATCGCGACCTCAGGCCCGGCGGGCACAGCCACACCGTCACCATCGACTATCAGGGGACGCCGCTCGCGGTCGATATCGGCTTTATCGTCTACAACGAGCTGAACTATCCCGACCTGACGGCCCTGTTCGCCCATCTCGGCGTTGAGACCGTGCAAAGCTGCATGAGCTTTGCGGTCACCGCCGACGCCGGCCGCTTCGAGTGGAAGGGCGGCGGCGCCAACTGGCGCGAAACCGCCCAAGGCCTGTTCGCGCAGCCCCGCAATCTGTTCTCGCCCTCATACTTGCGGATGCTCCGCGACATCCTGACCTTCAACGCACGGAGCGTCGAGGACCATGCGGCAGGCAGGCTGGCCGGGCTCACCCTTGGCGAATATTTCGCCTTTCGCAAATTCGCGCCGCGACTCCTGACCGATTATCTGGCGCCGATGGGTGCGGCGATCTGGTCCGCGCCGGCCAGCGAGATGCTGGATTTTCCCGCCGAGAACTTCGTCGCGTTCTTTGGCAATCACCGCCTGCTGCAATACGACCGTCCGGTCTGGCGCACCGTCAAGGGCGGCAGCCGGCGCTATGTGGAGAAACTGACCGCCGCCTTCCGCGACCAGCTTCGACTGGGCTGTGCCGTGACCTCGATCCGGCGCACCCCGCACGGTGTCGTCGTCAGCGACAGTCATGGCAGAAGCGATACCTACGATCATGTCGTGATCGCCTCGCACAGCGATCAGGCGCTCGCCATGCTGTCCGACGCCGACGACCGCGAGCGCGCCGTCCTCGGCGCCATCGGTTATGCGCCCAATACGGTCTACCTGCATCGCGACGTCAGGTTGATGCCGAAGCGCCGGCGCGCCTGGGCATCGTGGAACTTCCTGCGCTGGCAGCGCCAGGGGACGACCGAGAACGACGTTGCCGTAACCTACTGGATGAACCAACTGCAGCGCATCGATCGCGACAAGCCGCTGTTCGTCAGCCTCAACCCTCCGTTCGAGCCGGCTGCCGAACTGACGTTCGGCAGATATATCTGCGAGCATCCGCAATATAACGCCGCCGCCTTTGCCGCGCAAAAGCAGTTGAGCGAAATTCAGGGGCGGCGGCATACCTGGTTCTGCGGCGCCTGGACCGGATATGGTTTCCATGAGGACGGATTGCGATCCGGGCTTGCCGTTGCCGAAGCGCTCGGGGCTATAGCGCCCTGGCGCGAACCACCGCCCGAGCTGGCGCAAGCCGCGGAGTAGCGAATGCCGAACGACGCCGCCAAGGCAGATGGTCCGGCAGACGCCGCCGCGGTGCTTTACTTCGGCGAGGTCATGCATGCGCGCCTCAAGCCGACGGGCCATCGCTTTAACTATCGCGTGATGAGCCTGTTGATCGATCTCGACCGGCTCGAGTCGGCGGACCGGCAATCGCCGCTGTTCGGCGTCAATCGGTCCGCCCTCTACAGCTTCAACGAAGCCGATCATGGCGAGCGCGACGGGTCGTGTTTGCGCCTTTACGCGCAACGCCGCGCCGCCGAGCATGGGATCGACCTGACCGGCGGGCGCGTGTTGCTGCTGTGCTACCCGCGCCTGCTCGGCTACACCTTCAATCCGCTGTCGGTCTATTTCTGCTATCGCGCCGACGACGGGCTTGCCCTGATCATCTATGAGGTCCGCAACACCTTCGGGGATATCCACGCCTACGTGCTTCCGGTGCAACCCGGCGAGACCAGCGGCGCCGGCATCCGCCAGCAACAGGACAAGCTGTTCTACGTCTCGCCCTTCATCGAGATGGCGATGCGCTATCATTTCCGCGTTTCGCCACCGGGCGAATGCGTCAAACTGCGCATTCTCGAGACCGACCGCGAAGGCCCCTTGCTCGCCGCGACCTTCAGCGGCCGCCGCTGCGGCCTGACGACGGCGGCGCTGTCGCGCGCGTTCTTCGCGCTGCCGCTGGTCACCTTCAAGATCGTCGCCGCCATCCATTGGGAAGCGCTGCGGCTCTCGCTCAAGGGCGCGCGTCCGGTGCCGCGCCAGAATGCCGCAGTTGCGAACGCTGTGGATACCGTCTTGGCGGCGGGCAAGCGCACCGACTATACTGCAGCGGCGTTGCCTGCGGGGGCCAGGGGGAAGCCGGGTCCGCGGGAAAGCGCTCTGGTCCAGTGAGGGGCGGATCCCCGATAAATCGGCCCACGCCATGTTCGGACACAGAGCCACATCACTCGATGGATCTGTCGATGGCTGCGTTGATCGCTGTAACCCCCGACAATGTGGAGACGGTGCTTTCCGATTTGCCCCGTCTGGTTCGGCTGGCGCTCAGGTTCGGCTCGAAGCTGCGGCGCGGCACGCTCGACGTGACGCTTCCCGACGGCCGCGCCCTGCGGCTGGGCGGCATGGAGCCGGGGCCGGCCGCGGCCATGACACTCTACAACTACGGCTTTGCGTCGCGGCTTCTCAATGGCGGCGACATCGGAATAGCAGAGGCCTACCTGCACGGCGAATGGGACACGCCTGATCTGACGCAATTTCTCTATCTCTTCTGCGTCAATCACGATCTGATTCAAGCGATGCTCGGCGACAAGCCGCTGATGCGCTTCGTTCAGATCGTCCGGCACTGGTTCAACCGCAACACCAAAAGGCAGGCGCGGCGCAACATCTATGCGCATTACGACATCGGCAATGCGTTCTATTCGGCATGGCTCGATCCGAGCATGACCTATTCCTCGGCACTGTTCGAGGACCACACCCCCGATCTGGCCGCCGCGCAAAACAACAAATACCACAGGCTCGCGGAAGCGATCGATCTCAAGCCCGGCCAGAAACTGCTGGAGATCGGATGCGGCTGGGGCGGCTTTGCCGAATACGCCGCCAAGATCTTTGGCGCCAGGGTGGTCGGGCTCACCATCAGCAAGGAACAACGCGATTTTGCGCAGGCTCGGATCCAGAACGCCGGCCTTGCCGACAGGGTCGAGATCCGGCTGCAGGACTACCGCGACGAGCGCGACCGCTACGACCGCATCGCGTCGATCGAGATGATCGAGGCGGTCGGCGAGCAGTTCTGGCCGACCTATTTTTCGCAAGTCCGCGACCGGCTGCTGCGGGGCGGTCTTGCCGGCATCCAGGCCATCACCATTCAGGATAGCCTGTTCCAGACCTACCGCCGCGAAGTCGATTTTATCCAGCGTTACGTTTTTCCGGGCGGCATGCTGCCCTCGCCGAAAGTGCTGAAATCGCTTGGCGAGCAGTTCGGCATTCCCGTCATCCGCGAACGCGTTTTCGGGCAAGATTATGCCAAGACGCTCGCAATCTGGCGAAGCAATTTCCGCGCGGCCTGGCCGAACCTGATGCCATCGGGCTTCGACGACCGGTTTCGTCGGCTATGGGAATACTACCTCGCTTATTGCGAGGCCGGATTCCTGTCGGGAAATATCGATGTGCGCCAGGTGGTGTTCGCGAAATCGAACTAACGGCGCGCGAAACTTGCGAATTCTCGTTGGCTTGTGCGCCCTGCGGTGGTCCATTAGGGTCACTGGGCGATCAGACAACAACCGGCACTTCCCCACATGACCATCAACAAAGACGTCGTCGAAGCGATCGGTAATACGCCACTCATCAAGCTGAAGCGGGCTTCCGAGCTGACCGGCTGCACCATCCTCGGCAAGGCCGAGTTCATGAATCCCGGTCAGTCGGTAAAAGACCGCGCCGGCAAATGGATGATCCTCGAAGCCGAGAAGCGCGGTGAACTGAAGCCCGGCGGCCTCGTGGTCGAAGCGACCGCCGGCAA
>Ga0210389_10003955_pt1 | contig 11554 bp, 7 predicted proteins | sample IncBWH28OmetaG_FD_160127 | JGI IMG/M metagenome (GOLD analysis project Ga0210389, IMG submission 160127) | Forest soil microbial communities from Barre Woods Harvard Forest LTER site, Petersham, Massachusetts, United States - Inc-BW-H-28-O ... | reverse complement strand
AACGCGTTGACCACCGGAATCGTCAATCCAAACCCGATCCCCATGAGCGCCGTGGCGCCGAGCAGACAGGCAAACGCCGCAGAATGCCTCCCCAGCGCGAATCGACTGGAGACGAGCAGGGCCATGGAGGCGAGATCCGCGCCCAGGCCCAGCAGAAGGACGCGCTTTTCCCCCCACCGTCGAGCGAACCGGCCCCCGAGCAGCGCGGCGGTGACCGCCAGGACGGTCTGGGGCGCGAACATGATCCCGTACTCGGCGTTCGAGAGCCCGTGCGCGTGCGGGTCCGTGAACACGGCGCTGGCCGCGGGGAACGTGACCAGCGCCAGCCCTTGCAGCAGGCCGGCCGTGTAGACCGCGCCGACCTGCTTCCAGCTCCGGGCGCTCGCCCTGCTCCCAGCGCCGGCCACCCCGACAGTCACCCGCGCGTCACCCCAGGCGCTGGCGCAGATGGTCGCCGACGCGGAGCGCGTTCGCCATGGCGGTGAGGCCGGGGTTCACCGCGCCGATGCTGGGAAAGAAGCTGGTGTCGACGACATAGAGGTTGTCGAGCTCGTGCGCCTTGCAGTTGACGTCGAGCACCGACGTCCTGGGATCGGTGCCGAAGCGACAGGTCCCCGCCTGGTGGCCGACCGCGCCGACCTCCATGTCGTTCTTCAGATAGAGATCGCGGGGCAACAGATGGTCCGGGTGCATCCCCAGCTGGCCGAGCATCGACTTGAGCTGATCGTAGAGCTTCTTGGCCGGCACCTCGTTGGTCTTCGTGTAGCTGAGGCGGATGCTGCCGTCCTTCTCGAGGGTGACGCGGTTCTCGGGGCGGGGCAGATCCTCGGTCGAGAGCCAAAAGTCGACGGCGTGGTTGGCCATCTCTTCCAGCGACCACATCGGCGCCAGCATGGCGATCTTCTTTTCCCCGCGAAACATCGGCGCCTGCGACTTGCCGAGCATCTGGATGTTGCCGAGGGGATAGTCGGCGCCGGGCCCGCTGAAGTAAAAGTCGTTGAGGCCGAGCGTCTTCTGATACTTGGTCGGGTTCGGTTCCTTGGAGACGGCGAGCACCGCCGAGCTGTTGTGGAACATGTAGTTGCGCCCCACCTGATCCGAGCCGTTGGCGAGACCGCGCGGATGTTTGTCGTTGGCCGACGCCAGCAACAAGCGGGCGGAGTTGGCGGCGCCGCAGGAGACGACCACGATCCCGGCCCGGTAGGTCTCGATCCCTCCGTCCTGCTCGACGATCACCTCGGTGACCGCCGTGCCGGCCGGGTTGGTGCGCAGCTGCATGGCGCGCGCGTTCGTCATCAGCGTGATGTTGGGGAACTCCACCGCGGGTCGGACCGCGATCGTCTCCGCGTCGGACTTGGCGTGCACGAGGCAGGGGAACCCGTCGCAGTCCATGCAGCGAATGCAGGTGGAGAAGGGCGGTTTGCGCTCGTCGAGCAGGATGCCGCACGGCGAATGGAACGGCTTGTAGCCGGCGCGCACCAGGTCGTCGTGAAGCTGCTGGATGCGCGGCTCGTGCGAGACGGCCGGGTGCGGATAGGGGCCGCTGGCGGGCGGATCGATCGGGTCCTCCCCGCGCGCGCCGTGAACCTGATAGAGGTTCTCCGCCCGCATGTAATAGGGCTCCAGGTCGGCGTAGGAGATCGGCCAGGCGGGCGACAGGCCGTCGTGATGCCGGAGCTCGCCGAAGTCGCGCTCGCGCAGGCGGTAGAGCGCGGCCCCGTACATCTTGGTCGCGCCGCCGACGAAGTAGTGGATGCCGGGCTGGAACGGCTTGCCGTCCTTGTCGAACCAGGTCTCCTTCGAGACGTAGCGGTTTTCCACGAAGACGTCGACGGAGCTCCAGTTCTGCTTCTCGCGCGGCAACCACCCGCCGCGCTCGAGCAGGAGAATGTTCTTGCCGGACGGCGCCAGATCGAGCGCCAGCGTGCCGCCCCCCGCGCCGGTGCCGACGATGATCACATCAAAGTACTCAGCCACGGGCCCCCGCCCTTGCCGGCGCTTTCGCGGTGCCGGTTCCCGTGGTGGCGCCAATCGGGGTTCCGAAGCGGATCACGTTCTTGATGCCGCCGTGGCCCGGCGACAGGATGTCGGTGATCTGCTCGGGCGCAAAGTGCCCCGTGATGAGCTCCCGCACCGGCCCGGGCCAGCGCGCGTTGAATTTCCCGAGGTCACGGATGGACGCTTCGAACGCGGGCGGTCCGGCGTTGACCGTCCCGTAGAGGAGCTGATTCTCGAGCACCAGAGCGCGCATGATCGGCTCGGCATCGAGCGTGATGGGGGCCTTGTGCCCCGGAACGCCCGTGAAGATGAAGATGCCGTTCTTGCCGATCGCCGGCAGGGCAGCGAAGGCCAGGGTCGCGGAGCCGGTCGCCTCGTAAATGAGATCGACGTTGCCGACCTCCTTGCCAAGATCGCCGACCGGGAGCTTGCCCGATTCGATGTAGCGCCCCCCGATACTTTCGACCCAGGCCGCGCGCGGGCTGCTCGCGCTCTCGCGGGAGTAGACCCAGGTGTCGAACCCGCGCACCTGGAGCGCAAGCGCGCCGAGGAGGCCGACCGGCCCGGCGCCGAGGACCACGGCGTTCAGCCCCATCTTCGCCTCCCTGGCCGGGTTGACCCAGGGCATTCGGCCAACCACGGAGTCGAGCTCGATGAGCGCCTTTTCGGCGATGGTGAGCGGCTCCGTGAGGACCGCGATGTCCGCGATCTCCCGCGGGACCAGGTGCATGTTTTCCGCCCGATCGACCACCTCGTCGGTCATGAAGCCGTGTCGCCTCATGATGCCGCGCTCGGTGTAGGCGCCGGTGCGGCAGAAGTCCGGGCGATTGTGTTGACAGGGGCGGCACTCGGGCTTGCCGCAGGGGCGGCGCACCGTCGTGACCACCAGATCGCCGGGCTTGAGGTCCGAGACCGCGCTGCCGACCTCGACGACCTCGCCGAGCGACTCGTGGCCCATCACCAGGTACGGCTCGCCAGCGGGCGGCATGCCGTACTCGAAGCGCGCGATCTCGTGATCGGTCCCGCAGACGCCGACCTCCAGCATGCGCACCCGCGCCTGATCGTTGCTCTCGAGCTTGGGGGACGGATGATCGACCAGACGAATCTTCTTCTCGGTCGGGAACATGGCGACTGCACGCATGGGTGAACCTCGCTGCCGGTTTGGGGTCTGCTTTTCGGAACCTCGTTACGCGGGGTGAGGCTTGAGGCTCCGCCCGGCGACGACCGGACCTGCCACCCGCTCCTCCCGCTTGTGAAAAGTCGTCTCCTCGTGCGCCGCCAGCGCCACCAGGAACCGCCCGTCGAGGAGCGCTGGAACGCGCTGGATCGCCTCGCCCAGAGCGTCGAGCCCGGCGAAGAAGGGCAGATCGGTCTTCTGGAGGTTGCGCTTGATCCAATCGATGGGATCGCGCGCCTCGATCCAATCCATCTCTTTTTTGTCGGCGAACAGCGCCTTCACCGGATCGGAGGTGGCGCTCACCGTTCGGATGGGGCGGCCCTGGGCGAACCGGGGAGCGAGCTGCGCGGCGAGCTCCAGGCTCTGGCGCCCGGGGCGCACCAGATTGTCGGGGTGGGCGACGATGAGGATCCGATCGAAGTGGGCGACGTCGCCGTGCGCGATCACGGTGGGCACCGGCGACCGCGCCAGCGCTTCGGACTCTTCGCTGTCCGGCTGGATCCGGTCGCGCGCGTGCCATTCGTTGATCAGCAGCGTCGCCTTTTCGCCCAGGATCGTCTCGAGCAGTCCTTCGGGGACCGTCGCGGCGACGCGAAACAGCGTGCGTGATTCGAGCCCTTCCTTCGCCAGCCACTCCTCCGCCTCGCTGGTGAGGCCGCGCTGCGCGGCTTGCTCGGCCGCCGATGACTCCATGCGCGCGAAGCTGGCTGCCAGGACGATGCCGCCGTCGCTGGTCGCCAGCTTCCCGGCCAGGGCGAGGGCGGGTCGGGTCGAATCGCCCCAGACGGGAACCAGGACCGTCTTTCCGAGCGCCGCCGTTTCCTCGGTCACCGCGGTCACCCGCTTGCCGAAGTGGCTCACCAGCGCCGGGGTCACGATCAACGACGCCAGGATGACCACCAACACCGCGTTGATCGTCTGCTTGTCGAAGAGGCCCAGCTTCGCGCCGACCAGCGTGGTCGCCAGCGTGGCCGCCGCTTGAGACCCGGACAGACCGGACATGACGCCGACCTCCGGCCAGGTGAAGTGGAAGGTCCGCCCCGCGATGATCGCCGCCAGTGACTTGCCGCCGAGGACGGCCACCGTGAAGACGAGGGCGATCCCCAGCGTCTTCGGATCGACCATCACCCGGGGATCGAGGAGGACGCCGACCGAGACCAGGAAGATGGGGATGAAGAACGTCGAGCCCGTGAACTGCAACCGGTCCATGAGCGGGCTGTCCTCGGGGACGGCCCGGTTGAGCCCGAGGCCCGCGAAGAAGGCGCCCACGATTCCGTCGATCCCGGCGGCCTCCGCCATCACCGCACCGACCAGAAACGCCGCGATCCCGAAGACGAACCGGTACGAGCGGTCGGTCCCCACGTGGGCGAAGAACCAGCGCGCCACGCGGGGCAAGGCGACCAGCGACCAGACGCCGAGCACGACGAGACCGACGGCGATCCCCAGGAGCTGCAGGCCGAGCGCGCCGCCCGGCTTGACGGTCCCCGAGATCACCGACAGCACCAGCAGGGCCGAGGTGTCGGTCACGGCGGTGGCGCCGACGACCGTGGCCACCGCGCGGTTTCGCGCCAGCCCCATCTGCCGAAGCAGCGGATAGGTGACCAGCGTGTGCGAGCCCCAGTTCGACCCCATCAACACCGCGGCCGCCCAGTGGTAGTGGAGCAGGCGTGCGCTGACGATCCCCAGCGTGAAGGGGATGGCGAACGACAGCAGCGCGAAGGTGATGGCGGCCCTCTTCATCTTCATGAACAGCTTGAGGTCGAGCTCGAGGCCGGCGCTGAACATCAGATAGAGCAAGCCGAACTCACCGATCGACGACAGCGCGATCTCCTTGGAGGCGAGCGCGCGCGTCCCGTGCGGCCCCAGCGCCATCCCCGCCAGCACCAGGCCCACCATCGCCGGCAGCCGAAGAAACTCCGCGATCTTGGGCGCCAGAATCAGCGCCAGCACGAGGATCGCGTAGGCCAGCGTCGGGCCGGCCGTGATCCGATGGAGGATGTCTTCGAGCAGGTCGACCGGATGAATGACGGACCTCCTTGACGGCGCCAGGCGACCTGCAGTTTGCGGCTGGTCTGCCGATCCGCCATTCGCGCGACCCGGAATCAGCCTCCGCCCTACCCCGTCACCCCTCGATTGCTGGCCATGTTGACGGCTGACCGGCGGCGACGCGGTCGAAGGAGAGAGTTCCATGCAAGCGGGTGCAAGCGAGCTTTTGACCGGAGCGAGCAATCTGGTCGCGGCGCGAAGTCAGATGGCCTTCACGTTGGGGTTCCACATCCTGCTGGTGCCGTTCGGCGTCTGCCTGCCGCTCTTCACCTTGATCGCCAACGCCTACGGGCTGCACCGCGACGATCCGGCCGCGCTCCGGCTGGCGCGGCGCTGGTCGCACGCAATGGGGGTGACGTTCGCCGTCGGCGCGGTGACCGGCACCGTGCTCTCGTTCGAGCTCGGGCTCCTCTGGCCCGGAATGCTGGGACGCTTCGGCGACGTGTTCGGGCTCCCCTTCGCCATCGAGGGGCTCGCCTTCTTTCTCGAGGCGATCTTCGTGGCGATCTACATCTTCGGCTGGAACCGTCTCCCCCCGCGCCTGCACCTCTGGCTCGGGGCACCGCTGCCGCTCTTCGCGGTGCTGGGCGCCTTTTCCATCATCTCGGCGAACTCCTGGATGAACACCCCCCGCGGCTTTCAGATCGACGCCGCCGGACGGCCGTTCGCGATCGATCCCTGGGCCGCGATCTTCAACCCGGCGCTGCCCCACGAGCTGGCTCACTTCCTGCTCGCCGCCCTGCTCTGCGCCGGATTCGTCCTGGCCTCGATCTATGCGATCGGCATGTTGAAGGGACGTCGCGACCGTCTGCACCGGCTGGGATTCCTCATCCCCTTCACCATCGCCGCCGTCGCCACGCCCCTACAGATGATGGTGGGTGACCGCGCGGTCCGCGAGGTGGTGAAGCTGCAGCCGGTCAAGTTCGCCGCGATCGAGATGCTCTCCCAGACCGCCACCCATGTCCCCGAGCGCCTCGGCGGACACATGAAGGACGGCGTTCCGATCGGCGGCCTGAAGCTGCCGGACATGGCGTCGTTCCTGACCGGATTTCACGCCGACACCAAGATCGTCGGCCTCGACGTGGTCGCGCCGGGCGATCGCCCGCCCGCCACCATCGTCCACTGGGCGTTCGACGTGATGATCTTCACCGCCAGCGGGCTGGCCCTGCTCTCGGTCTGGTTCATTCTCGCCTGGTGGCGACGGCGCGACCTGCCGGCGACGCGCTGGTTCCTGCGGGCCTGCGCCGTCGCGGGCGCGCTGTCGTTGGTGGCGATGGAGGCCGGGTGGATCACCACCGAGGTGGGACGCCAGCCCTGGGTGGTCTACGGTTTCCTGCGCACGTCCCAGGCGGTCACCCACGCCCGCGGCATCTGGGGATCGTTCGCCATCGTCGTCGCGATCTACGCGGCGGTCGGCACCGGCCTGGTGCTGGTGCTGCGCGCGATGTCCCGTCGCTGGCGCAGAGGGGAAGGCGACGCGCTCCCCGGACCGTACGCGCCGCGGGGGCCGATGGTTCTTCCCGCGCACGGCGCGCTTCCCACGCCCGGCGCGGCGGCGACCGCCTCAGGGAGGACGGCATGAGCACCGTGGTCGCCTTGATCCTCTGGTTGGCCGTCACTTGCTACGCGATCTTCGGCGGCGCCGACTACGGCGCCGGCTTCTGGGATCTGACGGCCGGCGGCGCGCGGCGCGGGGCCCCGTCGCGCGCGCTCATCGATCACGCGATGGCGCCGGTCTGGGAGGCCAACAACGTCTGGCTGATCTTCGCGCTGGTCGTGCTCTGGACGGCGTTCCCGCGGGCGTTCGCGGCGATCATGTCGACGCTCTACCTGCCGATGGCCCTGGCCGCGGCCGGGATCGTGCTGCGGGGTTGCGGTTTTGTGTTTCGCGAATCGACGCGCGCGCTGGCCGGACGCCGCCTGTTCGGCGCCACCTTCGCGCTGTCGTCGCTGGTGACCCCGTTCTTCCTCGGGGCGAGCTTCGGGGCGATCGCCTCCGGCCGGGTGCAGGCCGGTCAGGCGGGGGGCGCGCCCTGGGGCTGGGTCGGCCCCACCTCGATCCTGGTCGGCGTTCTGGCCGTGGCGAGCGCCGCTTTTCTCGCAGCGGTCTTTCTCGTTTTCGACGCCCGGCGGGTCGACGACACGCTCGACCGCCATTTCCGGCGGAGGGCGATCGGCAGCGGCATGGCGACCGGCCTCCTCGCGATCGTCGGCCTGTTCGTCATTCGCAGCGACGCCCCGTTTCTGTTTCACGGTGTGGTGCGCCGGGGGCTCCCCTTCGTGCTGATCTCCGGGGCCTCCGGCGGCGCGGTGGTCGTCCTGCTCGCCCAGGGCGTCACCCGCGGCACGCGCGCTCTCGCCGTCGTCGCGGTGGTGACCATGCTCGCCGGGTGGGGCGTCGCGCAGTACCCCTACCTGCTGCCGACCTCGCTCACGCTCGAAGCCGCGGCTGGCGCGCCCAAGGCGCTGGGCTGGCTGGTCGTCGTGTTCCTGATCGCTTGCCTCACCGCCGTGCCGGCCCTGGCGCTGCTGTTCGTTCTCGACCAGCGCAGCCGGCTGCAGCGCGGCTCGGCGGTCGAGGGGGAGAAGCCCGAGAGCCGCCACCGGGTGGTGATCGTGGGCGGCGGATTTGGCGGACTCTTCGCGACGCGCGCGCTCGGCTGGTCGCCGGTCGACGTCACCCTCGTCGACCGCGAGCCCCATCATCTGTTCCAGCCGCTGCTCTACCAGGTCGCGACCGGCATCCTCTCCGAGGGAGAGATCGCCCCTTCACTCAGGCACATCCTGCGCTTTCAAGAAAACGCCGCCGTGCTGCTGGCCGAAGTCACCGGCTTCGACCTCGAGCGCCGAGAGGTTCACGCGCGACGCCCGGACGGCGCAGCGATCGTCCTTCCTTACGACAGCTTGGTGGTGGCGGCCGGCGCCGGCCAGTCCTACTTCGGCCACGACGAGCTGGCCGAGCACGCCCCGGGCATGAAGACGCTCGACGACGCGCTCCGCTTGCGGCGGCGCCTGCTTCAGTCGCTGGAGATGGCGGAGCTCAGCGAAGATCCCCAAAAACAGCAGGGGTGGCTGACGGTGGCCATCGTCGGCGCCGGCCCGACCGGCGTCGAGATCGCCGGCCAGGTCCGCGCGCTGGCCATGCGCGCCCTCGGCACCAGCTTCCGACGGATCGATCCGACGCGGGTCCGTGTCCTGTTGCTCGATGCGGGGCACGAACCGTTGAGTCAGTTCGGCGATCGGCTGTCGGAGATCGCCGCGCGCGAGCTCGGCACCATGGGCGTCGAGCTGCGGATGGGCGTCAGGGTCACCGCGGTCGACGCCGAGTCGGTCACCTTCGAGGCGCCCGGCGGGCCCGAGCGGATCGAGGCGCGCACCGTGATCTGGGCGGCTGGCGTGCAGGCCTCGCCGCTGGCGCGCCTGCTGGCCGAGGCGTCCGGGGCCGTCTGCGATCGCGCCGGCCGGATCGAGACCCGGCCCGACTGCACCCTGCCGAAGCATCCGGAGGTCTTCGCCATCGGGGACATGACCAGCCTCGATCGGCTCCCGGGCGTCGCCGAGGTGGCCATGCAGGAGGGGTTGCACGCCGCGCGGGCCATCCGACTGCGGGTGGCCGGGAAGCCGGCGACCGAGCCGTTCCGGTACCGAGACCTCGGCAGCATGGCGACCGTCGGACGATTTCGGGCGGTGGTCAGCCTGAAGGGGCTGCGCCTGGGCGGCCTGGTCGGCTGGCTGACCTGGGCGGCCGTTCACCTCACCTTCCTCACCGGTTTTGCCAACCGCTTCACCACGATGTTGCACTGGGGCCGCACCTTCCTCGGTCGCAGCCGAAGCCAGATCGCCTTCAGCGCGCGCTTCACACGAACGCGGCCCTCCGGCCCGCGCTGACGCCTTCGGGAGGCGAAGCGTTACTCCGATGAGCGACGGGCGCGACCGCCCGGGCGGGTGAGCTCGCCCCTCTCGATCGGCCCTGGCAGGCGGCGCTCACCGCCGGCCGGTCGCAGATACTCCCGCGGGGTCGCCTGCAGCCGGGCCCGGAACACGCGGTGAAATTGCGCGTAGCTGCCGAACCCAGAGTCCAGCGCCGCCTCGAGCAAATTGGTCGAGCCGCCATCGAGTAGCGCCACGAACCTCTCCAGCCGAAGCCCGTTTCGGTATTCGACCAGCGACATTCCCTTGATGGTCTTGAAGACCCGGGCCAGGCGCGAAAGGCTGATGTTCAAGGCAGCGGCGATCTCCTTGCCGCCCATGCGCGGATCCCGGTTGAGCATCTCCATCGTCGCCGTGACCAGCGCCTGGCTGGGCGACTCACCGGTGGGAACGGCGCGGCGCCCGAGCACTCCCCGCACCGGATCGAGCATCGACCCCAGCATCGAACAGAGGATGGCCGCGTGGGCCTGCTTCGCTTCATCGAATGGAGCGCCGGTCAGCCCCGCGTCGTTGAACATCATCCCGATCGCCCCGCTGGCCGACCGGATGGGTGTCTTGGCCACCCATCCCCGTCCCGCGACCCGGGTCTCACCTCTCTGGTGCTCGATGATCGGACAGTTCTCGAACACCGTGAAGTGCACCCCCTCATCCGCGGAGCGCCGGAGCGCTTCCTGATCGGTCTCGCAGAGATCGTAGACGACGTGATGCTCGTCGACGACGGCGCACGAAAGGTCCATCCCCCACGTCCCCAGCATCACGTTGCGCATCGGATCGAGCACGAAGATGCCGGCGCGCTTCAGCCCTATGCGATCGCGCGCCAGCTCGATGGCGCGTCGGAGGACGAGATCCGTATCCTCGATGGAACGGATCTCGTCGAGCGCCATCAGCAGCGACGCCAGCCCTCCGCGTGCCGATCGCGCAACGACTTTTGGTGCGGGTGCCCCGGGCCACACGGTACTGGGCCAGTTTGCACGCCGCCCTGTCATCCTCAACACCCCCCAATATTCCCAGACCTTTCCCTTCCGATCCAATCCAAGAGCCTGATCGTCCAATCCAAGAGCCTGATCGCGCCCCGCCACGGGTCCGGCGGGCGGGGGGTACGGCAGATTCCTTGCCGTTATCAAGCCAGAGCTCGGGAACCGGTCAGCGTCAGAACCCCAGGAAACGCGGCCACTTCCGGCCCCGTGAGGCTGGCGGCACTTGCGGCGGCCCGCGGCGCGTTGCACCCTCCGGGGCCCCCCACATGTCGGTTGATGGATGAGCCTCGGCCGCCGCAAGGTCGGCCTCGACGAACCGTCGAGGTGGGTTTTCAACCGCATGGCCGAGTTTTACCCGGCCCGCCCCGCCTACCCGGCTGCGCTCATCGACGCGCTCGCCGACCTGGCGGGTCCGATCGGCAGCCGGATCGGCGATCTCGGCGCCGGGGTTGGCCACCTCGCGCTGCCGCTCGCCGAGCGCGGCTTCGACGTGGTGGCGATCGAGCCGGCGCAGGCGATGCTCGACCAGCTTCGCGCCGCGGCGACGGCGAGGGGGCTGGCGCTGCGGGCCCTGCACGCGACGGCCGAGGCCTTGCCGCTCGAGCCGGCTTCGCTCGATCTGGTGATCATCGCGGACGCGCTTCACTTCCTGGACACCGAGCTCACCGCGCGGCAGATCGCCCGCGTCCTGGCGCCGGGGGGCGCGCTGGCGCTCCTGACCTGCGGGTTCGCGCCGACGCCGTTCATGCGCGGCGTGGTTCGGCTGCTGGAAGCGGCGGCGCCGCGCAGACCACGCGCGCTCACGCAGTCCATCGTTCATCTCTCCGCTCTGTCGGGTGTGCCGCTGACCGACGAGAGTCGCTTTCACGACGAGACGCCGATCGACCACCCGACCCTGGAACGAATCCTGCGCTCGATCTCGTTCATCGGACCGGCGATGAATGTCGCGCGCTTCGCCGCCCTGCGCGAGCGCGTCCACGCGCTGCCGGAAGCGCCGTCCTGGGCGCGCACGTTCGTGCTTCGATCGGGGCGCCGCCGCCCCGGGCGAGCCCCGGAAAAGCGCTCCGCGCGACGCCAATGATCGGTGAACCGACGGGCTATTGTGCCGGCGGCGCCACGACGAGGATGGCCGGCCCGGGAGTCTGGTAAGAACCGCAGCTGGTGACGTCGATCGATGTCGATTGCGGGACCGCCAGCGCCTCGCCATTCACGTCCTCGAGATTGACCGTAACGAAATAGGTCGCATCGTTCCTCTGCAGAACGATGTCCTGGTTTCCGAAGGAATGACCAGCGGGACAGGTCTGCGGGTAGTTGACGCCGTCGATGTTGACGACCACCTCTGTTGCGTGGACCGCGTCGCAGGTGACCGCCCCGGCCGCCGGGTTCTGAATCTGCCAGTCGACGAAGAGATCGGACAGGCACCCGC
>Ga0210389_10003953_pt1 | contig 11557 bp, 11 predicted proteins | sample IncBWH28OmetaG_FD_160127 | JGI IMG/M metagenome (GOLD analysis project Ga0210389, IMG submission 160127) | Forest soil microbial communities from Barre Woods Harvard Forest LTER site, Petersham, Massachusetts, United States - Inc-BW-H-28-O ... | reverse complement strand
CTCGCAAAATCCGAAGCGCTCCATCACGGCAGCAAGTGTTGCATAGATTGGGAACGTGCGGTGGAGCAGTCATCGCCCCTTGCTGTGGGGCGCGGTCGTGCTGGCGACCGGTTTGTCGGCGGTCACGGGGTGCTCGGATGGCGCGCGCACCAGCACGACTGGGTCCTCGTCGGCGCCGTCGTCGGCGCGGCCGGCCGACATCCCCACCGGCCCCAGCTCGGCACCGCCGAGTGCCGTCGGGCTCTCCCCCGCCGGCATCACGACCAGGATCGACGTCCCCGCGGATTCCACCGAAGAGGAGTACTACCAGGCCTGTCACGCCGCCAAGCTGTGGATGGAAGCCCAGCCAAAGACCGGCGCGTCGCTCGTCGAGCCCTATCTGGCCATGCTTCAGGCGTCACCGTCGGGTAACGCCGGCAGCTGGAACGCCCGATGGTCGGACCTGACGCTGGCGCGCCAGGCGGCAGTGATCACCGCAGCACGCGCGGCCTCCGACGACGAATGCGGGTAGCGCCCGGGGCGGCGATCCGGGACCCCCGCGCAATTGAGATCACGGGTGAAAAAACTGCTGCGACGCCCGCGATCGAGGGTTGATCGACACCCGACCGCTGCGTCAGACACCCAGGAAGCGAGCCACGGCCCCGACTTCGCGGCGGCCCTGTTCCCGCCCGGCCACCGCCGAAGCGACCCGGCAGCGGGGATCCAGCGGATTGGGTCCGAACGCCGCCAACGAAGCGTCGTCGGCGAACATCGCGAAGGTCGCGCCGGTGAACGCCGCGATCTCGGCGGCGGGTCCATCGCCGAACGGTGACGGCGTGCAGGCACCCGAGGGCACCAGCACCACGGCCACCTGGCAGTCGCCGGCCACCGGAAGGTTGACCGAGCTGGCAATCCCGCCGTCCATGTAGCGCCGGTCCCCGACCGTCACCGGTGGCCACGCTCCCGGAACCGCGCAACTGGCCCCGACCGCGTCGATGAGCCCGACGCCGGACTCCCGATCGAAAACGACCAATTCGCCGGTTGCGACGTCGATCGCGGTCAGCCGCAGGGCCCGGTCCGGCCAGTCATGCGATGGCAGGCGCTGCGCAATCACCTGGCGTCGGACCTGCTCGGGAACCGTCTTGGCCGCCAACGCCACCGCCCCGATCCGCTGTATCTGCTGTCGGGTCCTGTCTGTGGTCGGGTCTTCGGGTGCGCCAAGGGCGGCCAGGAACAGTTCGGTGATGTCGTCCACGTCGACGCCGGAATCGATTTCCGCCGACGACTCCGCGACTTGCCGGTCGAACAGCGCCTCGAGCGTGGCGCCGCTGCCGAGCTGCGCGGCGACCGCCGCCCCTGCCGAGGTACCCACCAGCACATCGGAATTCAGCAGCAGCCCCGACGCCGCCGGCGACTCGTCGGCGATGCCGCGCAGAACACCTGTCTCCCAGGCGATTCCGGCGATGCCGCCGCCGGCCAGCACGAGCGCACGTCTGCCTGCCACGTCCACTCACTCTGCCAGCACCGAGCCGGCGCGCCGCAATAGCCCTCAGACCGCTCAGACCGAAGTGTGCTGGGCCTGCTGGACCGGCGTGCTCAGGTCGGCCTGACGGAGCGGATGCGCGGGCGGGTCGGGCAGCACCAAACTGCGGGTGATCTGCAGCCCGGCGTTCACGTGGACCAGCTCGCCCGGCTCGAGCAGCCGCCAGGCCGCATCGTCGTCCATCGGTTCGCTGGCGAACACCACCGACGAGCGAGTGCACAGGTGCTCCGACTGCGCGCGAATCCGCTTGGTGCGCATGTCGAATTCGGGATCGGGCTCGGCCGTGTGATGGCCAGGGCGGCGGTCCAGCACATAGAGCTCATGGGTTTCCGGATAGCGCAGCCCCCACATGTCCGTGGCCGTGCTCAGCAGGATGTTGACCGCGTAAATGGGCACCTTCGCCGCAAGCCACCTCATGGCGTCGACCAGACCGGTCGTCACGTCACCGTCGTGGACCCGGATCGACCCGGTGATCAGCGCGAACACCCGCTCGGAATCGGTCTGGCCCAGGACCAGGTCGTCGGTGCCGAGTTCGCGTAACCGTTCGTCGATGTCGGGCAGCCCTTGGACCACGCCGTTGTGCGCAAAGATCCGGCCGTCCTGCAAAAACGGGTGGGTGTTGTGCACGTCGAGCGACCCGGTCGTCGCATAGCGAACATGGGCGACGAAGGTCGTGCCCGTCAGCCGGTGCGCTTCGGTGGCGAAGCGGGTGTCCTGCCAGGCCGCAATCGGCTGCTTGTACACGTGCGGGCGCCCGCGCTCGTCGAAAACACCCAGGCCCGTGCCGTCGGGGTTCTTCCGGCTTTGCCGGGCCAGGCTGTCTGGAGCATTGAGCAGCCAAAACGTCGCGGTGCATGCGTTGGTCCCGGCGTGCAGGCCAAAGAGTCGGCACATGATTTCGACGGTACCGAAAGCCGCGCCGACGTCAGCTCCCCCTCAGCGCGCCAGCGGTGGGGCGGCACTCAGTCGCGAGCCTCGACGACCGAATAGGCATGCTCGGCGTATCGCGACCGGATGGCCTTCTTGTCGTACTTGCCCACGCTGGTGCGCGGAACCTCGTCGACGAACGTCCACCGCTCGGGCAGCCACCACCGAGCGACCTTGTCCGCCAGAAACGTTCGCAACTCCTGGGCAGTGACCGACGCGCCCGGTTTGGCCACGACGACGGCGAGCGGTCGTTCCTGCCATCGCTCGTCGGGAATCCCCACGACCGTGGCCTCGACCACGTCGGGATGGGCGATCAGCCAGTTCTCCAACTCGACCGACGAAATCCATTCCCCGCCGGACTTGATGACGTCCTTGGCCCGGTCGGTCAGGGTGATGAAGCTTCGCCCGTCGAGGCGGCCGACGTCGCCGGTGCGCAACCAGCCCGACTCGAACTTGGAGGCATCGCGCCCCAAGTAGTAGGAGCCGGTGATCCACGGGCCTCGGACTTCCAGTTCCCCCACGGTCTTGCCGTCATTGGGCAGCACCCGGCCGTCGTCGTTGACGATCCGGGCTTCCACGCCACACAGCGGTTGACCCGCGGTGCCGCGGAATGCCCAGTGCTGGTCCTCCGGGGCATCCGGTGGCGGCCAGGCCATGGTGGCGATCGGAGACGTTTCCGTCATGCCCCACAGCTGCCGGATCTGGACGCCGTGCTTTTCCTCGAAGCCGCGCATCAGCGATACCGGAACCGCCGAGCCACCGCAGGCCACCATGCGCAGCGACGTCAAGTCGTGGTCCGGGTCGTCCTCGAGGCGATGCATGACGTCGTTCCAGATGGTCGGCACGGCGCCGGCCACCGTGGGCCGCAGCTTTTCGATCATGTCGATCAGCGATCGGCCGTCAAGATGGCAATCGGGGAGCACGATGTCGGCCCCGGCCACCAGCGCCGCGTACGGCAGCCCCCACGCGTTGGCGTGGAACATCGGCACGATCGGCAGCACCTTGTCGCTGGCCCCCACTCCGATCCCGTTGCTGGTACATACCGCCAGGCTGTGCAGGAAGGTCGAACGATGGCTGTAGACCACGCCTTTGGGGTTGCCGGTGGTGCCGCTGGTGTAGCACATTGCGGCCGCGGACCTTTCGTCGATCTGCGGCCAGTCGAATTCGGTCGACTCGCCGCCGATCACCTCGGCATACTGCAGCATTGTCTTACCCGAATCCTGCAGCAGGCCCGCCTGTCCTTCCGGGCAATCCCCGACGACGATCACCGTGTGCACGGTGTCGAGCTGGGCCAGCACCGGCGCCAGCACCTTGACCAGTGACGCGTCGAGCAGCACGATCTGGTCCTCGGCTTCGTTGGCGACGTAGGCGATCTGCTCGGGAAACAGCCGGATGTTGAGCGTGTGCAGAACCGCGCCCATCGAGGGCACCGCGAGGTAGGCCGCCAGGTGCTCGGTGTTGTTCCACATGAACGTCGCCACCCGCTGGTCGCCGGTAATGCCGAGGCCGCGCAATGCGTTTGCCAGCTGGGCCGCTTGCTGACCCAGCTCGTGGTAGCTGGTCTGGCGGTAACCGCCTCCGGTGGCGGTGGTGACGGTCCGCATTCCGTGGACACCGCAGCCGTGCCGCATGATCGCGGCGATCGTCAGCGGGAAGTCCTGCATCGTGCTGTCCATCGAGGTACCGCCTTAGGGTGTTAGCGCAGCACCGCCTCATGTGCGGTCGGGCGCATCCACCCTAAGCCCCAGTCCAGCGAACGCAACAATTGTTCGCTACGGGCCTTCGGTACGGGCCAGATGCCGTCCCGAACGGTTAGGCGAGAGCCGCCTGGCAACCCAGTAGCTCGGCCACGACCCACTCCTCCGGCGGGCTGCTCTCGAGGGCCGGGGCCTCCACGCCCAAGGCGACGATCGAGGCGACGGGCACCACCGTGACGGCGCCCGAATAGTCGGCGATGTAGAGGAACTTTGCGTTCGGGCTTTCGACCACGCACGACGGCTGATCCGCCACTCCGACCGTGCCGATGATGTCGTGTGTGAGCGTGCACAGCACCGTGATGCTGTCGTCGCTGACCAGGTAGGCGCGACCGCCGTCGCCGCTCAGCGTCAGTCCGGTGAGAATGCCACCGATTTCGCCGATCTTGCGCGTGGCGGTGATTTTTGCGGTGCGCAGGTCGACGACGTCGATTACCACCCCCCCGTCGGGAGCGCAACTGGCCACGTACGCGCTCGACGAGTCGGGGCTGAGCGCGACATCGCGGATGGGCAGACCGATTTCGATCGTCTTGTTCGTCTCGATGGCGCGCGACCGGGCGGCGCTCTTGCGGCGCCAGCCTTTGGATCGCCCACCACGACCGTCGGACCGCGCCGGTGTCCGGATCACGACGAGCCGCCCACCGGCCGGGCCGTTGGTGGCCACGCACACGCGGCCCCCGTCGGAGGAGACGCGCACGCATTCCGTAGTGCCGCCCGCCTGGGCGGGAAGGTCGATGGCCTCCAGCTGGCCGGTCGTGCTGTCCAGCACGGCGAGGTCGGCCCCGCCGGCATCGTGTCGAGCGGCATAGACGTACTTTCCGTCGGGGCTTACGGCCAGGTCGCTCACGCTGAGCGCCAGCGGATGCGTCGCGACGACCGTGTTGGTCGGCACGTCGATGACCGCGATCGAGTCATACGCCGTCGACACGGTGCTGACGTAGGCGCGGTCGCTGTCGCGACTGCCCATCGCGATCGCGAACGGCTCGTCGAGGCCGGCCACGGTCGTCACGACCCGGCAGGTGTCGACGTCGATGACCGAGACGCTGTCGCTGCCGTAGTTGGCCACCATCAATCGGGTGCCGTCGGGGCTGGCGGCCATGCCGCTGATCGGACCGTTGTGCACGGCAACGTGGACGACGATCGGGAATCCCGGCGCGGCGCCCAACTCAATGACCTGGCCATCCGGGAGCTGCTCCCGGTGCTTAACATCGCTCATGCTGACACCGCCTTTGCTGCGTTCGTGGTACGTCCAAGGGCTGGATCGCGGACTACGCTGTGCGACACCACTGCCCCGGATTCACCGGACTCCGGCACCTAATAGGTGACTGCTTGAGATGAATTTTACCGGCCGAATTCTGCCCAATTTAAATTCAGCAAGCCGGCACTGTTGAATGCGTCACACGATAGCCCGGGCCGCGCTTAGACTTTCGTTATCCAGCACACCAAGACTCAGTGAACGGCAAACAGCCGCTGCATCGTTGACAAGCACGATGCGAACTTCGTGGCTAACCCGCGGCGCCCGCGACCCGCGGGACCGGTAAATAACAAACTCTTAGAATTTGCCGCCAAAAAAGAGGCAGACGTCACAGTAACGGGTTTGCGGGCGGGTTTTGCGAGCCAGCTTTGCGCGCATCGGTACCGCAACAATTCGGTCGCCGCGCGATGCCGCTGCCCTCAGAGCGCTTCGTGGTCGCGTTCCCCGGTCCGGATGCGGATCACCTTTTCGACCGGCGATACCCACACCTTGCCGTCGCCGATCTTCCCGGTGCGGGCCGCGCCGATAATCGCGTCGACAACGCGGTCGGCCACCTCCGCATCGACGAGCACTTCGACGCGGACCTTCGGAACGAATTCGACCGCGTACTCGGCTCCGCGGTAGACCTCGGTGTGCCCTCGCTGCCGGCCGTATCCCTGCACTTCGGTGACGGTCAAGCCCAGCACGCCGACGGCCTCCACGGCGTGCCTGACGTCATCGAGCGTGAACGGCTTGACGATCGCGGTAACCAGCTTCATGGCCTGCTCACAGCCTCAATCGTCCACTGACTCGGCGGATTTGGCCGCGGAATCAGCCCGCGTTGTGGCAAACGCCTCCCGCCGGCCCGTGACGAGCGTGTCGTCCGGGTACGCCTCTTCGTCGTGCACGCCCACGTCGCCGGTTTCCAGCACCTCGTCGGGCAGCCGCAACTTCATGAACAGGCTGAGGACTTTCAAGATGACAAACGTGACGAAGGCATCCCAGACGATGACCGTGCCCGCGGCGCCGGCCTGGATCAATATCTGTTTGGGATGGTTCCCGTACAACCAACCGGCGGCGGTCACGTCCGCCCCGCTGGTGCCGCCCAGGTATTCGACGACGTGCGGGTCCGCGAGCACCCCGACGAGCAACCCGCCCGCCAGACCCGCTACGCCGTGGGTGTGGAACACCCCCAGGGTGTCGTCGACCTTCTTGAACAGTTTCGTGGTGCCGAGCCAGTTCCAGGACATCCAGACCAGGGACGAGGCGACAACGCCGATGATCATCGCGCCGAAGCTGTTGACGAAGCCGGCCGCCGGGGTGATGGCGACAAGGCCGGTGATCATGCCGTTGACGGCACCCAGGAATGTGGGCTTGCGCTGCTTGCTGACGAAGAGGTCCCAGACCACCCAGGTGAGCAACGCGCATGCGGTCGCGAGGTTGGTGTTGAGTACCGCCAGCGACGCGTCGGCACCGGCGAAGTAGGGGTCACCGCCGTTGAACCCATTCCAGCCCAACCACAGGATGCCCGCGCCGACCGCGGCAAGCGGCAGGTTGTTCGGCACCGCGCGTTCCCGGTCCCGCTGCAGTCGCGGACCGATCACCGCGGCGGCGACAAACCCGGTCGTTCCGGCCGCCAGGTGAATCACGTAGCCACCGGAGTAGTCCAGAGCGGCGTGCGAGCCTTGCGCCCACCAGCCGCCGCCCCACAACAGGAACGCGTTGACCGAGTAGGCGAACGTCGACCACAGCGGCACGAAGATCAGCCACACCTTGAAGCTGATCCGGCCGATCACGCTGCCGAGGAACAGCAGCGGCGTGATGGCCGCGAACACGAACTGGAAGTAGGCCAACGTGGTCTCCGAGAACCGGAACGACGGCATGGCGCCGTCTAGCAGCGGGATCCACGCGATCTGCTCGTTGTTGCTGCTCAGGATCGTCCTGGGTTTCCCGATCGCCGCCTGCAGGATGCCGGGGCCGAGCTTCAGCGGCTCGCCGAAGCCCATCTTGAAACCCCACAGCACCCATACGACCAGCACCAGCGAAAACCCGGTGAAGGCCATGAGCATGGTGTTGACGGCCCACTTCTTCTGCACGATGCCGCCGTACAGAACAGCGATACCCGGAATGCTCATCAGGCCGACCAGAGTCGCCGCCACCAACTGCCAGGCGTTGTCTCCGGGATTTAGCCAATCGGGATAGGGCAACATAGTTCAGACACACCCCAATTCGAGCCGGCAGACTGGTAATTCAGCTGCGGTGGTAGCGACGCCTACGACGGGTGAAGCCTCGAATGGGAATGTTTCGGCCGCGTGTTCACTGCTTTAAATATTGATTTCGTTCGACGGCCCCGTGACGCCTCGAATTAGCTGAATTGTGTCCGCGGCCGGGGCAGGGCGCCCCCGTCGACGACGATGTCGAGCTTCTCGTTGTAGAAGGCCACCAGGCCAGCGATCTGGCCGACCGCCGGCAGCGGATAGTGGTAGGTCCACGCCAGGTCCGGATGCACCGTTTGCTCGGCCGCGGAGCCCACCCGCACCGACCAGTAGCCAGACGTGACGCCTTTGTACGGACACAGCGTCTGCGTCGTGCTGGGTTCCAGATGCTCGAAGGAGACATCGGTCGGGTCGATGTAATACCTTGTGGGCAAGCCTGTTTCGAACAACAGCACGGGAGACTTCGTGTCGGCCAACACGATTCCGTCGAGCTCGACGCGGACATGGCGATGCGAGCGCAGCGCGTCGACGCGCGAATAGGGATTGCGTGGGTGGCCGTAGATCGGCTCGTCTTCCTCGAACCACCGCAACGGATCCCATTCGAATCGCACGGTGCCCGCCAGTGGGCCGTCACCGTCGGCGTCGAACACCCGCGCGGCCGACGGATAGGTCTGGCCGCCGCCGACCAGGGAGTGCAGCCGCGACGGACCGAACTGCACCTTCTGCGGGTGATTCTCGTCGCTCAGGAACTCCTGCCTGACATCGGCCAGCGGCACGTAATACGCCGGGTAATAGGGCAATTCCCACACGTAACGGGCCGCGGTGGTGTCGAAGAGCAGCTCGTGGCCGAGATAGCCACGGACCCGCCGGGGCGCGGGCTCGATCCGCCCGCGGCTGGCGGCCATTTGCGGGTAGTTGCGGTCCCCGATGTCGTTGGTCATGTCTCACCTACTGGTTCTTGGAGGCCAGCCCCGCCGGGGCATGGGAGATCGCTTTGCGGATGGCGTCAGCCAGCGCCAGCGCGCTCTCTTCGGTGAGCTCGAGAGCCACCCGCGCCGACGGGCCGAGCCGCGGATTGAGCACGTCGATGTTGACCGTGTGCGCGTAGGGCGCATGGACGGGGTGGTCGACGTACACGGTCGCTCGGTCGACGCCGAACCATCCGGTTGCGCCTTTGCCGCTGCCGTCGATCTGCACGTGTTCGGTCAGATGTGTGCACATGGGCCCGCCTAGCCTTTCAGATGGGTAGCGAAGAACTCGTCGATGCGAAGCCAGCCGTCCACCGCCGCCGCCACCCGGTAGACCGGCCGGTCGACCGAGAAGAACGCGTGGCCCGCGCCCTCGTAGGAGTGGAATTCGTGTGGCTTGTCCAGCCTGGTCAGCTCGGCGTCCAGCGCGGCCACCGCGGACGGCGCCGGGAATTTGTCCTCGACCCCGAACAGGCCCAGCAGCGGGCAGCTCAGGTTGGGCGCCAGGTTCAATATCGGCCTGATCTTCCTGCCCTCCGGCGGCTCCTCGACGACATAGCCGCCGTAGCAGTCCACCGCCGCGTCGAACGGCAGCGAGCACGCCGCCAGGTAGGCGTGCCGCCCACCCGAGCAGTGCCCGATGACGCCGAATTTCCCGTTGGCGCCGGGCAACGAACGCAGGTGCTCCACCGCGCCGGCGACATCGCCGACCAGTCGCTCGTCGGGCACCCCACCGGCGGCCCGGGCCGCCGCGGCGGCGTCGTCGGGCGCGGCACCCGGCGCCTCGCGTGAATAGAGGTTCGGGGCGACCACGTGGTAGCCGTCGACGGCGAGCCGGCGGGCGAACTCCTTGGTCTCGCGGTCGTAGCCGGGCATGTGGTGGATCCACACGATTCCACCGCGCGAGCCGTCGGCGAGTGGAACAGCCCGGTAGGCCTCGATTTCGTCGCCGCCGTGGCCGGTGATCGTGATGGTTTCCGCACGGATGGCGTCTGGACTGAGCGCGTTCATCGCAACCCTTCTAAGGCTCCTTGTTTGGCCGCAAGGGAGTGCGGAGCGCTTGTCGGGGTGCGCCCCGCCGGAACCCAACGTATCCGAACCGCGGCATGGTGCCGCGGGGATGCAGGTCAGCCGACCTTGATCGGCACCGTCACCGATTCGGTGGTGGCCGGCAACGCGGTCATGTCGACGGAGAGGATCTCGCCGCTGTCTTGAGTGCCGTTGGGCAGCATCTTGGGCCGGAGTTGAAACGGCGGGGTGTCGTCAGCTAACCCGGCCAGCCCGAAATCGCTGTCATTGGCGATGATCAGCGTTTTTCCGCCGTCGCGGTTGATGACGCCTTCGATCTTGTCGTGCCCGAAGAAATCACCGTTGGCCGACAGCGAGCGCACCAGACCTCCGAGGTCAAGCTTGAGGGTCTTCCCGGTGACCGTGATCCCGGCGGCTTTGAGCTTGTCGACGGCCGCCGCGTCGGTGCTGACGCCGACAAACGCCTCGATGGGGACGCCGTTGATCAGCAGGCCACCGGCGTCGGCGCGATAGGACGCCCCCGGAACCGTCGAATGGGGCCCGACGTCGGTGGCCCCCGAGGTGTCGGCCAGATAGATCTTCTTGGTGCCGTTGGGCTGCGGCTGGTTGTCATGCTCGTCGATCAGGAATGTGCTGGCACTCACCGCGGTGATCTCCGAGACCACGACGTTCGTCTGCTGCGGATTGGCCAAGGGGTAGAGGTACTCGTGCACGTCCTCGCGGTTGGCCAGGTTGACGGTCACGATCCGAGTGACCGGTACGGATTCGGTCGAGCCGACCAACCCCGGGGTGTTGAGGGCCGACTGCATGACGCCCACCAGGGTGCCGCCGTCCGGCGTGATCGTCAGCCCTTCCATGCCCTGATTCAGGCCGTGCAGCGAGAGCTCTTTGGGCAGCGTGCCATCGAACGGCGAAAAGCGTTCCAGCTCTTTTCCACTGGGATCGAAATGGACGATGAAGGGACCGTATTCGTCGGAAACCCAGAACGTACCGTCGGGCATGGCGACCAAGCCTTCGCTGTCCAGACCGTGATCCGACGGCGCCAGCCGATTGCCGTTGAGGTCCACCAGTGACTCACCGGTGGTCACTCGCGGGTCGATGAGCCCGACCAACGGCGCGCCGTCCTTACCGCTCAACGTGATGATCTGCTCCAGCGACGCCACGCCGTCGGAGAGTTTGAGCTTGGCGATCTGCGGGTGGAAGTCGGGCACCGGAAGCACCTTTTCGTCCGGGGTGCGCCCGTCGACGTTCGGTCCGCGGTCGGCCAGACCGTAGACTTCGTCGGCGCTGCCGGGAACCTGCGCGATCGCAGACCCGTGCGCGTTGGCCTGCACGGCGACCTCGCCGATGATGATCAACGGCGGCTCGTCCTCGGCGTAGAGCCGGACGGCGTGGCTGACGGTGACGGGAAGCTGATCGGTGCCGGTGAAGCCGGGGTCGGGGGTGTAGACCATGGCGCCGTATGCGCCGTATGCGACGTTGCCGTGCGGGGGTTTGCCGAACGCCACCGGCGTCACGCCGCTCGTGGCGGCCAGCAGCTGGCCCGGGGAGATGGTCAAGACCTTTCCGGCGCCCGTGCTCAACTCCTTCGTGGGTTCCCCCGACAGCGAGGGCGAGGGCGCCGACGAGCAGGCCGCCACCGTGAGCAACGCCGTTCCGGTCGCCAGCGATCGTCTGGCCATGCACGACGCGCCGGAAGGCTTAGCACGGAACGTGAAAAGAAACGTTGTCATCCCGGTGCGTGCCATCTAGCAGATATTCCGCGCTCTAGTGGCGCTTGTCGCGCACTTTGTAGGTGGACGGCCACGACTTTCGGGACTCGTCGCCGGTCAGCGGCGTTCCCATCCCGCCAACCTTGACGTTGTAGGCCTCTTTGCTGGGGCCGACCTCGCGATTGGCGTGTTCCT
>Ga0210389_10003952_pt1 | contig 11557 bp, 11 predicted proteins | sample IncBWH28OmetaG_FD_160127 | JGI IMG/M metagenome (GOLD analysis project Ga0210389, IMG submission 160127) | Forest soil microbial communities from Barre Woods Harvard Forest LTER site, Petersham, Massachusetts, United States - Inc-BW-H-28-O ... | reverse complement strand
GACAGTCTGTTGCCTCCGAGCCCTGCTGGTGCCGCCGAAGTTCTCGACGTCGTCAATCGGAGGCCGTTCCGCCCTGGCGCTATTTTTAATTTAACTTGGCTTCCTCCCGATGGCTCTTTCCATGAGCGCGGGTGCCGAAGTACAGCGTCCGCTGGCGACAGTGGTCATCGGCGGCATCATCACATCGACGTTTCTTACGCTTCTGGTGCTGCCTGCAATATACCCATGGTTCGGTCAAACTCTCGAAGAGCCTGGTAACCGCGTTTAGCCAGAACCGATAGCAAGGGAAGCTCAGCAGTCAGAAAATCTCAATTCAGGAACCCCGAGCGGGCTTCGCGTCGCGCGTCTCTTACTAACGGGGTCGCAATCCGGAGGATTTCGATTTGAGGAGACGTATGGGAACCGACACGCACGCGAAACATCCGCGGCGAGCCGTAGGCTGGACAACGGGATCGCACACCGGTGCAGTCGCCAACGCTTTACAATCTGCTAACATGAAAGCGGTGCGCCGTTCGTTGTACATCGTCGTTGCCGTGTTAGCAGTCCTTCTGCTCGTACGTCCTTTCGACTGCTTTGCTGGTGGAAAGTTCGATCAGAAGGCTGCGGACTGCTGCAAGAAGGGCAAGTGCTCTCCGTCGAATTCCGACGACTGCTGCAAGGCAACCGTTCAGGGCGGCAACCAGTTTGTAACGTCCAAGGCACCCAGCCATTCGTCGCCCGTTCATGATCTCCTGATGGCAGATGTTCCGTACACGACGTCGGAGCTGCTCATCACATTTCGTGCTGCGGTGGTCCACCCGCCTCCCGGCTCTCCACCCGACCTGCGTCTCAATCTCCCGCTCCTGATCTAGCCTTCTCCTAGAAACGTGTCTGTCGACACGTCACCTGAACTCCCTGTTCTCAATTCAAGGTTCGAGACTTTTAGGAGGTAGTATGCCTGCGAACACGCGCGGGCTTTCCTTCTGCGTGTTTCTTGCCGCTACGGCGGTTTTGCACGCGGAAGAAAAGCCATTCTGGCCACAGGATTTGTTAAATGGCCTGATTCAGAACAACCCCGAGATTCAGGCAGCACGCTTCCGTTTCGAGGCGGCGACGAAGCGGCCGTCGCAAGTCGGCACTCTGCCGGAACCAACTGCGAGATATACGAATTTCGGCGTTGGACATCCGTTCTCGCGTTTGAACGCGAGCGAATTCTCCTACCAGGGTTTCGGTGTCTCGCAAGAGATTCCCTTTCCAGGAAAGCTCGGGCTTGCGTCCGAGGAGGCCAAGCGTGAGGCGGAGAGCGAGCAGCATAAATACCGGTCGGTAGTCTTCGACTTGACGGCCCGGTTGAAGGTCGCCTATTACGAATGGCTCAGCGTCCAGAAAGCCATTGAGCTAACGCACAAAAACAGTGACCTGCTTAGCCGTTTCGAGGAGATTGCCCGAAATCGCTACACAGTCGGAAAGGGCCTCCAGCAAGACGTGCTCAAGGCCCAGCTCGAAGTCTCGAGCCTGGAACGGGAGATCGCCATGCTCGATGAGAAACGCCAGCGGGCCGAGGCGGAGATCGCGTCGCTATTGGCCGTACCCAGTATCAGCCTCCGCGCTCCTGCCGAAGTTCAAACAAGCGCATTCTCGATGTCGCTCGATGATTTAGTCAAGGCAACGAACGAAGCTCCCCGCATACGCGCCGAACAGAAGATGGTGGACGCCCGAGCCGTGGGCATCAATCGTAGCCTGAAGGATTTCCGCCCGGACTTCGGCGTGAACCTCGAATGGGACCACACAGGTGGAAATTTCCCGGAACACTACATGGCAACCGTGGAGGTGAAGATACCGATCTACTATGCACGCAAACAGCGCTACGCACTCGAAGAATCCTATTCGCGTCTCAACGAGGCCAAGCAGAATTACCGATCCGCGCAGCAACTGGCAATCTTCCAGGTTAAGGACCAGTACCTTGCGATCCAAAGCAGCGAACGTATTTTGAACTTGTACAAGACGACGCTGTTGCCTCAAGCCCAATTAACAGTGGACTCCGCCGCTTCCGCGTACGAGGTCGGCAACATCGACTTCCTGAGTCTGGTGACGAATCTTACGAACTTGATCAGCCTGGAGCGCCAGTATTACGACGAGGTCGCGCGGCACGAAGAAGCCCTCGCGCGGCTGGAACCAATCGTGGGCAAAGAACTGATCCCTTTTCAGGAGGCAAGCAAATGAACCGCGGTCGAATGCGTACGATTTCGCTGTTAGGACTGCTGGCGGTTGCTGTGGGCGCACTAGGGTACTTCGGTTTGATCCGACACCAGCCAGTTCGCGGAACGGTCATAGCCCAGAACACCATGACTGAAATGGCCAAAGCCGATTCGTCTCCGGCTAATCCTCCGATGCCAGCTCCAAGCGCATCCACTCAGGATGGCGCGATCTTCGTGCCGCCCGAGAAACAACAACTCATCGGCATGCGCTCCGTCCCTGCGGAAATGGGGACGCTCACCAAAGAAATTCGAATTGTCGGCAAAGTGACCTACGACGAAACCCACCTCACACACATTCATAGCAAGGTTTCGGGGTATATCGAGGAGGTCTTTGCAGACTCCGTAGGCAAGCCGGTTCGTGCCGGCGATCCCTTGTTCACGATCTACAGCCCAGACCTGCTCGCGACCCAGCAGGACTTCCTTCTCGCATTGAAGTCCCGTGACCTATTGCGAAATAGCACCGTGGCGTCCGCAGCGATTGGGTCGGAGAATCTGATCGTCGCCGCGAAAGAGCGACTCCGGTTATGGGACGTGTCAGACCAGGAGATCCAAAGTCTCGAAACGGAAGGGAAGGTCAAGCGCGCAATAGCCGTCTATTCGCCGGTGACCGGGATCGTAATGGAGCGGGCCGCGTATCACCACGGGACGTTTGTCGATCCGACCAAGGATCTGTTCACGATCGTCGATCTATCTCACGTTTGGATTTTGGGTGAAGTGTATGAAACCGACCTCCCCTTCATTCGAACCGGACAGCCGGCAGTCGTCGAGCTTCCTTACTCAGGCGGTGGGCGAAAACTCAACGGGCGCGTCGAATTCATTTATCCGTTTCTCGATCCGAAGACCCGCACGGTGCAGGTGCGAATGGAGTTCGCAAACCCCGATCTCTCTTTGAAACCGGAAATGTTCACGAATATCACCATGTCCGCTGCCCTTGGCAGGCAGGTACTGATTCCGCAAGACGCTCTCATGGATACCGGTACCGAACAATACGTGTTTGTAGACAAGGGCAACGGCTACGTCCAGCCGCGTAAGGTGAAGGCGAGCGCGGACTCAGGGGACAAGGTAGGCATTCAAGAAGGCTTGAAGCCTGGCGAGAGAGTTGTCACCGGCGCTAATTTCATTGTCGATTCGGAAAGCCGTCTGAAGGGAGCCTTTGCCGGGATGGGCGCTCCCTCGCAGGCTCCGGCGGCGGCCGCAGGAGCGGCGCAATCGATCTCGGTTGAGGTTCTCGAACCGAAGACTGCGAAGACGGGAATGAATCCGATCCGGTTACTTGTAAAAGATGCCGCAGGCAAGCCGATCACCGGCGCTCAGGTTGAGGTCGGGCTCTTCATGCCGCAGATGGGCGCCATGGCGCCCATGAACTCGAAGGGGACTCTGACAGAGGTAGGTAACGGCCTGTACACCGGGCAAATTGAAGTCCTGATGGCATGGACGTGGCAGACCACAGTAACTGTGCGGAAAGACGGGAACGTGATCGGCGTCGCACAAACGAACATCACGGCCCGTTGAGAGGCGCATCAGATGATCAACCATATCATTGAGTTCTCGGCCCGGAACCGAATGCTGATCGTTGTCCTGACGATCTGCCTTACGCTCTACGGCGTCTGGTCGATGCGCAACATTCCGCTCGACGCGATCCCGGACCTCTCCGATCCCCAGGTCATCATCTACACAGAGTGGCCTGGCCGTAGTCCCGACCTCATCGAGGACCAAATTACGTATCCGATTGTCTCGGCCATGCTCGCCGCGCCGCATGTTAGCACCGTGCGGGGCAGCTCGGACTACGGCTTCTCGTATGTCTACGTAGTGTTCGATGAAGGGACTGACATTTACTGGGGCCGAACGCGAGTGCTCGAATACATGAGCAAGATAAGCGGGAAGCTTCCTGAAGGTGTCGCGCCGAAACTGGGGCCTGACGCAACCGGTGTCGGCTGGGCGTTCCAGTATGCGCTCGTAGACAAGACTGGCCAAAACAATCTTCAGCAGTTGCGCTCCTTTAACGACTGGTACCTGCGCTATTGGCTACAGAGCGTGCCGGGCGTGGCTGAAGTCGCCACAATTGGCGGATTCGTGAAGCAGTATCAGGTCAACGTCGATCCCAATCGCTTGCTCGCCTACAAAGTTCCGCTGATGCAAGTGATGGATGCGGTGCGCAACGGCAACAACGAAGTGGGCGCGCGGAGCCTCGAAATGACAGGCAAGGAATACCTAGTGCGAGGACGCGGTTACATCCAGTCGTTGGGCGATATCCAAAACCTCGCGGTCGCAACTGGCGACAACGGTACGCCGATCCGCGTACGCGATGTCGCGCGCGTCGAACTCGGCCCCGACATGCGGCGCGGCATTGTGGAATTGAACGGCGAGGGCGAGGTAACGGGCGGAACTGTCATTGTCCGGTACGGCCAGAATGTGCGCGATGTGATCGAACAGGCAAAGAGAAAATTGGACGAGGTGAAGTCCAGCCTGCCGCCCGGCGTCGAGGTGGTGACGACGTACGACCGCTCGGACCTCATTGACCGATCTATTGACACCTTACGCCACACGCTCCTCGAGGAGTTGCTCATCGTCAGTATCGTCATTCTCATATTTCTTTGGCATCCGCCGAGCGCGATCATACCGATTCTCACTATCCCGATCGCGGTCGTCCTGGCATTCATTCCGATGCAGGCGATTGGCTTGACAGCGAACATCATGTCGCTCGGCGGGATCGCCATCGCTATCGGGGCGATGGTGGACGCAGCGATTGTCGTGGTCGAACAAACCCACAAGAAGTTGGAGCATTGGCAGGCCGAGGGTCGTCCGGGGCCTGCGAAGCAAGTGATCATAGACGCGGTAAAGGAAGTCGGAGGGCCGAGTTTCTTCTCGCTCCTGGTGATCGCGGTCTCCTTTATGCCGATCTTTGCCCTCCAGTACCAGGAAGGGAGATTGTTCAAACCGCTAGCTTTCACCAAGAACTTCTCGATGATGATCGCAGCGGTCCTGGCGATCACTCTGGTTCCGGCGATCATGCTTTTGTTTTTGCGCATCCGCGAATTCGAGTTCCGCCCACGATGGCTCGCTCGCATCACCAACGCCGTACTAATAGGGAAGATTCACAGCGAGGAGAAGCACCCAATCAGCCGGCCTCTGATGAAGCTCTACCACCCTGTCGTGCGCGCGGCTCTGAAAATGAGATGGGTAGTCATCATCCTCGCCATTGCAATCGTTGTGATTACGATCCCGGTCTACCAACGTCTTGGTTCTGAATTCATGCCGCCGCTGAACGAAGGCTCGATCCTTTACATGCCGATCACGCTGCCGGGGATCGGAGTTACCGAAGCCGGTAAGTATTTGCAGATCCAGGACAAGCTACTGCACCAATTCCCGGAGGTCCAAAGCGTCTATGGAAAAATCGGCAAATCGGACACAGCGACGGACCCGGCTCCCATGAGCATGGTGGAAACGACAGTCGTGCTCAAGCCGGAGACTGCGTGGCGGACTGAGCATACGACGCGCTGGTATTCCAGTTGGGCGCCGTCGTGGCTCAAACCACGGCTTGCGCGGTATTGGCCAGAGGACCAACCCATCACGTGGGAAGCGCTCATCGAGCAACTTGATCGCGCCGTGCAGATTCCGTCGTTCTCCAACGCGTGGCTCTTTCCCATCCGGACCCGCATCGACATGATCACGACAGGGATTCGGACGCCGGTCGGCGTAAAGGTCATGGGACCAAAGCTCGAAACGATCGAGGATATCGGTTTGCAAGTAGAAAAGGTGCTTCAGGGCGTCCAGGGAACACGCAGCGCATTCTTTGAGCGCGTCACCGGAGGCTACTACATCGACTATCAGGTGAATCGTGAGGAAGCCGCTCGCTACAACCTGAGCGTTGCCCAAGTGAACCAGATCCTCGAAGCCGCCGTGGGCGGCGAGGAAGTCACGACGACGGTTGAGGGACGCGAGCGATATCCCGTCAGCGTTCGATATGCCCGCGGTCTCCGCGATGATTTGTCGAAACTCCGGCGGGTCATGATCCCGACTCCAGGCGGGTCACAAATTCCGATCTCTGAGTTAGCAACTCTGACCGTGCGCAGCGGAGCACCCATGATCAAGAACGAAGAAGGATTCCTGGCTGGGTTCGTCTACGTTGATACCAAAGGAGTCGATCTGGGCACCTACGTTCGGGCCGCGCAACGGACAGTGGCCCAGAACGTTCAACTCCCACCCGGATACCAGCTGGTCTGGAGCGGTCAATTCGAATATCTCCAGCGCGCAACCGAACGGCTGCAAGTCGTAGTTCCTATAACGCTGCTAATCGTCTTGCTCCTCCTGTACTTCAACACGGGTTCGTTCGCAAAGACCCTCATCATCCTGCTCGCTGTCCCCTTCTCGGCTGTCGGTGCGATTTGGTTGCTCTATTTCCTCGGCTACAACATGAGCGTCGCCGTATGGGTGGGACTGATCGCTCTCCTCGGTGTGGACGCGGAAACGGGCGTGTTCATGTTGCTCTATCTGGAGCTTGCTTACGAACAACGAAAGCGGGCTGGCCTCATGAGAAATATGGACGACCTGCGCTCCGCCATCGAAGACGGCGCGGTGAAACGCCTCCGGCCCAAGGTAATGACGGTTGCGGTGATGTTTCTGGGACTGGTGCCGATCATGTGGTCGCACGGCGCTGGTTCCGACGTGATGCGCCGTATCGCCGCTCCGATGGTCGGCGGCATCTTCACTTCGTTCTTGCTGGAGCTGTTGGTATATCCGGCTGTCTACCAAATCTGGAAGGGTTTTGAGATACGCAAGCTGGCCAAGGAGGCCGTATGACGCTCGCTAGAGTTTTTGCATTGACAGCGCTAATGCCATTGTTCGCAATGGCCGCTCCCGAGAATAGCGTGTTCGATCTGAAGGTCACTCGTGTACGGACCTTGCACGACCAACCCGGCAATCTGCATATCGACGGCCAAGGTATCGAGTTTCGGTCCACCGATGGCAAGACCAGCATCGTGATCCCAATGAAAGATCTGCGAGATGTGAATGTTGCCGATCCGCACGCGCTTCGCTTCGGAACGTATGAAGTTCAAAAGTGGAAGCCGGTGGAACGCATTGAGTACACGTTTCGCGCGCCGACAGAGACTTCGGTCGAGGACCTGGGAAATTTTCTTACGGCTCACGTTCACCGGACGGTCGTCGGGCACTATCCCGAAGAGTCCCAATTCCAAGCCGCTGCATACCATCCACGCGTGCGTCGGGGCACTAGTGGACTGCTGAAGATCGGCTCGGAGTCAATTCAATTTGTCAGCGACAAACCGGCTGATTCCCGAACCTGGCTGTATCGCGACATCGAGACCATTGGAAGGCCGGATTCGTTCCGCTTCCGGGTGACGACGAACCGCGAGACGTACATTCTCGAACTCCAAGAGGACCTTCCCGAAGCAGCGTTCGAGCTTGCGTGGCGCAGGATCTACAACCTTGAAAGGAGCGGCAAATGAAACAGTAGAGGCGTGAACGGCGGTGCAGGACAAGGCAGTCTAAATCTCAATCTCAAGAAAGGTAAAACTAATGAACACGAAAAGAAGCATTCTTGCAGCGGTGCTGGCACTTGCGTGCCTGTTTGCCGTCAACAGCTTTGGTCAGGACAAGGACAAGGCCAAGGGCAAAGCCAAATCGTACACCTTTCACGGCAAGGTTACGGCAGTGACCGAAAAGGGACTGACCGTCAACGGCGAGAAAGTCGAAGGCTGGATGGACGCCATGACGATGACCTATCCGGTCGACAAACCGGAGGCGTTGAAGATGGTGAAGGTGGGCGATCAAATCATGGCTACTGTCTACGAGGGCGACATGACGCTCCACAACGTTATGACCATGCCGCCGGGCAAGGTGACCATGCCGGCGGAGAAGGCAGATAAGCAGAAATCAACGAAATGACGTGGGGTAGGGGCGATGCCCCGCGTCCGCGCATCGCTCTTCATCCTGTGGCCAAACAGTACCCCAAACAACACCTCATAAGGAGACAAACCGTGAAACGTAGAAACATTCTCGTGGCGATCATTCAGTCTTGTCGTTGTGGCGATATCCTCACGTTCGCAATCATCCGGCCCGCTGGTCACAGTCTTCAAGACGCCGACCTGCGGGTGCTTCACCGTCAAAGTCCAGGAAGTGAATGACACCTCGGCTTATGAGAGGCAATACCGTGTTCCCCGAAGCATGGTGTCGTGCCATACTGCCGTCGTGAATGGCTACACAATAGAGGGGCATGTTCCGGCCGCGGAGATCAAACGCCTCCTGAGCGAGCGGCCGAGGGTGGTCGGACTGGCTGTGCCCCGTATGCCTGGAGCGCAGCTCGAAGCTTACAAGGGTACGCCGGCCGCGATGGTCCACACCATGATCAAGGATACGTCGCGTCTTCCTCCTGGCGATCCCGCTCAGATGGCGAAGGTCATCATCGGCAGCGTCGATCAGAATCCGGCGCCGAAGCGGATCGCGCTGGGCAGCGACGCCTATGGTGCAATCCACAAGGCGTTGACTGACCGTCTTTCCGCGCTCGAAGCGCAGAGGGAGCTTGCTTTCTCGACAGACTTCCCGAAGGACGAGCGGCGGGTGAATCAAACTGCGTAATACTGGGCAGACAAATTTAAAGGAGGATCTCTTATGTCAAAAGTATGGTTGGTAACAGGAAGTGCAAGCGGGCTGGGCCGGAACATCGCCGAAGCGGTTCTCGCATCTGGGGCTCGCCTCGTGGCGACAGCCCGCGATCCCCGTCGCCTCGACGATCTCGTGAAGAAATACGGCGATCAGGTCCGCACAGCTTCGCTGGATGTGGCGGACGAGGCTGCGGCCGGTGCGGCCGTGCAGGCTGCTGTGGACGCGTTCGGGCGGCTCGATGTCGTCGTGAACAACGCAGGCTACGGGGATATTGCGCCGTTCGAGCAGTTGAGCCCGGAGCGATTCAAGGCTCTTATCGATACGAACTTCTACGGTGTCGTCTATATGACCCGCGCCGCACTCCCGGTCATGCGAAAGCAAAGGAGCGGCTGCATCCTTCAGATCTCGTCCGTCGGCGGGCGGCTGGCCCGTCCGGGAAGCGCCGGCTACCATGCCGCCAAATGGGCGGTTGGCGGATTTACGGAATCCATTGCGCAGGAAGTAGCGTCGTTTGGCGTCAAGGTATGTGCGCTCGAACCCGGCGGAATGCGGACGAACTGGGGCGCGCGCGCAAACAAGGACACCCCGGACCTGCTGCCGGATTATGAACCGTCCGTGGGCGCGGTGGTCAAGGCCCTTGAGTCCTACTGGGGCAACGAAAAGAGCGATCCCGCCAAGGTGGCTCAACTCATCCTGCGTCTGGTTGACAGCGAACGTCTGCCAGCGCATCTTTTGCTCGGCAGCGATGCCGTTCAGTACGCCGGCCAGGCCGAGGCCACGCGTGCGCAAGAGGCGGAGCGCTGGCGGGAAGTCAGCGTCTCGACCGATGTGGACGCGAAGGGACCGTTGCCCGATGTCAGGTTCTGAGGGGGTGGTGCCCGATGACCATGCGGGCCTGAAACCGGGAGGAGACAGCGTGAATATCCTTCTTCATGTGCGTTCTTGCATCTTATTCCGCTGCGCTTCGTCCTGCGCCCGCCGGAATGCCACATCCGGGATTTAACCGCGTTGCCGTGGCTCAAACCTGGTTCATGCCGCCGTCGACAGCAAGCTCGATTCCCGTGATGTAGCTTGAATCATCCGATGCCAAAAATACCATGGCGTTGGCGACTTCATCCGGCGTTCCGACACGACCCAAAGGTATGCTGGCGGACATCTGCTGCGAGAACTGAACGACTTGCTCGGCGCTCATGCCGAGGCTGGTGTTATAACCTTCTGTTGGCACGACGCCTGGGCTGATGGCGTTAACACGGATTTTCCGCGCCTTGAGGTCGGTCGTCCAGCCGCGAGCGAAAGACCGGATGGCGGCTTTGCTGGCGGCGTAAACGCTGAAGGCGTCCGTGCCTTTCGAGGCAGCGGACGAAGCCGTCAGGATGATAGAGCCGCCGTCTTTCATCAGCGGCAGGGCCTTCTGCACTGTGAAAAGCGTGCCCCGGACGTTGCCGTCGAATGTTTTGTCAAAATGCTCTTTCGTTATCGCGCCGAGCGGAGCAAAGCTGCCGCCCCCGGCATTGGCGACCAGGATGTCAATGTGTCCTTTCTCTTTTTTTACCTGTCCGTACAAACGATCGAGATCGGCCAGATTGGCGATGTCGCCCTGGATGCCGGTGACATTGCGGCCGACTTTCTTGACAGCCTCTTCCAGTTCATTCTGGCGGCGGCCCGTAATGAAAACATAGGCGCCTTCCGCGACAAACCGTTTCGCCGTGGCGAGGCCGAGGCCGCTGGTCGCGCCCGTGATAACCGCTATTTTTCCGTCTAGTTTATTTGCGTTCATAATTTTGCTCCTTGAGACCGGTTGTGGCTGTGTTCGTGGTGTCGCTCATGGGTAGCCTCGATTTATGTAGCGATCATTATACAATAGTTGTTGCGGGAAAGAGTCAAGGCGTTTAGTATTTCAAGTACAGTGGCAGGACCCTCAAAAAGACCCAGCAAGGCACGCGGACGTCCTCGGGCATTCGACCGGGACACGGCGCTTCATCGTGCCATGGAATTATTCTGGCGGCAGGGGTATGAGTCGACGTCAATCAGCGACCTGACCTCCGCTATGGAAATTACTGCGCCCAGCCTCTACGCCGCGTTCGGCGACAAGGAGCGCCTGTATCTGGAGGCCGTGGAGCGTTACAAGTCCGGCCTCGGGGATTCAGGCAGCATTCTCGCCGGGGAGGCGACCGCACAGGGCGCCATCGAGCGGCTTCTCGAAGCCTCGGCGATCGAGTTGACGAACACCAAGGACCATCCGCCCGGATGCATGGTGGTTGCGTCCGCCATAAACGGCTCGCCTCAATCCGCCCACTTGCAGGCCGCCCTTAGGGCTTGCCGCCTTGAGGCTGAGGCGCGCATCACCGCCAAGATTAGGCGTGGTGTCAGGGACGGAGAACTTCCCTCCCGCACGAATGCAGCCGCGCTGGGCAAGTATTATATGACGGTGATGCAGGGCATGACGATTCAGGCCAGGGACGGGGCAACGCAAAAGGAACTGCTTGCCGTGGCCAGGGCGGCAATGCTTCAGTGGCCTGAGTTTTCCTAAAGGACAGTCTGTTGCCTCCGAGCCCTGCTGGTGCCGCCGAAGTTCTCGACGTCGTCAATCGGAGGCCGTTCCGCCCTGGCGCTATTTTTAATTTAACTGCTGGCCCGGCCAGGCCTGCAAGTTGAATGCCTGGTTCAGGAGGTGCGGCAAGGATACGCCGACCCCGATC
>Ga0210389_10003951_pt1 | contig 11558 bp, 12 predicted proteins | sample IncBWH28OmetaG_FD_160127 | JGI IMG/M metagenome (GOLD analysis project Ga0210389, IMG submission 160127) | Forest soil microbial communities from Barre Woods Harvard Forest LTER site, Petersham, Massachusetts, United States - Inc-BW-H-28-O ... | reverse complement strand
TATCCACACTCGTGCGGCCACGCCTGTAACTGGAATAGCCTTCACCTAAACACCTTTCGCCAACCGATCAGTAACGCGCCGGTCGCCAGCATCTCCCGCCGGCGCTGACCAGCACCGCAAAGCTCCGGCCGCGACCCTGCCCGCCGGGCTGTAAACCTCGCAGATCACGTGTTTGGGCTCGAACTGGATGATCAAATCAGCGATGCCGGAATCCGGAAAGGACATGTACGAGCCGAAGACCTCGCGAAGCGGCGAAACGGTGAACGACCTGCCAGCCACCACGACGACTATGACCATCGGTACCCAGGCGTGTCCGATGCGTCTGGTCATTGCACTCCTTCCCTCACGCCCGTTCAAATGCGTATGGGGTCGAGGACGAAACAGTCTTGGCGCGAGCGTGATCCGCGCGGCCCTGACAGACTGATCTGCTGCTGGGTTCGGTCATCAGACTCATTGGGCGCTCTGCTGGGTTGCGCGTAATCCTCGATTTCTAGTTGTTCAGCAGTGATGTGGTGTTCCGCGGCGTTGCGGACACGCTGTTATTCGGGATTGAGCGGTTGTGCTGACGTGTGATGGTGGCGAAGCAGTGACGTCCTTGGCGCTGACTGTGGAGCTTTAGAGGGTGAATGGTCCTTTGTCGAGGGTCGTTTGCATACCTTGTGGGCTGAATAGTCCGAGGAGCCCGGGGAATAGCGCTCCGCCGGGATCAATGGGCGCAGAGTGGGCAAGTGCACCAATTCGTATGGGCACGAAGCCGGTTTGGGTGATGATGTCGGCGGTGATCCACGCTGTGTCGTTCTCGTCGGCCGCGTACCCGATTCCCCATCGGCCGGGTTCCCGGCGCCCTCGTAGCCAGAGCGTTTCAGCCAGCTGGTGTGAAAAAGCGCGTGCCACTGATGATTTCGGAAAGTGTTCGGCGGTCACCATTCCGGAAGTCTTGCCGCCGAAGTGCTTGATGGACATCACGCCGTCGTTGTGCCAGACGAACGGGTTCGAGGGATCGATGATGACCGCGCCGGCCAACCGATCGCGATAACGGTCGGCGAACGATGGGACAGCGGCGTTGGGGATCGCGAGGACCGCTACTTCCGCCCCGTCGATCGCTTCCTGGATCGTGCGGACTGGATAGTCGATATCGTCGCGCTGGTAGTCCGGCGGACTGAAATCATCTGGCCGCCGTGCCCCAATGACTACGTCGTTTCCGGCCAGGATCAGGTGACCGGCCAACGCCGACCCGATCAATCCGGCACCGACTACCGCGATCCGACGGGGCTGCCCGATTGTCATCTTCGCGCTACCTCCCGTACGTGTGACAGAATACGAAAAGTGTCAGCAGTTATTTTGACGCTTCGGCGGCCATGTGTCAAGCGGGGGAGTATTAATCAAGCGACACCCTGCAGAGATGTATCCCCGGACATCTGACGTAACCAGTAACATGGGGTCCATGCCTCGAGGATCACGCAGTCAACGATCCGCACCCGCGAGCACAGACGATGCACGCGAGCGCATCCTGGCGGCCGCTGAACGGTGCATCGATCGCTATGGATTCCGTAAGACCACAATGGACGACATTGCCTCCGAGGTCGGATTGTCGCGGCCGAATGTCTACCGCTACTTCGCCGACCGTGACGATCTGCTCGTCGAGTTGATCACACGGCATGGGCGGGCGTTGATCGACCGGGCACGAAAGTCCATCTCCCGGCACAGCAGCCTTACCGATCAGATCGTCGAGAGTCTCCTCTACATCGCCGACCACGCCCGCCGCGACCCGATCACGCGGCACTCGTTCGACCCCGACGCCACGAACCTTGGTCGACGAATGATCGCTTCGGGGGCATCGGAGTTGCTCAGAGCCGAGTGGTGGGATCCCATCCTCGATACCGCCGTCGCGAACAATGAACTGCCACCTGGGCTGCCCCGGTCGGACATCCACTTGTGGCTGGGCAACGTCGCGTTGGTGGTGATGCGCGGTCTCGAGGATGGTGACGGGGACCTCAAGCGCTACCGGTCCATACTTCGTCGTTTCGTAGCTCCTGCCTTCGCCAACACAAATGCAGGGGTCAACGTCTAATCACGGGTGATCGCGTAACCAGCACGCCTGGGATATGCGCACCCGTTGGCGGCTCTGGAGGGTCACCCTCCACCCTTGACCCACACCCCCTGACGGATTCGGCTTGGTCCATCCGCATCTTGACACCAAGAATCACTAGGTGCAGACTGACAAAGAACGTAAATCGTCAGGCGATCACTGCCGGTCGACGAGTGCGATGACTCAGTCCGTCGGAGAGCGTCACCCGGCATAGCCGACACAGTTGCGGCCCCATGTCCGGGACCTGGTACATAGCAAAAACGTTGCTCTGTCGCTGAGATGATGAGCTATCAAATGAGAGGCGGTGGGCAATGATTGTCGGACGCAATCCGCGTAATCCGGTTATCGGCGATACCGTTCTGTTCCGGGCCGACAACAGGCGCGGGATCGGCACCATCGTCGACACAGACGCGATTAGATACAAAGTCTATTGGCGCAACACGAGAGGTAAACTTGGTTGGCATGCCCGTGGCGAGTTAGCCGTTCCCCGACTCGACTACGGCGGGGGATAGCCATGACCTACCCGAGCCCACTTGTACCCGTGACGGCGATGACGATAAGCACTACCGCTCCGAGGATAACCTTCCCGCGAGGACAAAGAGCTGTGACGTCGGTGGGCGCCGGGCTGAAGCGTTTTGCGCCAGAGCGAACGACGAGTGGGTGGTGACCGTGGAGCGGGTGGTGCCGGAAGCCGACTTGGCGTGGGCGCTCGCTGAAACCGCCAAGCCGCACCTGAGCGCCGCTGAACGGTACGACATCTTTATGGCGATCGGCGCCGGTGAGACGTTTGCAGCGATTCGCCAACTGTTCAGGTGGGTCGCCATCAAAGGGATACCCGTGGGACTCGATCTGGTGGAGCGTTGCGCAGCGTGGCTGCACGCATATGGCGGACACGAGGACGAGCGCGACCTTCGCCGCCTCATCGAGAGCTTCTTGATTCCATTGCCCTTTGAGAACACACGTTTATCCGCGTAGATAGGACCAGGCAGCGCCGCTGCCTGATGTCGAGTTCGATAGCTCGCACAAGAGGGAGTGTCGTCGGTGGCACCTCTCCTGGCCGATGAGTCTCCTTGAGCTGATGCGAAACATATTGCAGCCGTGGGCATTGCATCCGCCGACCAGCGGCCGATATTCCGGTCATGCCGTTGGCTCCGACGTGCTCCCCACAGCGCTTGCCAAATTCGCGCCTTCCGGATCGGAATTCGACGCGATGCTCGTGGCCCAAGAATCCATTGACGTACTCATCTCCTCGAAGCTTGCTGGTCGACTGGCCGGCTCCGACGGTATTCAGCTCGACCAACTGGCTGAACTGCGCTGGGTCGGGTTCCCCCCGCTCAAGTAGCCCGGCCTGGTTCGACGAGCTGACAGGAATCCTGGCTAGCCACGGCATCGACATCGGACCGCCGACTGCTGACGATCAGGAATTGATCGCCGCTTGAAGTTCGCGGCCGTAACCAGCGGGCGGGCGCTCACGTTCGCACCCGAGAACGGGCTGCAACCGCTGCCCGACAACGTGTCATGGTTGCCGTTAGCCGGCAAGCCGATAGTGCGCCGGACCTGGGTAGTCTGGCCGGCCCAGTCGCGGCGCCGCGATGTCGGGCGTCTCATTGCGTCGTTTCAGGCACCCGAGGCCACCTGACCACCGACCCGGCATCCCCCGCAGGCCCAAGTACGGCGCCGTGCGCTGCCAACCGGCAGGGAAAGATACGGAATAAAACCGGACCGTAGTCCGGTTGGTAGCGGGGAAGGCGTCGGGTAGGCCGTCGCCCCGAACAAGAAAGACCCACAAACATGACTGCAACCGCAACCACCCAGCTCAGCACCGGCACGTGGGCGATCGACCCGGTGCACTCGTCGGTCAACTTCTGGGTACGTCATTTGATGGTCAGCAAGGTCCGCGGCAAGTTTGACAGCTTCAGCGGCGCGATCGTGGTAGCCGAGGACGGTACGCCGTCGGTGCACGCCGAGATCGCGGTGGATTCCGTCAACACCGGCAATGACCAGCGCGACGCCCACGTTAAGTCGGCCGCCTTCTTCGAGGTCGAGAAGTACCCCGTCGCGACATTTACCTCCAACGCAGTCGAGTCCAACGGCGACAACTATGTGCTTCGCGGTGAGCTCACCCTCAAGGGCGTTACCAGGCCCGTGGCCCTTGACCTGGATTTCTACGGTGTCAATCCGGGCATGGGCCACGGCGAGGTGGCCGGCTTTGAGGCGTCGGCCGTGTTAAACCGCAAGGACTTCGGCATTGACATCGACCTGCCGCTGGAATCCGGCGGTGTGGTCGTCGGCGACAAAGTGACGATCACCCTGGAGATCGAGGCGGCCAAGCAGGCCTGACACCACAGTGACGCTGACGCCGGGCCGGGATTTGACATCGAATCACCGGCCCGGCGCGTTGGTAGTGGATCCGCAGGGCTCATGCTGCCTGTCCGAACGTCCCGCATCGTCATTGTTCTGCGTGACACCCGTTGGCGTTGATTGCTGTCATGCGCGACATCGACAGATTGAGTCGTTGTTGCGATAGTGATGCCCGTGCAGGCATCTGGCGATGGGTTGGGGAGGTTCGATCAACCTGCGATCGGTTCAGCTCGTTGGTTTGACCGTGGCCTTCGGTAACCCGGCCAACATCGAGCATCGCCTTCGGTATCAGCTCACCCCTTTAGTGGAGAAAGGATCCAATCACTATGAGCAATTTTGGTGACTTTCAAAACGGCGTCTACGCCGACGCGGTACGAGGGGTAAATACCCGATACCCCTTCGACTTTGCCTCGATTGAACGCAAAGCCTCTGAGGCACTTCCGGATTGGGTGTATCGGTATGTGTCGGCGGCCGCAGGTGATGGACGGACCCAGCGCGCGAACATTGCCGCGTTTTCTTGCTACGGCATCGTGCCCCGGATGATGGTCAGCCCGCCCGAACGCGATCTGTCGATCCAGTTGTTTGGCAAACATCTGGCCTCGCCGATGTTCCTGGCCCCGATCGGTTTGGTCGGCTTGTGCGCACCCGACTTTCACGGAGACGTGGCCGCCGCAGAGGCGTCGGCGGCCACCGGAGTGCCGTTCACGTTATCGACGTTCACGCAGACACGCATGGAGGACGTGGTCAAACATGCGGGGGACACACCCATCTTTTACCAGCTCTACCTTCCCAGCGACAGGGAGCTGGCGGCAAGTTTGATCAGCCGTGCGGAGACCAGCGGCTATTCCGCCCTGATGGTCACCGTGGACTCCTGGACCCTTGGCTTCCGGCCCATGGACCTTGAACGGGGCAACTTTCCGCAGTTCCGGGGCTTCTGCATGCAGAACTACTACACAGATGTGAACTTCACCAAGCACCTCGCCAAGCCGCCGGAAGAAGACCAGCCGGCCGCCCTGGCACACTATACGAAAATCTTCGCCCATCCGCTGTCGTGGGAGGACCTGCGCTGGATCCGGTCCCAGACGAAGCTTCCCCTCGCCATCAAGGGGATTCAACACCCCGATGACGCGCGCCTGGCGATCGACAACGGCGCGGACGTGCTCTATTGCACCAATCATGGTGGTCGCCAAGCGAATTCGGCGGTCTCCACACTGCAGCTGCTGCCCGGGGTCGTCAAAGCCGCCGGTTCCACGCCAGTCATGTTCGACTCCGGGGTGCGCTCGGCGACCGATGCGATCATCGCGTTAGCGTTGGGCGCGACGGCCGTCGGGATCGGGCGGCCCTATGCCTACGCGCTGTCTTACGGCGGTGCGGAAAGCCTGACCCACTATCTGCGCTCCTTCCTGGCCGAGCTCGATTTGTGTTTGGCGGTCTGCGGTTTCAAGGACATAGCGACCCTCAAAGAGGCCGGTGTCGAAGAGGTCATCAATGCTCGGGCGCTGCTTCCGAGTTGAGCCTCATCGAGTCAAGGAGTCAAAGCCATGAAGATCACCGACGTTACGCTGTCGATACTTCGGACCGAGCTCGGTGAAGGCGTCATCCCCACCCGCGGCGCGGTGGACAAGTTGCCCCAGCTCGTTCTCGTCTCTGTCTCAACCGCCGAAGGGATCGACGGACACTACATCAGCTATCTCATCCCTTCCAAGGCCGTTCCGCACGCTGCCGAGGTCGCTAAAACCATTCTGGTGGGCCGAGATACATACGATGTCGCCGCGCTGAGTCATGAAATGACGACCGCCCTGCCGCCCTATTCAAACCCGCCCGCGCTGGCCGGGGCGGACGCATGCCTGTGGGATATCAACGCCAAGGCGGCCAACCTGCCCCTCTACAAGTACCTCGGCGCGCACCGCCACGAAATACGCGCCTATGCGAGCACCGTGGCCTACCCCACCATCGACGGCTACATTGACACGCTACGAGCCGCTGTCGCAGAAGGATTCACCGCGGCGAAAGTGCACCCCTTCGGCGAGGCCACCCGAGACATCGAGCTGGCGAAAGCGCTGCGAGCAGAATTCCCGCACATCGATCTCATGATCGACCCGGTGTGCGCCTACACGGTGCCCGACGCCCTGGCGGTCGGCAGGGTTTTGGACGAGCTGAACTTCTATTGGTTTGAGAATCCGATCGCGGATCAGGATCTCGATGGGCTGGCGTTCTTGGCGAGCAAGCTCAGTACGCCGCTGTCGGTCGGAGAGCAAAACTTCGCGGGATTCGCCGCCCTTCGCGGCTATTTGAGCCGTCCGAGCGGGTTCTACGTCCGTACCCTGGCCGAGTACGCGGGTGGGATTACGCAAATGATGAAGTCGGCGCACGCCTGTGAGGCATTCGGTCTCAACTACGAGATCCACAGCTACGGACCCACGCTCAATCTGGCGATGTACCTGAATGTGGCGCTGGCCATCCGCAATTGCGACTTCGCTGAAATCATGGTCCCGCAGAACCTGTTGGGCATCGGGATGGCTGACCTTCCAACGATCGACGACAGGGGCTACATGCCTGCCCCGCAAAAGCCCGGCCTCGGCTACGACATCGACCGAGACAAAGTGGAAAATCTTACTCTGGAACGCTTCTGACACATCTGATGTGTTTGAAGAGAAGTTCGTCTCCCGCCGCCGGCGCCAAGCGCCGCGCCGGCGTTGTGTCGCAAACCCAGTATTAGCTCATCGGGCTGCCAAGCAGGCGCAAGCTTTCCTCGGAAGGCGAACCGGGTTCGGCGTGGTAGGTGACAAGGATCTGGCGTTGCTCGGGTAGGTGCAGGATGGTGTAGTGCAAATCTAGCGGCCCGACTTGCGGATGGTAAAAGCCGCTCGGGCCACTGCTCCGATGTTTGACATCGTGACGCGCCCACAGCGTGCGGAACCGTTGGCTGGCGACGCTGAGTTCGCCGATGAGCTCGAGCAGTTCTTGATCGGGAGGTTCCGCTCCAAGCACGGCCCGGAGAAACGGGACCATTCTGGTGGTCAGCATCTCCCAATCGCGGTAGAGCGTGCGTAGCTCGGGCTCGAGAAATGCTGCGCGCAAGATGTTTTCGCCCGGCGTGAAGAACCGTGACAGCGTTCGCGCCACGCGGTTAGACGCGAGAATCGTCATATTCCGGTTGGCGACGAACGCCGCGGTCACCGGCCAGCCGTCGATGAGGGTTTGCACGGCGGGGTCGCACCGGTCCGGGACCGAGCGTCGCTGCCGGCGACGTTGCGGCCGCGCCAACTCGCGCAGGTAAGTGGCCGCGTCGTCATCGAGTTGTAACGCGCGGGCAAGACCTTCAAGGACTTGGTCGGACGGCTGATGGTCTCGTCCCTGTTCGAGCCGCAGGTAGTACTCGGCGCTAATCCCGGCAAGCATGGCAACTTCTTCGCGACGCAATCCCTCTACCCGTCTGCGATCGCTGTCGGGGAGGCCGACATCGGCAGGCTTGACCAGTTCTCGGCGCGCCCTGAGGAAGCTCGCCAGCGCGCTGGCTGTCTCCATAGGGTCAAGGGTAGGCGTTATCGGCGAAAAGGTGGCCCTGGGATTACCAGTAACGGCTTGGCCTGGATACCTGGGGTGCGTATGCGCATAGTTAGTCGCATCGGTAACGCGCGCATTGCTAGCGCCGGCAGGCTCGAAGAAGTCCTTCTAAGCGAACCCGCACACTAGCGACGGGCTAAGCCTGTCCCATCAATTATGGAGTTTGTTATGGCCACAACTAGTTACGGGCCAACCACGACGGCGGCCGACATCGTGCGGGACCTGGATCTACACGGGCGACGTGTCGTGGTGACGGGTGCCAGTTCGGGGATCGGCACCGAGACCGCCCGCGCGCTCGCACACGCCGGCGCCGACGTGACGCTGGCGGTGCGCAATCTCGAGGCCGGCACCCAAGTCGCCAAAGGGATAGCCGAGAGGTTGCCGCCCGGGGCTGGGCAGTTGCGGGTCGTCCCACTCGATCTTGCGGATCCCGTTTCGGTGACTGCATTTGTCCACGCTTGGACGGGGCCGCTGCATGTGCTTGTCAATAACGCCGGCATCATGGCCTTGCCGCAGCTGACCCGCACGGCATCCGGTTATGAAATGCAGTTCGCCACAAATCATCTCGGCCACTTCGCGCTGGCCACCGGCCTACGCAAGTCGCTGGCTGCTGCCGGCGGCGCCCGCGTCGTCTCTGTGGCCTCGATCGGGCATCTCTTCTCCCCGGTCGTCTTTGACGATCTGCACTATCGCTTTCGGCCCTACGACCAGTGGACGTCTTACGGCCAGTCGAAGTCAGCCAACGTGCTGTTCGCCGTCGGCGCCGCGCAACGGTGGGGCGACGAGGGGATCGCGGTCAACGCGCTCATGCCGGGCAACATCGGCAGCACCGCACTTGCCCGACACATGAGCGCGGACGACCTCGCCAACCTCGGGGAAAGGACAACCCTCGCGTTGCCGCCGGAGAAAACGATCGAGCAAGGGGCCGCAACATCGGTATTGCTGGCGGCCAGTCCCGATGTCGAGGGAATCAGCGGGCGTTACTACGAAGACTGCGCAGAGGCCAAGCAAATAAGTGAGCGTGGCGACCACACGGCAGGCGTTGCCCCCTACGTGCTCGACTTAGACAACGCCGAGCGCCTGTGGCAGGTCTCCACTCAACTAATCCGATAAACCGACGCGGGCTCGGGGCCCCGACCACGACGTCGACCTCAATCTCGTTGACGTGCGCTCGCCGTCGTCTGCGGCGCCGCGATGTCGCCCTCCGCTGCGCGCCGACGGGTAAGGTGAGCGCCACTGCCCTGCGGATGCAGGTGGACGCCATGTTGCGGGGACGCGTGATGACGCTGATCGGCCGCCGCGCTGAATGCGGCACGCTCGACCACCTGGTCACAGAGATTCGCGCCGGTGAGAGCCGCGTTCTGGTGGTTTGCGGAGAACCGGGCGTGGGCAAGACCGCGTTGCTGGATTACCTGTCCGAGCGGGCGGCGGCGTGCCGGGTGGTGCGCGCCACGGGTGTGCAGTCGGAGATGGAACTGGCTTTCGCTGCTTTGCATCAGTTGTGCGCGCCGATGCTCGGCAACCTCGACCGTTTACCGTTGCCGCAGCGTGAAGCCCTGCGGACCGCGTTCGGCATGCGCGTGGGGCCGGCGCCGGACAAATTCTTGATCGGCCTGGCGGTGTTGAATCTGCTGTCCGACCTCGCGGAGCAACGGCCGCTTGTGTGCGTGGTGGACGACGAGCAGTGGCTCGATCGGGCGTCTGCGCAAGTCCTCGGTTTTGTGGCTCGCCGTCTGGTTGCGGAATCGGTGGGCTTGGTATTCGCGGCCCGCATCCCTAGCCACGACCTTGCGGGGCTGCCCGAGCTTAAGGTCGGTGGCCTACAAAATCTCGATGCGCGAGCGCTGCTAGACGCCGAGCTGACGGGCCCGCTGGATATCGGGGTCCGTGATCTAATCCTCGCCGAGACCCGAGGTAATCCGTTGGCATTACTGGAATTATCCCGGGGCTTGAAGCCGGAGCAGTTGACGGGCGGATTTGGGTTTCTGGATGCTGCCCACCCGTCGGAGAGGGTCGAAGAAAGTTTCCGGCGGCGGATCGAAGGGCTTCCAGAGCAGACCCGGCGCCTACTGGTTATCGCCGCCGCGGATCCGGTCGGCGATCCGGCGCTGGTGTGGCGAGCGGCCGCCCGGCTGGGCATCCGTGGGGAAGCGGCGGTACCGGCCAACCAGGCGGGCGTGGTTCAGCTGGACACTCGGGTCCGTTTCCGTCATCCCCTCATGCGTTCAGCGATCTACCGGTCGGCGTCGCTGCAAGAAAGGCAAAGCGTGCACGGGGCGCTGGCGGAGGTTACCGATCCGGAACACGATCCCGATCGACGGGCCTGGCATCGGGCACATGCCGCGCCCGGGCCCGACGACGAGGTCGCCGCCGAGCTGGAACGCTTCGCAGACCGCGCCCGCGCCCGCGGAGGGATCGCCGCCGCCGCGGCATTCCTGGAACGGGCGGCAATGCTGACGCTCGATCCGACCCGGCGCAGCGACCGGGCGCTGGCGGCCGCCGCGGCCAAAATCGAGGCCGGCGCTCTCGACGCTGCGCAGGAGTTGCTGTCCACGGCGGGGTGCGGGCAGCTCAGCGATTTTCAGCAGGCTCGTAGCGATCTGATCGGCGCTGAACTCGCGTTCGTTGCAAGCCGGGGCAGCGACGCCCCGTCGCTGCTGCTGAAGGCCGCTCGCCGGCTCGAGTCAATCGATCCGGGCCTCTCACGTGCGACGTACCTGCAGGCGTTATCGGCCGGCATGTTCGCGGGTCGTCTCGCGTTGGGCGGCGGAGTGTTCGAGGTGGCACGAGCCGCGAGCGCCGCGCCACCGCCGCCTGGTCCTATACGCGCAGTCGATCTTTTTCTCGACGGCCTGGTCGCGCACTACAACGACGGATATCGGGCCGGACTGCCGATTCTGCGGCGGGCGCTCGAGGTCTTTGGTGCCGGCATGTCGCCCGAGGAGGAATTGCGTTGGCACTGGGTGGCCGGGATCGTCGCCCGACACGTGTGGGATGACGACTGCTGGCGGCTCCTCGCCGATCGACACGTCAAGCTTGCACGTGACATCGGCGCCCTCGGTGAGCTTCCGCTGGCCCTCAGCTCGGTTGCGTTCGAACTCGCGTTCGCCGGTGAACTGACCGCCGCGGGCTCCCTGATGCAGGAGCTGCAAGCGGCCACGGAGGCGACCGGCATCAAACTGGCCCCATACGCTGCCCTCGGAGTGGCCGCGATGAGTGGCGGCGAAGCCGAGACCGCCGCCCTCGTCGGTGCGACCATCGGCGAAGTGCGCCTGCGCGGCGAAGGCATCGGGATCAGTGTCGCGGAGTGGGCGAACGCCGTGCTGAACAACAGCATCGGCAACTACCACCTCGCGTTGACGGCAGCGCAGCGGGCGATCGAGTACCCGGGTGAACTGGTCGCGCCCGCATGGGCGTCGGCCGAGCTCGTCGAGGCGGCCGCGCGTAGCGGAAATAGCGACATCGCCGCCTGGGGTTTCGGTCGGCTGGCCGATATCACCAGCGCAGCCGGCACCGACTGGGCGCTCGGTATCGAGGCGCG
>Ga0210389_10003950_pt1 | contig 11558 bp, 9 predicted proteins | sample IncBWH28OmetaG_FD_160127 | JGI IMG/M metagenome (GOLD analysis project Ga0210389, IMG submission 160127) | Forest soil microbial communities from Barre Woods Harvard Forest LTER site, Petersham, Massachusetts, United States - Inc-BW-H-28-O ... | reverse complement strand
AGTGGTGTCTCGAAGAGCTGGCTGGGCCAGAGGGCAGTTCAGCCTCGGTTGCGCATACGAACATTTGGGCGACAACCAACGGGCACGCGGCCACCTGGGCAACGCCATGCGGCTTGACCCGTCCCGCCAGGACGCCGTTGAGGCCCTGTATGCGCGAATGTACTATCTCGAGAAAAAGTGGAAGGACGGGATCGCAGCCTCGGATCGCGCATTGAAGGCGAATCCCAACTGCTTCCTGGCACACGTTATCCGTAGCAAATGCTGCGCCGAGTTGATTGACATGCGGGGAGCTGTTTCGGGCATGCGGCAAGCGGTCGACATTGCGCCTTATAGAGAAGGTCACAGCGGCCTCCTGTTTGAGATGAACTATCTGCCGGAAACAACACCTGAGGCCCTCTATGCCGAAGCTTGCCGCTGGAATGATTGGTATGCCGCGCCCTTGGCGAACAAGATTCGGCCACATTCCAATAAGCCTGACCCGGAGCGGCGTCTCAAAGTAGGCTATGTGTCGCCCGATCTGCATCGGCATCCGATCGCGAGGTTCCTGATACCTGTCCTCGAAAACCATAATCGGACGCAATTTGAGGTGTTTGTATTTTCTATCGGCGCCGAGGTGGACAGTATCACCGACTCTATCCGCGAGAGCGTCGACAACTTCGTTTCAACCCGGGTACCGGATGTTGAACTGACGGAGCGCATCCGCGCGGACGGGATCGACATTCTGGTCGACTTGGCCGGGCATACGACCGGCTCGGCCTACCTGACCTTCGCTCTCAAGCCGGCTCCGGTTCAGGTTTCCTGGCTGGGAGTTCTAAGTACGACCGGTATGTCGACCATGGACTACTTTATTGGCGATGCGCAGATGCCGTGTCCCGGCACCGAGCACCTGTTCACCGAATTCGTGTACCGGCTTCCACGCAGTCTTTGCTGCTATCGCCCGACCGCCGATGTTCCCGTGGCGCGGGCGCCGTATTTCGAGCGGGGCTACGTTACATTCGGATGCTTTAATCGGCCACACAAGATCAATCGCGACGTTGTTAGACTCTGGTCGGCCATTTTGCATCTCGCGCCCCGGAGCCGGATGCTTCTGAAATCGCACGGAATGGAGACGGAATCGATACAGCAACGGCTGCGGGAGTGGTTCTCCGAAGACGGCATCCCGCGCGAACGCGTGCAGTTCGCCGGAGCGAGCCTGCCAATGCAATATCTGGTGGATTACGGCGCGATTGATATAGCGCTCGATCCGTTTCCGTACAACGGAGGCAGCACAACTATCGACGCGCTTTGGATGGGTGTGCCGGTAGTGACGCTGGCAGGCCGTCTGGCGGTACAATGCTGCGGTGCGAGTATACTGACCGCTGCCGGGCTCCCCGATTTTATCGCTCAGACTCCCGAGCAGTATCTCAAGATTGCTCTCTACCTGGCGGCGGTTGTTCCCAAGACGCCGGATCTGCGCCAGGAAATCCGGCGGGCTCTGGCCGGGTCGCCGTTGATGGACGAGATCGGGATTGTGCGGGATGTGGAAAAGGTATATCGGGAAATGTGGCGCACCTGGTGCCGGGCCACAAACTAGGCGATTTGGCGCCGCACGCTAGCCCGGCTGTTCAACGCTTCTGATACAGAGTTGATCACCAGGTCGACATCTTGCTTTCGCATATCCGGAAAATGCGGGAGGCCCAGAACCCGGCCGCCCAACTCTTCGGTCACCGGCAGGACGCCGCGGGGACAATCCATGAAAGCCGGTTGAGTATGGCACCCGGTTCCCCACCATAACCTGGTTTCGATACCCGACTGCAACAGGATTTGGGAAACTTGATCCCGCGTGCGTGGCGGCAACAGTACGCTGGTGGTGCCAGAAACCCAGCCATGGCCGTATTTGGGTTGAAGCGAGGCTCGATCGAGGTGTGCAACGGCGTGCCGGTACCATTCCATGATCCGGACGTGACGCTGGCGCGTTTCGGACCAGGATGCCAGGCTCGCCAGCGCCACGGCGGCGTGGTATTCGCTCATTTTTGCGTTTAATGCGGGGAGCATGGCGTTGCGCGAGCCTTGAAATCCGAAATTGCAGCAGGCCCTGACACGCTCGAGGAATTGCGCATCGGTGCTCGAGACGAAGCCGCCCTCTCCAGCACCCAGAATCTTGGTGGCGTGCAGACTGACGACGGACGGAATGTGGCTCGGGCGCGTGGTATCGAACGCGGCGGCGGCGTCGACGATCACTAGCACACCGGTGCGATCTTCAAACTCCTCCCAAGCCTTGACATCGATTGGGGCGCCAAACGGCGACACGACGATGAGGGCGCTTACCGGGCGCGGCATGCGCTTCAACATTTCCTTCACATGGTCGGGATTCAGCGCCCAGCTCCGGCGGTCGACATCGACGAACCACGGAGTTAGACCAGCAGCGCGTGCCGCGTGAGGAGTGGCTGCAAAAGTCCACGATGGCACCAGACAGATGGAGCCTGGAGATACTCTTCGGGCCAGGAGCGCCACCGTAAGCCCCAGTGTCGCGTTCGCGGTAGTAATCACAGCATGGCTTGAGAAACCCAGGTGCCGGCTGAGCTGCTCCTCCAGCCGGACCACGAGAGCCCCGGAATTCGAATACCAGCGTCGTTGGTCGATCTCTTCGAGATAGGGCAAAAGTTCCGCCGCGGGCGGAAGGCTGGGCCTCAGCACCTGCATGTTGGCTGAGGCGCTCGATGGCGGCGCCGGTCGACGGGGCGCCGGACGGGTTGGCACTGGATACGGTATGCGCTGCGTGGCCATCTCTGGTAACCTCATCGACCAGATCCTTCTTGAGAACGAGATAAACTCTCAATGACGCAGAGGTATATCCGGAGGGAATAGAGGCTCGCACGCGCGGGCGTTAACGTAGATAGCGGTCTCCCGGGCTTCGCGATCTGATTACCCGCGCGGGTGTTCCGTAAGCGACCACTTGATCCGGCAGATCGCCCAGCACAACGCTTCCAGCTCCTACCACGGCGTGAGAGCCGATACTGACTTTTTCTGCCACGCAGGCTTCGAGACAGATGGCCGAATAGGCGCCCACCCGGACGTTGCCTGCCAAAGTGGCCCCGGGGCCGATACTGGCAAAATCATCGAGGCACGAGTCGTGATCGACTGACGCGCGCGTATTGACGATACAAAACGAACCCACCGACGCATTGCTATTGACCACGCCGCCCGCCATCACAGCTGTGCCTGGGCCGAGACAGGCGGACCGGGCCACTTGAGCGCCAGGATGTACGGTGGTAAGTGCCGGAAGCGCAGGCGCCAGTTGCTTTATCTTCGCCGCGACGATACCTCGATTCCAGTTGTCGCCAACGGCAACGAAGAAACCTTGAGGATCATGCTCGCGGACTACTTCAGGAAGATCGTCTAAACTGCCCAGGATCGGGTAACCGATTTCGATCATCCCCGGGAGCTTGGTGTCGTTCAGGAATCCCAAGATGCTATGAGTGCCGGTCCGTTCGATGATGTCGACTATCACCCGTGCATGGCCGGATGAACCGACGATCAACACACCGCTCATTAAGGCTTGAAACTGTCGGAGAGGTATTTCAAGATTGCCTCGCGGTCTTCGGGCTTGATCTGCGCACCCCAGCCGGTCATTTTTTGGACTTCGCGATCCCACTGCGCGGGCGTGAGGCGCTGCTGGGTCATCATGGCTTCGTCGTGACAGACGAAACACGCGGCCTTGTAACCTGGTGGTTGCTCGCCGGGATGAACACCCGCCGCAGCAGGCGGTACCTCATTGCCTGAGACCTCCACTTCCATCGGCTGCGCGACATTCCACAAGTATCCCGACGGGTTCCATTCCTCGCGAAGCGGCTGCGCTTGGCCGGCGGCGTTAGTGGCGCGAGCGATGAGAGTGTACTTGCCGGCAGGCGCCTGCCAATCCAGCTCCCATAGACGCCAGGCATAGCGGCTTTGATCTTTGCCCAGCTTGGCCGGCTTCCATGTGTTCCCGCCATCTACTGAAACGTCGACTTTCGTGACAGGCGAACCATTCGACCAGGCCGTTCCACTGATGCGAACCCGACCGGGCTTCACCCAATTGCCGGGCGTCGCGATTACGGATTTTACATTTAAATCGGTGACTGGCACCAACTCGGACGCGTCCACCGCTGCGCCTGGCTCGACGTGACGCGCGGGATGCCGGTAGGCGGTCTTCATCCAGAAGCCTTCGAATTCATGATCCAGCACTTCGATGTGCCGCAGCCATTTCACCCAGGAATCGCCGGCCCAGCCGGGGGCGATCAGGCGCAGCGGGAAACCATGCTCGTCAGGCAGCGGCTGGCCATTCATCTCGTAAGCCAGCAGGGTATCGGGATCGAGCGCCTTCTGCACGGTGAGGGTCCGCTGGAATTTCGGCATGGCGCCGAGTGGAGAATCTGAGCCGTCGAGAAGAATCTGTGTAGCGGATTCTTTCAGGCCGGCCTTCTGAAGCACGTCGCGAAACTTGACACCGGCCCACCGCCCATTGCCGACGCTTCCGAACGCCCACTGTGTACCGGCGACGCGTGGCTGATAAAAGCTGCGTCCATTGCCGGCGCACTCCAGTACGCCCACCAGCTCGACGCGCGGCAGCTTCTTCAGATCGTCCATGGTCAACGTGAGCGGCTGGTTGACCACGCCGTCAACCTTCAACCGCCAGTCGCTCAGATTGGCTCGCTCCGGGAAATAGGTGTGACAGCGGACGAAGAAGCGGTCCAGGGGGGTGATCCATTCATGGAAACCGTCGAGCGGCATCTCCAGATCCGCCGGGCGAGAAGACCGCGCGATCATTTTGGAGAGATCGGCGGCGGAGGTCAACCGGGGCAGCACGCCGGCAGCGGCAGCGAGAAAAAGTTTGCGTCGAGTCATTTTCATCAGAAGGTCACATTTCTACTAATGAATTCACCATCTTTGAGCTGAACGTCAAAATCGAGGAAGGCTCCATTCCGGGCCACGCGAACGTGATAGGTACCGGGCGGCAAGCTAAACAGCGCGTTGGTGCGCTTGGATTGCGCTTCGCCGTTAATCTCAATCGTAGCGCCGGGCGGCGTGGAAGTAATGCTCAATGAAGCAGCGATCTTATTCAACTGCATGAAAATGTCGCCGTCCTGCGGAACATTGAAAACGCGAGGATAAGCCCGGTAGCCCCCGAGCTGAACGTTTAATACATGCCGGCCCTGGGGAACCGACAACAGGCAGGGCGTCTTGCAGGCTAGCGACGAGTTGTTATCGATGCTCACCTGCGCGCCGGGAGGGTCGGTCAGAAACTGCACGGTCTGGTCGGCTCCGGGCCGGGCCACGACGGGGGCCGGAATGGAGGAAACCTCGCGGCGCGGGGTATCGCGGGGCGTATCTTTAGGAGCCGTGCTCCGAGGGGGTTCGCTGGGCGGAGTCGCCTTGGCCTTCTCAGGAGGCGCACTGTCAGGCTTGGTGTTTTCGGGACTCGTCGTCTGCGGCGGAGGCTCGGGTTTCGATGCCTGCTTGGAAGCGTCGTCGGTACCCCGCGCCTCGCCAACGGGACTGGGTTTTGTCGCCGAATCGTCCGGCGCAGAATTAGGAGGAGCCGGGTTGGAAGGAGCCGGCTTTGAGGGTGGCGGTTGCGCTTGCGTCTCCGCCGACGTCGCAGCCGCGGGTTCAGAATTACGGTTGAATAAGAACTTTTGAGCACCGAATAACACCAGGCCAACCAATCCGATGCCGACCAGCATCCACATCAGACTTCGGAGCAACGGGTTGCGGGGTTCCGTCTCATCGCGCCGGAGAGGGCGCGGCGGAGGCATCTCGATCGGGATTGAAGGCGGGGGCGCCGGCGCCGGTTTTCGCACCGGAGAAGCAGGCGGGCGGACGGCGGTATGGTCGATGGCCGCTCCAGCTCCGAGGGTCGGCATAGTTTGGGCGATGCTTCTCGGCAGCGGATTCCAGTTTGGATTTGCGTTGCAGGCAACGGCCAGCGCTTCGACGAACTCCATGCATCCGGCGTATCGTTCGGTGGCGTTTTTCGAAAGCGCTTTCCGCACCACCACTTCTACTTGAGGTCCCAAGGTTGGATTGAGCCGCTGCGGCGGCACCGGATCCTCGCGCACAATACGATAGAGCAGAGACGGCAGATGATCGGCCACGAAGGGCTTCTCGCCGGTGAGTATTTCGTAGGCGATCACGGCCAGCGAAAACTGGTCCGCCCGGCCGTCTACGGCATGCCCTTGCACCTGTTCGGGGGACATGTAGTTGGGCGTCCCCATCATGACGCCGCTCTGGGTCATCTGCTGCGAAAGAATCTTGGCGACGCCGAAATCGGTGATCTTCGCCAGCGCGCCCTCGTGGATCAGAATATTGGCGGGCTTGATGTCGCGGTGAACGATGCCTTTTCGGTGCGCGTAGTCGAGTGCGGTTGCAGTCTGCCGGAAGATCGACAACGCTACCTCCTTGCCCAGCACCTCCTGGCTGTTGAGGATTTTTTCGAGCGGAGGGCCGTCGACATATTCCATGAAAATGTATGCCAGGCCGTTCTCTTCGGCGATGTCGTAGATGGTGACGATGTTGGGGTGGGACAGTATACCGGCCGATTGCGCCTCGCGGAAGAGACGTTCACGCAGCCGGTCGCGTTCGGTTTCATCGGTGAAATCCGACAACCGGATGGTTTTGATCGCGATGACCCGTCCGATGGCGGGATCCTGGGCCCGATAAACGATTCCGGTGGCCCCTCGTCCGAGTTCATCTAAGATTCGGTATCGGCCGATCTGCTCCACACTACTCCAGAGGGGCAAAAACCCCTCGCTCACGGACAATCTCTACGCGCTTCGAGCTTTGGCTCGCGTATGCGCTCGTGTGGTTATTTTAACAAGGTCGGTCGCGAGCGAGTGTCGATGCGTCGCCGCAGGGTACACTTGTCAGTCATGGATCTCCGCTATCCTATCGGACCATATAGCCCACCATCAACGATTGGGCGCGCCGAACGCGACGCTTGGATTGCGGAAGTGGAGGCTTTGACGGGCCATCTGCGTAATGCCGTGGAGGGTTTGAGCGACGACCAGCTGGACCAGCCGTATCGTACCGATGGTTGGACGGTACGCCAAGTCGTACACCACATTGCGGACGGTCACATGAGTGCCTATATGTTTGTTCGCCTGGCGCTTACGGAGCCGACGCCGGCCATCAAACCGATCGAGGAAGCGGCTTGGGCGGAACTTCCGGACGCGAAGTCAGGCCCGATTGAACCATCGCTCGCGCTAACGGATGCGCTGCACTTGCGCTGGGTGATGTTATTGCGTTCATTGCCGGATGTTGATTTCAAGCGCAGCTTTCGGCATCCCGATGGTCGCGAATTGACCCTCGACTGGACCCTGGGTTATTTCGCTTGGCACTCGCGCCATCATGTCGCGCAAATTCTGAACTTGCGGAAACGCCAAGGCTGGTGAGACCGGCGAGCATGCCGGCCCGTGGGATTAAGTCGCCATCAGGTCGGCATTAACCCGATGCGCCGCCGCAGGGCTTGGAAACGCGTCTCATTTCGCAAGCTGTCGAACTCGGGATTGAGCAGCTGTATCGGTAGAGACGGGTCGTGGGCTTCGAGCGCCTGTTCGAGGTAGTTCTGCGCTTTCTCCTTATCTTGCAAGCCGCAATAAATGCTCGCGAAGCTCACCGGCGAAACGTAATACGACTCGGACCGGATGTTGAGATTAGCGATTTCGCGCAGAGCCTCCTCGCGCCGATTGGCCATGGCGTAGCAGTAGCCGAGCTGGCCCCCCAAAAGCGAGCGACATTTCAGTTGCGTCGCGTTGGTAAAGTGAGCGATCGCATCCTGGAACATTCCCTTGCCGGCATAAGCCAATCCCAGGCCGAAGTGAGGCAGCGCATAATCGGGCGCCAATTTGGACACCAGAAGGTGCTGCGAAATGGCCTCATCCAAGCGGCGGCACACGCCATAGAGCCATCCCAAGACGAAATTCGGAAACAGCGACGCCGGGTCCATTTCGAGGGCCCGCTCCACCTCGACCACCGCGGGATCGAACATTCCGCGGCAAGCGAGTTGAACTCCGTAGGCGATGTGGCCGATTGGATCGTGGCTGTCCAATTGGATCGACTTTTGCAGCTCGCGTTCGCCAGCCTCCCAATCCCAATCGAGAATGGACAACACCGACCCGAGTGCAATGTGAGTCTCGGGCAGGACAGTATTCAGCGAGAGGGCCTTGAGCGCCGCCTCTTTCATGCGGCCGCCGGTCTCGTTTGGGGCCAGGAAACCGAACATCGAACTGACTGTCAAGGCTTCGGCCAGCGCAGCCCAGGCCGCGGCGTAATTGACATCGCTTTCGACCGCTCGGGTGAAACACGAAACGCTGTTGCGAATGGTATCGGGCGTGGCCAGTTTCCAGTAATAGCGGCCCTGCAGGTAGGCGTCGCGCCCGTCCTGATGGGACGCTTGCCGCCTGGCCGAGGCTTCATTCGGAAAGGCGGCCAGTTCGCGCAACAGGAGCTGAGCCAGCTGTTCCACGGGGGCCAAGTCGTCTAACCGGTAGTCGGCCGCTTCCGACCAGATGTACGAGTGGTCGGGCGACTGTATCAATTGGAGGATCAGATGAAATCCGCCCGGCTGAAATTCGATGCTGCCTTCCACCGCGTAGTCCGGCGTGGCGGCTGGCGCCGAATGCCCATTTCCATTGGTCCCGTTCGAATGGGTTTCCGGGTCTGAAAGGGTGTCCGGAGCGAGCTGGTCGCTGCTGTTCGGCCGCGAATTTGTGATGACCTGAAAGCAGCCTTCTTTGATCAACACATGCGAAAGCCTGCGCTGGATCTCCTCAGCGATGACTTCCCCTCCCGACGGCGGTTGCATCAAGGCGAAAGGGCCGATCTCGAGGATCCTTCGTTGCGACGGCACGGCTGAGGTGGAGCTGGCGTGCCGGTACTCGAAGATCGGGACGTAGCTGCCTTTCCGCAGAAGGACCCGAACCGGATCTTCCTGTCCTTCCGTCCGATAGTATTCTTCCAGCTTGTTGCGTAAGCGGCGCGCTTCGACACGAACGATGGAGTCTACGCGCGGATCAAATGCTTCCCGGCGGTCGAATACTTCCAGACCGATCAGGTACTCTTTTAGCCGATGCGGCTGGCCGAGTAGGCTTTCTTCCACTACGAATTGCAAGAAACGGCGGATCCTATGAGATTGAATAAATGCCCGGCTGCGCAGAATGCGATCCAGTTCCGACTTGATCTCAACGGCCGGAACGCCGTTCAGAGTAGTTGTGACTTCGTCGATAGCTGATGTGACGGCTGAATCATACATTTCACTTAGTTCGACACTCTTTCCTGGTAACTAGTTACAGATGAATCTACTTTCATCTCAGTATAAAGCGTAGACCAGCTTACGGTTAGAGGCCCTGGTTCGCGTGCAACTTGCTCACTGGCTGGGTTTTCGGAGAGCGGAGATCGGGATCATTTTCTTGGGGTCGACAACGGCATTACGCGTGCAGCACTCGGCGTACAGAAAAGACAGGAGTTCCTCCAACGTCGCGGTGTTGGCGCTGTACCAGAGATAGGTGCCGTCCCGCCGGACGCTGACCAGATCCTCGTTCTTCAGTTTATCCAGGTGATGGGACAGTGTGGAGGCGGGAATCCCCAGCTCTTCCTGGATCTGGCTGACCACCAGACCAGCAGGGTGGGCTGTGAGAAGAAGTTGCATGATCCTCAGCCGTGGCTCGGTTCCCATGGCGGAAAACATGTCGGCGTAGCGAGCAACATCGCCGGCAGACGGCTTCTTGGCATGCGAGGCGGGCATAACACCATTATGGCGGCTTCGTTACAGGTTCATGGCCGAAATATCGACCGGCGAGCGGTGCCCTTCCACTACAACGATGCCGCTTTCGGTGACGTGGTAGAGTTGGCGGTCCCGGTCGAGATCAAAGCCGATGGTGGCATCTTCCGGCACGCGTACGTTTTTGTCCAGAATCGCTCGGCGGACGCGGGCGCGGCGGCCGATGTCGCAGTTGTCAAAGATAATCGAGTCTTCCACGTAAGCATTGGAGTGGATGCGCACACCCCGGCCGATGATGGAACCACGCACCAGGCCGCCGGAGAGGATGGCGCCGCCGGATACGATGGAATCCAGCGCCTGGCCGCGGCGGCCGTCATAATCGAAGATAAATTTGGCTGGAGCGTCGAAATAGCCGGCGGTTCTGAGAGGCCATTGGCGATTGTACAAGTTCAGCTCCGGGGAGACCGACCGCAAGTCCATATTGGCGTCGAAATAGGCATCCAGGGTTCCGACATCCCGCCAGTAAATGGGGGCCCCGGCCGGATCGCCGGGGATACGGTTGGTCTGAAAATCGTAGGCGAACATGTCGGCGCGGCCAATCAAGCCAGGCAGGATGTCGCGGCCGAAATCGTGAGAGCTGCGCTCATTTTCGCCGTCGGCGCGCAGTTCCTCCAACAGCAATTTGGTCGAAAACAGATAGTTCCCCATCGACGCATAGACCCGGTTGGGGTCGCCCGGCATGGTGGGAGCATCCGGCCGCTTCTCGTGAAAACCGCGAATCGAGCCATCCTCCCGAGTTTCGATCACTCCGAACTCGACGGCCTGTTCCTTTTCCACCGGGATCGCCGAGACGGTCACCTGCGCTCCCCGATCGACATGAAATTCGACCATCTCCCGGATATTCATGCGATAGATGTGATCGGCGCCGAAGATGGCTACCACGTGCGGCTCGGCCTGTTCGATCAGATTGATGTTTTGATAAATCGCGTCGGCGGTTCCGCGATACCAGTCTTCCCCCAAGGATCGCATCTGGGCTGGGACAGGAATGATGAAATGATTGCGCAGCAGGCTGGAGGCTTCCCATCCCTCGCGCAGGTGCTGGAGCAAAGACTGGCTTTTGAACTGAACCAGAACGTAGACGGAATAGATACCCGAGTTCACCAGGTTGCTCAGAACGAAGTCGACGATGCGGTAACGTCCGCCAAAGGGGACGGCGGGCTTGGCACGCTCCTTGGTCAGCGGATAGAGGCGAGTTCCTTTGCCCCCGGCTAGCACAAACGCAAGCACTCGCAGTTGCATTTTGAGAGAGTCTCGGGCGGCGCATGACAACCAAGCTGCCCTTGTTTATTTTGGCAGAAGGCAGGCGAAACGGGGAAGTGCTAAAGCACTGGGAGGATTTCCAGGGGTAGGCGGAGCGGTCCGCCGTACCTCTGAGCTGCACGAATCCGGAACTCTTCGCCCATCTTGAGGCTCTTCGCCGGCAGATTGGTTCCAAGCGCTCGTGACTGTCCGCTTCTTGCTCGTGAATCTCCTATGGATATCCTAGACTCCAACGAGGCTGGTTTCCGAGGTGTTAGAGATCCATTGCTCCTCGAAGTCGCGCCCTAGCAAGGTCGGATTCTGATCTCCCACGATTTGACGCACCATGACCCGCTATTTTCGCGAACGCTTGGCTGCGGGAAAATCGAGTGCTGTAGGCCTGAGATCCTCACTCCCAACGGAGAGCGCGCATCGGATCCACCAGCGTGGCGCGGCGCGCGGGAATGTAGCCCGAAAAGATCGCTACCAGCGCGATGCCGCATGTTGCTAGCGCGATGGT
>Ga0210389_10003947_pt1 | contig 11562 bp, 11 predicted proteins | sample IncBWH28OmetaG_FD_160127 | JGI IMG/M metagenome (GOLD analysis project Ga0210389, IMG submission 160127) | Forest soil microbial communities from Barre Woods Harvard Forest LTER site, Petersham, Massachusetts, United States - Inc-BW-H-28-O ... | reverse complement strand
GTGACACGCTGGTCACATGCGGCAACTTCCGCAGCGCAGGCTCCAATTCTTTCCAATTGGCGACGCCTTGAGAAGCCTGTTGATTCAGCAGCATGACGTGCGCCGTCGTTCCGAGCAGACTCTGCTGCAGCGTCGTACGAAAGCCGTTGTTGATGGCCAGGCCAATCACCAATGCCATCACGCCGGCCGCCACTCCGACGATGGAAATCACCGTGATCACCGAGATCACTGCCTGCTTGCGCTTCGCGCGCAGATATCGAGCCGCCACGAAAAGCTCGAATGTTTGAGCGCTCATAACGGACGCAATAGCGGAAACAGGATTACATCGCGGATCGACCGCGAGTTGGTTAGGATCATCGTTACCCGGTCGATCCCGATGCCTTCGCCGCCCGCCGGCGGCATGCCGTAGGACAGCGCCCGCACATAGTCTTCGTCCATTTGATGCGCCTCCTCGTCGCCTTTCTCTTTCATCGCAAGCTGCATTTCAAATCGATGCCGCTGCTCGCGCGGATCATTCAGCTCGGTGAAAGCGTTGCCGATCTCCATCCCGGCGATGTAGATTTCGAAGCGCTCCACAAAATCCGGATCGTCAGGCTTGTTCTTCGATAACGGCGACACCTCCACCGGATAGTCATAGACAATCGTCGGTTGAATCAAAGTCGATTCGATGTCTCGTTCGAACGCCTCTACCAATGCGTGGCCCTTCAAGGCCGCATCGCCAACAGCCTCGCGCATGGTAACTCGGCGAAATTTCGAAAAATCGATCTTCTCGCCTTGATATTCAACCACCGCCGACCCGGTCGCATCGATGGCCGCCTGCCGCAGCAGTTCTTCGGAAAGTTCCATCATGCCGTGGTAATCCGTGTATGCCTGATAAAACTCCAGCATCGTGAATTCCGGATTGTGATGCGTCGAAATGCCCTCATTACGGAAGTTTCGGTTGATTTCGTAGACGCGATCGAGGCCACCCACAACCAGCCGCTTCAAATATAATTCTGGCGCAATCCGGAGGTACAGATCGATATCGAGCGTGTTGTGGTGCGTACTGAAAGGCCGGGCCGCGGCCCCGCCGTAGATGGGCTGGAGCATCGGTGTCTCCACTTCTAAAAAGCCACGTGCCTCCAGTTGCCGCCTTAGCGAAGAAACGATCTTCGATCGCGCCACAAACACCTTGCGAACTTCCGGATTCGCGATCAGATCCAGATAGCGCTGCCGGTAGCGGGTCTCGATATCCTCGAGCCCATGCCATTTCTCCGGCATCGAGTACAGCGTCTTCGACAGAAATTGCAGGCGCTCGGCATGCACGCTGAGCTCGCCGGTTTTCGTTCGGAATAGATATCCTTCGACGCCGATAATATCGCCCGTGTCAAGAAGCTGGTAGAGTGCAAAGTCGTTCGCCGGAACTCCGTCCTTTCGAACGTAGATCTGCAGTTTGTCTCCGCCCTGCTGCAGATGCGCGAAACCGGCCTTCCCCATCAACCGCTTGGTGGCAACCCGCCCGGCAATGCGCACGTTGACGCGCGGTTCAAGCTGCTCCGCGGTCTTATCGCCGTACTCCGCGAGAATCTGCGGAAGCGTGTGTGTGAAATCGAAACGTTGGCCATAAGCTCGAAAGCCGAGCGCTTCGATCTCCGCGATACGCCGGATGCGCTGATCGTACAGATCGTCTTCCAGTGACAATATGGAACTCCTATGTTTTTGAAACCAGCACAGGCGAAAATGCCCGTGCCACAAGTATAATTGACCGTTGGACTCCCTCTCCATCGTCATCCCCGCTTACAACGAAGAAGGCCGGCTCCCCCAGACGCTGGATCGAATTCTGGAATGGCTGCATGCGCAACGCTTCAAATTCCAGGAGGTGATCGTGGTGGATGACGGCTCGCGCGATGCTACCGCCGGGGTGGTCGATGAGTACAGCAAGCCTCCCTCGCCCGTCCGGCTGCTGCGGAATCCCGGAAATCGGGGCAAAGGCTACGCCGTGCGGCACGGAATGCTCGACGCCGAAGGTGAATGGATTCTCTACACCGACGCCGACCTTTCCTCTCCCATCGAAGAGCTGCCCAAACTTTATTCCGCCGCCGCCGGGCAAAACGCTGTCATCGCGATCGGTTCCCGCGCGGTCGACCGCTCCTTGGTCACGGTGCATCAATCCGTTTTTCGCGAATACTCGGGACGTTTCTTCAATCTGGTGATGCGCGCGGTGACCGGCCTGCCGTTCCACGATACTCAATGCGGATTCAAACTGTATCGCGCCGACGCGGCCAAAACGATTTTTTCCCGCCAGGAGCAAGACGGCTTCAGCTTCGACGTGGAGGATTTGGTGATCGCCCAAAAGCTCGGCTTACGCGCCGTGGAAGTCCCGGTGCGCTGGAGTAACGTGGAAGGGACCAAGGTCACGATGGCGCAAGGCCTGAGGTCATTCACCGACCTCTTGCAGATTCGAAAGGATCACAGATAGGTTGTGGAAGCGCCTCGGGAATTGCTGCGATTCAACGGCGCCGTCGTGCGGGATCCCGCCATCGATGCGTGGATGAAAGAGCAGGCAGGCGAATTGGGAGCCATCGCGCGTCAGTGGTTTGAGGTAATGCGAAACTGCGGGGACGAAGTCCGGGAGCTATTGCACGATGGCTGTCCGGTTGCGTGTTTGGGAGATGCGCCCTTCGGCTACGTGAATGTATTCACCTCACACGTAAACGTGGGGTTCTTTCACGGTTCAGCGCTGCCGGATCCGGCCCGCTTGTTGCAAGGCGCCGGCAAGTTCATGCGCCATGTGAAGCTGAGACCGGGAACAGCCACAAACGCCGCAGCGTTACGCAGGCTCATCGATACGGCGTACTCGGATATAAAGGCGCGCGTCGAAAACGGCTAGCTCAGAGAAAAGGCCGAGGCGGATGTGAACGGCCAGATTGTGCTTCCGGCCAGAGTAAAACATCGGCGCTCGAATCGGCTGTTCCACGCGAAACTTGGCATACTAGGGTCATGGAGACGAGCGCTCACGCGATCCGATCCAACTGGTGCACCAGGTTTTCCTGCAGTCCGTCGCCCAAACACCAACTCAGAATTGTGCCGGGCAGTGTAAGGAAACTCGCGGGCCTCGGAATGATTCTCACTGCTTTCTGTCTGGCCCAGCCACCCCTCTCCAAGGAGAAAGCATCAGTTTCAGGTAGTGTCACCAGCCTATCCGGTGAGCCACTCCGCCGGGTCACGCTGCGGCTCACTCCGCTTCCTTCGCCCCGAGTGTCAATGGAAGCAGAAGTCGCGAACGTTGCGGCCGAGACTAACTCGCAGGGAAATTTCACATTCGATGAAGTCGCACCGGGCCGCTACACGTTGGACGCCGAGCGTGCGGGGTTCCTGAATGCGCATTTCGACAATGATCGAGGTTCGGTACTAACGATTAATCCTGGCCAAAAAACGAATGACATCGCCATTAAAATGACTCCACAAGGCATAATTGCCGGCAGGGTTTTTGATGACGAAAAAGAGTCTCTTCCCGGCGTGACCGTCAACGTCCGCCTGTCCTCGGTTCCAGGTGGACGGCTGCGATTCGAGGTCCCGGGCAGTACGGCAACAGCTGATGCGGACGGAGCATTCGCCATCGGAGGCCTGTTCCCAGGCCGGTACGTGGTGTCAGTCGCCGCTCCGCCCAGCACTGCTTCGCCTGTCAAATCGCCGTCGCTTCAGGGCCACCCGGAGATTTACGTCACGACCTACTATCCGGATGCGACCGATCTCGCGGCGGCTGTTCCCGTTGAACTCAGCGCGGGTGCGCAAGTGCGCGGACTGGAGATCCGGCTTCAGAGGGTTCCGGTCTTCAAGGTCAACGGTAAGGTCGTCAACGCTGCGACGGGCGAGGCTGGCGCCCCCGACGTGCTCAACCTCATTCGTCAAGGCAGCGGAGCTCCCGGCTTATCGGCTCGATCCACTGGCCTAAGAGCAGGAGAATTCTCGTTCGACGGAGTCTTACCCGGCAACTACATTCTTGAAACGAAGCCGACCGCCGAGATCGAGGACCATCCTCCATTGGTCGCGTGGCAGGTGATTTCGGTTGGCAATGGAGATCTAGATCGGGTTGTTGTCGAAATGAAGCCGGCCATCGAGTTGAGAGGACACATAGTAGTGGAGGGTAAAGCACCATCATCCTGGCCTCAAATCACATTGACCCCCGCGGATGGGCTCTACGACCTGGATTCCCCAATGATCGAAGAGGACGGCCGTTTTGCAATGACGGGCCTGGAACCAGCCCCCTATCGCGTGACCATTGGCTCGATACCTACGCCGATGTTTCTAAAATCAGTCCGCTTCAATGGTCAGGCCATAGGCGGCGCAGACATTGATCTCGCTTCGGCACCAGCGGCATCTCTGGAGATTGTGATCGGCTATGGGACTTCACACATCAGTGGAGTCGTCAGCGATTCCGATGGGCCCGTGGGACCGTCGGTCAATGTGATAGCGATTGGTAGAACTCAAGGGAGGTTCCTTAGAGCACAGACCGACGAGAACGGCCGGTTCTCATTCGCAGATTTGCCTTCCGGTGACTACTTCTTAATCGCGATGGATTTGCCCGCGATGCTGCCACCCGAGTTTTTCGAGAAACTTGGGAAGGCGGTCACCGTGGGTGAGGGTGACTCCGCAACGGCTGACCTTCGGTTAAGTACACGGTACGATTTGCTGCGGGCCTTGAACTTACATTGAGCTTGAACTCGGGCTTTTAGTGGGGACCACTACCTTCTCACGATCACTTCCCGCAAGTGATCCCGCGTGAGAAAGAATTTCACGGAGTTGAATTTCTGGAACAGTTTTTCGAGGCTCCGATTGTTGAAGTACTGCGCCGGCTTGCGCTGCCCTCGCGGCGTTAAGGACAAAACTTTCGACTCAACAATACGGTAGGAGTAAAGCGGGATCGTGTCGGCCTTCTCCTCGGCGTGGAAAAAAGCCAGCAGGTATGACTGCGGGCGCATAATGTGGAACAGCCGGTCGACAGTATCCTGCAACAAGGGTTGGGCGAGAAACTGCAGCGTGTCCCATACCAACGCGCCGTCGAAGCTGTTTTCGGAAAAGTCCAGGCTCTCGCGCAAAAACTTGCCGCAACGTACAGGATCGGCTTGGTTGGCGACAAACTCGCCGTCTCCGCCAAACGTCTCCTCCAGCGTTCGCACGATGTCGTTGGAGTAAATGCGATGGCCCAGCGTGGTGATGAAGCTGATGTTAGCCTGGCTGGCGCCCGCAAAGTCGAGAATCGAAAGGTTCTGTTCGTCCTGAATAGACGAGAAGAACTGCTCCAGACCATGGCTGGCTCGGGTTTGCGGCTTGGCCGCGGAAACAGCGCCCCGGTTTTGTGGATATGCCACCGGGGCCCCGGTCTCCGCTCTCCAGCGGTCTTTTAACAAAGCTGGACCCTTTCCCGACTCATCAGGCCGGTCAGCGATTCAGATCGCCGCCCGGAGCCGAAACAACCGCGGCATTGGCTGGCGAGGGCGTTGAAACCATGGGTTTCGCCCCAGGTGTAGCCGCCGCCTTGCTGGTCTCGGGCCTGGTAATATCGATGCTCCCTTTGAAGTAGGCGCCGTCTTCAATCACGATGCGCGCCGTCTTGATGTCTCCCACCAGCCGCGCATCCTTGCGAATGTCGATCTTATCGGACGCTTCCACGTTGCCGTGCACTGAGCCGAGCACGACAATTTCACGCGCCTTCACGCCCGCCTGCAGTTTGCCGTGCGGACCCACCGTCAAGCGGTGCTCATGAAGCTCGACCGATCCTTCGACTTCCCCGTCGATTGTCAAATCTTCCCGGCTGAAGATCTGGCCCTTAATCATCACAGACTTTCCAATGATGGCGGGCCCGCGGGAGTCAGATACGTGATGGCTGGCTGCTGGAGCCGTAGACATGGGAGGGTTCTCCTTCGGTTGATTAGCCGGAGCCGCGGGCGCTGGGCCAGCCTTCGGCGGATATTCTTCTTCTTTACGTTTATTCCACATTAGGAAGGTCTCCTTCCGTATATCATAATGATTCATCCATGGTACTACGTCAGTCAGCCCCTGTCATTGCTTCGTTATGTGGTACTGATGGTACCACGTATGATTCCGGGGTAACACGAGTGACTAAGTACCGGTAACCTTCCCACTCCGGCTCGGCGGCCGGGTCGGGCGCGGCATGAATCAACCGGCCGCCATGACGGCCAATCAACCGGACCACCTCATCCTTGGAAACCCCGTACATGCCCATGTAAGGTGTATCGGGATGTATTAGGTCCCAGAGGAAGCGGTAATAAAAGGTTCGAGTCGCGCGACCAATCGTCGACCCGGCGTCCCGCGTTTTGCTGGGGACCTGAAATAGCAGCGCGCCGCCCGGCACAAGCACCCGCAAAAACTCGGCAATGTAGCGCCGGCTGTAGCGTGGAGGCATGTGCTGCAAAGTAATGTTCGAATAGATGAAATCGAAATGGTCATCGGGGAAGATGCGCAGGTCGACTCTTTGATTCACCACATATTGACAGCGGCTGCCGTGCTGGTTGAAATCCTTAGCTTGCTGAATCATCGAGGCGGAAATATCCACTCCGTAGACCTGTTCAAAATGCTGCGCTAAGGGTTGGGTGAGACGGCCGACGCCACATCCGAAATCGAGCGCCCGCCGTTTCCGCGGGATGGGATGCAAGGCTTCCACTTGTTCGAGCGATCGCCCGATTTCCCAAACGCCGGTCTCGAAAAATTCCCGGGTATCCCAGCGGCTGCCCTTTCGATCGGGGTGTGTGAGAATCGCCCACAGTGGATCGCGGGACGCAAACAGGTCCCAGTGCTTTCGCAAAGCTTTCAGATTCAAATTTAATTATGGACCAGCACGGTCCGGAAGCGTCAGCTTCGATAAGTTGTCAGGACAGCGCAATCGCCAAAGATGGCACGGTCCATAAGTTCGGCTGGACTTTTTCCCGGAGCGGTCGCAACCGTGGCGGGCTGCTGCCATACCATCAACGACATCGGCCAGATCGTTGGCTTTACGGTGGAACCAACGAATCCTACTTCGGGCCCGCCGTTTTTTGGTAAGGCACACAGCCCAGCGATCTCAACCCTTTCGTCCATGACCCAGCGCGGCGCCACAAGACATTGGGCCAATGCGTTATCGCGGAAGGGCGACCAAGAGAAGACCTCTTTTTATTGCCTCCCGTCTTGAGACCCCTCCTCCATCGCCACCACGGAAATCGTTCCCGTAAACTGCCCCGTTTCGGAAAAAAAGACTGGGTTGCTGGAGGCATCGCTCAATAGGGGCGCCGCCGTCTCAGTAAACGTAAGGACGCCGGACGCATTCTTGAAGCGGCCGGTTCCGCCGGTGACTTGAAAGGTCAAAGTACACTGGGCCTGATTCGCCGCGAAATCGATGCAATCGCCGCCATCGGTGAGATTGACCATCAACAGGCTCCCGTCAAAGAACCGAAAGAGGCCGGCGCCGGACACATTTGGAAAATAGACCTTGGTAGCGCCCGAACAAGTGCTGGACGGTTGCGGAGAAGCCATGCTAGCCTTGACCAGCCGAAACGTGAACGGGCCTTGCGTGCCGTACCCGGTGAGATTCTCTTCCCCGGTATTTGCGTTGGGCTGCTTTAGATCGATCACGCTCGGACCGCCATCTCCCGAAAACCTCATTTTCACGGGAATCTGTTGTGCGTAGACGCCTCCGACACCAAGAGTGACTATCAGCGCCATAGTTGCTGCGTGTTTCATTTGTGCTTCCTGCTTTCTGGAGGAGATTATTTAGAGACTTTGTTCTCCGTCCGCCGGTACAGGCGGCAGAGGCCCGCTAAAACCGGCCATCTTTTTTGTATATATTTGTGGATGCCCTGGGGAGCATGGGCTCTATCGACGCGCGTACGGCGGAAATCACAAATCTCTTGAGAGCTTGGGGCAGCGGTGACGAAGCCGCCCTGGCCCGTCTCACGGAGCACGTCTATCCGGAACTGCGGCTCATGGCCCGCCGCTACATGAAAAATGAAGCCCAGGGCAATACGCTCCAGGCCACCGCGTTAGTGCATGAGGTCTTCCTCCGCCTGGTGGACGTGACCAAGGTCGAATGGCAGGCGCGCGCGCAGTTCTTCGCCGTCGCGGCCCAGATGATGCGGCGCATTTTGGTGGACGCCGCTCGCAGGCGCGGCTCCCGCAGGTGCGGTGGAACTCCCCTGAAAGTGAATCTGGACGAATCCGCCGTCTTGTCCCACGCACCCGAGCGATCCATCCTGGCTCTCGACGAGGCCCTGACGGCGTTCTCTCAGGTGGCGCCGCGCCAGGCCAAGGTGGTCGAGCTCCGTTATTTCGGGGGATTGACCGAGGAGGAAATCGTCGCGGCCCTGAAAATTTCGCCGCGCACTGTCAGACGAGACTGGGATCTCGCCAAGGCTTGGCTGCTGCGAGAGTTAAGCCATACACCGAATTAAGCCATACTAAAGCTAACCCAGCGGGACGCTAGTTATGACTCCGGAGCGTTTTCGGAAGATCGAAGAGCTATACCACGCCGCTTGCGAAGGCACTGCCGACGAGCGCGTGGCTCTGTTGGCCCAGACAGATCCCGAGTTGCGCCGCGAAATAGAGTCGCTTCTCGCACTGCGCACTGGCGGCGAGTTCCTCGAGCGGGCTGCGGTCCAGAACGCTCCCGAACTGCTGGAGGATGCGACCGTCACAGCCGTGGCTGCAGGGGTTTGCCTGGGCCCCTATCGTATCGAAAGCAAACTCGGCGAGGGCGGCATGGGAGAGGTCTTTCGGGCGCTAGACACGCGATTGGGCCGCGCCGTCGCCGTCAAGATCGCTCATGAGCGGTTTAGTTCCCGTTTCGAGCGTGAAGGGCGCGCGATTTCGTCGCTCAATCACCCCCACATCTGCACGGTCTACGATGTTGGGCCGAACTACCTTGTCATGGAACTGGTGGAGGGAGAGACAATAGCGGCCCGGCTCAAGAGCGGACCTCTTCCAGTGAAGACCGCGCACCTGTATGCCTCACAGATTGCGGCTGCGCTGGCGGAAGCACATGGCAAGGGTATCATTCACCGCGACCTCAAGCCGGGTAACATCATGATCGCGAAGTCGGGAGTTAAAGTTCTGGATTTCGGACTGGCGAAATCGGGCACCGACGAAACGGCTACTGCCAGCCACATGCTGTTGGGCACGCCCGCCTATATGGCGCCGGAGCAGAAGGAAGGTAAGCCGGCCGATGCCCGCTCCGACATTCATTCATTCGGCTGTGTCCTCTATGAAATGCTGACGGGCGCACGAGTTGGATCGCTGCGAAAGCGCATTCCGTCGCGAAAGCTCGAAAGAATCGTGAGCCGGTGTTTGGAAGAAGATCCTGAACGCCGGTGGCAATCGGCTGCCGAGCTGGAGCGGGAACTGGGTAAAGTGGCAACCACCAGTAGTCCCTGGAAGATCGTTTCGGCTGCCGCCGTTATTCTCGCTATTGTCGCTGCGGCCTACGCCTATCTTCACCGGGCCCCGAAGCTCACCGGGAAGGACACGGTTGTCCTGGGAGATTTCGAAAACAAGACCGGCGATCCCGTATTTGACCAAACGCTTCGGCAGGGGTTGGCGGCGCAATTGGAACAGTCCCCGTTCCTCAAGCTCGTCTCGGACCAGCAAATCCAGCAGGGACTGCGTTTCATGAACCGGCCGCCGGAGACGCGGCTGACTCCGGAGGTCTCTCGCGAGATCTGCGAGCGAACCGGAGGCAGCGCAGTTCTGGAAGGCTCCATCGCTGGGCTCGGCAGCCAGTACGTTTTATGGCTGAGGGCCCGGAACTGCCAGACTGGCGAGGTCCTTGCCGAAGAACAGGCGCAGACGGCAAGCAAAGAAAAGGTCCTGGATGCGCTGAGCCGAATCGCGATTCAAATCCGCACCAGACTGGGTGAATCGCTGGTCACCATTCAAGAGCACTCCACGCCGTTGGAGGAGGCCACCACGCCGTCGCTGGAAGCTCTGCAAGCGTACAGCGCGGGAAAGATCGCCAACTATGCAGGTGGTAGTCCGGCCGCGATTCCGCATCTCCAGCGGGCCATCGCCATCGATCCGCAATTCGCGATGGCGCACGCCGATCTCGGGTTTATGTCGTGGAACATGGGGCAAACCGATCTGGGAGCCGAGGAAGTCCGCATAGCCTACGGGCTTCGGGATCGCGTGAGCGATCGGGAGAGGCGCTACATCCTTATGCTCTATGACCGCCAGGTAACCGGCAACTTACAGAAAGAGCTGCAGACTCTCGAATCGTGGGCGCAGACCTATCCACGCGATTCCACCGCCAAAGGCGTCCTGGGCGGCTGGGTCGCAATGGGCACGGGTCAATATGAAAGGGGAATTCACGCGGGCCAAGAGAGTATTCGGTTAGATCCGAATATGCCATATGGGTATACTGTTGCCTTCCACTTTCTTTCCCTCAACCGGCTCACAGAGGCGGAGGATGTATTGCGCCGGGCGGCGGAGCGCAAACTGGAACTTCCGGAAATGCTGGTCACCCGTTACTACATCGCGTTTCTCAAAGGCGATCAGGCGGGAATGAACCGCGAAATCGCTCGCGCTCCCGGAGAGCACGCCGAGGACTGGATGTCACACCATCAGGCTCTGGTGCTCGCCCGTTCCGGACGAATGCGGCAGGCTCGGACCATGTGGGAGCACGCGATCGCACTGGTGCAACAGGCCGGCGAGCGCGAAAAAGTCGCCTTCTACGAGACTGCGGAGGCCGTTTGCGAAGCGCACTTCGGGAATCGGGCAGCGGCGAAGGAGCGCGCCCGGGCGGCGCTGGAACTTGCAAAAGGCCGCGATGTGGAGTACGCCGCTGCGTTTGCGCTGGCGCTGTCAGGCGAGTCTTTGGAGTCCGAAAAAGTCGCCGCCGACCTGGAGAAGCGCTTCCCGGAGGATACGCCGGTGCAATTCGAGTATCTTCCCACGCTGCACGCTCTTTCCGCACTCGCTCATCAGGCGCCGTCGGACGCGGTGGAGCGCCTGCAACGGGCGGTTCCTTACGACTTCGCCTTGCCGGGCACGGCGTTTTTTGGTAAGTTCGGAGGCCTCTATCCCGCCTATATACGCGGACAGGCGTACCTGGCAGCTGGACGCGCCCAAGAGGCCGTGGCTGAATTTCAAAAAATCCTGAATCACAGCGGCATCGTTTTGGCCGATCCTATAAGCGCCCTGGCACACTTGCAACTGGGCAGGGCATACGTTGTCTCCGGCGACAGAAGCAAGGCCAAAAGCGCCTATCAGGATTTCCTTGCCCTTTGGAAGGATGCCGACGCGGACCTCCCCGTCCTAAAACAGGCCAGAGCAGAATACGCGAAGCTATAATCGTCCGATTGTCGGCACGCGCTTAGCATCCAAGTTGACGGATAGTCGTCGTCACTGGAAACCAGAAACTAGAAATTAGAAACCGGAAACCAAAAAACCTCCCCGCCCGCGTCACTCATTCCACACCGCGTGGGATAATAAGACCGGTGTCCCGTCACAAAGAATTGGAACAACGCCTGGATCGGACCGAGCAGCAACTGCGCTTATTGCAGAGAATCAGCCGGTACCTGGTGCGCGATATGAGTCTGC
>Ga0210389_10003945_pt1 | contig 11562 bp, 9 predicted proteins | sample IncBWH28OmetaG_FD_160127 | JGI IMG/M metagenome (GOLD analysis project Ga0210389, IMG submission 160127) | Forest soil microbial communities from Barre Woods Harvard Forest LTER site, Petersham, Massachusetts, United States - Inc-BW-H-28-O ... | reverse complement strand
GTCCCCGCGCGTCCCCGTGTGGCGTTGAGCCGGCTATAGCCGGCTCAACGCCACACGGGGAGCGGGCAGCGTAAGTACGATCCCCCGCCGAGCTTAAGGAGACCGCGTGAAGATCCAGGCCGCCGTCGCCTGGGAGGCAGGCGCGACGCTGTCGATCGAGGAGTTCGACCTCGACGACCCGCGCGATGACGAGATCCTCGTCAAGGTCGAGGCCGTCGGCGTCTGCCACACCGACGACAACGCCCGCCTCGGCCGCCTCCCGGTAGTGTTCCCGGTCATCCTCGGACACGAGGGCGCGGGCACCGTCGAGCGCGCCGGCCGGGACGTCACCAAGGTCAGGCCGGGGGACCGGGTGCTGTTCACCCCGGACTACTGCGGCGAGTGCGAGCAGTGCGTCCTCGGCAAGACACCGTACTGCGACCAGGTGGTCCCGGTCACGTTCACCGGCACCCGCCCCGACGGCACGCCCCGCGCGCACCAGAACGGCAAGCCGGTGCGCGCCGCGTTCTTCGGCCAGTCCAGCTTCGCGACGCACTCCCTGGTCACCGAGCGGAACATCATCCCCGTCGCCCCCGACGCCCCGCTGCACTACCTGGCCGGGTTCACCTGCGGCGTGCAGACCGGCGCAGGCGCGATACTCAACGCCATGCCGGTCGGCAGCGCGAGCAAGGTGGCGATCTGGGGGACGGGCGCGGTCGGCCTGGCCGCCGTGATGGCCGCGAAGGCGTCCGGCGCCGCCGAGATCGTCGCGATCGACCGGGTCGGCCACCGCCTCGCCCTGGCCGCCGAGCTCGGCGCCACGGCCACGATCGACACCGCCGGCCAGGAGCTCGCCGACGTGGTCGCCGCCGTCGTGAAGCTGACCGGCAGGGGCGTTGACGTCGCGCTGGACACCACCGGCAACCCCGCCGTGATCCTGGCCGAGGTCCAGTCCCTGGCGACCCACGGCACCGCCTCGGTGATCACGAGCAGCGGCGCGCCCATCAGCCTGCCTCCCGGTGACCTGCTGCTCAAGGGCCGCCAGCTCAGGGGCACGATGGGGGGCCACATCAATCCCACGATCTTCGTACCGCGGCTGCTCGAGCTGCACGCGCGGGGCCGTTTCCCTGTCGACCGCCTCGTACGGAACTACTCCTTCAGCCGGCTCAACGAGGCGATCGCCGACTCGCTGTCTGGAGCGACCATCAAGCCGGTCCTCACCTTCGATTCTCAGGGTTCCCTCGGAAGGTCAACTCGCCACTCGCGCTGAATGCAGGCAGTCAGTGCTGTAAGTTTTAGCCGGGAACTTACCGGGGGCGTTGGCATCCCCAAAGGTCGTCTGGAACAGGAACCTGATCGTGAAGGCTGCACGAATCGCGCGCGCACAGCGGACGGAGAATTATTCGCCCACGGCAGCGGTGGCGCGGCACGGTACGGGGACCTTCGAAGAAGCTGGCACTGGTGCTCCCGCTCCGGAACGGGGGACCCGTCGTCTCGACCGGGTGCTGCGCGCCGTTGACTCGGGTCCGCGGCCTTTCTACCGGGCGGCGATCGTCTCCCTGGCCGTGACTAGCGCGCTGGCGCTGGCGATATCGTCATTCGTCCGCCCAGCCGGCCGGCTTCCCGGGTCGCAGCGGGAGATGATCTACGGCTCGCTGGCCGCATTGTGTCTTTGCGCGGTGCTCGGGATAGCGTCGCTGGCGCGGCGGGGCAGGCCATGGCCCGCCGCCCGGCTTGATCGCATCGCTGGCCCCCGGGTACGGGCCGCCCTCTGGCTTGCGCTTGCCGTCTGGGTGCCGTTCCTGCTCCTCGTCGTGTACTACAAGGCCAAGGCGACGTTCCCGGTGACCGTGCAGTGGCTCTACTACGGCTTCGAGGACAAGCGCTGGATGGTCGCCGCCTACCTGCTCAGCGCCCTGGCCCCCATTCTCTTGCTGACCGTGGCCGCCCGGGTGCTCGAGGTTGGCCGCGGCCACCCCCCAACCTGGCGGGCATGGCTCGCTGGCGTGTTCGGGCGTGAGGTCGCGGCCGCCCCCGATCAGGCAGGCACGACGCGGGAAGGCACGGCGGACCAGGAAGGCACGCCGCACCAGGAAGGCATGCCGGACCAGGAAGGCACGGCAGAGCTGGAAGGCGCGGCGGACGCTGCCAGGCCAGCAGACGAGCCGGCCGGCTGGCGGCGGAGCCGGGCCGGCCGAATCGTGGTTGTGGCAGCGGGGCTGGCGACAGCGGTCGTCCTTGGCTGGTACTTCTTCGGACCGCCCTGGTACATGTCCCAGTCGAGCGCCGTGGTCACCCCACAGGAGGACTTCTGGTTCTCCGGCTTCCAGGCGATCTCGAATGGCCACCTTCCGTATACGGGCGCGGCGGTCATCCAGTACGGGCCTGGCACGCAGTTCTTCACCTACCTGATCATGCGGCACGTCACGTCCTTCTCGATCGTCGGCTTCAGGCAAGCGTGGGCGCTCTACCAGTGGGTCGGCGCGTCCGTTCTCTTCGCGGTGTTCTTCCTGGCGTTCGGTTACGTCCGCGGACTCGCCATCTCGCTGCTCGGCATGCTCGTCTACCCGGCACTGCAGGAGGTCGCGTTCCGGCCGGGCGGGTCGTTCGAGGGCTACTTTGGCTGGGCCAACCCCCTGCGTTACGCGGGAATGATCGCGCTGGTCACGCTGCTGCCGGCGGTCGTCAGGCGCTGGCCGTCCCGGTGGAGCGTCGCCGCGGCGGCCGCACTCGGGTTGCTTTGGGGCTTCACGTCCTACCTGGCGCAGGAGGACCTGATCGCGGGAGTGGTCGGCGTGCTGCTGGTCGCGGCGCTGCTGCTGTTCAGCCGTACCGCCTCATGGCGCGCGGTAAGGGCGGCGCTTGTCGCGGTCGCGGCGGGATTCCTGGTCATCTGGGTGCCGGTCCTGGCGATCTACGCTGCCCACGGCGATCTTGGCCCGTTCCTCAAGCTGTACTTCCTGCTCGCGCGGGCATTGCCGCAGGGGTTCGGCAACACCCCGTGGAACGGCGGCACTAGCGGCACCCACATGCCGTTCTCGCTCACCACCATGTTCTACGTACTTCCGTTCCTGCTGGCCGCGGCCGCGTTCCTGACGGTCTTCGAGGTCCGTCCGCTGCGGATCGCGACCGACTGGTCGCCGGAGCGGCTGCGGCTCGCCGCGACCGTGATCATCACGGTCATGCTGTACCAGGGGGTACTGCTCCGGTCGGACCCCACGGACATGACCGGGACCCTGCTGATGGTTCCGGCCCTGGTGATCATGACCGCGAGCGTGCTGCCGCGGTTGCTCGGAGCCCGGCGCCTAGTGACGATCACGATCGCCGGCGCGGTGCTGATCGCCGGGTCGTTCGTGCTGCTGCCCACGCACGCGTTCGCGTGGTCCAGCGTGCGCGCGCAAGCCCAGGCGCCCTACCTTGACCGCCAGCGGATGGCGGCCGACCCTCGACCCGCCGCGCCCACCACGCTGGCGGCCCAGCGAATCGGCGCTGGCCTCGCCGACGCCGCGCAGTGCTGCCAGGGGCCAGCCCTGTCTATGGCGAGTCTCGCCCGCGACATGGAGTACATCCACACGGTCGTCGGCAGCCGCACGACCTACGTCGCCGACTTCCCGCACGGGTATCCTGGTTTCGTCTACTTCGTGGCCGACCTGACTCCCGCGCCGACCATGGAAGACAAGTACGGGACGATACTCAACCAACCACAGCTAGACGCGTACCTGGCGTACTTCAGGACGAGCGTGCTGCCTCACACGCAGGCACTCGTCACGGGGGACATCACCGGGTCAGAAGCCACGTTCTTTCTGCAGCGGTACCCGCACGCCCAGCGTATTGTTATGCATCTCGGTGCTAAGCCGTACTACATACTGCTGGCCTAGGCGCCGCGACTCCAACCGGTCGCGCAAGAGAGCGGCGCGGCTACGGCAAAGAAAAAGGTTAAGGAAAAGGTTAAGGCCAGCCATTGGGTTCCCGTGTTTCATTACGATACGGAATGTTGCGCTTCGAAGTCTCGCCCCGGCCTGCCTGTGATAGTTTGTCCGGGTTGGCACTCGGGCGCCCGGTAGCGGTCTCTAGCTCGCCGCTGACAGGTGGCGAGCCGAGCGAGACGTCGAGAGCACCTTGGTTTGAAAGGAGGACGGGGACGGCCCTGTGCGGACCGCGCCCCTGACTACCAGTGATCAATTCGCGTCGAATAAGCGTTGTGCTGCCCGCCTATAACGCGGAAGCCACGCTGTTGCGTACGGTGGCCGAGCTTGACCGCGAGATCATTGACGACATTGTTCTCGTCGACGACGCGAGCAGCGACCAGACGGTGCCCGTCGCCCAGCAAATCGGACTCGCGCCGATTGTCCATGAGTCCAACAAGGGCTACGGCGGAAACCAGAAGACCTGCTACCGGAACGCCCTTGAGCTTGGCGCGGACATCATCGTCATGGTGCATCCGGACTACCAGTACTCGCCGCTGCTCGTTCCCGCGATGGCGTCGATGATCGCTTACGGCGAGTACGACATGGTGATGGGCTCGCGCATCCTCGCGCAGAACACCATCGCCGGCGGCATGCCCAGGTACAAGTACGTCGCGAACCGCGCCCTGACCTTCGTGGAGAACCTGGCGCTGAACCAGAAGCTGTCGGAGTACCACACCGGCCTGCGGGCCTTTAGCGCCCCGCTGCTCGCGGCCTTGCCGATCGAGCGGAACTCCGACGACTTCATCTTCGACAACGAGATCATCGCGCAGGCCGTCGCGGCGGGAGCGCGGATCGGCGAGTTGTCGTGCCCGACGCGCTACGCGTCCGACTCATCGTCGATCAACTTGCGCCGCAGCATCCGCTACGGCCTCGGCGTACTCCGGACGTGCGCCGATTACCAGTTGAACCGGCGCGGGCTCAGGAAGATCAACTACTTGGACTTCACCCCAGAAAATCCGATCAAGCTTCCGCCGCTCAACCGCACGCCTGAGCCGCAAGCCGAGGTCCATGAGGCGACGGATGCGCAGATCGGCTGACCTGGAGGCAACGCCGGCTGACCCGGAAGTGCCGGCCGTACCCGAAGGGAAACCGCACATGTCGATCTTGAGCCTCGCGTTCCTGCTTTTCGCGGTTGCCCTGGCGGCCTGTGGCCAGCTGATGCTCAAGTACGGCATGCAGGGAGCCACCGCGCGGGCGCACCACACGGGCGGCTCCCTCGTGATCGCGGCGGCCACCAGTCCCTGGGTGCTCGGCGGGCTCGCGGTCTTCGCCGTGTCCGCGGTGGCATGGCTCGGCGTGCTGTCCCGCGTCCCGCTGAGCATCGCGTACCCGTTCAACGCACTCGGCTATATCGCGATCCTCACCGCGAGCATCTTCATCCTGCATGAGCGGGCCACGCTGCTGACCTGGGCGGGGTCGCTGCTCGTGGTGTCGGGGCTCGTCATCGTGGTGCTCTCAAGCCGTAACTAGCCCCACGTGTTTTCCATGGTTCCCTCCGTGGGCCGGCGTGCCACGCCAAGGCCAGACATGCGGTTTTTGTAACCGCAGTCCTACGTAGAGTATTCTTACGATTTGCGACAGTCAAGTTACTTTACGTGAATTGATGTGCCGTTGCACAATAAGTACGTGAACGGCAGCGTCCCCCGGCGGCAGGCGGTCCTCGGCATCGACCTCGGGACCAGCGGTGTCAAGGTCCTCGTGGCCGGCGCGGACGGCAGTGTCCTCGGCCGCGGCACGGCCGGGTACCCCGTCCGGGTGCCGTCTTCCGGGCGGGCCGAGACCGCGCCAGGTGACTGGTGGCTCGCCACGCGGGCGGCCGTCCGCGCCGCCCTCGCGGAAGCCGACCACGTCACCGTCACCGCCATGGCCGTCGCCGGGCAGATGCACGGGCTCGTGCTCGTGGACGACAGGGGCGCGCCGCTCCGCCAGGCGATCCTGTGGCTTGACCAGCGCGCGGCGGCGGAGGCCGCCGCATACCAGGAACTGCCCTGCGAGTACACGGCCGTGCTCGGCAACCGGCCATCGCCCGGCATGGCGGGGCCGCTGCTTTCCTGGCTCATGACCCACGAGCCGTGCACCGTCCGTGCCGCCTGGTGGGCGCTGCAGCCCAAGGACTGGCTCCGCCTGCGGCTCACCGGGCAGGCCGCCACCGACCCGACCGACGCCTCGGGCACGCTCTTGTTCGACCTGGCGAGGAACGCCTGGGCCGACCCTCTCATCGAGAAACTCGGCCTGCCAAGGGAGAAGCTCCCCCCGGTCCGCGGTTCTGCCGACCTCGGCGGGCACCTGCTCCGCGGACCGGCCGCCGACCTCGGCCTGCCAGCGGGGATCCCGGTGGCCGTCGGCGCGGCGGACACCGCCGCGGCCCTGTTCGCCGCCGGCCTCAAGGCCGACGAGGCCATGCTGAACCTCGGCAGCGGCGGCCAGTGGGTCGTCAGGGAAGACGGATTCCGCCCGGCCGGCGCCGCGATGCCGGCCGGCACCACGAACCTGTACCGGGCCGTCGGCGACGGCTACTACCGCCTGGCCCCGGTTCAGAACGTGGGCGTCACCCTCGACTGGGTGCGCAATCTCGTCGGGGCGACCTGGGATGAGCTCTACGACACGGCGTCCCGCCCGCGCCGGCCGGACGCGCCCCGCTTCGACCCCTACCTGTCACCGGAGCGCTGGAATCCAGGCGCCACCGGCGCCTGGACCGGCCTCACCCTCGCCCACGAGCGGGAAGACCTGATGCGCAGCGCTCTCGACGGGGTGGCCGGCCTGCTACGCGAGCGCCTGGATGACCTCCGCGCCGCGGGCCACGCACCACGTCGGGTGATCCTCGGCGGCGGCGGCACCGCCAACCCCGCCTGGCGCGACCTGCTCGCGCAGGCCCTCGGCCTGCCGCTGCGCGAGGCCGCCACCACCTGGCTAACCCCGACCGGGGCCGCCCGGCTGGCTGCTGGCCAGGAATCCTGATCAATCCCACTAGTTACAGGACACAGAAACTGTCGTGAGCATTCATGACGAGCGCGAATATCACCTGGATAATCACGACATGGACATCGACAATCTTGTCGCGATCGACGTGCACACCCACGTGCACAAGTCGGTAAACGCGCCGAAGACCAACCCCGAGGACAACGAGCACCTCGCCGCGATGGCCGCGTACTTCAAGACGGAGGCGGCCTCGTTCACCGTCGATGACCTCGCCGCTTACTATCGCGAGCGGAAGATGGCGGCCGTGACGTTCACGATCGACCAGAAGGACGCGCCAGAGGACCCGGCCCGCGCGACCCCGATGGAGATCATCGAGCGGGCCCGCGACCACCACGCCGACATCCTCATCCCGTTCGGCTCGGTCGACCCGGCGCGCGGTGCCGAGGCGGTCCGGATGGCCAGGCGCCAGATCGAGGCGGGGGCCAAGGGCTTCAAGTTCCACCCGAGCAGCCAGGCGTTCATGCCCAACGACCGCTCGGTGTACCCGGTGTACGAGGTCATCCAGGAGGCGGGCGTGCCCGCGCTCTTCCACACCGGCCAGACCGGCGCGGGCGCGGGCACGCGCGGCGGCGGCGGCATCCGGCTGGCGTACTCCAACCCGATGCACCTGGACGACGTGGCCGTTGACTTCCCCGACATGCCGGTCATCCTCGCCCACCCGAGCTTCCCCTGGCAGGAAGAGGCCCTCTCGGTCGCCACGCACAAGCCCCAGGTCTACATCGACCTGTCCGGCTGGTCGCCGAAGTACTTCCCGCCGATCCTCATCCAGTACGCGAACACGCTGCTGAAGCACAAGATGCTCTTCGGCACCGACTTCCCGGTGCTCACCCCGGAGCGCTGGATGTCCGACGTCGAGAAGATCGCCATCCGCGACGAGGTAAAACCCGGCATCTTCAAGGACAACGCGGCGAAGCTCCTCGGCCTCACCGGGTAAAAAGCCAAGGATGCTTTTGACCTTCCGCGATCGCCGCGGCCGGTTACGTGATGGGAGGCGGCCTGCCCTCGACGGTTGCCGCCAGTTCTGGGTCCCATCCGCACACCTGGCATGCGTGGCGGAACGCGGAGCGGGCGAACTCCAGCGCCGCCGCGCGCGGATCCGCGGCGGCGCGGACCTCGTCCCAGTCAAGGACGTACTCGCCCAGGGCCTCGTCCCAGCGGGCGCCGGCCGGGGACAGGCTGGCGCGGCCGAAGGCGGGCGGCGCCGGGTGGGCGTAGGCGTAGAACGCCGCTTTCTCGTAGCGCGGGTCGCCCGGCCACCAGCCGACCTCGATGAGCTGGGCGTCGCCGGCATTGCGCATGATGAAGTCGTCCGACGGCGGGTCGGTCGGCAGGCCGGAAAACAGCCCCACCGCCAGGTCGAACGACCCCCACCAGGCGTTCACGGGGGTGGACCGGCCCCGGTAGGGAGCACGGAACGCCGCCAGCACCAGCGCCGCCTGGGTGGCCGCGGCGAAGTACTCGGCGGCCCGGGCGGCGTCGTACGTGGCGTGCTGGTAGTCCTCGTCCAGCGGCACGCGCCACGGCACCTCCTGCGGTACCAGGCTGATCTTTACGGCCCCGGCCAGCTGGGCCACCGCGGCCAGGACGTCCCTGGTCACCTCCGCGACCGGGCGGTTAGGGGTGAGCGGCACCCGGCGGCTCTGCCCGGCGCTGTGCTCAACCACCGCCTCGTGTGCCCGCAGGTCAAGCGCCACCACCAGCGACCCGGAACCGTCGGGGGCCGGCAGCGGCGCCGTCTCCCAGCCCCGCGCGGTCAGCCGCAGCGCCGCGTGCAGCAGCTGAGGCTCGGGCGGGGCGAGCGCGGCCGCTAGTTTGCCGAGCACCTGGGTGTGCGCGTGCAGCGTGTCGCATGTCTCCGCCCACAGGCCATACGACGCCGAGGGCCAGTTAGCTGACATGATCACACGCTAACGCAGCCGCTCCGGGCGCTCAACCCGGCCGCCGGCCGCAGGACGTGGTCAGCCGGGCTAGATCCAGTTCTCCTGCATCACGCCCACCTGGTCGGCCACGTCGACCGCCATGCCGGTGAGTGACAGCACCTCCTCGACGGTGAACCCGGCCGCGATCTCGGCGAGGGTGAACCGCGAGGCGCGGTCTGCCCGCCGCAGCAGCGCCAGGTCGGTGATGATCGCGTCGACGCAGTTCGGCATGGTAAGCGGGAACTCGCAGCGCTCGACGAGCTTGGGATTCCCCTTGGAATCGGTGTGCTCAAGCGTGACGAACACGTGCTGCGCTCCCGCGGCGAGGTCCATCGCGCCGCCGATCCCGCCGCCGATCATGCCGGGCGCCGCCCAGTTCGCCAGGTCGCCGTTGCCGCCGACCTGGTACGTCCCAAGGATGACGGCGTAAAGCCGCCCGCCGCGCGCGATCTCGAATGACGTCACCGAGTCGAAGAACGAAGTCCCCGGCCGCGTCGTCACGAACATCCCGCCCGCGTCGTGCAGGTCGGGATCGAAGTCATCGCTTGGGTCGAACCCGCCGTAGTTCAGCAGCCCGTTTTCGGCGTGCAGCACGACCGGGCGCTCCGTCACCCAGTTCGCTACCTGCACCGGCAGCCCCGCGCCGAGGTTCACGACCGCGTTGTCCGGTAGCAGGGCCGCGGCCCGGCGCCCGATCTCGGCCCTGGTCAGGGCCGACTTGCCCAGGTACAGCTTGCCAGAGGAGGCCGGCCGGTTGGCCCGCTTCGGCAGGCTGTGCACGTCCATCGCCACGGTGATCGGCACTACGCGGGTGACGAACACGCCTGGCAGGTCGACCTCATGGGGGGCGATCTCGCCGGTCGGCACGATCTCCTCCGCCTCGACGATCGTCACCCGGGCCGCCTTGGCGAACGACACGTTGAAGTTCTGCGACCCGCCGCGGAACACCACGTTGCCGTAGTGATCCGCCTTGGCCGCCCTGATCAGCGCGAAGTCCGTGGTGATCGCCCGCTCAAGCACGTAGGGCTTGCCGTCGAAGTACCTGACGTCCTTGCCATCGGCGATCTGCGACCCGTACCCGGTCGGCGTGTAGATGGCGGCGAGGCCGGCGCCGCCGGCCCGCATCCGCTCCACGAGCGTCCCCTGCGGCACCATCTCCAGCGTCATTTCCCCGGCCATGATCTGCTTCTCCGCCTCGGAGATCACGCCGGGCCGCGCGGAGAAGCAGGTCACCAGGTGCGCGATCTGGTGGTTGTCGGCGAGCAGGTGCCCGGTGGGGAACCCAGGCTGACCGAGACCGTTGCAGTACACCGTCAGCCCGCGCGACCCCTTCTCGCCGAGCGCGGAGATGAGCGTCGACGGGTACCGGTGCGACAGGCCGAACCCCGCGACGCCAATGCTCGCCCGGTCGCCGATATCGGCGACGGCTTCGGCTGCGGTCATAACCTTCCCGCTGGCGGGGGCATTCATAACTACTGCGTTCCCTTCATGCTTACGCGCGGACTTGCCTTGGCTTGCGCGCGGCGATTTAGGTGTGCTTGTCGATCCAGTCGGTGATGACGGCGGCGACCTCAGCGTTGTTCTTCTCCAGCATCATCGCGTGGCCGTTGCCGTGAATGCCCAGGTCGCCGAGGCGGATCTCGTCGACCGCCGCCCCGCATGACCGCAGGTACTCCGCGGTGGCGCGACAGGAGGGCTCGAAGCCCGAGCACTCCGCCGACACCACGGCGACCGGCACGCCGCCGAGCTTGAGCTGGTCACCACGTGGGCCGAAGTTCACCGGCACGGGCGTGAGCCCGTGGGTGAACGACCCGAGGGCGGGGTGATTGACGTACGGCGGCCCGGCAGGCTCGACGGCCACCAGTGCCTTCACGGCCTGTGGCCGCTCCGACAGGGCAAGCCAGCCGAAGCCGCCGCCGAACGAGTGCGTCAGCAGCACCGAGGGCCCGATCCGGTCGAGCAGCCCCACGGCCCCTGACCGCATGTCCTCATGGGCGCGCACGGCGTCGGTGACGAACGGCTCCTGCCACGCCAGGAAGGTCGCCAGGGCAGGGTCGGCGCGGTCTCCCGTGCCCGGCCACTGCGTGTGCGGCGGCAGTCCTGGTGCCGACGGTCCCGCGAACGAGGCGACGAACCCCTCGTAGACGGCGGGCGGCCCGTAGCCGCCGTTGACGTCCGGGTGGAACGGTGACCGCCCGAGCCCGGGCCGGTCCACGGCGTGCACGGCGAACCTCATCCGCAGGAAGATGGTCGACCAGCCGGGCCGCCCGTCCGGGGTGGTGAGCATGTCGAGCGCCTGCCCGCCGCCGCCGTGCACGAGGACAAGGTTGTCCCGGGCGGCGGCGGGCACCTGGTACTCGACGTGCGTCCCGTAGACACTCGTGCCCGCGGGCCCGGTGACCGTGCGCAGCCCGGTGAAGAAGTGCCCCTGGTCGGCGATGACGAGCGGTTCCACGGCGGTTAGCCCCAGATCTCGCTGGCGGTCTCCACCAGCAGGTCAAGCTTTGCCCGCTCCTCGTCGAGCGTGAGGGAGTTGCCCTCCACGGTGGACGCGAACCCGCATTGCCCGGAGATGCACAGCCGGTCGATGTCCACGTACTTGGCGGCTTCCTCGACCCGCCGCTTGAGCGTGTCCTTGGACTCAAGCTCCGGTGTCTTCGTGGTCATCACGCCGAGCACCACGACCTGGTCGTCCGGCACGAACCTGAGCGGCTCGA
>Ga0210389_10003944_pt1 | contig 11563 bp, 6 predicted proteins | sample IncBWH28OmetaG_FD_160127 | JGI IMG/M metagenome (GOLD analysis project Ga0210389, IMG submission 160127) | Forest soil microbial communities from Barre Woods Harvard Forest LTER site, Petersham, Massachusetts, United States - Inc-BW-H-28-O ... | reverse complement strand
GACCCTGCGCGAACGCCTCGGCCTTGCTGCGCTGGAGCATCTGCTCAGCTCCGCCGGCCGGGTCATCCACGACGAGTTGTTCGACCTGCACGTGGCGGCGCGGATCAACGACAACGCCTTCCTCGTGCTCGCGCTCGACCTGGACGACCATGCGCTCGACGCGCTCGCCAAGCGCCTGCGCGATGCGATCATGCAACACGCTTTCGAGGCGACCGGCAAGCCGATGCGGCTGCGCGCATCGATCGGCATCTGCGCGCTGCGCTTCGGCTTCGGCGACGCCAGTGCCCTGCTCAACACCGCCGAACGCGCCTGCCGCGAAGCCCGCGCCACCGACAAGGGCATCAAGCGCTACGAGCCGCCCAAGGCCGCCGAGGGTGATCAGGAATCGGCGCTGATCGAGCAATTGCGCGAAGCAATCGCCAACGACGGCTTCGGCCTGATCTACCAGCCGATCGTCGCCGTGCAGGGCGGTCAGGATGCGCAGTACCAGACCCTGTTGCGCATGCGCGACGCCACCGGCCAGCTGCATTCGGCGGCCGTGATCCTGCCGCTGGCGGAGCGCGGCAAGTTGATGATCGACATCGACCGCTGGGTGCTGACCCGTGCGATGAGCGTCGTCGCGCAGCAGCGCGAGCAACGGCAGTCGGCGCGGCTGTTCGTGCCGCAGTCGATGACGACCTTCTCCGCGCGCGAACAGGCCGGATGGCTCAAGGGCGAACTGGCCGCGAACGAATTGTCGGGTTCGGCGCTGGTGCTCGAATGCCGGCTCGAGGATGCGTTGCTCAATCCGCCCGCCCTGACCACGTTCGCCAACGCGGTGCGCTCCGACGGCGTCACCCTGTGCATCGGACAGTACGAGCACACGGCGGAAGGCAACCGCCTGCTCGACCAGGTTCCGCTGGGCTTCATCAAGCTGGCGCCGAAGTACGTGGCGGCCAACGCTCCCCAATCCGTGCGCGACGAACTGCGCACGCTCATCGAGCACGCGCACCAGCACGGCATCCAGGTGATCGGCCATCGTGTCGAGGACGCGCAGGCAGCGGCTGCGCTGTGGATGGGCGGCATCGATTTTATCCAGGGCAACCTCGTGCAGGGCGCGACAGGCGGACTCGATTTCGATTTCAATGCCGCGGTGATCTGACCGACCCATGCCCCAATCCTCGCTGCTGCTCGCCACGCTGCGCTGGATCACCCTGGCCGCCATCGGCGGCACCATCGTCGCCCTTGGCATCGACCTGGCCAGCGTGCGCGGGCCGTGGCTGGTGGTCGCACTCACCCTGGGCGTGCTGTCCTTCGTCTGCTGCGCCACCGCGCTGCACCTGCTGAACCTCGCCATCCAGCAGGCCTCACGGAGCGTCCGCAAAGCGACGACCGAGGCCGCTGCGGTGTTCACGCAGATCGACGAGCAGACCGCGAAATTCGATTCGCTGCGCCACGAGCTGGAGGAATACCGCCGGCTGCAGGAAGAGCTGACCCAGGCCAAGCAGGCCGCCGAGCAGGCCACGCTCGCCAAGAGCGAATTCCTCGCGACGATGAGCCATGAGGTGCGCACGCCGCTCAACGGCATCATCCCGATGCTCGACCTGCTGCAGTCCTCCAAGCTCGCGCTCGACCAGCGCGAGATGCTCAACACCGCGCTGCAATCGGCGCGCCAGCTGCTGCGCATCGTCGACGACATCCTCGACTACTCCAAGCTCGAGGCGAACAAGCTGCAGCTCGAGACCGTCAGCCTGAACCTGCGCGAGACGCTCGACTCGGTGATCCGCCTGCTCGAACGGCAGGCGCAGGCGAAGGGATTGCGGCTGACCCTGCACATCGATCCGGAAGTGCGCACGGCCTTCCGCGGCGACCCGGTGCGGGTCCGCCAGATCATCAGCAACCTGGTCAGCAATGCGCTCAAGTTCACCGAGCGCGGTTCGATCACCGTGCACGTGGCGCGGCTGAAGGAAACCCGCACCCACCACCAGTTGCGTTTCGAAGTGCGCGACACCGGCGTGGGCATCTCGCCGGAGGCCGCGAGCAAGCTGTTCAGCGCGTTCTCGCAGGCCGACGCATCGACCACGCGCGTGTACGGCGGCACCGGCCTGGGATTGGCGATCTGCAAGCGCATCGTCGATCTGATGGGCGGCCGCATCGGCGTGGAATCCGAACTCGGCCGCGGCTCCACGTTCTGGTTCGAGACCCCGATGCTCAAGGCGGCCAGCGAGATCGAAGGCCCGCGCACCGGCATGCAGAACGCGCGCCTGTTGATCCTGACCTCCGACCCGGCCCTGCAGAAGCGGATCACTGCGAGCCTGGCGCAGACCGGAGCCAATCTGGCCTACGTCGAAACCACCCAGGAAGTGCTGAGCCAGTTGCGCAGCGTGGCGGCCTCGATCAGCCGCGGATTCGACGTCCTGATCGTCGACCTGGCCTCGATCAAGCACACCGTGGTCGCGCTCCACCGCAACCTGGCCAACATGGACGGCCTGGACCGGCTGCGCATCCTGTTCCTCGAAGGCAGCGATCCGGTTCCGGAAGATGCGCGCGCACTGGCGAACCTGATCGTGGTCCCGCGCGCGGTAGCCGAAAGCGACCTGCGACCGAAGCTGGTCGAGCTGATGGCGGGCGAGGCGATCAGCACCGCAGGACGCGATTCGCGCGCGGCCGTCAGTCTCGCGCCTGCATCCGGCACCGACCCCGGCGCGACCGCTCCTGGCACGGAACGCAACCTTCCGTTCGCGCCGATCAAGGGTCGCCTGCTGCTGGTCGAGGACAATCCGGTCAACCTGCTGGTGGCGCAGCGGCTGATCTCGCTGCTCGGCACGCACTGCGAAACCGCCGAGAACGGCGAACAGGCGATCGAGAAGATGATGCGCGGCAATTTCGACATCGTGCTGATGGACTGCCAGATGCCGGTGATGGACGGCTACAACGCGACCCGCGCCTGGCGTACGTACGAGGAGGAAAACCAGTTGCGGTCGCTGCCGATCATCGCCATGACCGCCAACGCCATGGCCGGCGACCGGCAGAAATGCCTGGACGCAGGCATGGACGACTACCTGTCCAAGCCGGTCGCCCGCGACCAGCTGGAAGACACGCTCAGACGCTGGCTCGGCACGCCCTCGCGGCTGCGGCGCCAGACGCCGCCCGTGCAACCCGAATTGCCGCCCACACCTGCGCCCATGCAGGTCTCCGCTCCGAAAGCGGTCGTCATGAGCGCGCTGACACCGGATGAGATAGCCGAGGCCGGCATCAAGCATGAGGAAGCGACCGCGTCGTTCGTGGCGGAGACGGCTTCGTCGACGTCGGCGAGCGCGATGGTAGCGATGGCTGTGGCGGTTCCGCTGGCAGCGACAACCGTCGCGGCGGCGCCGGCAAACAAGCCCCTCGCACCGGCCCTCGACTCGGAGATCATCGAGGACCTGTGGAGCGCGATGGGCGATTCCTTCACCGAACTGGTCAACGTCTTTCTCGAGGACGCGCCCGGCCACCTCGCCAAGCTCGAAGCGGCGGCGGCAAGCGGCGACATCGCCGGCCTGGTCGGGCCCGCGCACGCGCTCAAGTCATCGAGCGCGAACCTCGGCGCGCTGCAGATGTCCGCGGCGGCGAAGCACATCGAACACGGGGCCCGCGACAAGACGCTGGCCCATCCGGCCGCAGCGGTGAGCGATCTCCTCAGCGAGTACCGCCGCGCCGAAGCCGAATTGCTCACCCTGCTGCATTGACGATACCGTCTCGGTCGAGATCGCCGGCAGGGTGTTTCCAGACGGCCTGTCCGTCGCACGCGCAAATCGATCGGCGGGTCAACGCCAGCTTGCGCGCCACCGCGGCCGTTCGTCGGGTTCGGGCGGCAATGCCGGCTGCTCTCCCAGCGTGCCGGTCGCCTTCGCCTGCGCCTGCGGGGCCAGATGCACCAATGCGCGCGCGTACACACGGCGCTTGAACACGACCACATGGTCCAGCGGATACCAGAAATCGACCCAGCGCCAGCGGTCGAACTCGGGCTTCTCGGTCAGGTCGAGGCGCACGTCCTCGTCGCGCGCGAGCAGCCGCAGCAGGAACCACACCTGCTTCTGGCCGATGCACGTCGGTTTCTCGTCGCGGCGCGTGCTGCGATACGGCAATCGATAGCGCAGCCAGCCCGGCGTCGCGCCCAGCACTTCGACGTGCTCGGGCAGCAGGCCGGTTTCCTCGCGCAGCTCGCGAAACATCGCCTCGAGCGGCGTCTCGTCGGTGTTCATCCCGCCCTGCGGAAACTGCCAGCCATCGCGATGCACGCGCCTGGCCCAAAACACCTGCCCGTCCTCGCGCATCAATACGATGCCGACGTTGGGCCGGTAACCGTCCGGATCGATCACGGCACGGACTCCGAATGCTTCAATGACCCGACTCTGCCACAGCCGGTCGTCCCGCCACAAGCCGGAAGCACGGCAATCGACCAGCAGCCGCAGAAGGAATGTGAAGTTTCGCTACGCATGAAAAAGCCGGCGATCGCTCGCCGGCTTTCTCGTTTTCCCCGATTGCCCGGGCGCGATCAGAACTTGTAGTTCAACTCCGCATACACGAAGCGGAACGGCAGGTCGTACGTGCCCGCGTCGTAGCCGTTCAGCGAGCAGGTCACGCAGACCGGCGGCTGCTGGGCGAACAGGTTGTTGGCGCCGATCGAGAGCTTGAGGTCCTGGGCATGGAAGGCGTGGTCCCAGCTCAACTGCACGTCGTTGTAAACGGTCGCCTTGAGCGTGTGCCAACCGGTCGGGTTGCCATTGGAGTCGGTCGCGCAGTAGGTGTTGGCCGCGACCGCATTCGCGCAGTTTTCCTTGACCGAATCGATGTAGCGGATGTTCCAGCTCGCGTCCCAGTCGCCGACCTTCCAGCCGAGCTGGAGGTTGGTCTGCCAGGAGGGGATCGCGCTGTCGTTGACTTCGATGCCCACCCCTTCCTGTGCGACGTTGCCCTCGTTGTCCACCGCCCTGAAGCCGATCGTGTGGGTGGACTGCAGCGAGGCGCTCGGCTGGCCCCAGCTGCCCATCGGGCCGACCCAGTTGGCTTTCAGGTCGATGCCGCTGGTCGTGATCTGGCCGAGGTTGGCGAGGAAATCGGTCGGCGGATTCAGCTGGGCGCCCGCCCCGCGCGTGAAGCCCGTGCAGGAAGCCGCGGAAGCGGTACCGGCATAGCACGCGTCGAGCAGTTCCTGGACGTCCGGGGCCTGGATCGCATCCGTGACCTTGTAGTGGTAGTAGTCGGCCTCGAAGTCGAGCTTGCTCGACCACGACAGGTTGTCGGCGAACGATGGGCTCCACACGCCGCCGATGTTGAAGTTCCTGGACTTCTCCGGCAGCAGGTCGGGGTTGCCACCGGTGAAGGTGGTGATCTGGGTGTTGGCCTGCTGGAAGCCATTCGCCACGCCGGCCGCACGGCAGTTCTGGGCGGTCGTGGAGTTGTCGCTGGCGTTGAGGTTGTTGCAGGGATCGACCAGGGTCGCACCGAACTGGGTCAGGCCGAACAGTTCGCCCAGGTTGGGCGCGCGGAAGCCGGACGAATAGGTGCCGCGGAACACGAAGTCCTCGATCGGCTGCCAGCGGAAGCCGACCTTGCCGGTGACGGCGCTGCCGAAGGTGGAATAGTCGGAATAGCGCAGGGCGAAGTCGGTGCTGAATTCCTTGAGCCACGGCACCTGCAACTCGGCATACCCTTCGCTCACGCCATAACCTGCAGCCACCGGGGAAGCGAACGAATCCTGCGATTCGCCGTCGGTGCGCAGCGGATCGGGGTTGAAGTCGCCCTGGTAGTGGCGGTGCTCGAAGCCGACCGCGAAGCCGGCGTAGCGGTTGTCGCCCATGCTCCACAGGTCGCCGGTCAGGTTGGCGGTGAAGATGTCGAGTTTCTGGTCGCTCGAATCGTGCTGCGGGACGCTGATGAAGGCCAGCATGTCGGGCGAGATCGGAGTGCCCTCGCCGCCGAACAGGTTCAGCGGGACGCAACCGGATATCGTCACGGCAGGCGTGCCGCAGCGCCAGACGCCACCCCCGTCCTTGTATGCCGGCCCGAGCGCCTCGGCGATCTTGAGGATGTTGAAACCGCCGGTGAAGAGCTGGTCGGCCTTGTTCTCGGAGTGGACGGCGTCGACGCTCCAGTCCATGCCGCGCGGACCCCAGTCGAAGCTGCCGTTGGCGCCGACATCGGCGTACCAGGTATCGACGTCCTGGGTGAAGATGCGCGGCCCGAGCTCGATCGGACGCTTGGTGATGAAGCCCAGGTTCACCGGACCATCGGCTGGGTTGCCGTTGAGCGTTATGCACGAGGACGAGTCGCCCGTGAGCGCCGCAGCCGGGTTGGTGCAGGTGGGGTTGTAGGGGTTGGTCTTGTCGATCGAGATCGTGTCGGCGATGCCGCCCGTGCCTGCGAACGGACCGACGAAGATCGGTTCGGGGGCCGCTTCGTTGGTCGAATCGCGCTGGTTGTAGAGCAACTTTCCGTGCACCGACACCGAGTCGTTCACGTCGTAGGTGCCGGTGGCGAAGACCGACTTGCGTTCGCTCGGAGTGAGCAGCAGGTTGAAGGGCGCGAAGTTGAAACGGTCGTCGTCGGTGAAGCCGTGGTAGGTACCCGGTCCGGTGGTCGGGTTGCCGTTGTTGTAGTTCGGCGACGTGGTGCCATTGTTGAGCGTCATGTCGAACCAGTCTTCCTCTCCCGTATCGCAGAAGCCTGACGGACCGGTCGGATTGCCGAAATCGGGATCGCCCTTGACGCTGCCCACGCCGGTGGCGGCGATGCGCGGATCGCAGAAGATGTAGCGACCCTGCGGCGTACCCGAACTGCCGCCCGCCAGGCCCGCGCCCGGCACCGGGAATGAGGACTGCCCCCAGACGCCCGAGCTGATGCCATCCGAACGCACGTAGCTGGCGTTGAACACCCCGCTGAAACGATCGCCATGGCCGCCCATGGTGACGTCGCCTTCCTCGTCGTTGCCGCCATGGCCGTAGCTGCCGTACTTCTCGTGCACGAGCGCGCCGTCGAAGTTCTTCTTGGTGATGATGTTGATCACGCCGGCGATGGCGTCCGAACCGTAGATCGCCGAGGCGCCGTCTTCGAGCACCTCGATGCGGTCGACGATCGCCAGCGGGATGGTATTGAGGTCCGCGCTGCCGCTCACGCCGGAGGCGGAGGACTCATTGACCCAGCGGATGCCGTCGACGAGCACGAGCACGCGCTTGGACCCGAGGTTGCGCAGGTCGACCTGGGCCGAGCCGGCGCCGATGCCGCCGCCGTCGGGCGGATAGCCGAAGTTGCCCGAGGAGTTGAACTTCGCGTTGAGCGCCTTGCCGCTCGCGGTGAGCTGCTGCAGGAAGTCGCCGACCGAGGTCGCGCCGCTCTTCTCGATGGTCTCGTGGGTGATGATCGCGACCGGCGCGTCGGTGACCTTGTTGGTCTGCTTGATGCGCGAGCCGGTTACGGTGACGCGGTCGAGCGTCTTGGCCTTGCTGTCGTCGGTTGTGGTGGTGGTCGTGGTGGTGGCGTCCTGCGCCAATGCAGGCAGCGCGGCAGGCAACAACGCAACAAGAACGGCCGCGCACAGGCGGCTACGACGGATCGCGATCATCGATGTCTCCCCAGAGTCGGTGGCGCGCCGATCCCCCGGCGCGTCCCGTGTTGTAAACAAAGTGTGAATCCGTTGCAAGTGCTGAGCGGGATGACCGATGGCATGGGTCGGCAGACGCAACCGTTCGGGTCCTCTCCAGTTCGGACAGCGGCCCCTGCAGAAGGATCGGGTCATGAACCCCAGGCCGCGATGTGGGCGCGCAATGTGCTTCGGCTACACTGCGACCCCATGCGCACGATCCTTCTCCTGGCCTGCTGCCTGCTACTCGATGCAGGCCTTGCCGGGTCCGCCGCGGCGCGGCCGGCGGAGGAGGGCAACGACCCGCACGCACTGGCCCGCGAAGCGCTGTCGCTGGCTGAAGCCGGCCAGCTCGATGCTGCCACCGCACGCCAGCTGGCGAACGATCCGCTGGTATCGTGGATCGACTACGCGACCCTGCATCGCGAACTCGACAGCGTCGATGCCGCCACGGTGCGCGCCTGGCTCGAGCGCAACCAGGGCCAGGTGGCCGCGACCATGCTGCGCGACGAATGGCTCGCCGAGCTCGATCAACGCAGCGACTGGAAGACCTTCCGCGAATTCCACACCGCCGACAGCAGCCCGAAACTGCGCTGCGCGGACCTGGCCGCGCGGATGGACGCGGGCGAACCGGACCCGCAATGGTTCGACGATGCGCTTGCGTTGTGGCGCGGCGGCGATGCGCAACCTGCCGATTGCGATGCCGCGTTCGCGCTGCTCGATGCACGCGGCAAGCTCACCCCGGAACTGCGCTGGAAACGGATCGATGCCGCCGCCGAGAACTCCGACACCAGCGTGATGCGCAGCGCTGCGCGCGGCCTGCCGGCCGACCAGGCCGCGCTCGCGCTCGCCTATGCCAGCTTCATCGACACACCGAACGAGTCGGCCGCGGGCTGGCCCAGGACTGAACGCAGCCGGCACGTCATCGCGATCGGCCTTGCGCGTTCCGCGCACCACGATCCGGATGGCGCCGAAGCCCGGCTCGCGCGACTGATGCCAGCGATGCAACTGGGCGAAGCCGACCGCGGCCGCGTCCAATACGCGATCGCGCTGTGGACGGTGGCCTCGTACGCGCCGGGCTCCGCGAAGCGGCTCGCCGCCGTACCGGCCTCCGCCTACGATGCCAAGCTGCACGAATGGCAGGTGCGCGAGGCGATGACGCGCGGCGACGACACGACCGCGCTCAAGGCGATCGCCGCGATGGACCCGGCGCAACGCAGCGATCCGCGCTGGCAGTATTTCGAGGCACGCCTGCGCGAGCGCGCCGGCGACACCCGGGCCGCGAACGCGCTCTATGCGCAGGCCGCACGCACCGCGACCTACCACGGCTTCCTCGCCGCCGACCGCCTCCACCAGCCCTACGACATCTGCCCGCTCGAACTGTCCGCCAGCGACGGGGAACGCGCGAAGGTCGCCGCCACGCCCGCGCTCGTGCGCGCGTTCGAACTGTTCCAGATCGACCGCATCGGCTGGGCCGAGAAGGAATGGAAGCAGGCGCTGTCCGGCTTCGACGACCACCAGCGCCAGATCGCGGTGGCGCTGGCGAAGGACATCGGCTGGTACGACCGCGCGACCTTCGCGCTCGGCGTGGACTCTTCGGGCAAGCCCGCACCCGACGAGTTGCGCCTGTACAGCCTGCGCTTCCCGCTCGACGACGCCGACACCGTGCGCCAGCAGGCGCGCGAGAATGCGATCGATCCGGCCTGGGTCGCCGCCGAGATCCGCGCCGAGAGCGCGTGGATGCCCTACGCGCGTTCGGGCGCGGACGCACGCGGGCTGATGCAGCTGCTGCCCTCGGCGGGCGCGCGCCTGGCGCGGACGATGGGCATCGCCTGGAGCGGTGGCGACACGCTGTACGACCCGCGCACCAGCATCGTGCTCGGCAGCGCCTACCTGCGGCAGATGCTCGACCGTTACGACGGCCGCACCTACCTCGCGATCGGCGCCTACAACGCAGGCGGCACGCCGGTCTCGCGCTGGCTCGCGGAGCGCGGCCAGCTCGATCCGGACTTCTGGATCGAGACCGTGGACTACAAGGAGACGCGCGACTACATCATGCGTGTGCTCGCGTTCTCGGTGATCTACGACTGGCGCTTCGACGGCAAGGCCACATCGCTGTCGGACCGCATGCTCGGCCGCATCGTGCCCGATGCGAAGAAGCAGCGCTTCGCCTGCGCGCTTCCAGCGACGGCCGTGCAGCCGGCGGCGACGGAAGCGGCGCGGTGAACGTCGCCTTGAAGATCGCCGTGCTCGGGGGCACCGGCTTCGTCGGCCGCGCGCTGATCGAACGCCTCGTCGCCGACGGCCATGCGGTCGCCGTGGTCAGCCGCGGTCGCGCGCGTCACGCCGAGCGCCTGCTCGCGCCGGGGGTGGCGATCCGCGAATGCGACGAATACGACCCGGCCGCGCTCGAGCGCGCGCTGGACGGCCACGATGTCGCGATCAACCTCGTCGGCATCCTCAACGATCCTGGCATCGGCGACTCGGCTCGCGGCTTCGAACGCGCGCACGTCGAGCTCACCCGCATCCTGATCGGCGCATGCAAGGCGGCTGGCATCTCGCGCCTGCTGCAGATGAGCGCGCTCAACGCGGGCCGCGGCAGCAGTCACTACCTGCGCACGCGCGGCGCGGCCGAGGAACTCGTCAAGGCGTCGGGCCTGGACTGGTCGATCTTGCAGCCTTCGGTGATCTTCGGTCCCGGCGACGGCCTGTTCGGCCGCTTCGCGGCGCTGCTGAAGCTCGCGCCGGTGCTGCCGCTGGCGCGCGCGTCCACGAAGTTCGCGCCGGTCTACCTGGGCGACGTCGTCGAGGCCTTCGCGCGCGCGCTTCGCGACGAAACCACGCTGCGCCAGACCTACGAACTGTACGGACCGGACGTGCTGACGCTCGCGCAGATCGTGCGCGCGACCGCGCGCCAGCTTGGCCTGCACCGCCTCGTCGTGCCCCTGCCCGACGTGCTCGGTCGCCTGCAGGCCTTCGCGATGGACTTCGTACCCGGCAAGCCCTTCTCCAGCGACAACTACCGCTCCCTGCTCACCGACTCGGTCGGCGGCATCGATGGCCTGCATCGCCTCGGCATCGTACCGACGAGGATCGCCGCGATCCTCCCCGACATCCTCGGCCACGGCGAAGACCGGCAGGCACGACTGGATAGCTACCGCGCGCGGTACTAGCAGGAAGCGGCGTGAGTGGTGATCACACAAGCCAGGACCCCGAGCTGTTGCGCCGTCTGCTGCGAGCGAAGGACCGGATGGACGCCGCCTCGCACGAGGACTGGCCTGTCCGGCGGCTCGCGGGCGTGAGTGGCGTTTCCGAGGCCCACTTCGCGCGTTCCTTCAAGGAGGCCTTCGGCGTTCCCCCGCATCGGTACCTGCTCACGCGGCGCATCGAGCGGGCGACGGCGCTGCTCCGCGACACCGAACTGTCCATTACCGACATCGCCTTCCGCACGGGCTGGGAGAGCCTGGGCACGTTCGGTCGCACCTTTCGCGACATTACCGGCGAGAGCCCAAGCGCAATCCGGGCGCGCGCGAAGTCCGCGGTGCACTCGCTCGGCCGCGTGCCTGCCTGCCAGGTCAGCGCCGCGCACCGGCCCGATCTCACGATCGCAGTTTCGGAGAAGCGACGCCGCGTGGCAGGCGGTAAAAAGGACCTCCCGGAATGAGGAGGTCTTATGAGTCAGGGTGTCGAAGTAGTCGGTCTGTACGTACGCGACCAGGACGAAGCGATCGCGTTCTACGTCGAGAAACTCGGATTCCGCGTCCACACGGACGTGCGCAATGGCGACTATCGCTGGCTCACGGTGCAGCACCCGGAGCAGCCGTCGTTCCAGCTCGGCCTGTTCACGCCGGGGCCGCCCGTGCTCGACGAGGCGACGGCGCAAACGGTGCGCGCGATCGTCGCCAAGGGCGCGATGCCGCCGCTCGTGCTGACCGTGGACGACTGCCGCGCCACGCACGACCG
>Ga0210389_10003943_pt1 | contig 11567 bp, 10 predicted proteins | sample IncBWH28OmetaG_FD_160127 | JGI IMG/M metagenome (GOLD analysis project Ga0210389, IMG submission 160127) | Forest soil microbial communities from Barre Woods Harvard Forest LTER site, Petersham, Massachusetts, United States - Inc-BW-H-28-O ... | reverse complement strand
CGCCGCGGCCGTCACCCTCTTTGCGCCGCTGCCGATCCGCGCGCCGGCCGGCGCCACGCTTGCCGTCGCGCAGCTGGCGCTGCAGTGCAATGGCTCCTGCTCCCTGCCCCTCTACGTCACTGTCGCCGTCGTCAAAGGCGGCAGGGTCTACCTCGCGCTGGTCGACGCGGCGCTCCCGGCAACGACACAAGGGGCCGCGCCGCTCGGCGCCTGCGATGCCGTCTGGAAGGACTTTCGCGACCGGTACAAGGCAGCCTATGCAGCCTACGAAGCGTCGAAGCAGACCGCGAAGGCGTCCGAGCTTCTCCGGGCCGCGTACGGCGTCGAGGCCGAGGGCGGCGCGGCCGTGGACAAATGCCGGAAGGGCCGCGGCAAGGGCGACGCGGCCTTTCCCGGCCTCACGCGGCAGGCCCAGGATCTCGCGGATGCGCTGGCCGCTGCGTGATCGCGCGGCCTCGCCCGGCCAAGACGACGCGCTGCAAGTGGTGTAGTTGAGCAGTCGCAGTACAGAGGAAGTTTCGACAAAATGGCCATCTATCAGCTCGGCGACCTCGTCCCCGTCATCCCCGCCTCCTGCTACATCGCCGCGGAGGCGACGATCATCGGGTCGGTGACCCTGGGCGAGCGGGTGACCGTCATGTCCGGCGCCGTGGTGCGCGGTGACAACGAGCCGATCGTGATCGGCGACGACACCAACATCCAGGAGAACTGCGTCCTGCACACCGACCTCGGCTCGCCGCTCACGCTCGGCAAGGGCGTGACAGTGGGCCACCAGGTGATGCTGCATGGCTGCACGATCGGCGACGGCACCTTGATCGGCATCCAGGCCGTGGTGCTCAACAACTCGGTGGTTGGCAAGGATTGCCTGGTCGGCGCCGGCGCCGTCATCATCGAGAACAAGAACTTCGCCGACCGCTCGGTGATCTTCGGCTCGCCGGCCAAGGCGGTGCGCGAGGTGAACGAGGACAACGTGACCCGCATGCGCGAGAGCGCGGGCGACTACGTCAAGCGCGGCAGCCAGTACAAGAAGGACCTCAAGCGGATTGGCTAGCATCGTGATCGACGCCCTCGATCATTTTGCGATCACCGGGTCGGTCGGCGCCTACGAGACGCTGCTCGGGCGGCGTGCGGTGAACGGACGGGTGCAGACCGGCAATGTCGGGCTGACATTCGGCGCGGCCGGCGACGCGCTTTCATCCATGGCGTTCCAGACGGGCGATCTCGACAAGGCCGCGCGCCTGCTCGAGCGGCGCGCGGTGCCGGGCGAACGCAAGGCCGACCGGCTCGTGCTGGCGCGCGCGGCGACGCATGGCGTGCCGATCGAACTCTGCGAACGCCAGGAGCGCGCCGCGTCCTCGCCGCTCGCCGGCTGCGACGAAGCGGCGGCGATCAGCGCGCTCGATCATGTCGTGGTGCGGACGCCCGATCCCGAGCGGGCCATCGCGTTCTATGCCGGGCGGCTGGGGCTCGATCTTCGGCTCGACCGCAGCAACCCGGCGTGGGGCGCGCGACTGCTATTCTTCCGCTGCGGCGATCTCGCGGTCGAGATCGCCCACGACCTGAAGAAGGGCGTGTCCGACGGGCCCGATCATCTGTGGGGCCTGAGCTGGCGCACGCCCGACATCGCCCAGGCCCACGCGCGGCTCAAGGCGACCGGCATCGACGTGTCGGAACCACGCGACGGCAGGCGGCCGGGCAGCCAGGTCTTCACGGTGAAGGACCACACCGAAGGCGTGCCCACCCTCGTGATCGGCGGCATCGGCCGCTGGTAGGCTTGGCGATGCGTCGCATCATCCTCGTTTTTGGTCTCCTCGCCACCGCCTGCACCTCGGCGCCCACGCCCGCGGTCAAGAGCGCGGCCGGGCTGCCGCCGCTCGGCCCTTGCCCTGTATCGTCGTGGAAACCCGAGGCGCCGCCGCCCACCGCCAGCGCCAAGACCTCGATGGTCCTGCTGGCGGTCGGCGAATGGGCGCGTTTCGGCAGGCAGGTCATCCTCTATTCGGCTGGTGCCGCGCCACGCACCGAGCAGCTCGGCGTCAAGGAGCGCGAGGCGCCGCAGCGCATCCAGGACTACTGGGCAAGCGTCGGCCATCCCGAGCGCAGCGGGCTCGACGACGTGCCGTGGTCGGCCGCCTTCATCTCCTGGGATATTCAGAGCGCCGGCGTGCCGCGCGACCTCTTCTGCCCCGACCAGACCCACACGATCTATGTCGAGCGCCTGGTCGAGCGCGCGCGCCAGCCGGGCGCCGCCTTGATCCCGCGGCGGATCGACGAGCGCGCGCCCCAGGTCGGCGACCTGATCTGCTCCTCGCGCAACGGCAGCGGCACCACCCTGGACAATCTCAACCGCGGCGCCGGCCATTGCGATCTGGTGGTCGAGGTGCGGCCCGGCGCCGTGGCCGCCATCGGCGGCAATGTGGGCGACTCGGTCAGCCGCAGCGTCTTTCCACTGGACGCCAACGGGTTTTTATCGCCCATATCCGCTCGACCCTATTTCACAGTGATCGAGAACACTCTGCCCTAGGAAAAGCGAGAATGTCCTGGCCCTACGACTACATCATCATCGGCGCCGGCTCGGCCGGCTGTGCGATCGCCAACCGGCTGGCCGAAGATCTGGCGCTGCGCATCCTGATCATCGAGGCGGGCCCGCCGGACTCCTCCTTCATGCTGCGGATGCCCGCGGGCTTCGCCAGCCTCGGCGAAAAGACGCCCTACAACTGGCGGTACGAGACGACGCCGCAAAAGCACTGCAACGACCGGCGCATGTACTGGCCGCGCGGCAAGGCGTGGGGCGGCTCGTCGTCGATCAACGCCATGCTCTATGTGCGCGGCCACGCCTCCGACTATGACCATTGGCGCCAGCTCGGCAACGAGGGCTGGAGCTACGACGACGTGCTGCCCTACTTCAAGAAGGCCGAGCACAACGAGCGCGGGCCCAACGAATTCCACGGCGTCGGCGGGCCGCTCAACGTCGCCGACCAGGCCGAGCCCATCCACCTGAACGAAACCTTCTTCCATGCCGCCGGGCAGGCCGGCTACAAGCGCAACGACGACTTCAACAGCGCCAGACAGGAAGGCGTCGGCTACTACCAGGTGACGCAGAAGGATCGGCAGCGCTGGAGCGCCGCCAGCGCCTATCTGCGGCCGGCGGTCGAGCGCAACCGCAACAACGTCCACGTCATCTCCAACGCGCTGGTCGAGCGCATCATCCTCGACAAGACCCGCGCCATGGGCGTGCGCTACCAGCAGAACGGCCGCGACGAGGTCGCGCGCTGCAGCCGCGAGATCATCCTGGCCGGCGGCGCCGTCAACTCGCCGCAGCTCCTCATGGTGTCGGGCATCGGCCCGGCCGATCATCTGAATTCGATCGGCATCCGTCCGCTGCACGACCTGCCGGGCGTCGGCGGCAACCTGCAGGACCATCTCGACGCCGCCGTGCTGCAGTTCTGCAAGACGCGCGATACCTACGACACGGCCAACAAGCTGGTGTCGCTCTATCGCTACTGGAAGGACAAGAAGGGCCCCGGCACCTCGCCGATCGCCGAATCGGGCGGCTTCATCAGCACGCGGCCCGGCCTCAGCGCGCCCGACATCCAGCTGCATTTCCTGCCAGTCCTGGTCGTCGACCACGGCCGTACCAAGATGAAGAAGAACGGCTATAGCCTGCACATCTGCACGCTCAGGCCCGAGAGCCGGGGCACGATCCGGCTCGCCAGCAGCGATCCCAAGGTGCATCCGCTGATCGACGCCAACTACCTGGCCGAGCGACGCGACCTCGACACGCTGATCGAAGGCGTGAAGATCGGCCGCGAGATTTTCGCCGGGGTCGCCTTCGATCCCTACCGCGCCGACGAGTTCCAACCCGGCGCCGCGGTGAAGACCGACGCCGAGATCGAGCAGTGGATCCGCAGCCACTGCGAGACGATCTACCACCCGGTCGGCACCTGCAAGATGGGCCCGGCCAACGATCCGATGGCGGTGGTCGACCACCGCTGCCGCGTCCGCGGCCTGGAAGGGCTGCGCGTGGTCGATGCCTCGGTGATGCCGACGCTGGTCGGCGGCAACACCAACGCCCCCACCATCATGATCGCCGAGAGGGTCGCCGCCTTCATGCAGGAGCCGTGACCAAGCCGGTGGCCGTGTTGTAAGCTCCCTCGATCATGAACGAGTTCGCCAGGGCACTCCGACGATGGCGGCGCCTTCGCGGCGTCAAGCAAAGCCATGCCGCTGAGCTGTTCGGCGTCACCCAGGCGACCCTGTCGCGCTGGGAACGCGGCCATCATCGGCTGCCCGATGCAGCGGCGCGCAAGCTCTCACGCCTTCTGGCGGCGCCGCTCGATTCGGCAGCCGATGCCGGCCTGCGCCGGCTGGTCGAAAGCTCCGCCCTTCCCGTTCATCTGATCTGCGATCTCTCGCACCGCCTGCTGGCGGCCTCGCCGGGGCGCTTTGCCGAATGGACGGCCGGCGCGGCCGAGCTGCGCGGCGTGTCGCTGTGGGGTTTCGCCACCGACGAGATCCGCTCGGCCGAGGCGCGGCTGGGCGAGCTCGGCTGGTACGATGACGGCGCGGCCCAGGTGAGCTTCTGGACCGGCACCAATGACAGCCCGATCGTGAGCATCGATGCCGGCATCCTGGTGTGGGAGCGCCTGCAGCTCAGCGACGGCACCCTGGCGCGGCTCGTGACCTCGGTCGCTCACTAGGCAGCGAATACTTTATTCGTGGGCCGAGGCCCGGCGCTTCCGTAGGGTCGTCGGCATGACGACATCGTGGGGACGGATTGCCCTGCTGTACGCCATCGGCGTCGTGGCCGCCGGCCAGCTCGGCATCGTGCCGCCGCTGGTGCCGGCGTTGCAGCGCGATCTCGGCCTGTCGCTCGCCGGCGCCGGCATGGCGGTGTCGATCGTCACCCTGGTCGGCGCGCTGTTCGGCCTGCCGGCGGGCGGCTGGTGCGAGAGGGTGGGTCACGCGCGCGCGCTCAGCATCGGCATCCTCGTCATGGCCGCGGCGGCGGTGCTTTGCGCGGCGGCCGACGATGCCAACACGTTGCTCGCCGCGCGCGGCTTGGCCGGCGCCGGTTATCTGCTGGTCGTCGTCGCCAGCCCCTCGCTGATGGTCAGCACCGCCGAACCGCGGCACCATGCTTTCGCGCTGTCGCTGTGGGGGACCTTCGTGCCGGCCGGCATCGCGCTTTCGGGAATCGCGGCGGCGACCTTCGCCGACGGCGCGGGCTGGCGGATCATCTTCGCCGTCGACGCCGTCCTGCTGGCCTTTGGCCTGATCATCGCCATCGTCGCCATTCCAAGGACTAGTGAACCACGGCACGACGAGCGACGCGTGTCGATCGGAGCGCTGCGGGCCGCCGCCCCGCTCTCGATCGCCTTCTTCTGCTTCGCCCTGATCTTCCTGGCACTCGCCGGATTGTTGCCGGCCTATCTCGTCGAGAGGCTTGGGCTGCCGCCGGACGCAGCCGGCCGGATCGTCGCCGTCGCGACCGCCTTCGGCATCGCCGGCAGCCTCTTGGCGGGATGGCTGACGCACCGCGGGGCGTCGCTCGGTCGTCTGGTCGCGGTGGGCCTGATCGCCCCCACCGTGATCGCTGCGCTGTCATTCAGCGCGGCGGCACCAGTCCCGCTGGCCGTCGCGGGCTTCGCGATGTGCTTCGCGGCGGGCGGGTTGGTGCCCGCGGCGGTTTTCGCCTCGGTGCCGCAGGTCGCTGCCGACAGGCGGGCGATCGGGCCGATCAACGGCCTGCTGGCGCAGGCGGGCAGCCTGGGATCCCTGGCCGGTCCGCCCCTGCTCGCGCTCTGGGTTGAAGGGACGAGCTGGTCACTGGCGCCGCTGATGCTCCTCGCCGTCGCGGCCATCGGGGCGGCCTCGGCGCTTGCCGTCAAACCCGCCTAGACGCGCTTCTCCACCACCAGCAGCCAAGTCTTGCCTGCGAACGGCACCAGCCGGCCGTGCGAATCGACGGGATAGAGGCTCATGGTCACGCTGTTCTTCACGTTGCCGCCGATCGCCTGCAGGTAGCCGCCGTGCTCATCGGTGACGATGTCGCAATGGGTGGCGGTATTGTCGATGCGCCGCCGCGCGGTGCGCGGATCGGCGTAGCGCCAGGTGGGCCCCGCGGTGCCGGCGCAGACGAGATCGCCGGGCTTGGGCGAATATTCGTTGGGCGCGTGCAGCCTGAAGGCTGTGCGGCCGCCTCGCTGCTCGTGGTCGTAGAGGGCGGCGAGATAGCCGCCATGGCGGCCGTCGCGCGGGAACTCGCTGGCGGGGATCCCCGAGCGGCTCATCACCCAGGCGACGAAGGCGCCCGACCACGGTTTGCCCGAGGTGCGCCCGTTCCAGTCGGGATGGCCGCAGCTTCCCCAATAGTCGCCGATCTTGCTGGCGAGCGGTTCACTGCGTTCGGTGACGCCGCTGCGGTTGGTGTAGCCGCCGACGTGGCCGCCATAGACGACGGTCGAGCGGCCGAACCTGGTCCATTCCTGCCAGGCGGTGTAGGCGACGCGGTCGGAGGGCGGGCGATCGGCATAGCCGCCGCCGGTACGCTGGCCACTGCCGCCGCAGCCAACCAGAGTCCAGGAAACCAGGGCGAGCAGAAGGATCGCTGGCAGCCGGTGACCGAACGCGTGGGAGGAACGCAGGACGGGCGGCTGCCAGCAAACACGAACATCGACGGAGGGGGAGTCGAAATTCATGTATGACTTGCAGGAGGTAAAATAAATGATTGTTATTACTTGGCTTTCTACTAACACAATTGATGCATAATGTCACGAGCCATCGACCTTGCCGCGGTGCGTCGGCTGGAAAAGCTGGCGTTTCGCGGCTGGCCCGCCCTGGAGACCCGGGATCGCGCCGGCTGGCGCCTGCGATTCGCCAATGGCTATACCAAAAGAGCTAATTCAATCAATGCATTAGGGACGGATGCTCAGACCGATCTTTCGACCCTGCAGGGCCTCGAGGCAGCCTACCGGGCGCGCAATCAGGCCCCGGTCTGGCGGCTGAGCCCGCTCGCCCCGCCGGCCATGGACGGGATCCTGTCGGCCCGCGGCTACCGCACCATCGAGCGCAGCCTGCTGCAGCTTTGCCCATTGCACGCAGGCTTCGCGGCCGCCCCCGAGGTCCGCATCCACGCTCGGCCGACGCCCGCCTGGATCGAGGCCTTCTGCGCCTACAGCCCGGTGCGGCCGGAGCATCGCGACGTCATGCGGCGCATGCTGGCGGCGATCGCCGCGCCGGCGGGCTTCGCCTTCGTCGAAGCCGAGGGCCAGCCGATGGCCATGGCGATCGGCGCCGTCGAGGGCGATCACATGGGCCTGTTCGACGTGCTGGTGATGCCGGCCGCCCGCCGCCGCGGCCTGGCGCGCAAGATCACCGAGAGCCTCTATGCCTGGGCCTGGGGCCACGGCGCGCGCATCGCCTATCTGCAGGTCGTCGCCACCAACCAGGCGGCGATGCCGCTCTATGCCGGGCAGGGCTTCCGCACCGTCTACGAATACGAGTATCGCGTGCCGCACGAGCCCTGAACCGCTCGCCTTGACCCTCTGCCAAGCGCCCTCAATAGTCGCCCGAGGGAGGAACACAAAAATGGCGCACTACCCGTGGGAGAAGAGCTATCCGCCCGGCGTCCGCTGGGAGCTCGAGATTCCCAAGAAGACCATTCATCAGATCTTCGAGGAGAGCTGCGCGCAGTTCGGCGACCGGCCCTTCACCGACTTCCTCGACAAGGTGATGACCTTCCGCGACTACAAGCAGGCGTCGGACAAGGCGGCGGCCGGCTTCCAGAAGCTCGGCGTCAAGCCGGGCGTCAATGTCGGGCTCTATCTGCCCAACACGCCGCACTACATCATCGCCTTCTTCGGCGTGCTGAAGGCGGGCGGCAAGGTGGTGAACTACAGCCCGCTCGATGCCGCGCGCGAGCTCGAGTTCAAGATCGGCGATTCGGAGACCGACATCCTGGTGACGCTCGATGCCGCCGCGCTCTATCCCAAAATGGCGGCGATGCGCGGCAAGACGCGGCTCAAGAAGCTGGTCGTGGGCTCGATCGCCGACTATCTGCCGTGGCCCAAGAACTGGCTCTATCCGCTCGCCAAGAAGAGGGAGATCGCGGCCTGGCCGCGCGACGACTGGCACCTGTCGTTCAGGGACCTTCTGGCCAACGACGGCAAGTACACCGCGTATCCGGCGGGCGAGAACCTGTGGGACGAGGTGGCGCTGCTGCAATATACCGGCGGCACGACCGGCCTGCCCAAAGCCGCCATGCTGACGCATGGCTGCATCATCGCGGCGATGAGCCAGGGCCAGGCCTGGACCACGCCCTATACGACTCCCGGCACCGAGAAGGTCGTCTGCGTGCTGCCGCTGTTCCACATCTATGCGCTGTCGGGAATCATGCTGGGCGCGGTGCGCAACGGCAACCAGCTCATTCTCTATCCGCGGCCCGACATCGACATGATCGTGAGCGACCTCGCGAACAAGAAGCCCAGCTTCCTGCCCGGCGTGCCGACGCTCTACACGGCGATTCTGAAACATCCCAAGGCGCAGGGGCTCGATCTGAAATCGCTGAAGATCTGCATGTCGGGCGGCGCGCCGCTGCCGGTCGAGGTGCAGCAGAGCTTCGAGAAGCTGACCGGGGCCACGCTGATCGAGGGCTACGGCCTCACCGAGACCTCGCCCACCGGCGCGATCTGCCCGGTCGACAAGAGCGTACGCCGGGTGGGTTCGTGCGGCCTGCCGATGCCCGGCACCATCATCGAGATCCGCGACATGGAGAAGGCCGAGCGCGTGCTGCCGGCCGGCAAGGACAATGTCGGCGAAGTCTGCATCATCGGCCCGCAGGTGATGAAGGGCTACTGGAAGCAGCCGGAGGAGACCGAGAAGGTCCTGTTCAGCCATCCCACCAGCAACTGGAAGGGCCTGCGCACCGGCGACATGGGCTACATGGATGACGACGGCTGGCTCTTCCTGGTCGATCGCTCCAAGGACCTCATCATCTCGTCGGGCTACAACGTCTATCCGCGCATGATCGAGGAGGCGGTCTACGAGCTGCCCGCCGTCGACGAATGCGTGGTGATCGGCATCCCCGATCCCTACCGCCAGGAAGCGCCCAAGGTGTTCGTCAAGCTGAAGCCCGGCGCTTCGCTCACTTTCGAGGAGCTGAAGAAGCATCTCGAGGGCAAGATCGGCAAGCACGAGATGCCGGTTGCGCTCGAGATCCGCGCCGAGCTGCCCAAGACGCCCGTCGGCAAGCTCTCCAAGAAGGAGCTGAAAGAGGAAGAACGCGCCAAGGCGCGGGCCAAGGCGGCGTAGGACTCATTCACCTCCCCCGTATGACGGGGGAGGTGAATGATTCGAGAATGACTCGAAAATGATTCGAAGATCGTTTGTCGTCGGCACTCCCGCCCTCGCCTTGGCCGGCTGCTTCGACTCGCCATGCGAGGAGGAGAACCCGGCGCAGAAGGGCTTCCTCGACGGGCTGCGCGCACTCGCCAAGCCGGCGCTCGCCTCCAACAACCCATTGCAGGTCGAGGAAGCGGCCCAGCAGAGCGTGGCGCTGGCCGACAAGGTCGGCGGCTTCGCCGGCTGGTGCGGCACGCTCACCCGGATCGAGGGCAACGCCCAGACCGTCGCCGTCACCGTCGATGTCGGGCGCCAGGTTTCGCTCTACGCGTTCAACGACTGGGCGCTGGCGCTTGCCGGCTCGCTGGCCGACCTGTTTTCCACACGATCGCGCGAGACGCCGCCGCCGGGCCTTTCCGATAGCGCCATCGCGGCGCTAAAAACCCTGCGGCTTGGCGAACGCGTGTTGCTCTCCGGGCGGATGGGCGAGATCGCGGGCTCCGGCGTGTTCGACCTCTCCCGCCTGTTCGGCAAGAGCGATGCGGACCACCGCCAGTTCCTGCTGGCGCCGCGCTTCGTGGCGCGCATCGAGGCCCTCACGGCATCGAAGAACAAGTAGAAAGGATTTTCAGGTGCCGTCTTTTTCCTACGATTTTCCCTATGCCGCGAAAAAGCTTCCCATCTTTGCCGCCAACGTCGTCGCCTCCTCGCAGCATCTCGCGGCGACCGCCGGCCTGCGCATGCTGGCGAAGGGCGGCAATGCGGTCGATGCCGCGATCGCCAGCGCCGCCGCCATCACCGTCGTCGAGCCGACCAACAACGGCATCGGCGCCGACGCCTTCTGCATCCTGTGGGACGGATCGAAGCTCGTCGGGCTGAACGCCTCGGGCCATTCGCCGGCGCTGATGACGCCCGATCAGTACAAGGGCCAGGACAAGATGCCGACCGTCGGCTGGGCGAGCGTCAGCACGCCGGGCGCGGTGTCGCTGTGGGTCGAGCTGCACAAGCGCTACGGCAAGCTGCCCTTCGCCGACCTGTTCGAGCCCGCCATCAAGTATGCCAGCGACGGCTATCGCGTCTCCTCCATGGTGTCACGCCAGTGGGACCGCGCCATCGACCGGCTGAAGGGACAGGCGAGCTGGGTGAAGGCCTTCCTGCCCGGCGGCCGGGCGCCCAAGGCGGGCGAGCTGTGGAAGTTTCCCGACCAGGCCAAGACGCTCGCCAGGATCGCCGAGAGCAAGGGCGAGGCCTTCTATCGCGGCGAGCTCGCCGAGGCGATCGACAAGTACGCCCGGGAGACCGGCGGGACGCTGCGCAAGGAGGACCTGGCGGCGCACAGGCCCGACTGGGTCGATCCCATCGGCCTCACCTATCGCGGCACGACGCTGCACGAGATCCCGCCGGCGGGTCAGGGGATCGCCGCCTGCATGGCGCTGGGCATCCTCGAGAACTTCGATCTCGCCGGTCACGACGCCGACGGCCCGGAGGTCGCGCATCTGCGCATCGAGGCGATGAAGCTCGCCTTCGCCGACATCTGGCGCTACGTCGCCGATCCGCGCTTCATGGAAGTGACGCCGGCGCAAATGCTCGACAAGCACTACCTCAAGAGCCGCGCCAGGCTGATCGACCCGAAGAAAGCCAAGGACTTCGGCCCCGGCACGCCCAAGGACGGCGGCACGATCTATCTCGGCACGGCCGATGCCTCGGGCATGATGGTGTCGCTGATCCAGTCGAACTACATGGGCTTCGGCTCGGGCATCGTCGTGCCGGGCACGGGCATCGCGCTGCAGAACCGCGCGACCGGCTTCGTGACGACGGCCGGCCATGCCAACCAGGTCGGCCCGAAGAAGCGGCCGTTCCACACCATCATCCCCGCCTTCATCACCAAGGACGGCAAGCCGGTCGCGACCTTCGGCCTGATGGGCGGCGCCATGCAGCCGCAGGGCCACCTGCAGGTCTTCTCGCGCATCGTCGACTACGGTCAGAACCCGCAGGCCGCCATCGACGCGCCGCGCTGGCGGGTGCACGAGCTCGACAAGACGGTGTGGGCCGAGGAGCACATGCCGACGGCGACGCTCGACGGCCTCGAGGCGCGCGGTCACAAGGTCACGCGCACCAAGTGGCCGAGCTTCGACTTCGGCTCGAGCCAGATCATCTGGCGCTTTCCCGACGGCGGCCCCTATCTCGGCGCCTCCGAGAGCCGCCGCGACGGCGCGGCGGTCGGC
>Ga0210389_10003942_pt1 | contig 11567 bp, 10 predicted proteins | sample IncBWH28OmetaG_FD_160127 | JGI IMG/M metagenome (GOLD analysis project Ga0210389, IMG submission 160127) | Forest soil microbial communities from Barre Woods Harvard Forest LTER site, Petersham, Massachusetts, United States - Inc-BW-H-28-O ... | reverse complement strand
GACGCGTTGAGCGATGCGGCGCCGTCGCTCGATTTGCCGGCGGTATTTCAAAACTCGCGCGATCATGGGCTGCAAGCTTCCAGCCTGAACCAGATTGCTCGCGAATGGGCTCCGCGGCTGGAGATCAGTGAGGCGGACGTGAAGAACTATCTGACCCAGAATATTCACTACAAGCTAGACGCGGGGTGTCTGGAGGGATTGCAGTTATTTTATCGGTATGCAGCGGAGATTGGGGCGCTTCCAGGTGCGCCGGAGCCGCAGTTTGTCGATGCGACTAAGGCTGTCGCGTTGTAGAGCTGTCTTGAAGCCTTAACCTCTGAAACAGCAGGTCCCTCCACCGCGGTCGGGATGACAAGGTTCGACTCCATCTCCCGAATTGTTCACTCGCAAATGGGTTAAGCTGAAGTCTGCGCGCTTGGCGCGATTGCTTTCGTGAGTTTATTCCAGCCCATTCCGAATGCCGGCAGCGCGGCGGATGCGACACGTCCGCTGGCGGACCGCATGCGTCCGCGGACGCTTGAGGAATACGTCGGGCAGGAGCATCTGATCGGTCCCGGCAAGCCGCTGCGCACGCAGGTCGATCGCGACGACACGGGATCGCTGATTTTCTGGGGCCCTCCGGGCACGGGCAAGACTACGCTGGCGAAGATTATCGCGAACCTGACGAAGGCGGAGTTTATTGAGTTTTCCGCGGTGCTGGCGGGGATAAAAGAAATCAAGCAGGTGATGGCGGATGCCGAGCGGGCTCGGCAGTACGGCACACGCACGATTGTTTTCATTGACGAGATTCACCGCTTCAATAAGGCGCAGCAGGACGCTTTTCTGCCGCATGTGGAGAAAGGCAATATTCGGCTGATCGGGGCGACTACGGAAAATCCGTCGTTCGAGATCAATTCTGCGTTGCTGTCGCGGTGCAGGGTTTATGTGCTGAAGCCGCTGACCGAGGAACAGATTGTGCTGTTGTTGCGGCGCGCGCTCGCTGATCACGAGCACGGACTGGGTGGCCTGAATCTGAGTGCGTCGGATGATGTGCTGAAGAAAATTGCCAGCTATACCAGTGGCGATGCGCGCAGTGCTTATAACGTTTTGGAGGTTGCGGCGGGGCTAGCAAAATCCCCACTTCTCGCAACGGACGCGAGAAATGGGGCACCCGCAAAATCCCCACCCTCTCGCGAAGGACGCGAGAAGGATGGGGCACCCGCTTCGAATGAGATTACTGACGAGATTGTGCGCGATGCACTGCAGAGGCGCATTCTGCTTTACGACAAATCGGGTGAAGAGCATTACAACCTGATTTCGGCGCTGCATAAGTCGGTGCGGAACAGTGATCCTGATGCGGCGCTGTATTGGCTGGGGCGCATGCTTGAGGCTGGAGAAGATCCGCTCTACATTGCGCGGCGCGTGGTGCGGATGGCGGTGGAAGATATTGGGCTGGCTGATCCGAATGCGTTGGCGCTGTGTATGGCGGCTCGCGACGCGGTTGATTTCATTGGGATGCCGGAAGGTAATCTGGCGCTCGCGCAGGCTGTTGTGTATCTTTCTGCGGCGCCGAAGTCGAACGCGCTTTACACGGCTTATGGCGATGTGTTGAAAGACGTGGAGCAGACTGCGGCTGATTCCGTCCCGCTGCACCTGCGCAACGCTCCTACGTCGCTGATGAAGGGACTCGGTTATGGACAGGGCTACCAGTATGCCCACGATCTGGACGACAAAGTCGCCGACATGCAGTGCCTGCCTGACAATCTGCGGGATCGGATTTATTATCGGCCGACGAATGAGGGCGTCGAGAAGCGCATTCGCGAGCGGCTGGAGGAAATTAAGAGGCGGCGGTCGGGCAGCTGATCTGTGAGCGAGAGCCCTGGGCCCTCCAACACAGATTCAACGTCAAAGGCGGCGGACAGGAGTGTCCGCCCCACACAGGCTATGCTTCACGCAGACTAAGAACTCTGGGGCGAGTTGGGGTTGCGGACGCTGGGCAGCGTGAACACGATGATCAGGCAGATGAGGGCCAGAATGGCAATGGCGAAGATGCTGCCTTCGGGGCCGGTCGCTCCGCCGCTCAGGAGGGGTCGACCCACGGGGTGCGTGGCGAGAAGATGGTGCTGCACCATCATCCCGCTGTCGGCGACGCCGTAGAGGTACGATTGCGCCCAGTCCCACGAGGTGTGAAAGCCGATAGCCCACCAGAGCGAACCGGTGCGCCACAGACTGAAACAGAAAACCATCCCGGCCAAACCGGCTGAGAGCAGTCCGATAGGAGATTCGCCAGCGTTGTTGCCGTGTCCGAGGCCGAACAGAATGGAAAAGAGAACGGCCGAGGTCCAGAAGCCTAACGCTGCGCTGTGGCGAGTCTTGAATGCCGACTGGTAAAAGCCGGCGAGCCCGCGGCCAAGCGTGAACTGAAGATAGCCGCGGACGAAGTACTCCTCAAACAGGCCGACCAGCAGAAAGCCGAACAACCAGATGGCTCCGTAACGAAGAATATCGCTGCCCGCGAGCAAGCGGCCATCGATGACGAGAAGTCCGGTCTCCCGGAGTATCAGGACCAGAAGCGACAGGCAGGTCACCCCCCAGGCCAGGCCGGCGAAGAAGTGAGGAAGCTTTCGGCTTCCGCCGAGGCCGTAGCTCGAGTTGGGTCGTCGTTCGATCTTCGACATGATCCAGGTAATGAGCAAAACGACGAGGAAAGGAATCAACTCAGCGACGAGTAAGAAGGATGGAGGAATGTCCGACCCCGGCTTCGGGCCGCTGGGTGCGTGAAGCATGTGGGCGATGCGGTTGCCAGTGAATGCAAAGGCAGCGATGAGTGCGACGAAGATGAGCAGGCTCCAGCCGGCGCGCAAGCCGTCTTTGCCGATGAATATCTTGCGCGAAGTCGATGGCTGCGCAGGTGGGACGGTTTCGGTGCGGGTGACTGCGTCGTCAGGATTCAATGCATATCCTCGTGTGAAAGGAGTCTATCTGGTTCTGTGAGTTGTGTGCAGACTGAGCCGCTTTGTTCCGGAACAGCTTTGCCTGCAATTGCGGCTTTACCTTAATCGGGCGCGATGGTCTTTGAGGATGCAGCGGTCCATCACTACGAAGATTCCTGCCTGGTGCGCCTTTTCTGCGGCTTTCTCGTGGATTACTTCTTCCTGCATCCAGATGGCGGGGACTTTGAGTTGGATGGCTTGGTCGACAATCTCTTCGACGAACTCGGGGTGGCGGAAGATGTTGACGATGTCGATTTTCTCGGTGTGCGGAATGTCGAGCAGGGACGGGTACGCCTTCTCACCCAGGCATGTTTCGATTTGCGGATTTACCGGGATGATGCGATATCCGTGGCTTTGCATGTAGGCGGTGACGCCGTGGCTGGCGCGCATAGGATCGCAGGACAACCCGACCACGGCAATCGTCTTGGCGCGCTGTAACAGGTCGGCGATGGGATCGGATGATGTCATCGGAATGAAGGCCGGTGCGCTTTACTTCTTGCCTCTAGCTGTTTGCATTTTTACTTCTTGTTGGCTTGCTCTTCTTTCTGCTTGTACATTTTCAGCGCCAGTTTGCGGACGGTTTCGGAAACATCTTTGTTGGCCGAGATATTTTTCAGGTCTGCTGACAGCAGGTGTTTCATCAGGCCGAGTCCCAGGTCGAGCGGAGTGCGCGGATTCGCCACCAGATTGCGCACGACTTTGTAATTTTTCATGAAACGGCGCTTGAGTGGGATCTGGCGCAGGACGGACTCGAGCACATTTTTCTGGCTGGCGAATTTTTCCACTTCGCCGTCAGAAAGCTTGGGGGCTTCGAGCACGGCAAGCGCCACAACTTTGGTGCCGTCGCGAATCAGAAGCGAGCGCTCTTCTTTATTGCCCTTCAAAGCCAGCTGAATGCGGCCCTTCACGTCGAGGTGGCTGATTTTCTGCAAGGCATTCTCGCGCAGGGCTGGGACTGGCAATTTGGGCTTGGCGACCGGCTTGGGCGCGACAGGTTCAGCCGGTTCGGGCTCGGGCGCCTCCGCTTCGTCAGTTATCGGGTAATAGTCCTCGCCCAGGAGCTCGAGAATTCCGCCGATGGCTTTGAACGGCTTTTCGCCCTCGGCGGCAATGTCCTGAGCGTGTTCTTTGAGGTAGGCGTCGAGGGCTTCATCGTCTCCCCATTCGTCGGCGTTGGGAGAAGGCGCGGCAGATTCTGGGGCTGGAGACGAGGACTTGGCAGGCTCGACGTCAGGGGCAATTTCCTTTGCCGCTTCCTTCGGGACTTCCTTCGGGACTTCCTTCGGTGCTTCCTTCGGAGAATCGGTGACCGCAGCGGGAGCCTGCACAGGAGCCGGGGCCTTGAGGTCGGCTAACAACTTCTTCACTTCTTCGGCTTCTTCCTTCTTCAGAAACGGATTCGACTTGAGATTCTCGAGCACGTTGCGCTGCAAGCGCACGCGTTTACTTTTCAACATCACGGCAATCGACTCGGGGGAAGCGCCGATCGCGAACTTGACCAACTGATCGACTGGAAGGGAGGGATTTTCGATCAGGGCGGGCAGCAAGGGCGGGCGCAAATTATCGGGGGAGATGAAATATTCCAACACTTCAATCGTAGTTTGAGGATCGGCGGCCGCCGCGACGGAGGATTTTTCGTCCCACCCGGCCAAAGTCATGCGAGCCACTGGGCCGAAGATCGGGTTGTGGCGGGCGAGATGGACGAGAATTTCAATGTTCTCGGCCGCCGGTACCTGGAGCGCGCCGCGGGCGGCGAACTGCATCATGTTGGAGGGCAGCTTGGAAGCGCGGATTTGATCAATGGTGCGAGCCATGACGTCATGCTTCGACTGCGAGTTGCGAGGTGCGGGCGCGGGAAATCGACTTGCCCTCGACCAGCCCTTCCAGTTCGTTCACTGCGAGTTCCAATTCGCGGGTGATGCGATTGGGTTTGTGCCGGAGAAATACGTCCCGCAAAGTCCGATAGTACCAAAGAGTGCCCTCGCGGCCACCATTGAACCGTGACCAGACTGATTCGCCGATCGCGCGGTAATCGCTGAGGATGGAGCGAACGTTGTTGAGTTTATCGGCGGCGGAAACCAGGCGCGTGTCGGCATTGGCCTTTTTCAGATGGCGGATGTAACTTTCTTTGCGCTCGCGCCATGGAGGTTTGGGGTAAGTGTCGGCATCGGTGCAGCCGTCGACCACCTTGGCGACGCGTTCGCCAAACTTGTGGCGGACTTCCTGCAGCATAGGCGCGCCGCCGCAGTCTTCGACGACGTCGTGCAGCAGGGCGGCTATGGCGAGGTCTTCGTCGCCTCCGGCTTCGAGCACGAGAGACGCTACGCCCATCAGGTGGGCGATGTAAGGAATCGTGGAAGCTTTGCGGGTTTGGTGCTTGTGCTTCTCCGCTGCGAATGCAAACGCCCGCAGGAAGCGGGGGCCGAGCTTTACTGCGCGATTTCGAACCTCTGACCTCTTACTCATAGTCTCAGCTTTCTGGCGTTGTCATCCTGAGGGACGCGTCTGTGCATCTCGAAGGATCTGCGAAACTTGTGTGGAGCATCGACGCTGCCAGCAATTGCATAGGTCCCTTCGACTTCGCTCAGGGCAGGCTCTTCGGCCCGCAAAGGACGCGGGCCTCAGGATGACAAGCATAAGAGGGCACACCTGCTTGTGCGCCGATCATTGCTTCTCTGCTTCTCTGCTTCTCTCCGCTCATTGTTTTTCTCCGCGGCGCGCCAGCAGGTAGGCGCGGATGAAGGGCTGCAGATCGCCGTCGATGACGCGATCGACGTCGCCGACTTCGGTTTTGGTGCGGTGATCTTTGATCATGCGGTAGGGCTGCAGAACGTAGGAGCGGATTTGCGAGCCGAATTCGATGTCGAGTTTCGAGTCTTCGATTTTCTTGGTAGCGGCGCGCTTTTTCTCCATTTCGTGTTCGTAGAGTTTTGAGCGCAGCATGCTCATGGCGCGTTCTTTATTTTTGTGCTGCGAGCGCTCGTTCTGGCAATTGGCGACCAGGCCGGTGGCGATGTGCGTGATACGCACGGCGGAGTCGGTGGTGTTCACGTGCTGCCCGCCTTTGCCGCTGGAACGGTAGGTATCGATACGGATGTCTTCCGGTTTGATGACGATTTCGATGCTGTCGTCGATTTCCGGCGAAACGAAAACGCTGGCGAAGGAAGTGTGGCGGCGCTTGGCCTGATCGAAGGGCGAAATGCGGACCAGGCGGTGCACGCCGATTTCGCCCTGGAGAAGTCCGAAAGCGTATTCGCCGTTCACTGCGAAAGTTGCGGACTTCAGGCCCGCTTCTTCGCCGGGCTGGTAGTCGTAGAGAACGGTTTCGAATCCCTGGCGCTCGGCCCAGCGCAAATACATGCGCAGCAGCATGTCGGCCCAGTCCTGCGACTCGGTGCCGCCGGCTCCGGGATGGATGGTGACGATGGCGTTGCGGGCATCGTTCTCGCCCGAGAGCAGGGTCTCGGTTTCAAGTTTATCGAGGAGCTCGCGCAGGGCACCGATTTCGCGCTGGAGGTCGGCGTCGACGTTCTCGCCTTCTTTGGCGAGGTCGAAGTAGGCGGCGATGTCTTCGCTGCGGCGGGCCAGGTCGGCGTCGTTGGCGAGGATGTGCTCTAGCCGCTTTTTCTCGCGCATGACCTGCTGCGAGCGCTGCGGATTCGACCACAGGTTCGGGTCGGCGGACTGCTTTTCAATTTCGGCTAGTTGCGGACGGACTTTCTCCGCGTCAAAGATACTCCCGAAGTTCGTGGACCTTCTTGCTGAGTTTTTCGTATTCGAGGACAAGCTCTTGATTCATTAGGAGGCATCAACCTTTTTGCGGAATTTCCTTTAATAATATAATTGAATGGCTTGTTTTGTCGCAGGAAGCGAAAACAGAGGAAGCCCATCGGGCCTGGCGGGCATCCTGGGAAGGGCGGGCGAAACTGCTTTAAGGCAGCGCTGCGAATGGATCACGCACGCCGCTTGTCGCCTTCGTCGTCAGCGCCCTCCGTGCCTGCTTCGCCCGCTTTTGCCGGGCCTTTGCGAGTTTCAGCGTTCGGCACCTGGGGAGTCGACGAATCTTTCTGTACTTCGACCTTCTGAATATCCCCGATGGACGGTCCCTGCGCGGTGTTGAAGGTGGGAATGTTCGATGCGCTGGACTGGATGTTAAGCATGGTGGACCTCGCTTTCCAGAATTTTAAACTCATCGCCTTTGTATGTAACTAAGCCAATTCGCGGGCAGCCTCCGACGATCGGCGCACCCGTCGCAAATCTGTGATGGCTGATGACCAGCTGAACCAAGAATCGTACATATTCAATACCTCTCGCGATGGGCATCGCGTTAAATACGATCTGGTATTCCGATTTAGCCGCCACATCTTGAACCGCCTTCTTTTGGTCGTCGGTAAAGGCCCCACCGTGGATTTCTTCGCACTTGGTAATGACAGCAGCAAGCAGCTCTGGATCATGGCCTTTAACGTACCTCGTAATCGGCGTGCAAGCAGCGAACCATGCAGACCCTAAGTTGCCGGAAGCAATTGATAAAACGCCTGAATTGGCCCCCGAGTTTATAGGGATCAGGACATTCCATACTTCGGGCGAAAACATCCCCATTGAAAACCCCGCTACTACAAGCCCGAGTCCCGGCCTTTCCGTCACGGGAATTTGTGCAAAAGGAACTCCCTTTTGTGCTTCGAGCACAGGCACCACCGTCTTCATGTATTCGTTAGTGAAAAAAGACCGCATTTGCTCGACGATGTCCTTGATGTTCCGCTTGTTCTTGCCGAGGACGCCGCTCGGATTCTTCAATTCAAATTCGCGGAGAAGGTTGCCAATCGTCCTGACGCCGAACGAAGCCAACCCATAGATGGCCACTCCGATCGGAAGGTTGCCGAGTTGGAAGATTTTTTCGGCGTCTTCGTATACCTTCATCGGATTGCTCGCTTCGCCGATGGTCACGGCGCTATCCACACCTAGGATCACACCGTCAGGGACGGTGCACGCGACAGCGACGGTCATATGTCATTTCAACTGCTGGCCTAGAAGGGGGATTTCTGACGCGCACATCGTATAGTGTGAGGCGGCGAAAAGCAAATGTCCACGTAACTTTGGGGACGTGTCCCAGACGAGTTACCGGATCGGGACCGTCCCACGGGCGGAAAAGGGCCCTATGGCGACAATGCCGGTCTGGCAGGCTGGAACAGTCAGTCGCGCACGTTACTGAGATTTTTCCGGTTTCGTCCGGAAGGTGAAGCGCGACAGCAGCGCTCCTACAGAAATTATCGCACACGCGTAGGCGAACCAGTCGCCGTGACGAGCGTAGAACGTGATGTCGGAAATAAGCGCGTAGGGGGCGACCAGGGCGAGGCGGTCTTTGCGGGGAAGTTGTGCGACGACGCGTCCCCAGGGGTCGATGGAGGCCGTGACGCCGGTATCGGTGTCGCTGAGCAGCCAGCGATTGTTTTCGATGGCGCGCATGCGGGTCTGGTTGAGATGCTGGGCGTAGGCGCCACTGTCGCCGTACCATGCGTCGTTGGAAATGTTGACGAAGACCTGGGCGCCGTTGTTGGCGAACTGGCGAACTTCGTCGGGGAAGATGGATTCGTAGCAGATGAAGACGCCGAGCTTTTCGTCACCTGCGTCGAGAGGCCGGCGTGAGCTGCCGTGGTGAAACTCGCCAACTTCTTTGGTCAAGCCGCCGGCAAAAGAAAACAGGCTGGGAAATGGAAGATATTCGCCGAAGGGAACGAGGTGGGCTTTGTCGTAGCGCGTGACCCAACCGCTGTCAGGGCTGATCAGGGATGCGGAATTGAAATAGGCAGACTCAGTGCCGGGCTTTGAGGCTGGAGTTACGCCGATAGATCCGGCGACCACCCAGGCGTTGGTCGCATGAGCCATCTCGCTGAGTGAATTGCGGAACTGCGCATCGTTGGTGGAAAACGGCGCGGGCGATTCGGGCCATACGATGAGTTTGACGTGGGAGGGCGATCCGCGGTCGGTGCCTGCCGCGGATGTATTTTTCAGGGCTGCAGTTTCGGTAAGGTCGATCAGGCCGGTCAGCGTTTTTTGAAAATAACCTGGCTGCGTCCAATCCGCGGCGACTGGAATATTTTGTTGCACTAGCAGCGCGGTACGATCGGCTCGTGCGGGAGGGGCGTCGATCAATCGCCCAGCCTGCAGGACTGCGGCAGCAGCCAAGGCTGCGGCCAGCATGGCGGTGCGCTTCTCGCGCGGAACCAGGAATGCCGCGGCCAGCGCGACGTTGACCAGGGCAATTTCAAACGAGATGCCGTAGACGCCGGTCGTGGCGGCGATGCGGCTGAGCGGGCCATTGTCGACTTGCGCGATGCCTAGCAGGTTCCAGGGGAATCCTGTGATCCGGGTGCGGGCGAGTTCCACGGCGACCCATAGAAACGGAGCCAGCGCGAGCGGGCGGCGGAGGTCTGTGGCCGCCCCGACAAGCAGGCTGACCAACAGTCCGAACAATCCATGATAGAGGCCGAGGTAACAGCAGAAGAGAAAAAGTGCCAACAGCGCCTCGGGCATGCTGAGGCCGCCGAAGTGGCGCATGGTGTCGTAGATCCAGTAGCAGGTGGCGGCGTACCAGAGGATTCCGCAAACGTAGCCCAGCAGAAATCCCTGGAGGGGCGTGGCGGGGCGCAGGCGAACCGCGCCGGCAATCTGGAGTTCGCCTGCTGGACGCGCGCGCAGCAGGGCTACGATTAGCGGAGCGAGGGCGATCCACGACAGGACGTAAATGCCGGGTAGCGGGAAGATGAGGGCCTGCAGCGCGGCCGATGCCGCGACCAGCAACCAGGCGCTGAAGTGAATTTGCCGCACGGGCAAGGATAGCAAATGCTGCTATCAGCTATCAGCTGTCAGCTATCAGCTTCTAGCTTTTGGCTTTTGGCTTTTGGCTTACTTCTCGTTTCTGTTCCGCGAGAGACCGTTCAGCGAAGCTTGCGCGGACGAAATTCACAATTTCATCGGTTACGTATTGCGGCGGGGTGATGCGGAAGATGGGGCGATTGACTATGGGCTTCAGGGAGACGGCTTGCCAGGCTGCGGCTTCGGGGGTCTGGTGGAGGATTACGGCGTTCGCGCGGTCTAGAAATTCGCGGGCGGAGGTTTTGAAATCTTTGGTCGCGGGATCGAGTACGGCGAGGTAAAGATCCGGACGCAGAAATTTTAAGATGCTGTTCGACTCGATGATCACATTGTTGGCTGCTTCTATTTCCGCGGGCTCTATTTTTGTCCGCAAGGCCGGCATCGCTTCGGCGAGGCGGCCTTGCTCGGTGCGCACCCAGAGGGCACGCTTCGCTCCTGCAACTAGAAACCTTGATGTGTCGGTGTCGCCGGAACGGTCGCGCTCTTCGGAAATCGCCCAGGAGTGGTCGGCGGTGGCGCAGTCGCAGGGCTCGCCATTGGCGGAGCAGACGCCGTGGCCGTACTGTGTGATCTTGACGGCGGTCCATTCGAATTCGGGCAGTGCGGAGATCAGGCCGGCGACTACGCTGGTCTTGCCTACGCTGCGCGAATGTCCGCCGACGACGATAAGTGATGCGTACATAGGATTCGCTTGCCGGACAGGCCCTCGGGGGCTAAAGCCCGCGTCGTTCCCGCCTCCGAGTGGCACGGCTAAAGCCGTGCCCTTCCCATCCGTTCCCTCCCATCCGTTCAACGCAAGCGGCTCTGTCTAACAATCTTCAATCTTTTTTCGCCAGGCGCGCCAGCGTGGCTAGCTGCTTGAGATATTGGCGCAGCGGCTGGGCGGGAGTTCCCCAGAAGGCGACGCCTTTGCCGCGCAAGACTTTGTTCGGGAGAACGCCGCCCTGGCCGCCGAGCATGACTCCTTCTTCGATGCGGGCGTGCTCGCCGATGCCGACCTGGCCTCCGAGCACGACTCCGTTTTCGATGACGATGCTGCCGGAAAGGCCGGTCTGCGCAGCGATCACGACGTCTTCGCCGAGCTGGCAGTTGTGGCCGATGTGGACGAGGTTGTCGATTTTCGTTCCCCGGCCGATGCGGGTTTCATCGAGCGCACCGCGATCGATCGTCGCGTTGGCGCCGATCTCGACATCGTCTTCGATGACCAGGCGGCCGACCTGAGGGAATTTTTCGTAGTGGCCGGTCTGGCGATCGCGAACGTAGCCGAAACCGTCGCTGCCGAGCACCGCGCCGGCGTGCACGATCACGCGGTCGCCGAGCGTTGTGCCGGGATAGATGGTGACGTTGGGATAAATCTGGCAGTGGCGGCCGATTTTCACACCGGCGCCAAGTACACAGCCAGCGGCGATGCTTGTGTTCTCGCCGATTTGCGCTTGTGCGCCCACGACTGCCCGCGCTTCGACCACGACGCCGGGGCATAGCACTGCTGATGGATCAATCACCGCCGTCGAGTGCGTACTTCCCTGCTGAGGACCGAGCGGATTGCCGGCGCTGGTATCGGCGTCATTCGACAAACTCGATTCGCGGAGGAAGCGGGCGGCGCGGGCGAAGGCCAGTTTGGGATGATCGCTGATCAGTAGCGGGCGGTCATAAGCGACAGAAGGCGCGGATGCGACGGCGAATTCTCCTGCGATGATCGCTCCAGCCCGGGACTGCAAAGCC
>Ga0210389_10003940_pt1 | contig 11569 bp, 10 predicted proteins | sample IncBWH28OmetaG_FD_160127 | JGI IMG/M metagenome (GOLD analysis project Ga0210389, IMG submission 160127) | Forest soil microbial communities from Barre Woods Harvard Forest LTER site, Petersham, Massachusetts, United States - Inc-BW-H-28-O ... | reverse complement strand
GACAACGACAGGACGAAATCTCGCTCGATGAAATCGAGCGAATCACCATTTAAGAAACGCCGGTTACCGACATATTCGATCGTTTGGGGATTGTTTCCGTGTATTCCTTCTTGCTATAAGGAATCAGTGGTTCTGCGAGCCAAGCCACAGTTGATCTTGTTGGACACGCAAGCGTATGTCCACCTCGGTCTTAATTTTGAAAATCCGAAGCTTCTTCAACTCGTTGAACTGATTACAGCTGGAGCGGTCGAGCTATATATCACCGAGGTTATCAGGAGGGAGGTGGAAGCCGATCTGAATGAAAGAGCTGATGGATTGTGGAAACAGTGTAAGGGCCTGGCCCACGATATCGAACGTAAAGGTGCGGCAAAACGCCTAAAGACCCTCCAGGCGGCCTTGACAGCAATTACCGAGGAACGCATCCGAGAGACTGTGCTTCGCGGGTTCAAGGACTTTCAGAGCCGAGCAAAAGTCAAAGAGATTCCTATTCCAGCGGATCTTGTTCCGGCGCTTCTAAATGACTATTTCGGTACAACCCCTCCGTTTGGAACCGGCGAGAAACGAAAGGAGTTCCCTGACGCGATATCGATATACGCGGCCGCCGCCTTCGCCGATAAGAAAGGACAGGTCGTGGCCGTGATTAGTGATGACTCGGACATTAAAAAAGCATGCGCCCGTTTTCCTAGTCTCCGAAGTGTTGCCGCCGTCGAAGACGTCATGGCGGAGATTATCAGCACGCGAACGCGTCTTAAATCGACCGTCGAGAACGTATATTCTTTCTTGGCTAAACCACCCGGTAATCTTCTAGTCGATATAGAAGAATCGTTTCGAGGACTTGGTTTCTATTGGGTTGGAGATTCCCGAGGGGACATTATTGAGGTCGATGACGTAGGAGTTAGGAGCCTCCGCGACGCAACTGTTGTAGGAGTTGACGCAGACCAGGCTTTCGCGGGAGTGCGCGCAGACATAAAATTTACAGCCGAAGTGTCTGTGGAGTCTTCGTTTGAGTGGGCCGAAGACTATCCTCGCCAGCGCGGGTCTAAGCGTGACAACATCCTCAATCGCGAGGTCGAGGTAGATGTAGATTTGCAGATAAGCGTAGATCGAGAAGGACGAGTTCAACATTGGAAGATAGTCCAGGTAAATAATGGAAGTGATGTCCCCATCTCTTAAACGCGGGCGGTGCTAAGAGCACTCAAAGCTCTCGTGAAGTGCGACATAAACGAAAGTCCATTTAGGCTGCTTTTAATATCGGTGAGGTGGCCCAGCGATTTCGTTGAATGCTAATACATCGAAATAGTTGTCAGCGGATCATCCTGCTTCTTGAGTATAACGTTGGCATCGGGCCCCTGAACGCCCTCCTCCCCAGCCCTCGGAAAAAACAAGCATTTATACAAAGCCGATAGTACTTAGCGACAAGTTCGATTAGCTGGATTCGGCGATTCCAAGCTATGAGTTCGAATTGCAGTCAATCAATAATTCTCATTCACCTTTTCCCATTCCACGCCAATAACGCCCGATCATAGCCCTCCCTTTTCGACCCCGTCGCTCCGCAGTTCGGACAAGCTCCTTGAAACCCGGTTCGGACCTGTCGTATCTCCCCTTTCGCCTGCTTGCAAAACGGACAACGCCTCGGCTTCGGAATCCCTCGCCAGTTCTTGTATTCCCGATACTCGTACCCGGTCGGCATGATGCCGGCTCGCTCCGCCGGCAGAGAGTCCAGAAAAGCTGTGATACGCGCAGCAGTAGCAGACCTCGGTGTACTTTTCCCCTGCAGCCAAGAATAAATCGTCGTATCTCTAACGCCGATCCGTCGCGCTACCTGGTTTCCCGTCAGATAATTGAGCCGCAGAAATTTGCGCAGCCGCTGGACGGCCGCCTCCGCCTCGTAAATTGAATTATTCTTGTAACGCACTTTAGGCCGCCAATTTTAGGCGAGTCCCACTCGCGTTATCCAAGGCTCAAACGAAATCAAGACTTGCGGCCTGTGTTCATCTGAGTACTCATGAAAGTAAGCCGGGACTTCATGATCCTAACCTTCTGTTTCGAAGTCAGCTATTGGGCTTACCGATTCTGAAGAGACTCGGCTAAACGGATCAGCGCCGCTCTAGAGTCACATGCGCGAGACAATCATCGATACCTTTTAGACTTTGGCGCTAGGTCTTCTCCACGCCGGCTTGCAATGGTGACCAGATTTTATCATAGGTGGCGGCTAACGTTGACACTTCAATTTACGCACCAATCTATTTCACGGCTCCAACTAGAGCTAGATGAGGGCTTTCGGGGCCACATTTCGATCCAAAAAACCGAGTGTTACGGTAGCGGCCGGTTCATCAAACGCGCTCTAAATCGATTGTAGAGCGTTTTTTGTTCCGGCTTCTATCCCGTTTGCCCTGCTACGCACTCTGCCCGGTGCGCAGCCCCGCCCAGATCGAGTCGTTCGATCGTCGCCTCACAGCAAATCACCGAGGACGAGAGCGAAGTGCCTTGTCAGAATTCACGCCTGCCCGAGCCTTTGCTTGTCTGGCCCAGACCCTACCGATCACCAATCACTTTTCACCTTTCACTCCTATCCTCTTCCCCCTCCGCCCATTCGGATTGTTACCTCTTACCGGCACATAGCCAACGGGCGCAGTACCGCCTCCCGTTTCCACCTGACGCTCCAGAAAGTCCCGGATCTTCAGAAGCGATTGAAACGTCGTTTTAACTTTGCCGTCGAGCCAGCCGTTCCGCGCTCCCTCACTCGCCCCAGATCTGCGCCGCGATCGTCGCTTCGCTGTCATCGCTCAGATTCACGTATTCCTTCAGCCGCCGCATCAACCGCACCCGCTCCTCTTTCGAGATCGGCTTCCGGCTCCAGAAATCGTTCTCACACCCAATGATCACCGTGCTCACTCGGCGCCGTCTTCCCTGAAAAATCGCCTCCCAATCCATGTGCCGTCGACGCCGCTTTCGATCCCTTTCACTTATGATCCTGTAACAATTTCGGCATCCCTCTTCAATCAGCCTGTCTCTTCCCCGCCCTCTGGGTTTACCCCGGGCTGAACCCGGTGTTCCGGCAAAATGTGCAGCTCTTGCAGCTGGTCGAGGCGTTGACGAAGCTCCTGTTCGCCAAGACCAACCCCACTTGGGCGGCGAGCCAACTGACGCAACGCCTGAAGAACCTCTCGCGACAGCTTTTGTTCGGCGGTCAGCTTTTCAAGCTCGGTAAGCTCGCACTCCAACTGGCCGATCTGGAATCTGCACTGGGAGAGCACGTCGACCAAGGCCCGCACCAAAAAGTCCCCTTCCGAACGGAAACGCTTCCTCTCGCCTTCGTAGGGAATCCGCTGGTCGCCAAGAATCTCCAGGACTTGGCGAATCTCTTGAAGAACCTGCCAAGCCAGGCGCCGGCTTTGCTCGCTTTGCCGAAGACGCTCGTAAAGGTCCATATGTTCACGAGAACATATCACGGTCCTGATTGTCAACGAACCTTCCTGCCATGAGATGGACGCCGCCTCATGTTTGTGATGACTTATCATCCTATCGGACGTGAACCGGGTGGTCTGCCGAGAGGCCAAAACCGTCACCCGTTGAGTCCGGATTTGTTAATAAGTCTGTGAATAAAATGTGAATAACTGCAGCGCAAATCGTCGGCTTAAGTGGGCCGCGGTCAGCACCGTCGCCCGTCGATTTGCGCTCATTTCGCGATGACTAGTATCAAGCTTTGGCGAAAGCATTCCGATAGAAAATACGGGCGAAAAAGCAATTTTAGAGGCTCACTTTTGTTATTTTAAATTTACGTATAAACGAGTCTAAGTAGCATCTATGTATATGTTTATATAATCACGATATGAGCAAATACTCATTCGGTAACGCGCAAAATCGCGTTTTAAGGCGATGGAGGTAAAAAGGGCAACTACGGATGGGGGTTTCAGTCCGATTTCGGTACTGATTGGATCAAAACAGCGCCGACGATTCCCTAGAGGCTACTAGGCTCTAACTGCATCAATGCGTGCGCGGTGGTCGTCGTAATGCGTTCCTAAGCCGGGATCCTCCGTGCCGCCGTTTGGTTGGCCGAGGCGGGGACGCAATTCCGAATACCTACGATTCTCGAGAACCCTTTTGTTTTTGATTTCTAAGGGCGAGGGACAAGCGGACGATCATCAAAAACAAAATCCAGTTACTTTTTCAGCGCGCAGCGAAAGTGACCTCAAGCTCAAAACGGAATCAAAGGGGGTAGCCCGCAGGGAGCACCGTTTAATACCCGATTTGAGCTTGAACTCGTTGGAGCAGAGCGCTATACGGTGTCCGCCGTCTACAGGCGCCAACTCCGGCTTCGGCATGAACGCGTTTGAGGCCACCAATCATTACCTGAGCAAGGCCTCCGCGATCATGAAGCTGGGGCCGCATGTCGAGCAGTTATTGCTCTCCCTTGAGGCCGAGCATCATGTCAGTGTTCCCATCGAACGGGACAACGGCGAACTGGCTGTCTTTAGTGGCTACCGTTTCCAGCACAATTCAGCCCGAGGACCGACCAAAGGAGGCCTGCGCTTCCATCCGGCGTTAGACGCAGACGATGTGCGAGCGTTGGCGGCGCTGATGACTTGGAAGACTGCCGTGGTCAATCTGCCATTTGGCGGCGCCAAAGGAGGCGTCGCCTGCGATCCGTCACAATTGTCGCAGGGCGAACTGGAACGCGTCACGCGAAAGTTCATCGAACGGATCAGCCAGGAGATCGGGCCTCAGCGGGATATTCCGGCTCCTGATGTGAACACAAATGCTCAAGTGATGGCCTGGATCATGGATCAATATTCCAGGCTTCATGGGTTCTCTCCCGCGGTCGTCACGGGCAAGCCGGTGGAACTCCACGGCAGCGAGGGTCGCGAGGCCGCCACCGGCTCCGGCGTTATTTGTATAACGGAAAATTTTCTTCAGGACATCGGTAAAAGTCTCCAAAATGCGACCGTATCGATCCAAGGTTTTGGCAATGTCGGTTTGTTCGCCGCCCTTTCTGCCCACGAACGTAGGGCGAAAGTGATTGCGGTCAGCGACGTGTCCGGTGGAATTTTGAACCGAGATGGTCTGGACATTCCTGCCCTGATTGAATTCGCCCGTAGTCGTCGTCTCCTCGCAGACTATCACGCTGACGGAGTGTCGCGCGTCAGCAATGATGCACTTCTGACCTGTGACGTGGATGTGCTGATACCGGCAGCGCTGGGTGGTGTATTGAATCGTGATGTGGCCCGTGAAGTTCGCGCTAAAGTGATCGTTGAAGCGGCAAACGCTCCCACTTCTCCGGACGCTGACGAAATATTGGAGCAACGCGGCATTACGGTGATTCCGGATATCCTAGCCAATGCCGGCGGTGTCACGGTGAGTTATTTCGAATGGACGCAAAACCTGCAATGCCTTCGCTGGACCGAGAAGGAGGTCAATGATCGGCTTCGCCAAATCATGACGGCTGCTTATACCACGGTCCGCGGTCTGGTGCAGTCACGGAAACTCAGTTGGCGGACGGCTGCATACATCGTAGCACTTGGACGCGTGGCCAAAGCCGCTATGCTCCGCGGTGTCTAGCGAAAACCCTTATGGAAAACGCCATCGATCCCGCTCTTGCTCGTCGCTTCAGTTGTTTTCAGTCGCTCAACACCGAGCAGATTACTATCTTGGCGACTCGCATCGAGGATGTTCGCCTAGCAAGTGGAAGCATCTTGTTTAGACAAGGTGATCCGGGGGATTCGATTTGCCTGCTCCTCAGCGGCAAGATCCTGATCAAACTGGGCGCAGGCACACAGGATGAACGCACACTCGCTAAGCTCGAAGCAGGCGCCATCTTCGGCGAGATGGGCCCACTAACAGATACGGCGCGAACCGGAACGGCAATGACTGCCACCGATAGTCATCTGTGGCGAATTTCAGCCTCGTCATTACACGATGCTTTGCAGCACGGAGAAGCGTGGGCCACAAGTCTGTTATTGGCGACCGCTCAGGTGCTCGGACGCCGCGTTGCTGGAATGAATCAGGACCTAATCAAACTTTCGGCTGAGTTACACCGGAACGCGCCGGAACCGCAAATTAGAAAAGCGGTTGCCGAGATCGAGCAACTTCGGAAACGACTGATGACGGAGTGGACGTTCTGATAGCATTCCTGCTCATTTGCTCGAAAAGCCGATTGGCAATCATGGCTTCCGCGCCACCGGTATCACTGCCTATTTGAAGAACAGGGGCAAGTTGGAAGTGGCGCGGCAGATCGCGAACCACGAATCCCCGCGGACAACCAAGCTTTATGACAGCCCGCATGATGAAATCTCGCTCGATGAAATTGAGCCGATTGCCCTATGAACCCGGTTTATTGATAGCGCCCGCCAAAATTCCAGTTCTACAATGATCGCGTATAAACGTCGTTATATTGCACAATAACAAGGGCTTATTTGACATGATAGGATTCGCACCAGCGGCTTCTGCAACAAGGCTGCGGGGTCAATGAATGTTTGGTGACGAGAGAAGCGCGCGCTCCTCGGGCGCTCGTCCGGTCGCGACGAGCCAGCAACCGCTCAGCGCGTCGGCCTTCGGCTCGAGAATGGGGAGCCCCGTCTTTTTAGAAAGCAACTCGCACAGGGGCGACACGAGACCGCCCGCCGCGAAAAGTGGTACGTCCAGACCCGAGATGACGGCAATCAATGCCGCGAGGTGCTCGACCGCGCGATCTCGTATGCGCCGGGCGGCCTCATCGCCCGCGACAGCCCGTTCGAGCACCAACGGCGCGAGTGCGGCCAGGCGGTCCGGACCGAGGTCTCGCATCCATCCCGCGCGCAGCCCCTCGATGCCGCCGATCGCCTGAAGAGTCTCGCGGCTGAGCGCGTCTTTCGGCACAACGCCGTCGAGTGCGGCGAAGCAATGTCGCAACGCCTTCAGGCCGATCCAACTCCCCCCTCCCCGATCCCCACCGATCCATCCCCATGCACCGCGCTGAATCGAGTGGCCATCGGCATACAACCGATGTCCAGCGACGCCGGTGCCGATGATCAAGAGACTGCAAGGTGCCCCGAAGCCCGCTCCGATGAGCGCCGCATACCCATCACTCATCAAGCAAGACCGGGTAAAGGGCGGACAAGCGGTCAAAAAGTCCTTGCCAACGTCCATGTAGGCCCCCGCTGCACCAACCGCAAAGACGACCCCTCTAAATTGGTTGTTGGAGCGCCCAATGACAGAGCAGCAGTGGCTCCAGAGATCCACTACGCTCGCAACCGCCCTCTCCAGATTCGTCGATGGGTTGCATGGACCCCCCTTCGCCTCGGCGAACACGGTTCCCTCGATGTCAACGAAACGTCCTCGGCTGCGTGAGCCGCCGCCGTCCACGCAGAAATAGAGTTCGTCTTTCCCAACTTCGATCATGGTCGTAAAAATCAGGGTCTTCAAATGCGCCGGGCGGGCCACGGGTCTAGCGCACTCCCCTTCGGGCGTGTCGAACAAGGATAAGGATGCGGTTCGCAACGGTCAGGATCAACGCACCCGTGGTGACCGGATATCCGCCGCGACCTTCCACCGATGTCCACGGCGCATCTCATCGAAGCGCGAAAGACAGCGCTCGATGCTTCGATGTTCGACGATATTCCCAGGCGAGCCCTCATTAGAAAATCGCTATAACGTGTATCAAGTTCGAATGCGGTCGAGAATAGCGACCCCGGCAAACTATTTCAAGACCTGCCGACGATATGAAAAAACTTGATGAGCTACTTCGTGCTGCCTAGCGTCCTGGCAAAAAGGGAGTCCTGATGGATGTTTCACCCCCCGAGCAACGGGCTGTAATCTCAGAGCTCGAGCATCTGATCTCCGAGGAGCGAAATCCGAATACCATGGAGATCGACCTGCTAACCACCGACGAGGTGCTGCGCGCCATCAACCGCGAGGACCGATCGGTGCCGGATGCGGTCGGAAAAGTGATCGCTGAAATTGCTCGCGCCGTTGACCGCATTGTTGATGCCTTCGGCAAGGGCGGGCGGCTCATCTATATGGGAGCGGGCACTAGCGGACGGTTGGGTGTTCTAGATGCTGCTGAATGTCCCCCGACCTTCGGCGTTCCCGGCGACAAGGTAGTAGGTTTGATTGCGGGCGGCGTGGACGCTCTTGCGAGAGCAGCAGAAGCCGCCGAGGACGATGCCGAAGAGGGCGCAGCGGCACTAAAGGGCATCGGACTAACCCAAAAAGACGTTGTCGTCGGCATTGCCGCCAGCGGCCGAACGCCGTATGTGGTGGGCGGACTAACCTATGCCAAAGCGCTTGGCGCGACGACGGTTGCCCTGTCTTGCAATCAAGACTCCGCCATCGCGCACATCGCCGACATTGCGATCTTACCTGTGGTCGGGCCTGAGGTCCTCGCTGGCTCGACCCGTTTGAAATCGGGTACGGCACAAAAGCTCGTGCTCAACATGCTTACGACCGCGAGCATGATTCGTCTGGGAAAGTGTTACCAGAACCTGATGGTTGACCTTAATCCCGCCAACGCGAAGCTCATCGCCCGGGCCGTGCGCATCGTCATGCTGGCAACGGGTTGCGCAGCGGAACAGGCCCAAGAGGCGCTAAAGCGGACAGACAACGACGTTAAACTCGCGATCCTGATGACGGTTACCGGTATGCCAATCGAAGAGGCTAAGTTGGCCTTGCGTAGCGCGGGCGGCTTCCTTCGTAAGGCGATTACTGACTCGATCTAACATTGTTCGGAATTGAGGATGGTAACGATAGTTAGTAAAAGCATTGTTAATAAGTGTCGCCCAGGTGACAGACGCCTTTTGTTTTTGAATTCTAAGAGCGAGGAACGAGCGGACAATCGTCAAAAACAAAACCCAGTGACCTCTCCAGCGAAGTGGAGGCGAGCTCAAGGGCAAAACGGAATAAATGGGGGGCAGCCCGTAGGGAGAACCCTGTTTATGCCGGATTTGAACTTGAACTCGCAGCAGCGGAGCGCTAGCGCCCACGTCAATACGCGCAACAGCGTATTGCGATCAACCGGCGCGGGAGCGCAAAATGAGCAATGCGACCCGTTGGATTCGGCGAAGCAGTGCCCGCTGGAACCCGATTAACTCTGTCCTCTGCCGATAGGCCCGACCGCTTCTTTACGGTGATCACGTTTTGCATAGACAAGGTTTCGGGTGTCGCCCTTGACCTCGAGATGGGCGTTCCCTGCTATCAAGTCGAAGACGAGGAAGGCAGAATCCATTTACTGCTTCAACTGCCAATCGGGGAGGCAAATGAAAACCGCTGGTGCCTTTGGCGGCCGGATCAAGTCGATTTTGATGCCAGGTCGATCTTTGAGGGAGCGCTCATCGAGGAATAGACCGGTTCCAGAGAAACGCTTTAACTCCGATTAGAGCGCTTTTGAAAAGCTGCCCGCTATCCTGGACCCAGTTCGGTTGGATCCGCCCCGCCGTTACGTGAACGTGCTACAAATACCCAACGCGTTTCAAAAATCCCGCTAACCTGGCCAGCGCGCATTTCTCAGGCTGAATCTACCATACAGCCAATCCCATAAAACAGAGCGCCTGATACCCAGTTGCGTCGCCGTTTGACGATCACTCTCCTTGAAGTCCTTTGTGTACCGTCCCAACGCATCTAAAACCTCGTCGGTGGTCATTGCGAAAATACCTTCTACAAAAATTTGCCAGTCCAAGAGTCGTTTGAGCGCAGCACACAGTTCTGCTAGTCACAATCGGAGCCCTTTAGCCTACGACTCGCGACCAACGGCGAGCGAGAGAAGGACTACTTCAAGAATGACTTAAGGTAAGTAATCCGTTCTCTGAGTGCCTCCATTTTGCCACCGAGGTCCAGCGTGTCTTTCCAAGCGATCCAACGTTTCTCCTCCCCTCGAAGAGCGTTGCGCTGATTTGCGCTAAGCTCGTTCCATACTTTGTTGAGCTCCGCTTCCTCCTCTTCGATAAAGGCAAGCTGATCTGCGTAGAGTGTACCAGCAATTAATTTGGGCGCCGAACTCAGACCGGCGATTGCAAGAAATAGAAAAATCAGCTTTTTCATTGTCGGAAGTTACCAACAACGTTTTCAAGGGCGTATTCGGCTATTCGAAAACGTGCCGCTTAACACGAGGGAGCTGTTCCTGCCACACTCCGCGTCATGAGTTCGCGGTTATTGATTATTCAAAAGCTCCTTCGGAATTTGGTCCTATACTGCGTTGTATCTAATTTCCAAGCTGCCCGGCAAGTTGTTAATTTCCTAACATTCTAGGAACTGTAAGCACTATGAGCCTCAGAATTGAACTATCCCGCATTAGTCCAAGTCGAGCTCGACGGGACGGTTCAACAAACAGAATTATGACTGCTTAATCTCTTAACAACATGGAGTTATCAGACCTGCCGCCTTTGGCGAACCTTTACCTCCCGAAACTGGAGCAACTCTTTTTCGCTCGCCGGAAAAACGGAGTTGGGTGTTGGGGAGCAGGCTAGTAGGCCTGCCGCTCGATTTCTCGCGGGGCTTGTGGACTTTTACCCGATTCTTGCGCAATCCGAAACTGTCCGGGCGTGACGCCGATGATCCGCTTAAAGAGAGAGGTAAAATGGCTTTGGTCCGAGAAGCCGGTGCGGACTGCGACTTCGGCCAAACTGAGCTCGCCGTTTTTTTGCAGAAGCTGCTGTGCCCGTTCAACGCGACGGTGGATCACATACTGGTACGGCGTCAGTCCGGTGGCAGCCTTGAACTGCCTCACGAAGTGATAGGGGCTGAGATTGGCGACCGAAGCCATTTGTTCCAGCGTAGGACCGGCTTCCACGTTTTCCATGATGTACTCGATGACCGTGTGGAGTTTCGGGCGTGGTAGTACGGCCTCTGCCCTGAGTGGCGGCCGGTGCATACCCGTGATGTGACGGATCAAGTGAACGGAAAGGATAATGGCAAGTGACTCGACCAACAGTTGCTCGCCCTCGCCGCCGCCGACTCTCAATTCGTGATACACAGCCATTATCGCTGAGCGGAGTCCGGGCGCGTCCAGAAAATAAATTGGTGGGACCACCGTTCGCGTTGAATCGAATTTGAACGACTCGGTCGCCACCCGCGCAACTATGCTCGGCTTTAGGTAAATGCGGAGCAAGTCCCGGTTCCCCTGCCAATCCGCCAGCACGGCACTCCCAGCTGGTATCAAGCTAATCGAACCCGTCGGAAGCGGCCTATCCAGCTTCAGCCCCTCAGATCGCACGTTAAGCTTTTTCGGCGGACGGAGGGTCAGGTTAATCGCATGCAGGGACACCGGGGGCAAACTAAATCCACCACTGTCGGGAATCCTACGGTAACGAACGGCATGCATGCCTTTCCATCCCATCCTGTAGCTCGTCTCGCTTGGGGTAAACGGAAGGAACTTCTGCAGCGCCTCGAGTTCTTTGAGACTGTTGTCCTCTTGTTGCATTACCGCGATCTGCCCTGTTCTCACCGAAATACCAATAATCAGCCGTATCATTTGTTCAGAGTCTATTACCCGAACGGGCAGGACCTTTCCAACCTAATCGGATAATGTCCCCGTCGCTCGAAACGGTAGTAGCCTCGATATCCATCCAGCTTGTCATCACCACCAACATCGCCTTTAAAA
>Ga0210389_10003939_pt1 | contig 11570 bp, 4 predicted proteins | sample IncBWH28OmetaG_FD_160127 | JGI IMG/M metagenome (GOLD analysis project Ga0210389, IMG submission 160127) | Forest soil microbial communities from Barre Woods Harvard Forest LTER site, Petersham, Massachusetts, United States - Inc-BW-H-28-O ... | reverse complement strand
GCCCCGACGAACTGCTGGGCAAGCTCGCCGCCGATCTCATGCATCCAAGGGATCGCGAGCTGGCGCGGCAGCGCATGCAGCAGCTGATCCCGGCGGGCAAGGGCTGGGAGCGCTGGCGACTGCGCTGGCGCCACCGCGACGGCAGCCTGCGCGTGCTCGAAAGCACCGCGACGCCGCGCTTCAACACCGCCGGCGAGCTCATTGGCTATCGCGGAGTGGATCAGGACATCACCGCGCAGTTGCAGCAGCAGACGCGCATCCAGCACCTGGCGCGCATCCACGCCGTGCTCAGCGCGCTGGGCAACACGATCCTGCGTGCCAGGGCCCGCGACCAGTTGCTCAAGCAGGCCTGCCAGGTTGCGGTGGAAGAAGGTCATTTCGCGGCGGCGTGCATCGGCGTTCCGATCGAAGGCACCAGGCTCGAGATGATCGCGAGCCACGGCAACCAGGGGGTCATCGAAATGGTTCGCCGACTGGCGACGCAGTCGACGCAAGGCCTGCCGGTTTCCCATATGCGTCCCGGACTGCGCGCGCTGCTGGAAGCGCGCAACATCATCATCAGGGATTTCGCCAGCGCGGAGGTTCCGCCGCAGATGCAAAGCGACATGGCGGTCGCGGGCATCGCCGCGCAGATCGCATTGCCGATCGGCTTGCCGCCGTGGGGCGTACTGGGGTTGTTCTCGTCGCAACCCCAGGAGTTCGATCCCGAAGAGGTCGCGCTGCTCGAACGCCTGACCAGTGAAGTCGACTACGCGGTCGACTTCATCGCCAAGGGCGAACGGCTCGAATACCTCGCGTACCACGATCCCGTCACCGGCCTGCCCAACCGGAGCGGCTTCCAGCAGCAGGTGGCCGTCCGCTTCGCCCAGGATCCGGCGATGGTGGGCGTCGTCCGCCTCACGATCTTCAACCGGATCGTCGATTCGCGCGGTCGCGATTTCGTCGAACAGTTGCTGCGCAAGGTGGCGCGGCAGCTCCAGCTTGCGGTCGGGCCCGGCGCGATCGTCGCCCATACGGGCGATGGCGTGTTTCTGCTCGCGCAACGCGCGACCGGTTCGGTGCAGGCGGAGGTCGAACGCCTGGACGCACTGTTGCGCGAGTTCGAGAACACGGCCTACGAGATCGATGGGGAAAGGATCTTCGCCCATTTCATGTGCGGCATCGCGGTCAGTCCCGAGCACGGCGTCGACGGCGAGACGCTGGAGCGCAACGCGGCCGCTGCGCTCGGCGAGGCGGTCAAGCGCAAGATGCACGTCGAGCCCTTCACCGACCGCATCCACGCGCAGGCGGTGCGCCGCAATGAGATCGAACGCAATCTGTACCGGGCCTTCGAGCAGGACGAATTCGAGCTCTTCTATCAGCCCAAGTTCGACACCCGCGACCAACGCCTGGTCGGAGCCGAAGCCCTGATGCGCTGGCGGCATCCGGAAACCGGCCTGATCTCGCCGGCCGAATTCATCCCGGTGCTCGAGGAAACCGGCATGATCGTGCAGGCAGGACGATGGGTCATGCGCACGGCGCTGGAAACCGCGCGCGCGTGGCGCGCGCGCGGCCGTCCCGGATTGCGGATCGCGGTCAACGTTTCGGCACGCGAGTTGCGCAACCTGCATTTCCTCGACGAATGCCGCGACCTGCTCGAACCCCATGCTGGCGACCAGTTGCTCGACATCGAGGTCACCGAAAGCCTGGTGATGGAGGACATCGAGCACAGCATCCATCTGCTGCAGAGCCTGCGCAACCTGGGTTGCAAGATCGCGATCGACGACTTCGGCACCGGCTATTCCTCGCTGACCTACCTCGCACGGCTGCCGGCCGACGTGATCAAGATCGACCACACCTTCACTGCCCAGCTCGCGCACAGCCCCGAGTCGATGAGCCTGATCACCAACATCATCACCCTCGCGCATTCGCTGTCGCTCAAGGTCGTCGCCGAAGGCGTGGAGGAGGAGGAGCAGGTGAAGCTGTTCCGGTTGCTGCGCTGCGACGAGTTGCAGGGCTATCTGCTCGGTCGGCCCGTGCCGGAGCCGGATTTCGTGGAGAAGCATTTCTGACGTCGCCAGTCCGGTACGCGCCCGGACTCGCTCCCGCTGGATCAGGCGCTTGCGCGCCTGACCCCTGACAGGTTGTTGAAAAAAGGGCTGTCCTGCCCTTTTTCAACTCGCGATCCATCCATGGATCGCGTCAGTAGGTTGTTTCAACAACCTGCTAATGCACCTCGCGCTTCTGCACGAGGGACTTCATCGCCAGGCTGAAACGCGGATCGACCTCGTCGCCGCGAAGCACGCGTTGTGCGACGTATTCGCCGACCGCTGGCCCATGCTTGAAGCCGTGGCCGGAGCCGCCGCCGGCGATCCAGACGTTGTCGAAGGATGGATGACGGTCGATCACGAAATCGCCGTTCGAGGTGTTCTCGTACTGGCAGACTTCGGCGCCCAGCAGGGGCGCGTTGGCCAGCGCTGGAAAGCGATCGGCGAGGAAGGCGCGTGCGTGCGCGATGGGCGCGGGCGTAGCGACGCGTTCGAGAGTGTCGGGATCGACCGCCTCGCCGTGTGCGTCGTGGGCGAGCTTGAAGCCGCGGCCTTCGACATCCGGAAAGCCGTAGTACTGCTGCGCGGAGTCGAGCCAGATCGGCAGCGCCGGCGATGAGAAGCGCGTGTCGCCGGCATCGATCCCGAAGTAGAACACTTCCTGCCGCGTCGGGAAGATGCGCCCGCCGAGCACGTCCGGCAGCACGTGGCCAAGCCAGGAACCACAGGCGAACACGAAGCGGTCGGCGCGGATCGTAGCGCCCGATGTGGTCTCGACGTCGGCGAGGTGCCCGTCGCCTGCTGGAGGCAGCGCCTTTGTGATGCGCATCTCCGCGCCGCCGCGCAGGCAATCGGCGACGACGGCCTGTACCGCGCGATGCGCCATGAGGCCACCGCTGCCGGGTTCGAGGATCGCGCGATAACCGGGAGGGACGGCAATCTGCGGGTAGCGTCGCGCGAATTCGCGCGCTTCGAAGGTCTGGTGCGGAACGCTGCAGGCTTCCAGCGTCGCGACCGACCGTGCCGCCGCAGCGTCGGCTTCCGCCATCATCCACAACACGCCGGTGGCGAGGAACCATTCCGGCCGCGCAATGCGCGCGAAGAAATCCTTCCACTGCACCAGCGATCGCTGCGACATCCGCGTGTAGATCGCATCCGGTCCGTAGGCCATGCGGATTACCCGCGTCTGCCCGCCTGAACTCGCGCGCGCACTGGCCGGCCCATATGGGTCGAGCAGTACGACGCGCTGGCCCACGCGTTGCAGATGCCAGGCCGTCCAGGCGCCGAACACGCCGGCTCCGATCACCGCAACGTCGAAGGTTTCCCTCATGGAGGAAGCTTAGCAGGCTGTTGAAAACAGCCTGCTAACGCGATCCATGGATGGATCGCACGCAAATCAAACGCGCAAGTGTTTGTTTTGCGGAGCCGAGTCCGGGTCGACGGACTCGGCGTCTTAAAAATGGGCAGGAAAGCCCATTTTCAACAACCTGTTAAACGAAAACCCGCGGGCGCCATCGCAGTCATCGCGCCATGCGCGCGGATCAGCCCGACGACGAGTCGCCTTCGATCGTTCGCGGCAGGCGCATCGAAACGCGCAGGCCCTGGTTTGGTGCGCTGGTCGCGCGGATTGTGCCGCCCAGCACATTGGTGACCTGGTTGAACACGATGTTCGCGCCCAGGCCGGTGCCGCCGCTGCCGCGCTTGGTGGTGAAGAACGGATCGAAGAAACGTTTGAGGTCGGCCTCGGGCATGCCGATGCCATCGTCGAATACGTGCAGCACCGCGTAGGCACCATCGAGTTCGCCCTGCAGGGTGATGGTGCCGTCGTTGCGTCCTTCGAACGCATGCAGCAGGGCGTTCATGATCAGGTTCGTCACCACCTGCGACAGCGCGCCGGGAAAGCTGTTCATCAGGATGCCGGGGCGGCAGTCCACCTTTACCGCGCATGGCGCGCGCTTCAGCCTGGGTTTGAGCGAGAGCACGATCTCCTCGAGGTAGGCTGCGAGATCGAACGCGCGGCGCTTGCCCGAGGACTGGTCCACTGCGACCTGCTTGAACGATCGCACCAGATCCGCGCCGCGGCGGATGTTGCCATCGAGCACGTGCAGGGTGACGTCGATCTCGTCCAGCATCGTGCCGGCACGCTCCGGGTCCAGCGTGCCGGCCTTCTGCCACTCGCGCCAGTTCTGCATCTCGATCTGCAGGTGCGAGGTTGCGGTGACGCAGATCCCCAGCGGCGTGTTGATCTCGTGGGCGATGCCGGCGACCAGGCCGCCGAGCGAGGCGAGCTTTTCCTGGCGGATGAGCTCGTCCTGGGTGTTGCGCAACTGGTCGAGCGTGCGGGTCAGATCCTCGTTGCGGCGACCGAGCTGCTCTGCGGCCTCGCGTCGCGACAGCGCGCTCGCGACGTGGGTGGCCATGTAGGCGAGCAGGTCGAGGTCGGCCTCGGTGTGCCGTATGGCCGGGTCGTAGCTCTGCACCACGATCACCCCGTAGACGCGCTCGGCGACGATCATCGGTGCGCCCATCCAGCTTGAAAAGCCCAGATGACCCTTCGATTCCTGGATCTCGCCATCGAGCACGAGTTGGGTGCGGCGGATTTGATCGACGAGTTGCGGCTGGCGGGTGCGCACGACATAGGAGGTGAGCCCGCGCCAGATCGGAAAGCGCAAGTCGGGCGAGAACGGAGCCTCGAACTCGTCGACCGAGTAGGGGAAGTTGAATTCCTGCTCTTCCTCGTGGTGCAGCATGATGAAGAAGTTGCGCGCGTACATCAGCTGTGAGGTCACGTCGTGCACGGCGCGGTAGACCTGGTCGAGCGAGGCATCGGTGGCCGACAGCGCGGCGATCTCGTACAGGCCGCGCTGCAGCTCCTCGGCCCTGCGCCGCTCGATCACCTCGTTCGCCAGCTCGCGCGTGCGCTCGACGATCGCCTGTTCCAGCCGCTGCGTCGAGGTCACCTTCTCCAGCATCGTCGAGATATGGTCGGCGATCTGGCCGAACAGAGCGATGTCCTCGTCGCTGTAGATGCGATCCTCGCGATAACTCTGGATGACCAGGGCGCCGAGGATCTGGCCGTCGCTCAGACGCAGCGGCATGCCGATCCAGTGCGCCGCATCGGTGCCGGTATACCACTCCGCCGAGTCCCAGCGCCCACGGCGCTCGGCGAAGTCCTCGGCCTTCACCGTCAGCGGCTCGCCCTTGAGGATCACCCACGCGGTCGCAGATTCCTCGGCGCTGCGCAACGGAAAGCGCCGGGTCGGGTCCTCCGGCGGATCGACCTCGTCGACGTAGTAGACGAAGCGGATCGTGGTATCGGCTGCGTCGTAGAGCGCGACGAAGAAATTCGCCGCATACAGGATGCTCGCGACCTCGGCGTGGGTCTTGGCCAGGAACTCGTCGAGGTCGCTGGCCGTGCACGACAGCCGACCGACATGCAGCAGCATGGTCTGCACCGCTTCCAGGCGTGCCACCCGCGATTGCCACTGCGTCATTTCGTCCATGGAACCTTCGGGTCCTGGCGAAGCAGCCTGTGATGCCACGGAAGTCTCCCCGATACCGTTCTGCAATGAAAGAACGGGGTACCCGTGGGCTACCGGCAACGCGTGTCATTTGCCGCAGCGACTATCTCACGTGGAGCAGGTATTCATCCACGATGCGATATGGTCAACTCCGCGGGCCGGCGGACGTTGTCCCCTGCGTCGGCTGCGTTGGCACACCGGCTCGGCCGTGGGCGCCATGGCCGTGGACGACCGCGCAGCTTCCCGATCCACCTTCGAAAGACAGGCACTGATGAGTACGGATTCCAGTAGGGCATCGCGCACGAAACCCAGCCGTCGCTGGCCGTTCATGCTGCTGATCGTGGCGATCGTCGTGGGCGTCGCATGGGGCGGCTGGTACCTCGCCAAGGGCAGCACCGCTGCGCAAACCACCGGCGGCCGCTTCGGCGGTCGCAGCGGCCCCGGCGGTCGTGGTGGCGGCCTGTCGATGCCGGTGGGCGTGGCCACCGTATCCAGGGGCGACATCCATATCATCCTGAATGCGCTCGGCACGGTCACGCCGTTGCGCGATGTCACCGTCAGCGCCCAGGTCGCAGGTCAGTTGCAGAGCGTCGCCTTCAAGGAAGGGCAGACGGTCCGGGCCGGCGACCTGCTCGCGCAGATCGATCCGCGTCCCTACCAGGCGGCCCTGGCACAGGCCCAGGGAGCGCTGGCGCGCGACCAGGCGCTTCTGGCGGAAGCGAAGATCGACCTCGAGCGCTACCAGACCCTGTTCAAGGAAGACTCGATCGCCAAGCAGCAGCTCGACACCCAGCAGTCGCTGGTGCACCAGTACGAAGGCGCGATCCAGGCCGACCAGGGTGCGGTCGCCGTGGCCAAGGTCAATCTGGATTACACGCGGATCACCGCTCCGGTGACCGGCCGCGTCGGCCTGCGCCAGATCGACCCCGGCAACAACGTCGCCTCTGGCAGCAGCATCGTGGTGCTCACCCAGATCCAGCCGATCGACGTGCTGTTCACCCTGCCTGAGGACAACCTCCCGGCGGTGGCCGCGAAGACCCATGCGGGAACAACACTGACCGCCGATGTCTACGACCGCGCAGGCACCACCAAGCTCGCCAGCGGCAACCTCGCCAGCCTCGACAACCAGATCGACACCAGCACCGGCACCGTCAAGGCCAAGGCCGAGTTCGCCAACGAGGACGAGAGCCTGTTTCCGAATCAGTTCGTCAACCTCAAGCTGATGCTCGATGTGATGCACGACGCGACGATCGTCCCGACCTCCGCGCTCGAACGCGGCTCGGGTGGCCTGTTCGTCTATGTCGTGCAGTCCGACAAGACCGTCACCGTGCGCAGCATCAAGACCGGTCCGACCGAAGGCGAGCAGGTTGCGGTGACCGATGGCCTCCAGGTCGGCGAAGTGGTGGTCACCAGTGGCGCCGATCGCCTGCGCGAAGGCAGCAAGGTCGAATTGCCGGGCGACGTGCCGAAGATTCCGGGCGAAGCATCCGGCAGCGCCAGTAGCTCCTGGCAGGGACACGGCAGCGGGCAAGGGCATGGCCAGTGGAAAGGTCATGGTCATCACCACCGTTCCGGCAACCAGGATTCGGGTTCGAGCGATTCCGGGCAGGGTGGTCCGCCGGGAAGCTCCTCGCCAGCTAACGGTGGTGGTGGCGCGTAAGGCATGAATCCGTCGCGGATCTTCATCGAGCGTCCGGTCGCCACCTCGTTGCTGATGGTGGCGATTCTTCTGGTCGGCATTCTTGCCTACCGCTTCCTGCCGTTGTCGGCGTTGCCCGAAGTCGACTATCCGACCATCCAGATCACCACCCTGTATCCGGGCGCCAGTCCCGAGGTGATGACCTCGTCGGTCACCGCGCCACTTGAGCGCCAGCTCGGGCAGATGCCGGGCCTCAACCAGATGTCCTCGACGAGTTCCGCGGGCGCGTCGGTGGTCACCCTGCAATTCAGTCTCGATCTGAGCCTGGATGTCGCCGAACAGGAAGTGCAGGCGGCGATCAACGCGGCCGGTACCTTCCTGCCGAGCGACCTGCCTTCGGCGCCGATCTACAGTAAGGTCAATCCGGCCGACGCGCCGATCCTCACCCTGGCGCTGACCTCGAAGACCCTGCCGCTGACCCAGGTCGAGGATCTGGCCGACACGAGGCTCGCACAGAAGATCTCCCAGCTCGACGGCGTCGGCCTGGTGACGCTGTCCGGCGGCGAGCGTCCTGCGGTACGCGTGCAGGCCAACCCGGTTGCGCTCGCCGCGTATGGCATGAGCCTGGAGGACCTGCGCACCGCGATCGGTAACGCCAACGTCAACGGCTCCAAGGGCAGCTTCGACGGCCCGACGCGTTCGTACACGATCGACGCCAACGACCAGCTCAAGTCCGCCGACGCGTATCGCGACATCGTCATCGCCTACAAGGACGGCGCGCCCGTGCACCTGTCGGACGTCGCCGACATCGTCGATGGCGCCGAGAACAACCGCCTGGCCGCCTGGGCCAACAGCCAGCCCGGCATCATCATGAACATCCAGCGCCAGCCGGGCGCGAACGTGATCGACGTCGTTGATCAGATCAAGCAGAAACTGCCGGCGCTGACCCAGTCGATGCCCGGCTCGGTCGACGTGGCCATCCTCACCGACCGCACCGTGACCGTCCGCGCGTCGGTGGAGGACGTCCAGTTCGAACTGTTCCTCGCCGTCGTGCTCGTCGTGCTGGTGATCTTCCTGTTCCTGCGCAACCTGCCGGCGACGATCATCCCGAGCTTCTCGGTGCCGCTCTCGCTGGTCGGCACCTTCGGGGTGATGTACCTGGCCGGCTTCAGCCTCAACAACCTGACGATGATGGCTTTGACGATCTCGACCGGTTTCGTCGTCGACGACGCGATCGTGATGATCGAGAACATCTCGCGCTATCTGGAGGAAGGCGACAGTCCGCGCGAAGCGGCGATGAAGGGTTCGAAGCAGATCGGCTTCACCATCATCTCGCTGACGATCTCGCTGATCGCGGTGCTGATCCCGCTGCTGTTCATGGGCGACGTCGTCGGGCGCCTGTTCCGCCAGTTCGCGATCACCCTGGCGGTGACCATCGTGATCTCCGCGGTGGTCTCGCTGACCCTCGTGCCGATGTTGTGCGCGAAGATCCTCAAGCACAAGAAGCCCGAGGAGGAAAGCCGCTTCTCGCGCAGGACCGGCGAGATGTTCGACCGCATCATCGCCCGCTACGGACAATGGCTGAACTGGGTTCTCGATCGCCAGCCGGTGACCCTGCTCGTCGCGGTCGGCACCCTCGTGCTCACCGTGATCCTTTACACCGTGATTCCGAAGGGCTTCTTCCCGATCCAGGATACCGGCCTGATCCAGGGCATTTCCGAAGCCTCGCAATCGGTGTCGTTCGCGGCGATGTCCGACCGCCAGCAGGAACTCGGCAAGATCATCCTCCAGGATCCCGCGGTCGAATCGCTGTCCTCGTTCATCGGCGTGGATGGAACCAATACCACGCTCAACAGCGGTCGTTTCCTGATCAACCTCAAGCCGCACGGCAGCCGCGACGACGTCGAAACGGTGATGGCGCGCCTGCAGAAGGCCACCGGCAAGTTGAGCGGCGTCACCCTCTACATGCAGCCCGTGCAGGATCTCACCATCGAGGATCGGGTCAGCCGCACCCAGTACCAGTTCACCCTCGGCTCGCCCAATATCGACGACTTGAACACCTGGGTTCCGAAACTGGTGGACAAGCTCAACCAGCGTCCGGAACTGGCCGATGTCGCCAGCGATCTGCAGGCGCAGGGATTGCAGGCTTTCCTCGATATCGACCGCGACACCGCCGGCAGGCTCGGCATCACGCCCGCGGCGATCGACCAGGTCCTCTACGACGCCTTCGGCCAGCGCCTGATCTCGACGATCTACACCGAGGCCAACCAGTACCGCGTCGTCCTCGAAGTGAAGCCGCAATTCCAGATTGGCACCAAGGCGCTCGATCGCATCTACATCCCCGGCCTGAGCAACGCCAACAGCGTCGTCCAGACGCCGCAGGGCTCGATCGCCTCGGCCGGCGGTTCGGGCGCGAAAAACACGGCTGGTACGCCGCAGGGCGCGACCCCGGGCATCACGGCCGGCGCCAGCGCCGCGCCGGCATCGAACGGACAGCTACCGCTGGCGACCCTGACGACCCTGCAGGAACGCGCCTCGCCGCTGCTGATCAGCCACATCGGCCAGTTCCCGGCGACGACGATCTCGTTCAACCTCGCGCCCGGCGCCTCGCTGGGTTCGGCAGTCGATGCGATCAAGCAGACCGAGAAGGACATGGGCCTGCCGGCCAGCATCGACACCAATTTCCAGGGCGCCGCGCTGGCGTTCCAGGCGTCGTTGACGAACACGATCCTGCTGATCCTCGCCGCGATCGTGACCATGTACATCGTGCTCGGCGTGCTCTACGAGAGCTACATCCATCCGATCACGATCCTCTCGACCCTGCCTTCGGCCGGCATCGGCGCCTTGCTCGCCCTGATGATCGCGCGCGACGACCTCGGCATCGTCGCGATCATCGGCATCATCCTGCTGATTGGCATCGTCAAGAAGAACGCGATCATGATGGTCGACTTCGCGCTCGATGCCGAACGCAACGAGGGCATGGCGCCGCGCGATGCGATCTACCAGGCCTGCCTGCTGCGCTTCCGGCCGATCCTGATGACGACGCTGGCGGCGCTGTTCGGCGCGTTGCCGCTGATGCTCGGCACCGGCGTGGGTTCGGAACTGCGCCATCCGCTCGGCATCACCATTGTCGGCGGCATGATCGTCAGCCAGGTGCTGACCCTGTTCACCACGCCGGTGATCTACCTGGCGTTCGACCGCCTCGCACGCCGCGTCTCCGCACGCTTCAGCGGCGGCGATGAGCGTCCGGCGCCTAGCGTGGTTTCGCCCTCATGAGTGGTCGCTTCGCCAGCCTGTCGGCGCCTTTCATCCGGCGTCCGGTCGCGACGACGCTGTTGACGATCGGCGTCGCGCTTGCCGGCATCGTCGCTTTCGCCCTGCTGCCGGTTTCGCCGTTGCCGCAGGTCGATTTCCCGACCGTCTCGGTCAACGCCTCGTTGCCGGGCGCGAGTCCGGAAACGATGTCGACCTCGGTCGCCACGCCGCTCGAACGTCAGCTCGGCCGCATTGCCGGCGTCACCGAAATGACCTCGTCGAGTTCGCAGGGCTCGACCCGCGTGACCCTGCAGTTCGACCTCAGCCGCGACATCGATGGCGCCGCGCGCGACGTCCAGGCGGCCCTCAATGCCTCGCTCGCGCAACTGCCCAGCGGCATGCCCAACCCGTCGTACCGCAAGGTCAATCCGGCCGACCAGCCGATCCTGATCCTGGCGATGACGTCCAAAACCCTGTCCACCGGGCAGATCTACGATGCCGCGTCGAACGTCGTCGCGCAGAAGATCCTGCAGGTGCAGGGCGTGGGGCAGGCGAGTGTCAGCGGTGCGACCCAGCCGGCGATACGGGTGGACGTCAATCCGACCGCGCTCAACAAGTACGGGATCGCCCTCGATACGGTGCGCACCGCGCTCCAGAACGCCAACGCCAACCGTCCCAAGGGTTTCATCGAGCAGGGCGACAAGCACTGGCAGATCTATACCAACGACCAGACCGCGCTCGATGCCGCGCCTTACCGCAGCCTGATCGTCGCCTGGAAGGATGGCGCACCGGTGCGTCTTTCGGATGTAGCCGAGGTCAACGAGTCGGTGCAGGACATCCGCAACCTCGGCCTGTCCAACGGCCAGCCGGCGGTGCTGATCATCGTCAACAAGCAGCCGAACGCGAACATCATCCAGACCATCGACCGGATCACGGCGCTGCTGCCGCAGCTGCGCGCGGCGATCCCGGCCGACATCGACATCAACGTCGCGATCGACCGCACCCAGACCATCCGCGCCTCGCTGCACGACGTCGAGAGGACCTTGATGCTCTCGGTGCTGCTGGTGATCCTGGTCGTGTTCGTGTTCCTGCGGAACTGGCGCGCGACCCTGATCCCTGCGGTCGCGG
>Ga0210389_10003938_pt1 | contig 11572 bp, 7 predicted proteins | sample IncBWH28OmetaG_FD_160127 | JGI IMG/M metagenome (GOLD analysis project Ga0210389, IMG submission 160127) | Forest soil microbial communities from Barre Woods Harvard Forest LTER site, Petersham, Massachusetts, United States - Inc-BW-H-28-O ... | reverse complement strand
AAAGTCAGCGGTACAGTTGGCGGCCCGAACACCTTTACGTTTATGGTTGACAACAAGGTCCTGAGCACAAAGGCGGTCAACGGTAGCAGGGCGTCGACCAGCTGGAACACAAAGGGAACACCGGGCAAGCATGCTCTGACTGTCAGCGTCACCGGCTCCAACATCACGGACCCCGCGGGGAATACGGGCGGCACGAGTGAGCCAGTGACAGTAGCGCATTAGTATCTCTAGAGTTAACCGAACAGACAGCGAATTGGCGTGATCGGTAGTTGGTACCCGACTTCTGGAGAGAAGAATGGTGGCAGTCAAGCGATTGAGCCGGCGGACTGCCTGAGGATAGCCAGCGGATTTTGGCAGAAGGGTTTGTTAAATTGCGGTCGCAATTCCAATTTCTTCTAGCTGGCGACAATAGCTGGAACCGCCCTAATTATTTCGTGTGTGTGTCAGTTATGGTGACCGTAATTATATGGTTACTCAAAGTTCAACAAACTTTCTCCCTGTTAGAAGAATTATAGTAATACTATAAATTGAGAGCTGCCACCCTCACAAAGGATTGACACTGGCGGATCAAGAGTAGCAAAATCATAACTATATGACCGATCTAGGTAAAGTCTTGACGAGGGTTCTCACGTCTAGCGTCGCGGCGATAATCGGGAGCAATTCGCTAATCGGCGTTCCGCGGATCGGTGTTGCTTAACCATCTATTTCTACGTTGCGTTCATTAAACTGCAGGAGTCGGGGCGCTGAGCTGGGAGTGCCGGCAAATAGTGGGCGGACCGGGAGGCTGTCACGATGGATCATTACAGTGTCAGTCTTCGGGGCGCTATGGTACCTGTTGATTGATCGCTTGAGTCAGTTTTGGGCAGTGGAATTTGAGTACAGTTTCGGATGGGTGGTTCCTGTACTGTGCTTGTATCTATTCTTTATCCGTTGGCGTAGCCGGCCGGAGGCCCAGCCTCCCGCTGGGGGGTGGGTGAGACTTATTTTTGGCTTAACCGCTTTTGGGCTGTTTCCGACGTGGTTAATAGGACAGGCGAATTCAGACTGGCGGGCAGTCGTTTGGTTGCTGATGGCCGAAGTGGTCGGCTTGTCGCTCTATACAATTTATTGGATGGGAGGCAAACCGTGGTTGCGCCACTTTGCTTTCAGCATCTGTCTGATAGCGACAGCGACGCCGTGGCCGACTTTTCTGGAAAGTAAGATTGTTCACGTACTAACGCAGTTATCAACAGTCCTGACAGTTGGTGCCCTTAATCTATGGCACATAGATGCTGTGCGGCACGGGAATCTAATTGAGTTGCGGACAGGGATTGTCGGATTGGACGAAGCTTGTAGCGGTATTCAATCGCTTCAGGCGTCAGTGATGATGACGCTATTTCTGGGGGAATTGTACCAAACGACCATCAGACGGAGGGTCGCGTTGCTGATAAGCGGGGCTGTCGTGGCTTTTGTTTGCAACGGGGTTCGAACGTTCTCGCTCACCGCTATAGCGGCTAGTGGTGGCCCTGAGTCCGTTGCTAATTGGCATGATCCGCTCGGTTACGTCCTGATGGCGGCTTGCTTCCTTGGTGTCATCGCCGTATCGCGTGTTATTTCGGGACCGCTACCGGTCATTGCACCGGCTTCGAGTGCATCATCGCCGACAAGTTTTCCTTACGGGATGATCGTTTCTCTTGGGGCGTGGATTCTTTTCTTCTGGGCCGGGACCGAGATCTGGTACCGCCTACATACTCCGGCTCAGGCAGCTCAATGGTCGATTGTCTGGCCTATCCACAAAGCGGAGTTTGCTGACATCCCGTTCTCTAAAACGGAACTGGACAAGCTTGAGTTCAACAAAGGACGTGGCGCTGAATGGACCGAAGCAGACGGCAGTCGTTGGGTAGCCTACTTCTTGAAGTGGGCCAAGGGCCCAAGTTGGTCTCGGATTCTTGCTCGGGGTCATCGACCCGAAGTTTGTTTTCCGGCAGCCGGTTACAAAGCGTGCGGAGATCATGGTATGATCGAAGTCGAAACGGAGGGCGTATCCATTCCTTTTCATGCGTTGGATTTCGACGATGGAGGCCGCAAATCGTACGTGTTTTTCTGCCTTTGGGAAGATGGGGTGAAAAGTTCGGACGTCTCTTGGCACGATGACCGATGGACTCAGTTCACGAGGCTTCGTTCGGTCTTACTTGGAGAACGGAGTTTGGGCCAACAAACGCTTGAGATCGTGATTTCCGGCTATGACAGCTCCGAACAGGCCGTGGCTGCTTTCCGGCGCGAGATAGTGACATTGATCAACCCGGGGAGAGATCTTGATGCCTCCGGTTCTCTGGTTGTGCCACAGGTCGCCAAGCGGCAATGATGCTCGTCCAAAGCAGGACGAGTGATCGATCGGCGACCGCCAGCCATTTCGTGCTTCCCCATAAAAAATAGGAGCCGCCAAAGGCAGTTTATTGAAACCGCCAGTCCATTTATCAGGGTAGAACTAATAGTCAGAGACTCGCTATGAATGCTCACTTCTTCATTCGCGCGGTTAGATCACCCTTTGCAGCGAAGTGGGTCGCAATCAACGGCTCCGTAAAAGTAATCCTGCTTTGCATCTTAGTTGTTGCGTGGCAAAAAGCAGCAGCCCAACCTCAAGTAACAGGCCAATGGGTAACGCTACCTTACCTCATGCCAATCAACCCGATTCGGGTGGACTTGTTACGCAACGGCAAGGTGCTGATCGTTGCCGGATCGGAGAACGAGGCAGATAACGACAACTCGGTATCAGCCGTCTGGGATTTGGCTGCCCAGACCGTCACCGTTCAACCAATGCTCTGGGACGTGTTCTGCAATGGCGGGACGTTTTTTGAAGATGGTCGATGCATGGTTGTCGGCGGGACGGTACAATACGACCCCTTTTATGGTGATCCTCGGATAACTGTCTTCGACCCGGTGACGAACCAGTTCAACCAATTGCAAAGCATGGCGAATGGCCGGTGGTACGCGACCGCCATCACTTTGGGAGATGGACGTGTTTTGGCCTGGTCTGGTCTCGACGAGACCGGCAACACGAATCAGACCACCGAAATTTACCAGGTTGGGGTTGGTTGGAGTCCGCCCTGCGACCCGGGTTTTACCCCACCCTTGTACCCTTGGCTACATCTCCTTCCCAACGGTCTTGTGTTCTATTCGGGGAGTACACCGAGTTCGGATTTCTTCGACCCGTCTCAAGCAGATCCAAACGTGATAGGTTCGGGATGGACATTTGGTCCAGCCCATTATTACGGTCTAGATCGCACTTATGGAACCTCCGTTCTATTACCGCTGCTTCCCCCTGATTATACGCCGCGTGTAATGGTTATGGGTGGGGGCATTCCGACTGCAACAGCAACGACAGAAATTATTGACCTCTCCCAAGACAACCTGGCCTGGGCGCCTGGTGGTGATATGCCCTCGGGAGCTCGCGTCCAGATGAATGCTGTGCAGCTGCCAAATGGAAAGGTTTTGGCGCTCGGCGGATCAGTCACAAATGAAGATCCAACCACCGCGACATTGGGAGCCGATCTGTATGACCCGGCCACCGGAGTCTGGTCCTCAGCCGGCACATCCAGCTACCCGCGGCTGTACCACTCAGTCGGGCTGCTTCTCCCGGACGGAACGGTCGCGGTGGCGGGCTCGAATCCAGAGCGCGGAACGTACGAAGAGCATATCGAGATTTATTCGCCGGCCTACTTATTTGCAGCGGACGGAAGTATGGCTGTACGACCGGTCATTAGCAAGACCCCCGCGAAGATCGGCTATGGCGCTGGCACGTTCCAAGTAAAAACTGCGGACGCTGCCAATATCGCATCGGTGGTCCTGGTAAGGCCAGGCTCAGTGACACACGCGTTTAATATGGAGCAGCGAGTGGTCGGCCTCTCGTTTACGTCGTCATCCGGCGCACTAGCGGTAAACTTACCGCCGAATTCGAACGTGGTTCCGCCTGGCTATTATATGCTATTTCTGCTGAATAATGGGGGCGTGCCTTCGGTGGCGAGCTTTGTTCAGGTAATCGATAACCCTACCGATCGGCGTCCCACAGCCAGGATAACCGCGCCTGCAGCCGACCTGACCATCAAGGCCGGTCAGACGGTCAAGTTTAGGGGGAGCGCCGGTGACTCCGATGGCTCCGTTTCGGCCTACTCATGGTACTTTCCGTCTGGGACCCCAAACACCAGCACACTGTTGAATCCAGGGAGCGTCAAGTTTTCGACCGCTGGAACTTCCGTCGTATCGCTGACTGTGCTGGATAACTTGGGAATCAACAATCCGAGTCCTCCGACCCGCACGATCCATGTGCAACCCGCTGTGCAAATTACGAATCCGAAAGCCGGGTCAACCGTGAAGGGCAAGGTTACGATCAGAGCCAAGGTTACTGGCGGGGTCGGCGATTCGAATACCTTTACGTTTAAGGCGGACAACACGGTCCTGGATACGATTACGACCACTGGCACGACTGCACCCTGCCAATGGAATACGCAAAACCAAGGCTCAGGCCCGCACACGCTGACGGTTAGTGTCACCTGCTCCGAGATCAACGATCCCAGCTCGAATACGGGGAGCGTGAGTGAGCAGGTAAACGTAGAGTGACTTTGACCCAATATAGATTTGCCGCTTTCCTGAGCGAAGCTCGCAATTGGGCCTTGTCGCTAGTGCTACGAACAGGTAAAAGACTCTGCCATCGAGCTTCTCTCCGTCATGTATCGGGAAAGACATTCACCGGCAACCTCCATCGTCTTGGCTTTGTTTTCATTCGCCCTAACCGCGCTGGGGCAACAATCGTTCGGGCAACAATCGATCAGAACGCCAGAGGCACCGCTGTATCAAAGCTTTGAACCGAGTCCCTCTCGGACTAGTTTCGTTCACCTGGGACCATTTTCCGGGAACGCTGATGTGGGCATTGGGTACAGCTTTACGGACAACTCAAATCTTACTGAAAGCGACAAAATCTCGCTGAATCAAGTCTTTGAGCAGCTCGATCTTGAATTAGCCTGGGTGCTGAGTCCGTTCAACCGAATTGATCTGATAATTGGTGGGCAGCTTCAGGAAAATTTTTACTCTAGCGGGACTAATGCACTAAACCTCCTTATCCTCCCTGGTTCGGAGATCCGTCTCCAGGCTAAAGTCGGCGACGTTTTACTGCAAGCCTTCGAGCAATTCGCTATCACTCAAGATCCTGTCTCGGACGCAACCGTTGCCGGTCAAACCAATTTGAACCGTCTTACTAATACGGTCGGCGTGAGTGCGCTGGCTTCTTTGTCTCACGTGAATTTAGAGCTACAATTCGATTACACCTACAGCGACAACCTGAGCGGCTCTACTCTTCCCACTCAAGAGGGTGGCGACCTGCGAAATAGTCTCCATTTGGGAACCAGGCTCGGTATCGAAGCTGGGCCTACTTTGAGCTATGGCTTAGCAGGTGATGCCAGCTATAACACCGGCGCTGGAGAAGCCGATACCAATGTCCTAAGCGGAGGAGTTTTTGTTCGAGGGCGCGTTACTTCTTTGCTTTCCGTTGATGCCGGCGCCGGGATTTTGGTGGGCTCTGGGCCAGGAGCCGGCAAACCTGGATACTATGCCTACCTCTCTGCTCGCCACGAATTCAGTCGCACTTTGCGAATGTTGCTTGGAATCAGGCATGACTCCGAGTTTTCTTCGGGTTTAGGCGTTTCCGAAAGCAACAACTTTAATCTCACTGCTCAAGTTGATCTGACTCGTCGATGGTCAGTCGCTGTGAGTCCGTTTCTGAATTTCGGCTCTGTGATCACCGGTGAGCTTCCGGGAGCGTATACTCAGTACGGGATTTCTGTCGATTCAAGCTATGCATTAAGTAAACGCCTTAACGCTACCTTCAATTACCGGTTTGCCAAACGGGACGGAAGCGGGAGTTCAGTGAACGGCGGGTCAGTGAACGGCGGGTCAGTGAACGGCGGATCACAGAACTATACCCAAAATTACTTCAGTGTCAGTCTAGTCTACCGTTTTTAAGGCTGTACAAGCCGCTGCGATTTTGTTTACCATAATTAGTGGCAACACTGGAATATTAGTATTGACTAAAAAAAAGAGGCATATCGGGGCTATCAAGGTAGTTGTGTCTGCTGAAGCGACGAAATACGCTGACAGCCGACTCGGTGGTTTTTATCGGGTCTTACTGATTATCGCTAATAGTCTTGGGCGAAAGGGCATCGATCGGCGGATAAGCCCGAGCCTAATGGCGGCAGCTTCCGAAGATGGTCCGTTCTTGACCGGGGCGGCAGCAGGGGGCTATCGCATTAACTACAAGACTTGTCATTCCGACAAACTTTCTACCCTCTGGTTATGCAAAAGAAATTTATAAAAAATAGTAATACACAACGTTCCAGGCGCCAGGACGGGACCGGAACTGAACCAAACGAACCAGGGAATCCGGTCAAGCAAAAAGACAAAGGTCGATCCAACCTGGCTCGGTGGCAGATCTTGTGGGTTGTAGGGGCATTTTCGCTGGCGCTTCTCGGTAGTGGTTGCCAGAACTATAAAAGCGAGACATTGCCAGAAGGCGCTACGGGTCAACACCCCGGGCTACTGGCAGCGGGCGATACGATTAGGATCACGTTCACGACGGCGCCGGAGCTCAATCAATCTGAGAAAATAGAATCCGACGGTCGAGTTAGCTTGCCGCTGGTTGGTCAGGTTTATGCCATTGGGAAAACTACTAAGCAACTGCAGGACGAACTGACTAACTTGTATAAGTCACAGTTGCAGGATAGCGAGGTGACGGTGACTTTAGAAAGCATTACCATTCCTGTCGTGGTTTCAGGCGAAGTACAAAAGCCTGGCAAAGTCGTTTTCGAACGTCCAGCCACCGTCTTGGAAGCGATTATGGAGGCAGGCGGTTTCACTGCTTATGGTGATCCGAAAACCATATCGGTTATTCGGCAGGTAAACGGAGTACAACACACTCAAATTGTCGACTTGAGCAAAGTCCTTCGTGGTGTGCCTAGCCGCGTGATGTACGTGAGTGCAGGCGACGTAATTTACGTTCGGCCAAGATTCATCAGTTTCTAAGAAATACGGGCGTCGCTTACATTGCTCCCGGGACCGGTAGCAATCCGCTAAGGCGTTCCTATTCGACGCTGGCTATAAACAAGGTCTCTGTTTCTTTTGTTGTGACGCAGGCAGGCTGATGTGGGCGATCATTAGCACCGGCGTCGGGTGATTCTCTTTTGTTCCATTCATCTCCCAATTGCTGTCGATGTATATCAGTTAAAACAAAACGAAACGTTGAAATAAAAAAAATGATCAAACTCAGTCGCGTCTTCCTAGGGATAGGAGTGATCGTTGTTTTCGGTATAAGTAGCTCCTTAGCTTATCAGGTCCTAACTAACCACAACAACGCTGCGCGGACAGGACGCGTTTCGAGCGAGACACAGCTAACACCTGCCAATGTTTTCGGTCTGAAAATTTTGTTTCAAAAGGCAGTGGATGGACAAGTCTATGCGCAGCCGCTGTGCGTGACGAATCAATTGGTTTACAAGAATGGGGTTTCGGCCGGTAGACATAGTATAATAATCGTTGCGACCGAGCACGGCTCAGTTTACGCCTTTGATGCGAAAGATGGGACACTTTATTGGCAAGTCTCCTTACTTGATCAGGGATGTAGTCCGGTACAAGCTTCCGACCCGAACCTAAATGGTTGCGGCGATTTGGTGCCAGAGATTGGCATAACCGCTACGCCGGTTATTGACCCGTCCGCGGGTCCACATGGGCGAGTCTTCGTGATAATGATGGAGACAGATGGCCAGGGAAACTACAACCATAAACTCCACGCGCTGGATTTGGCCACGGGTGAGGACGCGCTAACGCCAGCTGTTATGTCAGGCTCAGTTTCAGGTCAGGGTCCAGCGACGACTTTTGTTGCAATAAAGGAGCGCACTCGCGCTGGGTTGCTGCTGTCGAACGGTGTGATCTATGTCGCTTTTGGTGCTTTTTGCGACCCCGATGTGTTGCCGTATGCTGGATGGTTACTTGGTTATAAGGAATCGGATCTTACCCAGGTAGCAATATTTAGCGATAACCCAAACGGGGCGCCGCCCAGTCATTATCTAATAGACGGTTCGGGTGGTGGCATTTGGCAAGCCGGGTTGGGCCCGGCTGCAGACGGAAACGGAAATATTTACGTAGCGACCGGGAATGGCCCTTTCGATCAGACATTGAATCATGGCTTCCCTGCTAACAAGGATTATGGAGATACAGTGCTTAAGCTATCATCCAAGAATGGACTGAGTGTGGTTGACTATTTCACTCCGTACACTCAACAACAGGATGCGGACGCGGACGTGGATCTCGCGTCCGGTGGGGTTGTCCTTCTTCCTACTATCGTTGATAGCAATGCAAAGGGACACCATCTATTAGTGGTTGCCGGTAAAGACAAAAATATTTACCTACTGGACCGTGGTAACCTCGGGAAATTTAATGGCGCGCAGGATAAGGTTTATCAGGAGCTTCTTGGTGTGAATGGAGGTGGGTCGTGGTCATCACCGGCGTATTTTAATGGCTCGATATATGTTGCTGCAATTAACAGCACGCTCAAGCGCTTCCAGTTTGACTTCTCGAATCCGAACAAGCCTCTTCTGAATCCGACCCCGGCTGCTCAGACTGCACAAGCCTTCAACTACCCCGCATTTACACCCTCGATATCTTCCCATGGGAAACAAGACGCCATTGTCTGGGGGTACGAATACAGTAAGTGGAACGCAGTACTACACGCATACGACCCGTCTACGCTGCAAGAACTATATAACAGCGGCACTTTACTCGGCGTCGGGGTGAAGTTTGCGGTTCCCACGATTTGCAACGGACGCGTGTATGTGGGTACTTCAAATTCGTTGGTTGCATTCGGGCTTTAAATTGACAGACACGGTCACTTTAGGGGGCATCGATTGAATGCCTCCCCGGGAGTCGAAAACAACGAAACAGCTCTACTTTGAGCGCGGCGGAGACAGCCTCGATGAACTTGAACAATTTTGCACTCTTTGGGGTGTGCTCCGCCCTGATTCTTTCCGGGTGTACCACCACGAAACCTGAGAACGTCACATACGATCCTAAAGCTAAGACTACGATCGTCACGGGCAAAGAAACGACCATTTCGCCCCTCGCAGGGGCTGTACGAACGGTATTTCTGAAGGCCGAAATCTCTCCCGGCAACACTGGGCTATATCTAGTGGTATTGTATATCTCGTCCGATGGGTGGTTGTCGGCGGACGAGGTGTGGGATTCTTCCGGCGCCAAACTCGAGGGATTTCGTGGGAGCGACGAAAAGTTCGCGATCAAATTTGGCCAAGTAACCAAAGAGACTTATTACATTCATCTGAGCCCGCACTATCTTGAAGCGCACCGCAAATCTGGAATCAGCATCCGCCTGCAAGGGGCAAACGGTACATTGGCTGCCACTCAACCCGCGACCTTAGTTGAGGGATTCTTGGCAAACCTTGATGCGGCCCAAAAGAGATTAGAGGGCGACGTGATAGTGAAAGACGTGGTTCCTGAAGCCCCCAAGCGACGGTTCAGCGGTTTGAGGCGACGGCCCAAATCGAGCTAAGTTGGGCCAACAAGGATTCGTTAGAGACTTTGCCGATGCCGTGTTTTCGGTCGGCGATTTAACTTGGAAAAAGCAGACATAACTTTTCTCCTGGTAGTAAACTTTAAGCGATACTGTGGCCGTCGCCGGCTCCAACGTCACGGTCCCCGCTGGAAATACGGGTAGTGCGAGTGAGCAGGTGACAGCAAGGTATAAAACCAAACTAGCCCTCCAAGTACCAGTAGCAGCAGGTCGAAGACGCTGAAGGCATCAACGTCGAGGGAATCAACATATTCACGTTGGGGCTACGTGCCGAAGAAGCGCATCAGTATTTCTAAAGCTAACCGGCCAGTCATTAGCAGTGGCGTTATCGGGTGGTTGGCGCCCGGCTTCTAGAGAGAAGCATGGTGCCTGTCAAGCGATAGAGCCAGAGGATTACTTGGAAGATCATCGAATATCGGTATGAAGTTTTGATAAATGCCAATGGCAATTCGAGTTCTCCGAACTGGCGAGAATAACTGAAACTGTCTCTGATTATTTCGTGTGTGTTAGTTATAGAAATCTTGGTTATATGCTCACCCAGCTCACCCAAACCTTAGCAAAATTAGTCCCTGCTAGAGGAATTATAGTAATACTATAAATTGAGAGTTATCACCCTCGCAAAGGATTGACACTGGCGGAGTGAAAGTAGCAAAATCGTAACTATTATGACATATCTAGGTAAAGTCTTGACGTGGATTGTGACGTCTAGCGTCCCGCTGGCAATCGGGATGATAGCGTTAGTATTTAATAAGTCGGCTCTAGCGGACCCAAATAATGGTGTATGGTCATTGCACCGCCACCACCATCCGCCTGCCGTCCCTGAGGTAAACTCGGGGCTAGTATTGTTGCCTATCGTATTTGCTGTTTTGCTTTTTTGCACGCGACAATTGTTGCGGCGGCGGAGTGCGAGCAGGTAGAGCAATTCGCTAGTCGGCGTACCGCGGTGTTGATTAACCCCCTATGTATCCGTTGCGTTTACTAAAGGGCGGAAATGAGGGCGCCGAGGCGGTAGCGCCGACGAGTAGTGAGCGGACTGAAGGACTGCCACGATGGATCGTTACCGTGTCAGCCTTGGGGGCGCTAAGCGTGAGATCCAAAGCATGGGCTTTCTGAAAGGTAAGCTTCGGCTCTTGGAGCCGATTTGAGCTTGGGCGAGCCTCCGCAACCAGCGTTTAACGTTGCAGGCGGTAGCGATGAAGAGATTTTGCAGTTCGACTTTAGCGAAGCCACGATAACGGCTTGTGCGTAGGCCATGAGCGCGCGTCAGTTCGCTGATGGTCCCCTCAATCGCGCTGCGTTGGTGCATCCGTTCTTTGAACGTTTGGGTTTGTCGATCGCGCCGCCGCTGCTGCAAAAGCTCGTGATGCTGACCTACTACGATGGTGCGATGAGATTGCTTGGCGGGCACGCATTCTGAGCGCAGGGGACAGTTGCGGCAATGGTAACTCCATTCAAAGCGATTATTGACTTTGTTGCGTTTCTGTTGCTCTAAGCGACTACACTGAGTACTGCCGTAACCGCCCGGACAGCGAGCCATGCGCTTGGCGATATTAATGTCAAAGGCCTCGATGTGATAAGCGCTCTTAGAGTTCAGCCCGATTAGCGCTGGGCTGCGCCGGTCCCATGAGCTCCCAGCCTTCCGTCTGAGCTTGATAGAGCCGATGGGCGGAGACGTAGGCCCCATCGACATAAATTTCAGTTGGTCGGTTCAACCCACTCAGCCCTTGAATCGCGTCTGCAAGTCGCCACCGACCCCGCCCAATCGGGTCGACTCAGGGCGGAATCTGCGAGAGAACTGCGGGGCTGAAGCAAATCAGACGAGCAGTCATAAATCCCATACTGCTTTTCAAAAAAAAATGAGCTTTCGAAAAGTTGCTAGTTGAACCGCCCGAACGACTTTTGGCAATCTGCTTCGTAGGTTGCTTATCTTCACGCCGCTTTTGCTGGTCTAGAATTAGATATCTGCCA
>Ga0210389_10003936_pt1 | contig 11578 bp, 10 predicted proteins | sample IncBWH28OmetaG_FD_160127 | JGI IMG/M metagenome (GOLD analysis project Ga0210389, IMG submission 160127) | Forest soil microbial communities from Barre Woods Harvard Forest LTER site, Petersham, Massachusetts, United States - Inc-BW-H-28-O ... | reverse complement strand
GTCCACGCCGCGTAGACATTGTCCAGCCGGGCGAGTGCGGTCGCCGCGTCGCCGGGGTAGTCGTATGTCTCGTAGCGGATGGGCTCGCCGCCGAAGTGCGACGCGGCACGCATGCCGAACACGCCGACGATGAGGTGGCTCAGCCGCCACGCGATCGTCGTCGCCGGGGCCGGGTCAGGCGCCGGCCACGCGAAGTCCTGCCTGAACTCGCCGCCCCCAACGGAAATCGGCGCGGTCGAGGTCCCGCGCGGCCTGACCGACCACATGCCTGGCACGGGCTCCCAGAAGTACTCCTCGTCCGTGAGTCCATCGAGACGCGGACGGAAATGGCATCGCCAGTGCCAGTCGAGTTGCTCGGCCAGTTCCTCGTTCCAGTCCATGCTCATTAGCACACGCTACTGGAGAACCGTTGGACGCGATATGGGACGAGGTAAGACACTCTTGTCTTCCGAAGTGGCGTGCCCCGCGACCGACAAAATAGCACTACTCAACCCCGGTGCCGGGCATGACAGAGTCGAGTCTGCCCACGTCGCCACTGCCCGCGATCCCTGCATTTGCCAGTGTCGCAAACCAGAATTATCCAGCTATTTCTTGAGTTCGCCATAATCAGAGTCAGTGATCCGCATCTTTCGCTGGGCGGCAGGACCACTGGGAGCCCGCGCGAACGCCGCTTTTCGCACTAACCCCAGCGACTCTCCCCAGCCCGCGCGAACGGCACCAACTTTCCTTTCCCTTTCGAGGACAAGCCGATTGCGGAGCGCAGGGCGCTCTGCGCCCGGGCACCGCAATCGGCGCGTCAGCACCTCGACCCGGCCCCCGGAGATTTCAGTCGGGACAAGGTACTGAAGCCGCCGCGAACCTGCCCCTGCCACCCGAGCCGCCGCTGACCTGGCCTTACTGCCCTTCTTCCCCGTCGACCACCCGATACGTACGTATATTCCGTGACTTGTCGGAAGTGTCTCTCATTCGTAATCACGAAGACTTTTCGTTTCACGAAGACTTTGCAGACCTATACGATGGGAATCTTTCGCGAGAAGAAAAGCCTTCGCGATCATATTGCTAGCATAATTCGGAAGATCAGCACATACCTTAACAAAGAGGCCGTTCCGCAGGTAGACGGAATCCAGCACATGTACCATGCCTGACTCGGATTTCGACACAAGCGCTAGGCATCGAGGCTGACTTACACGTCATCACGGCTTCCCAAGGGCACCAGAACTTATTCAGGCCTTTCCGTCTCTCTGTTTTCTGTCGCTCTCCCGTCCTGTTGGCACTGTGGGCCGCCGCGCCAGCACGGCGTTAGCGCTAGGCGACACGGAACCGGACCTAGCGACGCTATAGGCCGCAGCGCCAGCACGGTGTTAGCACAGGGTGCCACAGTACCGGCAGCGTGGTTTGGTCGCCGAGGGCGACGCGGCACCGTAAATAATTCTCAAAGCCCTTAATTCGATTCGCGGGCAGTACGCGCTTGGTCAGCGCCGGTGGATCGGCGACACCCGGGTCAGCGCCAGTGGCGCCGACTGGCGGGACTCGTGGGCTTATCCGTTGACAAGCGTGGACACGGCGTTCCCTGAACATGTCCCCGCGTCCCCGGTACCTGACCCGGCACGAGATGCGGAGTCCGCTGACGACGGGTCACCGCAGACGGACAATGACTGCGCACGCACCTGGCCATTCTCGTGGCGCTCCCCGAGGGCGGCTACGCGACCCTGCTCCCCCGACGGCCGCTACAAGATCGAGGGCGACCCCACCGACCGCGTCTGGTGGGCGATCAAGCTCTGCCGCTTCGAGCCGGGCGAACTCGACCCCTACGTCCCGCACATCAAGCGCCTGCCACCGGACCCCCTGATCCCGCCGCGCCCATGAGACCACGCTCGGCAAGTCGAGTAGTGGGCAGGTGGTGCTAGGACCGAGACCCCGCAGGGTCACGGGAGGCTGACATCTCTTGCCGGGTGTCCGGGTCGAACCAGCGGACCTTTTCAGGGATGGGCCGGAGCCACAGCTCGGCGTCCTCGGCCGGGGTGAAGTCGCTGGGCGCCAAGACCTTGAACTCGGCGCCCTCGATCGTCACCGTGACCAGGACGTGCGAGCCGAGCGGCTCCACTACCCGCACCGTGCCGGGCACCGCACCCGGCACCTGAGCCTCAGACGGCACCACGTTCTCGCCCCGGATCCCGGCGAGCAGCGGCCGGCCCGCGAAGCCGCTCAGCTCTGGCGGAGCCGGGAACGCGTGCGCGCCAACCCGTGCCCGCAGTTGCCCGTCAACGACCTCCACGGTTACCGGCAGGAAGTTCATCGGCGGGTTGCCGATGAACCCGCCGACGAAGGTGCTCACCGGGTGCTCGTAGACCCGTAGCGGCGCGTCGCACTGGACGATCTGCCCGTCCCGCATCACCGCGAGCCGGTCCGCGAGGCTGAGCGCTTCGACCTGGTCGTGCGTGACGTAGATCGTGGTCGTCTTCAGTTCGTGCACGATCCGCTTGAGGTCTGACCTGAACTTCAGGCGCAGCAGGGCGTCGAGGTTGGACAGCGGCTCGTCCATGAGCAGGACCGACGGCCCGGCGGCGATCGCGCGGGCGACCGCGACGCGCTGCCGCTGGCCACCCGACAGCTGGCCGGGCCTGCGCAGTAGCAGGTCCGAGAGCTCGACCATGTCGGCGGCCCACCGCACCCGCTCGTCGATGACCTGGGCGGACGTGTGTTTCATCCGCAGCCCGAAGGCGATGTTCTGGAAGACGGTCAGGTGCGGGAAGACTGCGTAGTTCTGGAAGACCATCGCGAGGTCCCGCTGCCGCGGCGGCAGCAAGGTGACGTCCCGCCGGCCGATCGTCACCGTGCCGGTGTCGGCGAGCTCGAGGCCGGCGATCATACGCAGCAAGGTCGTCTTGCCGCAGCCGCTCGGCCCGAGAAGCACGAAGAACTCCCCGTCGGCGACGGTGAGGTCCACGTCCCGGACGGCGGCTACCCGGCCGCGGTCGAAAGACTTGCTCACTCCTCGGATAACGATGTCGGCCATGGCCAAGAAGCCCTTCCCTAGAGGCGGCGCTCGACGCCGAAGCCGAGGATGTAGCGGCGCATGATGAAGATGAAGACGAACGTCGGGATCATCAGCAGCCACGCCGCGGCGAACTTGTAAGGGTCCGGTGATGCGCTGAGCGCGTTCAGGACGAGGGCAGGCAGCGTTGGCCGCTCGATCGTCAGGATCGAGGCGGCGAACACCTCGTTATACGACATCAGCACGGCGAACGAGGCGGCGGCGGCGAGCCCGGGAAGCGCCAGCGGCACCACCACCCGCCAGAAGGCGCCCAGCCTGCTGGTGCCGAAGACCTGCGCCGCCTCCTCTAGGTCGACGGGAACCCCGGCGAGGACGCTGGTCGTGATCAGCACGACGAACGGCAGCACAAGGGCGGTGTGCATGAGGGCGACCGCCCAGACGGTGTCGTAGATGCCCCACTGCAGGAAGAACACGGCGAGGGGGATGGACAGCACAACGACGGGGAACGCGCGGGTGGACACGATCGACAGCTGGTAGGCGCTCTTGCCGCGGAACCGGTACCGGGCGATGGCATACCCGGCGGGGGTGCCGATCAGCATGGATAGCGCCACTGTGATCGCCGCGACGATGACGCTGCGGCCGAGCGCGGCGGGCACGCCTTCGGAGTCCCAGAAGAAGCTCATGGTGCCCGTCGACCAGTCCGGCCACAGTGACTTGGGGAACTGGTAGACGCCGCTCTGCGTACTGAACGCGCCGACCGTCAGCAGGTACATCGGGAACAGTACCCAGACGGCTAGGATCACCGCCCCGGCGTACTTCCCGAACGCCCGTGCTTTCATGAGAACAGCCCCATCACGAGGCCTGGTCCGTCCGCACGGGCAGCATGATCAGGAACAGACCGGTAGACAGCAGCGACAGCAGCATGATCAGGACGCCGTACGCGGCGGCGAGGTGCGGCTCCTGGTACTGGGTGTACGCGTTGTTCGCTTTGGTCGCCAGCACCGACAGGCTTGATCCCGCCAGGGCGATGACCGTGGCGAAGACCTCGAAGGCCAGCACGGTCCGCAGGATCAGCGCGGTGCGCAGAGTCGGGCGCAGCAGCGGCAGCGTGACGTGCCACAGCTTCTGCCAGGGTGAGGCGTAGAAGACGTCGGCGGCCTCGGAGTACTCCCTGGGGATGGCCCGCAGTCCGCCGACCAGGATGATGACGATGATCGAGGTGGACCGCCAGGCCTCGGCGACGACGATCGTCGCGATGATCAGCAGCTGGTGCTGGTAGCTCAGCCAGATGAACGGTGTGTGGATGATCCCGAAGTCCTGCAGGACGCTATTCAGCCAGCCCTGCTGGGTGAAGACCGAGTACCAGATGATGCCCGAGGTGAGGTCGCTGATCCCCAGCGGCAGCATGTAGATGTAGAACCAGAACCCCGACCCGCGCAGCTTCGCGTTCACCAGCAGCGACATGGCCAGGGCGAGCACGAGCTGCACCGGCAGGATGATGGCCAGCATGATCAGCGTGTTCCACACCGACGACCAGAATCCAGGGTCGTTGACCAGCTGATGCACCGTCGCCAGGCCCCACTGCCCGTTCTCGCCGGTGAACGCCAGCCGCAGGCCCTGCAGCAGCGGCACGATGAAGAACACCACGAGATATACGACGGACGGCGCCAGCAGGATGTAGGGCGCCAAGACCGGGCGGCGGCGCCGGACGGGCGGCGGCAGGGCCGGCTGGAGGCCGGCGGGCACGCTCGCGCTCGTCGCTCCGCTCACCGCCGCTCCTCAGCCAACCTGGCAGACCCCCGCGCTCGCTGGGTCCGGCTTCCAGCAGGCGGCACCGGCTTGCTGCAGGACCGACTGGAGCGTGGTCGCCTCGGCAGCGAGCGTCGAAGGGATCGGTGCGCCGTTGAGCGCGATCGCGGTGAAGGTGTCGACGAAGACCTTGTCGTAGGTGGCCGACTGGGCGCCTAGGCCGATGGGCAGCTGCGAGGCCAGCGCGTTCAGCGCGCCGGTCGTCGCGTCGATGGCCTTGGCCTCGGCGCTCACTCCGGGGGCCAGGCCCGACGGCAGCGCGTTCGCGCCCACCGGGGGGAACCACGACTCCGCGTTGAGCATCGTGGTCTGGGTCTGCTGCAGCGTGAGGTAGGAGATGAGCGACTTAGCCTGCGTGACGTGCTTGCTCGTCGTGGGAATCGCTAGCCCGCCGAGCACGGGCTCATAGCCGAGGCCCTTCGGCCCGCTCGGCGCGGGGAAGACGACGAAGTTGTCCGGCTGCTGCTGCAGCGCGTTACTCAGCCGCACCGCGTGGTCCCAGGCCACCCACACCTCGCCGGACAGCAGCGGCTCGTCCATCATCGCGTACGTGGGCGACTGCGGGTTGGTCACGGCCCACAGCTGCTTGAAGTACTGCCACATGCCGACCGCCGCGGCGCCCTTGAACTGCGTGTTGAGCCCGCCGGTGAAGCTTGGGTAAAGATATCCCTGGAAGAACCGCTTGATCAGCCCGGTGGGGCTGGCCGGGAACCCAATGAGCTGCTGGCCCTTGGCCTTGTTCAGCGCCTGGCCCCAGGCGAGCAGCTGGTCGTAGGTGAGTGTGTTGACGTCCGCGCCCGACGGCAGGTAAGGCAGGGCCTGTTTGCTGGCCGCCATCAGGTAGGTCGCCGTGATCCACGGCACGAACCGGTAGGCGCCCTTGATCTTCGCCAGCTCCAGATACGCCGCCGGGAAGTTCCTGTCCTTCAGCTCGCTGATCACGTCGCTCATGTCGCGCAGCGGGATCTGCGCTTCCAGGGCGACGAAGTCTCCTTGCAGCCCCCCGATGAGGTCGAGGGTGCCCGTTCCCGCTTTCGCCTGGGCGATGACCTGGTCGATGAACTGCGTCGTATCGCTGAACGAGGTGAAGCTGACGCCCGCGCCCGTGAAGCCGCTGAGGATCTTGGAGCGCATCGCCGCGGTCTCGTCGGTCGTGGAGAGCTGATCGGATAGGAAGACGAGGCTGCCACCGCCCCCACTGCCGCCGCCACCGCTACCGCCGCCCCCTGAGCCGCACGCGCTGAGCAGCCCCGATGCGGCGGCACCGCCTGCGGCGACCGCCCCGAGCCTGAGCAGACCGCGCCGTGAGATAAGGTCGTCGCGGCCGTGGGCCGAGCTACCGTCCATCCCGCGCCTCCGGTAACGGATCGAGCATCGCAGGACTCTCTTGGCACCCCGCGCCCGCTAATCATTAGTAGAGATTCCGCACTGATGATTGTCAAGCTATTGCCACATCATTGCGAAATGGCAGCTAGTTGCGTCGAAGTGGAGCGCTAGGTTAGTCATCGAGGCACTGTCGGACAGGTCATTAATGATTAGCCCAATCCGCCCGGCCGTGCCGTAACAGGCAGGCGCGACGCTGGCCGCCGCGTCCGCCGCCTGGGTCGGATGTGCCGGATGTGGCGGATGTGGCAAGTGTCACGGAACAACCGGACGTCATTTGACGTTTCAACTACCTGTTGAAACGACGAAACGGAGAACTCATGACTGAAGTAGCGGAGCGTCCGGCGCTAGGCAAGCTTGATGCCGAAGGGCGCGCCCTGCTGTTCACCGAGGCCCGGACCGCGAACACCTTCGCCGAGACGCCGGTGAGCGACGAGGAGCTCGCCTCGATCTGGGAGCTGGCCAAGTGGGCGCCCACTTCCGCGAACACCCAGCCGCTCCGGGTGCTGTACGTCCGGCCGGGCGAGGGCCGCGACCGCCTGGTCAAGCACATGTCCGAGGGGAACCAGCCCAAGACCGCCTCCGCGCCCGCGGTCGCCGTCCTGGCGATCGACACCCGGTTCCACGAGCACATTCCGACGGTCTTCCCGATCCGTGCGGAGATGAAGGACTTCTTCGAGGCGCAGGAGGAGGCCCGGACAAAGACCGGCAACCTCAACGCCGCGCTCCAGGTCGGCTACTTCATCATGGCTGTCCGCGCCCACGGCCTGGCCGCCGGCCCGATGACCGGCTTTGACGCGGCCGGGCTCGACGCGGAGTTCTTCCCGGACGGCCGCTACCGCTCGATCGTCGTGATGAACATCGGCCACCCCGGCGAGAACCCCTGGTTCGGCCGCCTGCCCCGGCTGGACCAGGAGGACGTCGTCAGCTGGGCCTAACCATGGCCTAACCATTGCCTGCCCTGCCGACGGGTGCGTCAGCAGGGCAGGCCGCAGGCGGGAGAGTTGAGACCCGGTCAGCCGCCGACCCGGGTCGCCTCGCTGAGAATCGCGATCAGCGCCGCCACTGCCTCCTCGGCGTCCGGGCCATCGGCGGCGACCGTCACCTGCTGGCCGGTCGTCGCGCCGAGGCCCATCACGCCGAGGACGCTCTTGGCGTCGACGGTCTTGACGCCCGCGGTGACCGACACCGCCGCGGCGAAGCGGGCGGCCGCGACCGCCATGGCGCCCGCGGGGCGGGCGTGCAGATCGCCGGTCAGCGTGATCGTCTTAGAGCTTGCGGGCATGCCACGCCTCCTCCGCGGCCTGGGCGACCGCCTTCAGGTCCGCTCCCGCGGCCGCGGTCACCGTCGCCGCCACCGCTCCCTCCACGAACGGCGCGTCGGCGAGGACCACCCGCGCGCCAGCCTGGTCCTCGAGCATGGCCCGCACGGTCAGCACCGCGCTGCCAAGGTCGGGCAGTACGAGCACGCCCGCTCCCGTCTCCGCGCTGGCCATGGCGTCGGCGATCTTCTCCGCGCTGGTACCAAGTCCCCCGTCGTCCGTGCCGCCCGCCGCCAGGACGCGAACCGTCCCGCCGCTGACCTGGCCGGCCAGGTCCGCCGCACCTTCGGCGAGCCGCACGCTATGCGACACCAGCACGATTCCTACCCGTGGCACTTCCTCTGACATGACCTATCCTGAATGTTGTTCGGCAGTGTCGAATATGGCGGTGTCGAATCTGATTGAGCTGAGTGGCAGTCGGCTGAACAGGTGCGAGCGAGCGGCGAAGGGGTTCGATGATCCAGTCGGTGCAGCGCGCGGCGCAGATCCTGGGCGTGCTCGGCTCCGGCACTCCGCGTCTCGGCGTCACGGAGATCGCCGACCGCCTCGGCCTCGCCAAGCCGACCGTGCACGGGCTGCTGCGCACCCTGGAGGCCAACGAACTCGTCGCCCAGGATCCAGAGACAGGCAAGTACAGCCTCGGCCCGGGCGTGCTCCAGCTCGGCAACGCCTACCTTGACGGATCCGAGCTGCGGGTCAGGTCGCTGCGCTGGGCCGAGTCCCTCGCCAGGCAGGCGGGCGAGGCGGTCTGGGTCGCCACGCTGTCCGGCAGCCGCGTGATCGTGCTGCACCATGTGTTCCGCCCGGATGACACCGTGCAGATCCTCGAGGTCGGCGCCGCGATCCCGTGGCATGCCTGCGCGCTCGGCCACGCGATCGTGGCGAGCCTCCCGGCGTCGCACCGTACCGCCGCCCTGTCCGCCGACCTGGCACCGCTGACCGGCCGGACCAAGACCACGCGCCAGGCGCTCACCCGGGCGCTCGCCCAGGTGCGCGCCGCCGGATACGCGATCGAGAATGAGGAGGCGACCGTCGGCGACGCGGGCATCGCCGCCCCGATCCTCGGCCGCGACGACGCGGTAGCGGGCGCGATCGGCGTGGTCGGCGCGGCCGACCGGCTGCTCGCTGTGGCGATCCGCGATGAAATGGTGCGGGCCGTCGTCGCCGCGGCCCGTGCGGTGTCCCGCGACCTGGGCGCGGGCCGCGGCGGCGTGTCCTTGTCCGCCCTCTGACCGCGAGCCGCTCCCGCCCTCCCGTGCGGCGGGCATGGACCGCTTTAGCACGTCCTGCGAAGTGGCCCGGACTGATGGAAGCTCAGCCCGCATCCGGGATCACCGGCCTCGTGGTGTCAGCCGCGGCGATCCAGCGGGCGACTGCTGGGATCTTCGCCGCGCCGACGCTCACCGTGCGAACGCCGATGGCAAGCAGCTCGGGCAGCACCGCGGGATCGGCGGCGGCGTCACCGCAGACGGACAGGCCGATGCCCGCTTCCCCCGCAGCGCGGACGACGCGGGCGACGGCAGTCAGCACCCTCCGTTCCGCGGCGTCGGAGGGACGGAGCGCGGACCGGTCGCGACCCAGGACGTCCGCCGTCAGGTCGTTCGTACCGATAGAAAAGAAGTCGATGCTGCCCGCGAAAGCGGGCGCGGCCTGCGCCGTGGCGGCCAGCTCCACCATCATGCCCAGGGGCGGCGGGTCCGCGCCGACGGACTTCGCCGCGCTGGCAAGCTCGGCCCGGACGAGACCGACCTCATCGAGCGTGCGGACCATCGGGATCATGACCGCCAGGTCGGCGGCCGCACCCGCTTCCAGGATGGCGACGAGCTGGGCGGCGAGCGCTCCAGGCGCGGCGAGGAAGGCGGACAGCCCCTCCGCGCCAGGGAAGGGGGGGACCTTGTCGCCGGCGAAGTCGAGCAGCCGGACGACCGCGCGCCTGCCAGGCAGGAGACTGAGGACCGGGGTGAGGGCGGCCAGGTGGTCGGCGCGTGACGGCCAGCCGGAGGCATGGATGAAGGGGATCTCGGTGCGGAGCAGGCCGACGCCTGCCGCACCGTTGGCAAGACCGAGGCGGGTCTCGGCCGCGGAGGCGACATTGCACAGGATCGTGACGACCTCGCCGTCGACGGTACGTGCCGATCCAGCTGCCTGCGCGGCGGCTCCGTGGCCGATGGCGCGGACACCGGCCAGGCTGGCGGGGTCCGGGTCCACGAGTAGCTCGCCGCCGCCTCCGTCGAGGATCGCCTGGTGCCCGGCGGGCGCGGTCAGCACGGCAGGGTCGGCGCCGGCCACCATCGGCAGGCCGAGGCCGCGGGCGATGATCGCCGCGTGCGAGGTCGCACCGCCGCCGACCGACACCGCACCGGCAAGGCTGCCGCCGTCCACGAGGCGGATCAGGTCCGCGGGGTCGACTTCCGCGCGGACCAGGATGAACGGGGACTCGGGGGGCGGCAGCACGGTCGCGCCGCCGGCCAGCCTGGCGGACACCGCCGTCGCGACCTGACGGACGTCGCTTGCCCGCTGCGCGAGGTCCGGGTCGGGCAGTGCCTCAAGGATCACCGCCTGGGTCTCCGCGGCCGCGGAGACCGCTGCCGCGGCGGCCGCGAGTGAAAAACGCGGGGGATTATCCCGAACGGTTCCGTGCTCCGTCTGATCCCCCGCCGGCTCCGCCCCGGCGGAGCCGGCCTGCCCGGTCGCGGCGAGCGTGTCGATCGCCGGTCCGGACAGGGCCGGGTCGGCCGCCATCAGCGCGCCGATCGTGACGATGTCCGCTTCGTGGCCGCGTCCGGCGGCACGGAGCCGGTCGGCGAGCGCGCCGCGCTCGGCGGCTACCGCGGCGAAGGCCGCGCGCACGTCGTCGGCGGTCACGCTGATGGCGCGTGCCGCGGTCCCGGTTCCCGCGGGCACGTCAGGGAAGTAGAGCTCCCCGGTCGCGACCCCGTCGGAGACCGGTGTCCCTCGGTACGCGATCATGGCGCTCCGGCGTCGGCGTCTTGCGCTGCCGCGTCTCTCAGCGCGGTCAAGATCAGCACGGTGGAGGCCGCGCCCGGGTCTTCGTGGCCGACGCTGCGCGGGCCGAGGTAGGAGGCCCGGCCCTTGCGCGCCTCCATCGACACGGTGGCCGCCGCGCCCTCCGCGGCCGCGTCGACGGCCGCGTCGAGGGCGTCGCTCTGGACCGCCCCTTCCGCGACCGCCTTGGCGAGGGCGCGGGTGGCCGGCGCGAGCGCGTCGACCATCGTCTTGTCTCCCTCGCGGGCCGCACCGAGCTGCTGTACCCCGGCCAGTGCGGCCTCGAGGGCCTGGCCGAGGGCGGGCAGGTCGACTTCTTCCGCGGCGCCCAGGGACTGCCCCGCCCGGCGGAACGCCATCCCGTACAGCGGGCCCGAGGCGCCGCCGACCTTCGAGATCAGCGTAGAGCCGGTCAGGATGAGCACCGCCCCCGGAGTGGCGGCGGGCTTCGCGTCGAGCGCGGTGAGCACGGCGGCGAAGCCACGGGCTAGGTTGATGCCGTGATCGGCGTCGCCGATCGCCGCGTCAAGCTGGGTAAGGTGGTCACGGTTGACTTCGATCACCCCGGCTGCCGAAGTGATCCAGTCTCGGAAGACATTGGTGTCCATGAACCTAGCGTCCCCATCGCGGTGCCGGTATGTCTACCAGCGGGTCGCAAAGCCAGGTCGGCTGAGGCGTCAGCGTACACCCGGTGACGGAGAAAGCTGCTGCTGCCATGCGGCACCCCCCTTGACGAAGCAGGTTCTGCCTGAAGTTCGTTCGACATTGCCGAACACTGTTTCACCGCAAAATATAATCGCGCGCGATGCCCGTCAAGAGGGTGAAACACCGCGAAACGCCAGCACCCCCGGTAGACCGGCGGCAGATGCCGCGCCACGCGGCCCCGCCCCCTCGGCACGCTCCGGCACGGGCCAGCGCTCCACGCTTCTTGCTGTTATCGAGGCGAACCGGCACACGTAAAAGACCTTGGATCCCGGTGCCGCGATCACGCACCCAGCAATCCAAGGTCTTTTCGAAGTCCGGCATGGAGCAGGCCCACGGGATGCTTCTTGCTGTTATCTCC
>Ga0210389_10003934_pt1 | contig 11579 bp, 10 predicted proteins | sample IncBWH28OmetaG_FD_160127 | JGI IMG/M metagenome (GOLD analysis project Ga0210389, IMG submission 160127) | Forest soil microbial communities from Barre Woods Harvard Forest LTER site, Petersham, Massachusetts, United States - Inc-BW-H-28-O ... | reverse complement strand
GTCCTCCCTCCACCGAGGGAGGACGCTAGGCGAATGATCATCCTCGAGACGGACGTCAGGCGCTCACCCGCCGCTTACGCTGAGCTTCTCATCTGGGCGTGTGTCGTTGCAGATCGCGCCGCCGCCCGCCACAATGTCACCTATGAAAGGGGTGTCCGCGATGCTCGGTTTAGTCAAAGGCTGGTTCGGTGGGTCGCTGTTTGGATTGCGCGAGGTCAACCGCGCCGACGGGCTGATCACGCTCGTATTGAGCGCGTTCGCAATCGCGCTGACGAGTGGGTTGACGCATTCCGGTCACCCCCATGGGGGGTTTTGGGCTTCGGTCGCGGTGCTGACGATGACCGCGCCGGTGCTGTGGCGCCGGCGCGCTCCGATCGCCGCAGTGGCGACGCTTGCCACGGGCGCGCTGTTCAACGGGCTCGTGATCGGCTCGATGGTGCGCTGCGGCGCAGCGCTGCCGGCGCTCGGGCTGGTGATGTTCTCGGTCGGCCTGCGCTGCGATTTGCGCAAGGCGCTCGGGGGCGCCGCACTGGGAGTAATCGCGGTCGTGGCGCTGGCGCAGTGGGACCCGAACCTCACACCCTCATTCAGCGCTCCAGGCTCGGTGCTGTTGCTGGCGCTGTGGGGCGTCGGTCGGCTCGTGCGCTCGCGCGAGGGCATGGTCGCGAGCCTGCGCGAGCGCACCCGCGAGCTCGGCGAGCAGCGCGAACGCACCGCGCAGCTGGCCGTCGCGGCGGAGCGCGCGCGTGTCGCGGCCGGTGTCGATGATCTGCTGCAGGAGCGCATCGGAACGCTGGCGGGCGAAGCAGCGCGTGGGCGCGGGGCGGTCGATGAGCAGCCCGAGCTCGCTCGCGAGACGCTCTCCACGATCGAGCACGAGGGACGCCGCACGCTGTCGCAGATGCGCGAGATCGTCGGGTCGCTGCGCGATGACGCCCCGATCGATCCCCAGCCGGGGCTAGCCGACCTCGACGGACTGCTCGAGCGTGCCACAACCGCCGACGTGCGCCTGCGTGTCGACGGCGATCGGCGCGGACTCCCGGCGGGCCTCGAGCTGTCGGGCTACCGGATCGTCGAGCACCTACTCACGACGCTTCAGGACACTCCCGAGGCGCGCGTCGATGTCACGCTGAGCTTCGCCGACGATGCCCTGGAGATCGCCGTCGCCGGTCCGCCGCGCGTTGGCTTCGACGCGCGGGCCGCGCTCGCCGGCGCGCGCGAGTGGGTCGCGTTGCACGGCGGGCAGCTCGAGGCGCAGGCGCGCGCGGGTCGCTCACAAACGGTTGTGCGGTTGCCGCTGGTAACCGCCTATGCGTGACGCGCTGAGCAGCGCCCTCGCGCGCGCAGGCTGGCGCCTGGACGCCGCGCTCGCACTCGCGATCGGCTGCCTCGGCGCCGGCGAGCTCCTGACGGCGACCGGCCAGGAGCGCAGCCTGGCGGTGTGGTTTGCGCTGGCGCTCGCGGTCACCTGCGCGGCGATCCTGCTGCGCGGCCGCGATCCACTCCTCGCCGCGGTGCTCGTCGGCGCGGTCTGGTTCGTGCCCGGCGTCGTGCTCGGGCCTCGCTGGGGCGACGCGATGCCGGCCTCGCCCGCCCTCGCGATCGTGGTGCTCGCCTATACGCTCGGAGTTCGCGAACCACGTCTGCGGGGCCTGATCGGGCTCGCCGCGCTGGTGCTCGCCATGAGCGCCGGCGACTTCTCGGATCCAGTTCCGCCGTTCATGTTCACGGTGCCCGCCTGGATCGCCGGCGAGGCCGTGCAGGCACGCAGCCGCCTGGCCGCCCAGCTCGCGGCACGCGCGCGCGAGCTCGAGCAGGAGCGCGAGGCATTCGCGCGGGAGGCCGTGCGCTACGAGCGCACCCGCATCGCGCGCGAGTTGCACGACATCGTCGCGCACAGTCTCAGCATGATGGTCGTCCAGGCCGGTGCCGGGCAGCGCCAGCTCGACTCCAACCCCGCCCAGGCCGCACAGTCGCTCGAACACGTCGGCGGCGCCGCGCGCCAGGCCGAGCTCGAGCTCGGCCAGTTGCTTGACTTGCTCGGTGAGCAGGCGCCACCTCGGTCCGACGGCGGCCTACGCCTGATCGACGAGCTCGTGCGGCAGGCCGGCGCCAGCGGCCTACCGGTCACCTGTCGCTTCAGCGGAGCGCACGATGAGCTGCCGCACGAGCTATCAGAAGTCGCTTATCGGGTCGCCCAGGAGGGACTCACAAACGCACTCAAGCATGCACCTGGTGCGCCGGTGCAAGTCACTGTCGATGCGGGCGCAGGTGAGGACGGTGCGGTGATCACAGTTGAGAACGGGCCACCCCGCGGCGCAGCCTCCGAGCTGCAAAGCACCGGGGGAGAACACGGCATCCGCGGCATGGATGAGCGCGTGCGCGAATGTGGCGGAACGCTCGAGGCCGGGCCGACCGCGGAGGGCGGCTGGTGTGTCACGGCGTGCTTGCCTAGAGCTCCAGCACCGAGCGAATCCCATCCTGCGCCTCCATCAGCGCGAAGGCGCGATTCACCTCATCAAGTCCCATACGGTGCGAGATGAACGGGTCGACGTCGAGCTCCCCTCGTAGATAGAGGTCGACGAGCTCGGGCACCTGGTCGCGTCCCTTGACGCCACCGAATGAACTGCCGCGCACGCGCCGCCCGGTGATCAGCAGACGCGGGATGATGTCGAGCGTCTCACCCTTGCCGGCGACGCCCGCGATCGTGCACAGTCCCCAGCCCATGCGCGCCGCTTCGACGGCCTGACGCATCACCGCTACCAGACCCGTCGCCTCGAAGGTGTAGTCCGCGCCAAAGCCGTCGGTGCTCTCCAGCACTCGCGCGACGGTGTGCTCGTCGGCCTGCCAGCACTCCGTCGCTCCCTGGCCCGCCGCGAGCTGCAAACGCTCGGGCGAGAGATCGACGCAAACGATGCGCTCGGCGCCGCGCAGCCGGCAGCCGGCGACCGCGCCGAGCCCGACCATGCCGGCGCCGAACACCACGCACGTCGAGCCCCCCTTGACTTCGGCGGTGAACATCGCTGCGCCGAGTCCGGTCGAGAGCCCACAGGCGAACAGGCACGCGCGGTCCAGCGGCGCGTCGCGGTCGACCTTCGCCAGTGCGATCTCCGGCAGCACCGCGTACTCGGCGAACGTCGAGGTGCCCATAAAGTGGCGGATCGGCTCGCCGGCGCGCGAAAGCCGCGTGCTGCCGTCCGGCAGGTACCCCAAGTTTTGCTGCTCGCGGATCGCCAAGCAGAGGTTCGTCTCGGGGCTGCGGCAGTGGATGCACTCGCGGCACTGCGGCGAGAACAGCGTCACTACGTGGTCGCCGGGTGCCAACGAATCGACACCGGCGCCCAGCTTCTCGACGACGCCCGCGCCCTCGTGACCGAGTACGGTCGGGGCGTAGCCGGAGGGATCGACGCCCGAGGCGGTGTACATGTCGGTGTGGCACACCCCGCACGCGACGAGGCGTACGAGGACCTCGCCGGCGCGCGGCTCGGCGAGGTCAACCTCCTGGACGACAAGTGGCTCGCCGAACTGCTCGAGGACCGCCGCGCGGATCTTCAACGGAACTGTGCTGCTTCCTCGGAGCCACCGGTCGCGTCGCCGGCGCTGTAGGAGTGTGCGCCCGCGCCCGCCAAGCGGCCGCCGTCGACGATCAGGTATTCCTCGCGGATCGGCCGGCCCGCGAGCCAGCACTCGAGGATCTCGCGCGTCCCCGCCGCGTAGCGCGCCTGTGCAGAGAGGCTCGTGCCGGAGGTGTGCGGGGTCATGCCCTGATGCGGCATCGAGCGCCACGGATGATCGCGCGGAGCTGGCTGCGGGAACCAGACATCGCCGGCGTAGCCCGCGAGCTGGCCACTCTCGCACGCCTGGGCGACGGCGTCGCGATCGCAGATCTTGCCGCGCGCGGTGTTGACGAGGTAAGCGCCGCGCTTCATTTTCGCGATCAGCTCCGCGTCGAACAGACCCTCGGTCTCGGGGTGCAGCGGCGCATTGATCGTGACCACGTCGCATACGTCCAGCAGTGACTCGACGCTCTCGTGGAAGGTGACGCCGAGCTCCCGCTCCACCTCTGCGGGCAGGCGGTGACGGTCGGTGTAGTGCAGACCGACGTCGAACGGCGCCAGCCGCCGCAGCACCGCCGAGCCGATGCGCCCCGCGGCGACCGTGCCGACCTGCATGCCCTCGAGGTCGTACTCGCGCGCGGCGCAGTCCGCGATGTTCCAGCCGCCGTCGAGCACGCGTTGGTGGGATGGGATGTAATTGCGCACCAGTGCGAGGATCATCATCACGACGTGCTCGGCGACGCTGATGCTGTTGCAGTAGGTCACCTCGGCGACCGTGATCTCGCGCTCGATCGCGGCCTGCAGGTCGACGTGGTCTGAGCCAATCCCCGCCGTCAGCGCGAGCTTCAGCCGCGGTGCGCGCGCGATGCGCTCCGCCGTCAGGTAGGCCGGCCAGAAAGGCTGTGAGATGACGACGTCGGCTTGCGGCAGCTCCCGTTCGAAGACTGAGTCCGGCCCGTCCTTGTCGGCGGTCACCGTCAGCGTGTGGCCGCCCGCCTCCAGAAAGGCCCGCAGCCCGAGCTCACCCGAGACGCTCCCCAGCAGCTCACCGGGGGTGAAGTCGATCGCCTGCGGCGTCGGTGCGCTCTGGCCATCGGGGTAGCGATCGATCCGCGGGACGCTCTCGCGCGCATAGCGTGGCGGGTAGCCGTCGATCGGGTCGTCGTAGAGGACACAGAGAACGTTCGCCATCGCAACTGCCACCCTTTTCCCGAGCTTATGCTCGTTTAGATGTGAGTCCCACCCACAGCGCCGGTCGCGCTCGCCGTATCCGTTGCGGCTAGCGGTGCGACGCCCTTGAGCAGGTCCGCCGCGCGCTCCGCGATCGCGATGACCGGCGCGTTGGTATTCCCGCGTGGTACGACCGGCATCACCGAGGCGTCAATCACGCGGATGCCTTCCAAGCCGATCACGCGCAGCTCCTCGTCGACGACCGTCCCCAGCGCGCAGGTCCCGACGGGGTGGTAGATCGCGAAGGTCGTGCGCGCCAGATGCGCACGCAGTGCCTCCTCCGAAGCGTCCGCTGGCACCGTGAACGGCTCGGCACAGTACGGCGCGAGCGCCGGCTGCGCGCAGATCTCGAGTCCCAGACGCAGTGCCGCGACGGCGCGCGCGAGATCGGACTCCGTCTCGTAAAAGCCCTTGCGGACGATTGGCTTGGCGGTCGGATCGTTGGATGCGAGGCGCACCGAGCCACGACTCTCTGGTGTCAGCAGGCACGGCGAGACCCACACGCCGTGACCCTGTGGATCGCCCATGCCCTCTTCGACGATGTGGACCGGAGCGACATGGAACTGGACGTCGGGTGCCGGCGCGTTGGGGTCGACACGCGCAAAGCCACCGCTCTCGGCGAGGTTCGAGGCGAAGGGCCCGGTCTGCGTCGCTTCGTACTCCGCCAGCGCCGCGGGTTCGAGCGCGAGCAGCAGGCTCTGCGGCTCGGGTGTGCTCCACACGCAGTAGCTTGCGGCGTGGTCGGTGAGGTTCTCGCCGATTGCCGGCTGGTCGAGCAGCACCTCGACCTCGCGCAGCGCGAGGTGCTCAGCGGGGCCGACGCCCGAGAGCATCAGCAGCTGCGGGGAGTTATAGGCGCCGCCGCACAGGATCACCTCGCGCGCGGCGCGCAACTCCTGCGCCTGTCCAAGCTGGCTCGCGAGTACACCGACTGCGCGGCTGCCCTCGAACAGCACGCGCTGAACGAGCATGTTGGGCATGACCGTGAGGTTGGGCCGCTCCATCGCCGGGTGCAGGTAGGCGACCGCCGCGCTCGCGCGCAGGCCTCCGCGCTGGGTGACCTGGTACATGCCGACGCCGTCTTGGGTCGCGCCGTTGAAGTCCTCGTTGCGCGGCAGGCCGGCCTGTACACCCGCCTCGACGAATGCCTGTGTGATGAGGTTGCCCGAGCGTTGCTCAGAGACAGGCAGCGGTCCACCCACGCCGTGCCAGCGTGAGGCGCCGCGCTCGTTGTCCTCGGCCTTCAGGAAGTAGGGCAGCAGATCCGCCCAGCCCCAGCCGTTGATACCCCAGCTGTCGTAGTCGAGGGCGTTGCCGCGGATATAGACCATCGCGTTGATCGACGAGGAGCCGCCGAACACGCGCCCGCGCGGGAGTGGGATGCGCCGGTCATCACAGTGCGGTTCCGGCGCAGTGCAGTAGTCCCAGTCGACCTCGGTGCGCGCGAGTTTGAGGTAGCCCAGCGGCACGTGGATGTTCTGGTTGACATCCGCGGGGCCAGCCTCGAGCAGCAGCACCTCGACGTCGGGGTCCTCAGTGAGCCTCGCCGCGAGCACACAGCCCGCGGATCCAGCGCCGACGACCACGTAGTCGTACACACATTGATTCTCTCAGCCCGAGCCTCGGAGCGCAACACTATGATGCGCGCGTTTCCGGCATGGCGAAAACGCAAGTCCATAGAAGCCTCGAAAGGAGGGCGAGATGCCAGTGAGCACGATCCTCGAGCTGCCCGAGCAGGAGCTCGGCGAGGAGGAGTGGGAGGAGGACGAGGAGTTCGGCGCCGAGGAGGAGCTAGACCTAGACGAGTACGACGACATCGACGAGGACGACGACGGCGAGTTGTAAGGAGCAGTCGTCGGCGCTGCGCGGTAGCGCGTGCGCGCGCCTTACGCTTGAGGCGTGCTACTAGCCTCGACTTCGATCGGCCATAGCCTCAGCTCGTTCCTCGAAGCGGTCGGCCAGTTCTTCTCGGATCTGGCCGCCGTGCATTGGGGGGCGTTGGTGCTTGGCCTGCTGTTCTTCGGCCTGAACCTGACGCTGCGCTCGCGCGCCTTCTTCCACAGCCTGCAGGCCGCCTACCCTGCGGTGAGCTTCCAGTGGCGGCGAATCTGGGGTGCATATTTCGCGGCCGTCGGCTTCAACAACGTCGTGCCCGCGCGCGGCGGCGACATCATCAAGCTGTTTCTCGCGCGCAGCTCGATTCCGGGGTCCACCTACCCGACGGTCGCGGCGGCGTTCTTCGTGGAGTCGATCTTCGATGCCACCGTCGGCGTGCTGGTGCTGATCTTCGCGTTCACCCAAGGGGTCTTCCCCAAGCCTCCGGACTTCTCGAAACTCAGCTCCTTCGACATCTCCTACCTCGCCGAGCATTTCCGCTTCACCCTGTTCTTGATCACCGCGCTTGCGATCCTCGGCCTCGTGGTCTTCGCGCTGCTGTCGGTTCGCCTGAAGGCCTTCTGGACGCGCGTTCGCCAGGGCGTGACGATTCTCAGCGACCGTCCGCGCTACCTGCGCGAGGTCGCCGCCTGGCAGGCCTGCGCTTGGCTCTGTCGCTTTGCCGGCTTCTGGTTTCTGCTCGACGCATTCCGTGTCGGTGGCTCGGTCGAGAACGTGCTGCTGGTGTTCGGCGTCAACCAGGTCGCTGGCGCCGTGCCATTCACACCCGGCGGCGCCGGGGTGCAGCAGGCGCTGCTGGTGAAGGTCTTCGCGGGCAGCGCGCCGACCGCAGTCGTCGCCGCTTACTCGGTCGGCCAGCAGATCGCGATCGCGACCTTCACGGCGCTCGTCGGGCTGGGAGCGGTGGTGTTCATCTTCCGCTTCCGCTCATTTGGGGAAGTGATCGCCGCGGGCCGCGCCTCGCGCGAAGCCGAGCAGCGCGCCGAGCGAGCCGGAGTGATGCTAGGGGAGGACGATGAGCCGCCCGGGCCGCGCGTGCGGCGCACGCGAGATCTGGGTGGGCGGGCCTACTGAGCTATTGAAGGCCCTCGCGCGCCTCGCGCACGAGTGTGACCGCCTCCGGGAAGACGACCGCGATCACCGAGCGAATCTGTTCGGCCTGGGCCTCTGCATTGCCCTGCAAGTTGACGCGGTTGACCGCCGCGACCGTCATGTCGACGGCGAGCTTGATCGCGTTGTCGGCCCACGCCAGGCGCTGCTGGCCCTGCATCTGCTGGGCGAAGTCCGCGAGCCGCCGCTGCAACTCGTCGGGATCACCGAATAGATCGCCAAGGCCACCGCCCTCCATGGCTCCCATCGTAGATCAAACGACGATGGGCCCGGCTTCGGCCGGCCTGACGGCCGGCTGCGCCACCCTCGCAGGGACGAGCCCATAGACTGCGCGGCCGTGCCGGATAAGCCCGAGAGCGAGAGCCCCAAGCAGGGCGAGAGCCCCAAGCAGATCGCGGTCGAGCCCACCAAGGGCGAGATCCGCGAGCGCGTCGCCTTCGAGAGCAAACGGCGCGCGCGGCTCGGCGTGCCCGCCTTCGCTGGCGGGGTGCTCTATCTGCTGGGTGCGATCACGCTGAGCGCGACGCTCAAAAACGTACCGACGGTCGGCGTGATTCAAGGCATGGCTCCGGCGGTGAGTGGGCAGGTCAACCCGCCAATCAGCCCGCGAGCTGCGGAAATCCGCTTTTACGACCACCACGCCTTCGGGCTGATCGCCGGTGCGCTACTGAGCGCGGTCGCGATCGGCGTGCTGCTGATCGTGCTGCTTTTCCTCTTCGACGCGGCGCGCTTTCGTCGGCCTCAGACAGCGCCGGTCTCGCGCCTGCTGATCCTTATCGGAGGTATCGGTTTGCCGGTGCTGACGGTGATCGGCGAGATCGTGCAGGCGATTGGTGCGCATAACTTCGTCACCGGTCACGACTTCACGACCCACGCCGTCGAACAGGTGCTGACCAAGAACAGCGCCTACGAGATTTTGGGCTACGTGACGCCGCTGGCAGCAATTGCGCTGGTGGCGGGCATGATCACGCTGATGGTCTCCACCGTACGCGTGGGATTGCAGCCCCGGTGGATGGGGATCGTGGGTGGTGTCGGGGCGGTGATCCTGTTGGTTCCCTCACAGGAGTTGAGTCTGATCACCGCCTTCTGGATGGTGGGTATCGGCATTTTGTTGATGGGACGCTTTCCGGGTGGCGACCCGCCGGCGTGGAGCGCTGGCGTGGCGCGGCCGTGGCCGTCGCAGATCGAGACGCGCGCCGCGCGTGACGCGCGACGTGGAGGCGCACGCGCCAAGCGTCCGGCCAAAGAAAAGGGCGCCACGAGTAGTGCCGTGCCCGAGCCCGTACAGCCGGCCCCTACCGCGAGCGCGGGCGGTAAGCGCCGGCGCAAGCGCGGGCCGCGTCGATGATTGATTTTCCCGGCCAGCGGGAATAATCAAAGTGGGAACGTGGGAATTGCCACAAGCGTTCCCCGCCCAGCAACCATCGCATCAGCACTAGACGCCGCCGTGGCGCGGCTGGATGGAGGGTACTCATGGAGGCAGCATCGATTCATCGTCCTAACGCGGTGTCCTCGACGCCCCGTCGCGACCTGCCGGGTGAAGAGATGGGACCGACGACCGCGTGGAAACCAGCCGATCCCGGTCCGCTCGGACTTGCGGGATTCGCGATGACGACATTCGTGCTTTCGATGTTCAATTCGAACCTCGTCGACGCCAAGGGCCTGCCGGTGGTACTCGGCTTGGCACTAGCCTACGGCGGGATCGTGCAGCTGATCGCCGGGGTGTGGGAGTTCCGCACCGGGAACACCTTCGGCGCCGTCGCGTTCTGCTCCTACGGGGCCTTCTGGATCTCCTTTTGGGCGCTCCAGGTGTTCTACGCGAAGGACATTGAAGGCAATGCCGGCCACGCGGTCGGCGTGTACCTATGGGCGTGGGCGATTTTCACCGCTTACATGACCGTGGCCGCACTGCGGGTCAGCGGCGCGGTGCTGCTCGTATTTGCGCTGCTGACGGCGACATTCATCCTGCTTGCAATCGGCGCCGTCGGCGATCATGCGAACGTCACGCATTGGGGCGGGTACCTCGGTCTCGCGACGGCGGCGGCCGCCTGGTATGCCTCCTTTGCGGCAGTGACGAACTCGACCTTTGGGCGAGTAGTGCTGCCGGTGATGCCGCTGAGCGGACGGTAGAGTCCGATCATGGCCAGCGAACCCAAGGCACCCGATACCGAGGAGCTCGACCGTGAGCTGGCCGAGCTGCTCGAGGTCGAGAGCTTCGAGCCGCCGGCGGAGTTCCGCGAACACGCGCTGCTGAGCGATCCGGCGGTCTACGACGAGGCGACCCGCGACCCGCAGGGTTGGTGGGCCGGTCAGGCGGAGCGGCTGCATTGGTTTGAGCCCTGGGAAACCGTGCTCGACGACTCCAATCCGCCCTTCTACAAGTGGTTCGTCGGCGGACGCCTGAACGCGTCCTACAACTGCCTGGACCGCCACGTGCTTGGGGGGAGGGGCGAGCGCGTGGCTTTTCACTGGCACGGCGAGGAGGGTGAGCGGCGCGACATCACCTACGCGGAGCTGCTCGCGGAGGTGCAGCGCTTCGCCAACGCACTGAAGGACCTGGGGGTCAAACGCGGCGACGTCGTCGGGATCTACTTGCCGATGATTCCCGAGGTCGTGGTCGCGATGCTCGCGTGCGCACGCATCGGCGCGCCGCACAACGTGGTCTTCGGCGGCTTCTCCGCCGAGGCGGTGCGCGAGCGGATGGAGTTCTCTGCGGCGCGAGTTCTGATCACCGTCGACGGCGCCGCGCGCAAGGGCAAGACCGCCGCGGTCAAGGACCGTGTCGACGAGGTCATGGGGGATCTGCAAACACTCGAGCGGATCGTTGTAGTGCGCAGCAAGGGCGTGCCCTGCCAGATGCAGGACGGCCGCGATGTCTTCTACGACGAGATCCTCACGGCAGCCGACGCGGAGTGTGTGGCTGAGTCGCTGGATGCGGAGCATCCGCTCTACATCCTCTACACCTCCGGATCGACGGCCAAGCCGAAGGGCATCCTGCACACTACCGGTGGCTATCTCACTGGGGTCTCGGCGACTCACCGCTACGTGTTCGACCTGAAGCCCGAGTCTGACGTCTACTGGTGCGCGGCTGACGTCGGCTGGGTTACCGGTCACTCCTACATCGTCTACGGGCCGCTGCTCAACGGTGCGACGTCGGTGATGTGGGAGGGGGCTCCCGACTATCCCCACAAGGGAATTTGGTGGGAGCTCGTGGAGCGCTACGGCGTGAGCATTCTCTATTGCGCACCGACCGCGATCCGGGCGTGCATCAAGTGGGGTGCGCAGTGGCCCGAGAAACACGATCTCTCCTCTCTGCGCCTGCTCGGCTCGGTTGGCGAGCCAATCAATCCAAAGGCGTGGCTGTGGTACCACAAGGTGATCGGCGGCGGGCGCTGTCCGATCGTCGACACGTGGTGGCAGACCGAGACCGGCGCGATCATGATCACCCCACTGCCCGGTATTACCGCGACCAAGCCGGGCTCGGCGACGCAGCCTTTTCCGGGGATCGAGGCTGAGGTCTTTGACGAGTCCGGTGGATATCCGATCGAGGAGGGCCAGGGACTGCTCGTCCTGACGCGCCCGTGGCCGTCGATGCTGCGCACGCTCTACAAGGAGGAGGGGCGCTTCATCGAGACCTACTTCAAGCGCTTCGGCAACGAGACCTATCTGGTGGGCGACGCCGCACGCAAGGACGCCGACGGCTACTTATGGGTGATCGGGCGCATCGACGACGTCGTCAACGTCTCCGGCCACCGGCTCTCGACGGCCGAGGTTGAGTCGGCGATC
>Ga0210389_10003932_pt1 | contig 11584 bp, 8 predicted proteins | sample IncBWH28OmetaG_FD_160127 | JGI IMG/M metagenome (GOLD analysis project Ga0210389, IMG submission 160127) | Forest soil microbial communities from Barre Woods Harvard Forest LTER site, Petersham, Massachusetts, United States - Inc-BW-H-28-O ... | reverse complement strand
CAGGAAGCTCATGCAGAGCTTGCGTCTTGTGCGCCGAGAGGTTATTGAATCACTGAGACGGCCCACTAGCCGCCAATGGAAGCAGACTCTACTCGATCCTGGTGAACGTCTCCGGGCCGCCACCGGCGCCCTTCCGCGCTCCGCCGCCGCCGCCCTGACCCCTGCCGCCTCCAAAACCACCGCCGTTGCCTGCCGACACCATCTGCCGCAGCGCCGAATAGGTTTTGCCGTCGTCGGCCAGCGTCCATTCATCGTGCCATTTCATGCCGGTCGGCATTGTCGTATCAACCACCAGCTTGGTGCCTTCCAGCTTTCCGGTGGCCGTGGAGTCTTTCCAGACGCCTTCGGTCATGGTGATTTCCTGTCCCTGGGTCGGGTACTGGCGCAGAATCAGCCTGCCGTCCGTCTGCGTCTCCTCCATGAAGATCACGCCGTTTTTCCAGTTCAGCTTGCGCACCTGGCCGTTGTCACCCTTCCACGTGCCGTTGAATTTCGAGCCGTCCTGCGCCATCAGCACAAGCGCGCCCACGCCGAACGCCAGCATTGCCATGAATAGTGTTCTCTTCAAAGAATCTCCTCCTTTCGATGCAACTTGACATTCTATCCGAACGGCACTAAGCTTCACCTAGAATGTCTACCAGAGAGGCTGCCGATCGCATCGAACTGCTCCAGGGGACTCTGGATCTGCTGATTTTGCGCACCCTGCAAACCGGTCCGGCGCATGGCCACGCTATCGCCAAAACGATCGAACGCAATTCCGAAGAAATCCTGCAGATCGAGCAAGGGTCGCTCTATCCTGCGTTGCACAGGCTGATCAAGCGCGGCTGGATATCTGTCGAGGAAGGCATTTCGGAGAACAACCGCCGGGCGAAGTTTTACCGTCTGACGCCGCGAGGGCGCAAGCAACTTCTGGCGGAGATCTCGAAATGGGAAAAGCTGGCGCGAGCGGTGGCCGGCATCCTTGGCGCCGGCACGCAGGAGGCGAAATCATGAGGCTGCGCCGCCGCATGGAAAAAGATATCGAAAGCGACATCCGGGAACACATCGAAATGATGACCCGCGACAACATCGAGCGCGGCATGTCCCCCGCCGAGGCTCGGAATGCCGCCATTCGCAAGTTCGGCAGCCCGCTCCGAGTCGCCGAAGAAACAAAAGACGTATGGCGCTGGATCTGGGCCGATCGTTTGCTGCAGGACACACGTTACGCGTTGCGCGGACTGCGCCGCAACCCGGTATTCGCGTCGGTCGCGATCCTGACGTTGGCATTGGGAATTGGCATGAATACCGCGGTCTTCAGCGTGGTGAGCGCGGTTTTAATCAAACCACTCCCATACGCCGAGCCGGACCGCATCGTCTGGCTGGCCACGTATAACCAGCGTTTTCATTTCGAAGCCGCGAGCGCGCCCGATTTCGCGGATTGGCGCGATCAATCGAAATCTTTCGAAGAAATGGCCGCATACGTTACTGTGGACAGCACCGTGCAGGACGGCGATCAATCGGCAAAGCATTCCTTCGTCTCGATCACTCCGGAATTCTGGCGCATCTCCTGCGCTCACGCCGCTCTTGGTCGATTGTTCGAAGCCAATGATCGCAACGTCGTAGTCCTCACCTGGCGAATGTTCGAGCGGCGATTCGGCGCTGATCCTCGCCTGCTCGGACGCGCCGTCACAGTCGACGGCCGTCAGACCAGAATCATCGGCGTGCTTCCCAAAGACTTCCGTTTTCTGGCGACCTCCGAAATTGCCGGCGGAATGAGCGGTGAGGCAGAAGCATTCACGCCATTCGTCATCACTCCGGACTTGCGCGACCGGTCGCGCGGCATGCTCGTCACGTTTGTCGTTGCGAAGCTGAAACCGGGAATCTCAATTGAGCACGCGCGCGCCGAGATGCAGGCCATTCAGACGCGCATCGGTGCTCAGATCCCGGGGATGATGCGCGAATTCTATCGCGCTTCGGAAATGCGCGTCCTTCCGCTACGGGAAAGACTTGTGGGAGGGAGCCGGCAGGGGCTGCTTATCCTTCTCGCCGCAGTGGTTTTCGTGCTACTGATAGCCTGCGCGAATCTCGGAAACCTGCTCCTGGCGCGCGCCTCAGCCCGGCAATCGGAAATCGCGATCCGGGCAGCCATTGGCGCAGGGCGCAACCGGCTGCTGCGGCAATTTATCGTGGAAGGCCTGACGCTCGCGCTTGCTGGCGGAGCCCTCGGGCTGGCGCTCGCACGTGGAGCCGATGCCCTCCTGCTGCGGGTCAATCCGTCGGCGGTCCCGCGCCTGGGCGAAGTCGCTATCGATTGGCGCGTGCTGGCGTTTACGCTGGTGGTTTCGGCGCTGGCAGGTATCATTTTCGGACTCGCGCCGATTGTTTCGCTCTCGGCCGGCTCACTCTATTCTTCGCTGAAGGAAGGCGGACGAAGTTCGTCGTCGGCGCCCGCCGGACTGCAACTCCGCAGCCTGCTCGTCGCCGGGGAACTTGCTTTGGCGATGGTCCTGCTTGCCGGCGCCGGTCTGATGGTCAAGAGTTTTGTCCGCATGTATGCCCACCCCGCGACGTTTCAGCCGGAAAAGATCGGGCTCATGAAAGTGTTTCTCTCCGGTCCGGCCTATCGCGATTCCCAACGTGCGGTCGCGATGGCTTATACGCGGCGGCTGCTCGATGAGGCCGGGCGCGTTCCCGGAGTCGACGCTGTGGCGTTGGGCGGCGTAGTCTCGAGCGGGCCAGTCAACCTCGACGGTCCGCCGCGCTGGCCGCGCGGGCAGGAACCGCAGGTAATCGAGCGCGTGGTGTCCTCCGGATATGCGCGAGTCGTCGGAATTCCGCTCCTGAGGGGTCGATGGATCACCGACGACGAACCGTCTCAGGCCGTTGTTGTAAACGAAACCTTCGCGCGCCGCGTGTTCGGGCACGAGGACCCGCTCGGCAAACGCATTCGCTCGCGCGACACTCTGGAATCGATCGTAGGCGTGGTCGGCGATTTGAAAACGTCGCGCCTCGACGCCGGACCCGACCCCGAAATCCTGATCCCATTTCAATACACGCCCACATTTCGAAGACTGGAAATCCTGGTGAAGACCCCGGGTAGCCCGATGGCGGTGATTCCGGAGGTGCGGCGCGTGGTCGGGCGGCTTGATCCTTCGCAGCCACCATATGGCGTGATGACTCTTGAAAGCGCGCTCTCAGATTCGATTGCGCCGCGGCGCTTCAATCTGCTTCTGCTGGGGACATTCGCCGCGAGCGCAGTGCTACTGTCGCTCATTGGCGTCTATGGCGTGATGTCGTACGCGGTCACGCAGCGCACGCGCGAGATTGGCGTACGGATGGCCCTGGGCGCTCGCCGGGTCGAGGTCGCGCGAATGGTCCTCCGCCAGGGAATGTCAGTGGCGTCCGCGGGTATCGCGGTCGGCACGGCCGCGGCCCTCGTCCTGACACGGTTGATGGCAAGCCTGCTCTATGACGTGACGCCAACCGATCCATCGACCTTTGCAGCGGTAGCACTCGGCCTGGCCATTACAGCCCTGGGCGCTTCATGGATTCCCGCGCTCAAGGCGGCGGGCGTAGATCCGCTATTGGCACTTCGCCACGAATAGCGCGTCTCAACGCTCAGAAATCGCCATTTCACTCAATCGGAACCGATTTCGATCGCCGTATCAACACTTGACTTTGGAGTCGAAGATGCGGATGATGACCCGCACGCAATATGCAGCGATACCCGGTGTTTGTTCTGCGGTTCGTCTTCGCGGCGATGATCAGCGGAACGTTTGGCGTGAGCACGGGCATGCCTGCGTCTCTCATCGAATGGGCGCACGTAATCGTCGGGATCGCTACGATTTACCTGATCATCGGCCTGCTGATGCGCTCGGCGGTTTACCGGGAACTCCGCGCACCCGCTTCCATTGCGCTGCTGCTGGCGCTCACAGAGGCGGTGCCCGGTCTGCCGCGGTTACACGCGGCGGTCTCCCCTGTGCTTTTCGCGACGTTGGCCTGGGCTGCGATCGCGCAGTCCGCGAAGACGGCAACGGCAAGAGGGCTGCGCATTTTCGGCTTGCCCGCTCTGGTAGGGCTGGCGATTATTTACGGAGTCGGGTATCGCCACGCGGCATCCGGCGTCGCGCTCCACATCGCTGCTGCGATGCTAGCTGCCGGGGTGCTGCTGTGTGTCTGCATGATTCTGAACCAGAACCATCCCGACGACGCGACGCTGCGCGGCGCGGCGAATATCACAGTCGCGACCGTCCTGTTTCAGATCGCCGCAGGCACCACTGCTCTGGTGATCCGGATGTTGGACATCAATGGCGGCCTGGCGCTTGGCCTCGCGCGAACGGCGCACATCACGGGCGCCGGCCTGGTCCTTGCCGCCTCTACTGTGCTCGCGATTCGATACCGGCGAAAAGCCATCGCCTGACGCTTTTTGGCGGGGTCAAATCGGTTATCCTTTACCAAGTACGACGGGTTTCAGTCATTATAATTAGGCGGCGATCCAAGATGAAAATCCTCCAAACCCCAGCAACCCTAATGCTGGCTCTGACGGTCAGCGCGACAGCGATATTCGCACAATGGCCCAGCTATCCCACGCCCGGTCCGAGAGCGAAGGACGGCAAGATCGATCTTGCCGCTCCCCCGCCCAAGACTGCTGATGGCAAACCGGATTTCTCCGGATTATGGGAGCCGGCGCGAGGCCCCGGCGGCCGTGGGGGCGAATCGATGAACGGCACGCTTCCGCTGCCCTACGCGATCCCGACGTCGCCGGACGACCCTCCAGTGGCGCAATTCTTCAATATCGGGGCGGGCTTCAAGGACAAATTGCCTCCGCTAACCCCCTGGGGCGCGGAATTGCGGGCCCAGCGAAAAGGCAATAACAACAAGGACAACCCTGACGCCCTGTGCGAGCCGCTTGGCCTGACACAGCTTCACATGCATCCGCAGCCGCGCAAGATCGTGCAGACTCCGCGCGAGATCGTGATCCTTTATGAAGCCAACGGCAACACCCGCCTGATTTACACTGACGGCCGTCCGCTGCCCAACAACAATCCCACGCCGTGGTACTACGGCTACTCGACCACGCACTGGGACGGCGACACGCTGGTCGTGGAGACCACCGGGTTCCGCGATGACGTCTGGCTGGATGTTGAAGGCAGTCCTCTCACCAACACGGGCAAAATGACGGAACGCTGGCGCCGGCTGAAGTACGGCCTGATGCAGATCGATATCACGATCGAAGATCCGAAGGCTTATACAAAGCCATTCACTGTGCGGGTGAACCATCAGCTCATGCCGGACAATTCGCTCATGGAGTTCGTTTGCGAAGAGAGAGACGCCGTACACTACATCGGGAAGGATGGAAAGAAGTGAATGCCGCACGCCGGACGCTTCTTTTTGCCGGCGTTCTTTTCGCCTTGAGGCCTGCGGCAGCTCAAACGAATTGCGATCGCGAGTGTCTGCGCGGCATGCTGACCCGCTACCTCAACGCTGTGGTGGCGCATGATCCGAAAACCCTTCCTTTTGCGTCGAATGCGCGATTCACGGAGGACACGCTGGAGAAAAAGATCGGCGACGGGCTGTGGAAGACAGCTTCGGGCCTCGGTACGTTCCGCCAGGACATGATTGATGTGCGTGCCGGCGTCGCGGGGACGCACGTCGTCATGCAGGAGAACGGGATGCCGATCCTGTATCAGGTGCGCCTGAGGGTGATTGCCGGGAAGATCTCCGAGATCGATACGACGGTGGTCCGAACCCGGGAAGAAGGAATGATCTTTCGCCTGGAAGCACTAAAGACGGCGAGTACCGCGATGAACGTCACTCCCGACCATTCCCAGCGCGACACGCGCGACGAAATGCAACGGCTGGCGCTCTTGTATCCGGCCGGACTCAAGGTGGGAAGCTTTGTCAAAGTGGATGCGCAGTTCGCGTCGGATGCGTATCGCCTCGAGAACGGCCAGCTGATGGCCGGACCCGGCTGCACGTTCATGCCGGGTTGCACGAATATAAAGGAGCAGCGCTTGCCGACACTCTCCGGTATCGTCGCCCGGGTGGCTGCTATCGACGAAGAACAAGGGATCGTATGGCTGCGCATGAGTTTTGGACCGGGCTCCCTCATGGGCAAGGAAGGAACACTGATGGTGTGGGAGATGTTCAAGATCTATGGCGGCCAGATCCACGCCGTCGAAGCCTTCATGAAAACCGCCCCGCTGGGGACCGGATTTGGGTGGGAGTATCAGCAATGAATTTCAGCCGTGCCATTTGCGCCGCCGCTGGCTTGACGATCCTGATGACGGGGACGGCTATGCAGGTCCGCGGCCAGGCGTTCGCCGATCTGAAAGATGCGCTGGTCGATTATTCAAAGTCGGACCGGACGCCACGGCGGGCCTGCGAAAAGCTCGGCAGCTTCAGGTCCAAAGACATCGCTCAAATCACGGCGAAGACTGTGTCAGCTAGTGATGCGGCTCCGGCCTATTGCCTTGTGACCGGTGTGTTGTCGCCGGAGATTGCTTTCGAAGTCAGTCTGCCGGCCAAGTGGAACGGGCGCTTTTACATGATCGGTAATGGCGGCCTTGCGGGCGAGGCTATGGATGATCCGACGCGAGTGGCGCAGCGCAACGCGGCCTTGAAGGTCGGGTTTGCGTTCGCTCAGACGAACACGGGCCACGATGCGCGCAAAGAGCCGAGCGGCACGTTCGTGCTGAACAATCCGCAGAAGGCGATCGACTATGCCTGGCGCGCAGTGCATCTGACCGCCATCACGACTAAGGACATTACGAAGGACTACTACGGCAAGTCCGCTTCTCGCGCATATTGGAATTCCTGCTCGAACGGCGGTCGTCAGGGAATGCTCGAGGCGGAGCGTTTTCCCGAGGACTTTGATGGCATCATCGCGAATTCGCCGTGGGTGGATCAAACCGGGTTCACGATCGGCGCGATGTGGAATCAGAAAGCGATGACCTCGGCGCCGGTCACCGCGGAGAAACTGGCTATGGTTGCGGACAAGGTGATGGCCAAGTGCGATGAGATCGACGGATTGAAGGATGGCCTGATTGACGATCCGCGCAAGTGCGATTTCAATCCTGCGCGCGACGTACCGGCCTGTGCCGCAGGCGCCGATGGAGCGGATTGCTTGACCCCCGTGGAAGCAGAGGCAATCGAGAAGGTCTACAGCGGTCCAATCAGCAACGGCAAGCCGATCTTTCCCGGCTTCATGCCAGGAAGTGAAGCCGTGGTGACGAGTCTGTTCGGTGGGGGATCGGGGAGCGCCTGGATGAATGTGATCCTCGCCAGGCAGCCGGATCAGAAGCCGGCGGATTTCAATCTCGCCGACGGCATCATGCGATATCTCGTGTTCCGTCCGCCACAGGCCGATTACGATTACAAGACGTTTGACTACGATCGCGATATCCACCTGCTGGATAACTGGAGCAAGGAAGCGGACGCGAAGAATCCGGACCTTTCGAAATTCAGAAAGCACGGCGGGAAGCTGATCATGACCTATGGCTGGGCGGACACGATCCTGCAGCCGATGATGGGCGTGAATTATTTCGAGCAGGCGGTGGCAACGAACGGAACGAATACGCCTGCATTTTTCCGTTTGTTCATGGCGCCTGGTATGGGGCATTGCGGCGGCGGTATTGGTCCGGACCGGCACGATTCCGTCACGGCAATGGTCGATTGGGTGGAGAAAGGCAAAGCCCCGGACGCGATGATCGCGAGCCGGGTGGTGAACAATCAGGTGGTGCGAACGCGTCCGCTTTGTCCGTATCCGCAGATCGCCCGTTATTCGGGCCATGGCAGCATCGATGACGCTGCCAACTTCCATTGCGTTGCGCCTTGAATCGGCGCGCCTTTCTGCGAAGCACGGCAGCGGCGGCGATCGCCGCAATCGCTGATGCCGCTGAGCAGGCGCCGACTTTTCGAACAGCTAATGCACGCTGGCAGGCCGCATACGACCGTGCTCGCGCCATAATTGCCGCAAATGTCCGGGTCCTGCCTCGCTACAGCAAGCCTGTCCTGATCGAAGGCGCCAATTACGCGGGAATCTGGATGGAATGCGGGCCGCACGAGGCCCTTGTTTATCGGAAGTTCCGGCCCGACGTGGCGCGCAACAGCCACTTCACCTTTTTCGAACTGCAACGGCCCGACGGCCAGTTTCCGGCAAACAACAAGGTCTCCGAAACGGGTTTTGGGCAGATTCAGATGGTGGTTCCGGTCGCCGCGACTGCGTGGGAACTCGCGCGAGCCACCGGCGACGAGGAACTTCTGCAGACGGCATATCGGGCGTGTTCCGCCTGGGACGCCTGGCTCATGCGCTTCCGCAATACACGCGCTACCGGGCTGGTCGAAGGATTCTGCACTTACGATACAGGGCACGATAACAGTCCGCGCTGGGCGGGCATTCCGCCGCAGTGCCCGAACAAGGATGCGAAACAACGTGCGCCAATTCCGACCCTGCCACGGCTTTGTCCCGACCTTTCGGCTACTGTGTACGGCGGACGCGCCGCTCTCGCGGCAATGGCCAGGGCGATGGGAAACCGCACTGAAGCAGACCGCTGGCTTGAGGGCGCGGACAAAACTCGCGGCCTCATCCTTTCGCGGCTGTATGCGGAACAGGACGCCGCTTTCTATGATCTCGACGCGCGCAATCAATTCGTGAAGATTCGCTGCGATATTCTCAGCCGCGTGTGCGGCGAACGCATTCCGGATCAGGCGATGTTCGATGATTTGTGGGTTCGCCAGATCCACAACACCAAAGCATTCTGGGCCTCGTATCCGCTGCCTTCGGTTGCCCTCGACGATCCTTTGTTCGTCCGGCCGATCCCTCCGAACTCATGGGGCGGCGCTTCACAAGCGCTCACCGCGCTACGTGCGGGCCGCTGGTTCGATTACTACGGCCGTTCGGCCGAATTCGCGTCTATGATGAATCGCTGGTGCGAAGCGATTCAGGGGGACATGACATTCCGGCAGCAACTGGATCCCGATAACGGAAAATTCACGCCGGGAGGCGAACCGAGCTATTCGCCGGCGGCGCTCGTCATGCTCGACTACACCTGGCGTCTGGCGGGGGTGCGCGAAGAGGGGGACAGGATTGAATGGAATGTTCGCCCGGGTCATCCTGCCGCGGAGTCCGCGCGCTTTCAGATGCGAACTGACGCTGGCCGCACCGCCGAACTGCGCTACGAAAATCGGGGCGCCGAGCTACTGCTTGCGGGCAAATCACTCGGACGTGTTGAAGCCGGCGTGGCGAGGGCGGTCACGGACGGGCGCGGTGTCTGGAAGCAACTGGTGAGCATCAGCGAGAAGCCGCAGCAGGTCGTCTTGCGTCGGGCGGATCGGCCGCCGCGAGAGATAACGGTGCGGGCGAACGAGCGAGTGGCGATCTGAGCTGCGCGATGGCGCGTTGTTACCCTTCTGTTTCTGGCCTCCAGCGCATTCGCCGCCGAGGTTCGATTCCCATTCAAAACTCTCGGCGGCAAAGATGACGCGATCACTCTCGATCGATTTCAGATCAACGGACATGATGCGGATGCAACGCCGAAGACAAGCCAGATCGCCGCAGGCGTTTTATGGACGAGCGGCTGAGGGCATGGCGGTGCTCCACGCGGCGGTGTTAGACGATAGGATCAGCCACGTGGTTGTCGAGAACACGCTGGTCAGCTATCGCCTCGCTGGAGGCACCGCTGCATCGCAACCTTTCCGACATTCTTCTGCCCTGCGTGCTTCGCCATTACGCTGTGGGCGATCTGCTGCAGGTGATCAATCCGCGCGAAGTGATCCTCGTGAACCCGGCGGATGCTCGACTGACGGCCGTGCGCGTCGTCAAGCGCGGATTCCACTGATCCGCTGCCGATTGATTAACGGACGCCGGGCAGAAGCCCGGCGGCAGGCTGAAAGCCTGACCCCACAAGGTTTGGTCCATCCGCACTTCCGCGTGTTACAGTTTCGGTGAAAATGATCCGGCGAAATCTCGCGTTGCTCGCTGCCCTCCTGGCGGCGAGCAGCAGCATCAGCGCGCAACAGAAATTTCATCTGCAGGAAGCCAGTATCAGCGATATCCAGCGGGCTATTCTCGCGAAACAGGTCACAAGCGTGGAACTTGTCGAACTGTACCTGAAGCGGATCAAGGCCTACAACAACGCGTGCGTCAACGAGCCAAGCGGAATTCTCGGACCGATCACGACGATTCCTCGCGCCGGTCAGATCAATGCCCTCTCAACCCTGAACCTGCGACCGTCGACACGAAGGACATGGGGCTTCGACGACCGCAAGGCGCGCAGCATGACGGACTCCGCCGATAGCGATCCGAAAATGCCCGACGCGCTCGAGGTCGCGGCGGAGCAGGATCGCCGATTCCGGCAGACTGGAAAACTGGCTGGTCCGCTGCAGGGTGTCGTTATGGCGATCAAGGACCAATACGACACCTTCGATATGCGCACGACGGCGGGCGCCGACGCGCAGTATGCCAACGATCGGCCTCCAGAGGATGCCACGTTTGTCAAACGTCTGCGCGATGCCGGGGCTATCATTCTGGCGAAAGCGAATCTGGCCGAATATGCAACGGATGGCGCACGCAGTTCCTTTGGCGGCACGTTTTGCAATCCCTACGACACCGAGCGGGAGCCTGGGATGTCGAGCGCCGGTTCCGCTTCGTCCGTGGCCGCCAACCTGGTGACGTGTGCGATCGGCGAAGAGACGGTGGTGTCGATCAGATGGCCGGCGTCCGTCAATAGTCTGGTTGGGCTGGCTCCGACGGAGGAACTGGTCAGCCGAAAAGGAATGATGGGCGCCGGCCTGAGCATGAGGACCGGGCCGATCTGCCGCAATGTGCAGGACGCGGCGAAAGTGCTTGACGTGATCGCGGGATATGACCCCAGGGATGAACTGACAGTCTTCAGCGTGGAGCGGAAACCTGCGAGACCGTATCAGAGCTTTGCCGCGGCGCGGCGGTTGGACGGCCTCCGCATCGGCGTCATTCGCGAGTACATGGCCAGAAAACTGTTCTCCAAAGCCGACGAGGAGAGCATCGATATCGTCGAGCGGGCCATTGCCGATCTGCGCAAATTGGGCGCGACAATTGTGGATCCGGGGCCCGAGGCCGAGCTGTTCCAGGGCTGTATTGCGCGGTACAGCCCGGAACTGTTGAACAGCGCGTTCGTGCGGCGATATCGTGACCAGTTCCCTGCAACCGGCGACCTGACGACGCTACTGGATATGCGTATGGATCCTTCGCGAGTGCCTGGCGGGCTTTCGCTGCGCAACCTTACGACTCCCGCTTTTGAAGGCGAGAGCAAATACATGATGAACCGGTACCTGCGCGCACGCGGCGATGCCAATATCAAAACCAACGCGGATCTGATTGCGAAGGCGAGATTTTATTCGGACCAGAATTTCCCCGACCGCAGACAGATATTGGAGAACGCTGAACGCGCAATGGCGCTGGACTCTGCAGCGCGCTTGCAGAGCCGGTTCGCGCTGCAGAACGTTCTGCTGCAATGCATGCAGGAGCAGCGGCTCGATGCGCTGGTTTCGCCAATGTCCACTGTTCCACCGCGGAAACTCACCGCGCCACGCGAACCGAACGCGAATGGGCGTCCTCCGATCGGAT